>OHJH01000083.1_pt1 | contig 16128 bp, 14 predicted proteins | sample 1568471 | NCBI WGS metagenome assembly OHJH01 (sample SAMEA3879546, study PRJEB24766) | human gut metagenome | biome: human-associated habitat; feature: feces | place: USA | collected 1985/1987 | reverse complement strand
AGGACAAGGGCAAGAGCTATATTGAACATCAGGCTGCGCAGAACGGCACCAGCTATAAGGCAAAGCTGAAAGCGGCCATCGACCGGCTCCTGCCAGCCTGTTCCAACCTGGAAGAACTGCTTCGCCGCCTGCAGAGAGAAGGTTATGAGATCAAGCGCGGCAAGTATATCTCTGCCAGAGCACCGGATCAGGAACGATTCACCCGTCTGAAAACGCTGGGTGTGGACTACACCGAAGAAGCCCTTGCCGCCCGGATCGCCGGACGATCCAGACCTTCCCGCCAACCGAAACGGCAGGACGGAAAGATCAGCCTGCTCATTGATATCCAGAATAACATCAAGGCACAGCAGAGCGCAGGCTTCACCCATTGGGCGAAGCTGAACAATCTGAAACAGGCCGCCAAGACCATGAATTTCCTGACCGAACACGGGATAAGCAACTATGGAGAACTGGAAAGCAAACTGACCGCATTATCCGCACGCAGGGATACCGCTCATGCAGAGATCAAGCGGATAGAAAGCAGAAGTGCCGAACTTACCCTTGTGATGAAGCACGCCGGAACTTACCGTCAGCTAAAGCCGATCTATGACCGATACCGCAAATCGAATGATAAAGAAAAGTTCCTGCGGGGGCATGAGAGCGAGATCATCCTTTTCGAAGCGGCCGCCAGAGAATTGAAACGGCTGGTGGCTGTACCGCTGCCGACAACGGAAAGCATGAAAACGGAGCTTGCCAATCTCAGCGCAGAAAAGGAACGCCTTCTTGCGGAGTACAAAACCGCAAGAACCGAAGCCCAGGAATACGAGACCGTCAAGCAAAATGTGGATGCACTGCTGGCCGTTCCAAAGGAACAGGAACAACAGCGGCGGCATGAACTTGAATAATTTTCTCTGAAAGACGCTGGGCGCAGCTCCCGGCATCCTGTATAATGGAACTGCGGAAGGAGGTTTTACCGATAACAAGAAGCGAAGCAATCAAAGCATTTTTCTTCAAAAGCGTATTGCCCGTGACCATGGCACTGATCCTGTATTGTATCTTCAAATCCGCCTGCGTGAAGAACGGAGAGCTTGACTATGTATGGCTCTGGATACTCTGCGGGCTGCCGTTTGGCCTCCATCGGATGTGCCTCTGGATCGTGCCGGGCGGCGGCTCCCTGGGTGGAGGGATCGCCCTGTTTGCGTTGAACTTTATTATCGGTGGTGTGATTGGTGGTTTCGTTCTGGCATGGCGTCTGATCGTGGCGGTGTGGTATGTGCCCCTGACGGTGTACCGGCTGATTGTAGGCTGATTTTTGCGTCATGGAAATATGGAAAACTGCCGCTCGTGCCGATGGAAAAGCCATTCACAACCTGATGGAAAAAGACAAGCCTTTTCCCACAGGCCTGCAAACAGCTTTCCCACAGCCTCACAATCCTGGCAGTTTACACACATTCCCACAACGCCTACTGCGGCGGCTATCCATCCTTTCCTATCCAATCCTAATGAGAAAATACTATGGAAATTCCTTTTCAACGGAGGTACAATTTGTACCCCTGTTCAAACAACAGAACCGTGTTAAAGTAATTTGATGATAGCAAAAAGAAAAAGCGGGAGTACAGCCGATCGGACGAACCGAAAAGCTGTACTCCCGTTTTGCGTGACAGAAAGTGTTTGAAATCAAGCCTTTTTCTTCATGTGCCAGCAAGCAGACCGACACATGAGAAATCATAAAGGCTCTCTTTGAAAGTACGGATACAGGGAATTATTCTGCGGTTTTTCCACCCTTATCTTCACAGATTTTAGACCGTTTGGAATTGTAATGCGGACAAGCGACCAGACACGCCCGGAAACTCTGCTTGCAGCCGTGAACACATTTTTTACAGATATGGTTATACTGCCGCCTGCCGTTCTCGCCCAGGAAGAACGCCCATTCCAGCCGCCACTTCTTGCTTCGGCTCATAGGCAGTCATGCTCCGGCACATCATGACCGGGCTTTTTGCCCTCCTGGGGCTTATGCTCGGCACATTCCCGTTTGGCGTCCTCCAACCGCTCACGGATGGAAGGCTTCTCCGGCGTCGTCCGCTCTGCATACTCCTGGGCTTTTTCCAATTCTTCGCCGCGTCTGCCGTTGTTGATAACGCCGTCGATCATGCCGTAGTCGTCCTCAAGCGTCATTTCCGCCGTGCGGAGAGGATTGTCCTTTTCCGGCTGCTCCGCCGCCACGGCAAAGGCCCGCGTGCCGTTGCCCATGATAAGGTATTTTCCGTCCTCGGACTGATGGTGAACCCCATACCCGGCTGCCTCCATCTGTGCCCGGCTCATGGCCGTCACACAAAAGCTGCCTCTGGGCGTGCTGACCCGCTCCTGCGTCGCCATCTGATCCGGCGTGGGGATCGTGACCTCCGCCGCCCGTTCCGGCTCCAAAAACTCCGGCACCTGGGAAAAGCCGAAGCGGTCGCAGTAATGGGCGGTGTCTTTCCCGTCCTGATGCAGCACCACGATATCCGATACCGACAGGGAGTGCCCGGTGAAGTCTGCCGGACGATCCACATTAAACCGGGTGTAGATGCTTTCCAGATCGTCCTTCGCCGTCAGCGGGGCGGTGTAGACCAGCTCATAATTCTCCGGCTTTACGGAAAGGCCGTTGTTCCGGATGGCGTCCAGCGGCTCGAAGCGGTAGTCCCGCGTACTATCTCCCGGTTTCAGCTGATAGATGGAGAAGGTGTCGCCCTGCGCCGCACGCGCCTGCGCCACGATATCTGCCGGGATCTGCGCATAGGCGGCCGCCTCCGCCGCGTACTCCCGTTCCGCCTTTTCCGCGAAGGCCAGCATTTCGTCAATACGGGACTTGTCCGGATCCTCCAAAGCCGCCTTGACCTCGGCAGGGTCGAAGTCCAGAAACTCCTCATAGCCCGTGGCGTCCATGAATTTTTCGATCTCGGAGGGAAGATGGTCCTCCTGCGTCTGGCCCAGCGCCGCCAGCTTTTCATCCAAAGCGGAAATGCGCCCAGCCATCAGGTTTTCGTAAATCGCTTCCTTTGCGGCGTGCGCCTCCGGGTGCTCCGCCGCATACTGCGGATCATTCTGACGGAAAAACTCGTCCATGTCAAAGGCAATATCCATAGCCCATTCAGATTTTTCTTCTTCGGGAAGATCGTCCTGAAAGACCATCACCCGGTATTCCTCCGGGATGCTGCCGCGCTCGCCGTCGTAATACTCATGGAAACTGTCGCCCGTATCACGAACATAGCCCTGATCCGTGAAGGTGCCGTTTTCATCCATTGCCACGTCCCGGCCGTAGGCCTCATAGTCGATGTAATTCTGCAAATGCTCTGGCACCTGCATAACGTCCAGTTCTTCGATGTAATAGCGGCCCAGATCGTCATAGTCATGGATATCGGGGTAAACCTCATAGCAATCCAGATTCTCGGTGAGGTTGATGATCTCCTGCAGGCTGCCGCAATGGTCGCCCATTTCCATACCGGCCTGAAACTGTGCGTATTCGCTTTCGCTCATTTCATCCAGCTTCGACGCCAGATAATTCAGCTCGTCCAGACTTTCGTATTCGCCCAGCTTGCTGTAAAGACCGTCCACATAGCAGTCATAGTCCGTGATGAACCATTCCTCATAGGGCTGGCCGAAGTCATCCTTCTGGCCGATCCCGATCCGCTTAAACACTTCCTTCAATTCCTCGGCGGTGGTGGGAAACTTCACCCACTCGCCCACAAGCTCGCCCTCATTGTACTTCCCAAGATTGGTGATAAAGGCGGCAAAGGGATAATCCTTGTCGTGATCGTAATATGGCATATCAGCACCTCCTTACAGCTCCGGCGCAGATTTTTCCTTATGGGGCTGCGCCTTGTTTTTCTCCGCACATTCCTTCTTGCCCTGTTCCAGCCGTTCCCGGATGGAGGGCTTTTTCTCCGGCTCCGCAGGGCGTTCATGGTTCCACTCGTCGCCGGAGAGAGAAATATATCCGTGCTTTGTGAAGTGTCCCTGTTCCTCCTGCATGGCATAATTGCCGAACGGAATGGGGTCGATGGCGTTCAGCAGTTCCGGGGGCAGCAGCATATCCATGTGCTGCGCCAGATACCGCCAGCCAAGATCATTCAGGTCGTGGATATTGGGTTCAAACACGAAATAATCTGTATTGGCCGCAAACTCTTGGAACTGCTCCGGCGTTGTCAGCTTGAAGGGTGACGCCTGCACCGCTGCCAGCAGCTCCCGGTCCTCTGGGGAGAGGACGGCGACTACCGCCCTCACTTCGGGTAACTGTTCCAAAGTCTTATTTTCTGCCATTCGTTCGCCCCTTTCTTTTCGGAAATTCCAGCTTGAAATCGATGTACCTGCCGCCCGTGTCGCAGAGGATCACGGCGGCGTCGTAGGCAGTCTGTTTCTTTTCAGACCACATCCCCTTGACATTGGTGCGGCCCTTTTTCAGAAGGTCCGCCGCCATCTTCTTTGTCAGTTCCTTCCTGCGGCTCGTCCAGAAGCGGTCATTTTTCCAGAGGACAAAGCCGCAGGACCGATCCGAACACGCAAAATTCTTCTTGCCCTCATAGACCGGCTGACCGCAGCGGGGACAGGCACCGATCACTTCCTTCTCCGGGGCAAACAGCTTTTTGCCGTCCTCGGAAATGCAGGAATAGGTAGACACGATCTCCCGGACCATATCCCGGATGCCATCCATGAAGGCGTCCGGGTCAGAAGCGCCCTTTGCGATCTCCGTCAATTTCTGTTCCCACTCCGCCGTCAGCATGGGAGAGGTCAGAGGCTCCGGCAGGACCGTGACCAGGTTGATACCGGCTTTCGTGGGGATCAGGCTCCTGCCCTTACGCTCCACAAATCCGGCTGCCACCAGCTTTTCGATGATAGTGGCACGGGTGGCGGGGGTGCCCAGCCCTTTCCGCTCGGCTTCATCGGGAATGTCGTCTTTCCCCGCGTGCTCCATGGCCGACAGCAGCGTATCCTCCGTGTAGGGCTTCGGGGGCTGGGTGAAATGCTTGGTGACGGAAACCTCCGCGCCGTCAAAGGTCTGCCCTTCGGTGAAGTCCGGCAGCGTGCCGCCGTCCCCGTCCGCAGGCTTTTCTTTCAGGGAGACACAGAAAATGCGGTCGATCTCCCGCCAGCCTTCGGAGAGAATACGCCTGCCCTTTGCCGTGAAGGAATGGCCGCCGCAGTCAAAGGCAGCCGTGACCGCCTCATACACATAGGGCTCCGCCGACGCGCACAGCAGGCGGCAGCAGACCAGAAGAAGCAGCTCACGCTCGCCCAGGGGCAGGGCGGGGATATCCGCTTTCTCGATCTCCATCGTGGGAATGATGGCGTGGTGGTCGGATACGTCCTTGTCGGAGACCATGGCCTCCACCAGAGGGAAGAAGTTTGTGCAGCCATCAAAGGGCGGCAGCTTTGCCGCCAGGTGGATCACACAGGAGGCCGTTTCCGCCATATCGGAGGTCAGATGCCGGCTGTCCGTGCGAGGGTAGGTCAGCAGCTTTTTTTCGTAGAGGCTCTGGGCGTAGTCAAGGGTCTGCTTCGCCGTGTAGCCAAGCAGCCGGTTTGCCTCACGCTGCAAGGTGGTGAGGTCATAGAGCTTCGGAGGCTGTTCCTTCTTCTGCTCCTTCGTGACGGAAGTACAGATGACGGCCGCGCCCTTGCACATGGCCGCCGTCTGCTCCGCTTCCGCCGGATCGGTGAACCTCTCCGACACCGCCTCCGCGCCTGCCAGCGTCAGGCGCACATGATGATACTTCTCCTTCTGGAACAGCGCGATCTTCGCGTCCCGCGTCGCCAGCAGGGACAAGGTGGGCGTCTGGACGCGGCCCACGTTCAGGGTACGGTGATAGAGGACGGAGAAAAGGCGGGTGGCGTTGATCCCCACCAGCCAGTCCGCCCTCTGGCGGCAGAGGGCGGACTGATACAGGGCTCCATACTCGGCGCCGGGGCGCAGCTCGGAAAAGCCCTCCCGGATGGCGCTGTCCTCCATTGAAGAAATCCAGAGACGGAGGACCGGCTTGCGGCAGCCGGCCAGTTCATACACCAGCCGGAAGATCAGCTCGCCCTCCCGTCCGGCATCACAGGCGTTGACGATCTCCGTTACGTCCTCCCGCGCCATGAGGCGCTTCACATTGTCCAAAGCCGCCTCCTTGCCGGGGATGGGGGCGTAGCGGAAGGGCTCCGGCAGGATGGGAAGATCCTCATAGCGCCATTTTTTGAAACGCTCGTCATAGCCGCCCGCGTCCAGCGGGGATACCAGGTGCCCCACGCACCAGGAAACGATCAGGCCGCTGCCCTCATAAAAGCCATCGGCCCTGGATGAAGCACCCAGGGCCGACGCGATGGATTTTGCCACGCTCGGTTTTTCCGCGATGATCAGCTTACTCATGCTCCGCCTCCGTTTCAGCCTCCGCAGGCTCGTCCTCGTTGACATACTCCTCGTCAGGGAAATCGTACTCGTCGGGATCGGCGCTGACCTTCATGCCGCTGCGGTTCGGCTTGATGAACTTCACATAGGCGAAAGCTCCACCGCCTGCCAGCACCAGCAGCGCCACCACGACCAACAGGCCGCTGCCGCTCTTTTTCTTCGGCTGCTCCGGTTCCGGCTCCGGCTCCCTGGCCTTCTCCCTGCCCGCGCACTCGGAGAGGTTGGTCTTGCAGACAGGGCAGGATGTATCCACCGCGCCGGCCGCGCATTTTTCCTTACAGGTACACACCGGGGCGGCAGGCGTCTCCTCGTCCATCAGGGCCAGCAGGTCGCGCTCGTCTACCTGGTTGAGAAAGTGGACGGTGTTCTCGCCGTCCTCCGCCCGGTCGATGATGATGTAGAAATAGTTGCCGCCTTTTGTGACCACGGTGATGAATTGTTTATCCCCGGCGCTCTCGCCGGCGATATCGTCCACCAGGGTCATGTTGCCCTCCGGGGTCAGAGGATCCGGGTTATAGCCGCCTGTGGTTTCCTCCTCCCCGGTGTAGTAGGGCTCGCCGTCCCCGCCGCCGGCGAAGGCCACGGTGGAGGTGGCTGCCATGCAGAAAAGCGCCAGGAACACGGCGGCGAAACGGCGAAAAGCTCTGTTACGCTTCATCTTCCGCACCCTCGCTTTCCTCCGTCTCCATCAGCCCGTCCGGCAGGGAGATCATGCCGCTGGCATAGGCGCGCAGGAAGGCGGTCAACTCCCTGTTGTCCATGCGGACAGCCTTCACCATGCGGACGATCTCCAGGTTCTCCTCCTCCGTGAGCTGGGCTTCCAGCGCGCGGAGGCGCTTCTGCTGCTCCGCGATCTTTTCCCTCGTTTTCTCAATATCCTTGCGGATATTCTCAGTCGTTGCCATGATTGCATTGCTCCTTTCCAAATCGTTCTTTCCATGAATAATTGCGCCCAAGCCCCCGAACGGTTTTCAGGTTGGCCCGTGCGTTATCCTCCAATGCCAGCGCGCGCCGGAACAGGTCCGGGTAACGCTCCCGCAGGTCGATGATCTCCTCCGCTTTCATACTGGGGCAGAAAAAGCAGGAGGACTTTCCAGGCTGCGGCAGGCCCGCAGCCTCGATTGTCCGGACACACGCCTCCCGATCCCAGCCCCATTCCATCAGAGGATACCATTTGCTGTACTTCGGGTCCGCCAGATCCCGCAGAAGGACCTTATCGCTGCGGTAGTGCTCGCCGGCGTCATAGCCAATGAACTTGACCACCTTTTTCCCACTGTTCCAGACCTCACGGCATGGAGGATAGTTGTTGCAGAACTTTTCCTGCGGTCCGATCTTGTGTTTCAGCGAACACCGCTTGAAGCCGTAGGCGATGGAGGGCAGCGTGCCGCTTTTCAGACATTCCTCCTCCAAGGTCAGCCGCCTGCCGTCCTTCGTGGTCTTATAGACCCGTGTGATCTCCGGCATACCGTGATCCTTCAGCCAGCGATCCATGATATCCAAATAGGCGTAGGTATGGGGATGCTCGCCGCCCGTATCCGCAAACAGGATCAGGTCAACAGGGATACGGTTCTGGTGCAGCCCAACAAGAAGGGCGGTGCTGTTCGCACCGCCGCCATAGGAAACAATATTGATATGCTCACCTCATCTCAAAGCCTTTTCGTATCGGTATTTCATCTGTGCCGGATACAGCGGTTCGGGTGGGCGGCGCCTGCCGGTCCACTCCCGTCCGCCCGCCAGCCCCGCGCATCGCCAGCCGGAGGCACGGAGGCTGACGCCGCTCTCCGTGTCCAGAATATAGGTAATGATCCTATGGTAGCCCAGGACCTTCGCCGCCCGCGCCGCCGCGCCATAGAGGAAGCTGCAAGCGTTTTTCGTTCCGTCCGTGCAGAGGCGGTTGACCTCCAGGGTCAGCCCATCGTCCAGGTATCGGCTCACCGGCCGCCCCACGATGGCGACGCCCGCCAGCCGGTCATTCGCCATGCAGCCCACGGAAAACTTATGACCTCGCACCGGCTTATGGTGGCGGTGATGCTCTGCGACAAACCTGTTTGCGTCGGCAAGAGACATCGGTTTTACAGTCAGCATCGACTCCACCTCCATCAGTTGTACGGCGGTCTGCCGTAGGCGTAAAGGTGGGACTGCCAGTAATTCGAGTTGAGACTGGTGTACTGGATGGGGTCGCCGCAGTGCAGGAGCATCCCGTCCCCCACATAAAAGCCCACATGGCTGACCCCCGGCGTGTCGTAGGTGCCCACGAAGAACACCAGATCCCCCGGCTGCGGCTCGGATACCGGCGTGGAAATGTTGTAGAGGCCCTGCGCCCCCAGCCGCCCGGTATTGCACAGGCCGCTGCTGGTCAGGACATAGCTGACAAAGCCGCTGCAATCAAAGGAGGTCTGGGGACTGCTGCCGCCCCACACATAAGGAAAGCCCAGATACTTCTCCGCCTCCGTAATAAGCGCCGCAAAGCGCTCGTCGGACAGGTACTCCGCCGGGATCTCGTACTTGGCGGGCGGATTGGTCACATACTTGGGAACATAGCCGGAGGACGGGAACAGGTCGGGGCGGTTGCCCAGGGTGGACATATACACGGCGTACATGGAAAGCGTCTCCTGATCCATCATGTAGACCGGCAGATGGGAGAGGTCGAAGTTTTCCAGCTTCACGGTGCAGATATAATAATCGTAATAGACCCGGTAGCTCTCCGTATGGGTGTTGCCTTCCGCATCCGTCCAGGTATCCGTCTCAATGTAGTACCGCCGTTCCACCTCCACCGTCTCGGTGAGGATGTATTGCTTGTCGAACAGCATTTGAAGGTCGCCCTGCACCTGGTCTATGGTGAAGGTCCCCTCATGGAGCGCCGACAGGATGGACAGCAGCACATAGGGATCGTGCTCGATCTCGTCCAGATCGTAGTGATACTCGTCATAGTTGTGGGTCTGCTCATAGGTGTCAAGATACTGCCGCAGCTCGTCCTCTTTGGCGCAGTAGGCGGCCTCCGCCGCCAGCAGGTCAGCATCCTCGGAGAGATAGGAGGAGGCCACAATGTTGGACACGCCACCGCCGAACATGGAGGAGCAGGATTGCAGCAGGCCCAACAGCAGCACCAGCACAAGGCCGATCCCGCCGATGATAAGGAACACCTTCTTGTGCCGGGCTATGAACTCGCCGGCCTTCTTCGCCGCCTCCGCGCCCTTCTTTACGCTCTTGGCTGCCGTCTGCGTTGCCGCCTTTGCACCCTCCGCGCCGCGCGACGCCCGGTAGGCCGCCGCGTACTGCCGCTGCATCCGCTTCTTCTGCCAGATGCGGGAGATGGGGCTGCCGGACGCAAGCTGGGGGTTATCATGGAGCGCCTTTTGGTAAAGGTATTCGGCGTTTGCCTTGACCGCCGCCTGCTCCGCCTTTGCCGCGTCCCGCCAGGGCTTCACCTGCCGTTCCGCCCGCCAGTTTTGCAGCTTGCGGTTCCCATACCCCACGGCTTTTTCCATGCCGCGCTCGGTGAGATGGCCCGCCGCCACGCCGGAGTTCTCCTGCTCCACCTCCCGCACCTTGGCGTGGGCGGCGTGGGCGACCTCCTGCAACGGCCGCGCCAGCGGGTTCGGCCCCGGCTGCCGGATCGAAGCCGGCTTATCCGTCTCATGGAATACCAGCCTTGTACGCCCGGCGCCGGAAGCCTCGTCAAAGACACGCTCCGTGCCCAGGACGCGCTTTTTTGGGATGGCGGCCCTTGCCGCGTCCAGTTTATCCGCCGCCTTGTCGGACTTGCGGATCGCCTGTTGCAGCTCCGGCGCGGCGCGTTCCTCCTCGGTGAATTGCAAACGGGAGGATGGGCGGCTATTTGCCGCCGTACCCTCCCGGTAGGCTTTGCGGCGGTTCCGCCGCTTTTTCTTCTGAGACTTCCGGACGCGCCGGTCGTCCAGATGGTGGAGGGCAGTCCTCGCCAGCACCGTGGAATCGCCGGAGGGAGAATAGTCCTGCTCCGGCGCACGGTCTGAAACATGGCTCGCCTCGCCTGTGACCATATTGACGGAAATGGCTCCGTCGCGGGTCATCTTCTGCGTTTCCTTCTCAGCGGCTTTCCATTCCTTCATGCTTCATCACCTGCCTTTCCGTAGGGGCAAATGTCAACGCACTCGCCCGTCTCGATCATGGAGATATACTTGAAAATGGGATATGCCTGGGGCGGGCAGACCGCGTTGCCCAGGGTTTTCAGCCGGAGGGCGCGGTCTGCGGTGTTTTCGGTGATACGGGGGACGCCCTCCGGCTCGGCGGCCCAGAGGATACGTCCGTCCATTTCCGGGGGAAGCCCATGAGCCATTCCACCCAGTCCGGGTTCAGCGCCGCCGTCTCGGATAGCGGCCGCTCCTGCCGGATCACCTGGGATGACAGGTTTGCAGACGGGGCACTGTTCCGAAACGCCGCCGGTTTCAGCGTGGAGCGGTAGCCCTCCGATGCTGCCGGGGTCAGATAGAATACCGCCGCCGACAGGTTCAGGCTCCAGATGGCCCCGTTCCGGTTCACCTTGCGGAAGATCCCGTTGTCGGAGAGGTACACATCCAGGTTGGCCGCGTCCCGGCAGGTGTTCTTGTCGGAGGCAAGGGGTGTGGGAAACATCAGCCGCGACGATAAAAGTTCGCTGGCGCTCATGCCATGCGCCGACGCCGCAAGCCGGAAATACGAATGGGAGAACAGCGTATCCCGCTTTTGCCAGGTCAAAGATCGTTTTGTCGAGCCCCATATTGATGAAGCCAGCAACATTTTCCCCAAGCACCCAACGGGGCCGCAGCTCGGTAATAACGCGGCACATTTCCGGCCACAGGTAGCGTTCATCCGCAAAGCCCCTTCGCTGCCCTGCGGTGGAGAAGGGCTGGCAGGGAAAGCCGCCAGAGAGGACGGTAACGGTTTCAAGTCCTGTTTTTTCAAAAAACGCCTCCTTCGTAAAAGTCGTGATATCCCGGAATTTTGGCACCTCCGGCCAGTGCTTTTCCAGAACGGAATAGGGATAGTCCGCCCACTCGCATTGACAGACGGTGCGGAAGCCCGCCGCCTCCGCCGCCAGATCAAGCCCGCCGATGCCGGAAAACAGGCTCACATGGGTCAGCTCAGTCATAGTCGTCCTCGCAGGAATGATCTCCGCAGAGGGCGCAGCAGCGGCCGCAGCCGATGCCGTCCTCCGCCGCATCCTCCGGGTCATAGGGCGTCAGATGCGCGCGCCGCAGCGTTGCCTCCAGAATGTCATAGCAGGTGACGACCTGATCCTCCGCAAAGCCCCACCTGCGGTACATTCTTCGGATGCGCGGATTCTCACCGGAGAGATTCTTTTGCAGCCGCGCAAGCCGTTTTTCTGTTTTCACTTCTACAACACGGTTGCGGAGAAAGCTGTATTGCGCCAGCAGGTCAAAGAGGTCGCCCACCAGCATACGGAAGGCGCTGCCGGAAATGATGTAGGCGGGATCGTGGGCGGTGGCGGCACGCTGCTTTTCCCTGATTTTTGCGTCATGCTCTTTCAGCACGGCGGTCAAGGGCGTGAGCTCCGCCGCCTTCAGCTCCGCAAGGTCCTTCCTGTCCCCAAACACCAGATAGCGGCCGGGGATACGCCAGGCGGCGAACTTTTCCTCCGCGATCTCTCCGTAGCGCTTTGCCGTATCGGCCAGATTTTCCAGATCCTTCTCGTCCTTCGCCTTTTCGGCGAGGAAGGCGAGCTGATGGAGAAGTCCGTACAGATGCACCTCATCATTGATGTGGTTTTCATATACCTTGCTGTCGATCACATATTTCATATCTTGTCCCATCCTTTCCTTATCCGTTTTCCCCATCGTGGGAAACCTCGCTGGGCTTTGTCGTGAGAAGTCTGTATAGCTCGGTGGTCTTGGGAAACTCGTCCTTGAAGGGCAGGATCACATTTTGGAAGAACAGAAGGCCGCTGCCGGGGTCCGCGTTGGTCACATAGGCAAGCTGCTCCGCGGAGATGTTCAGCCGCTCCGTCATCAGTTTGCGGTCGCCCGCGGAGAGGTTCAGCAGATAGATAAAATCGCTGTTTTCCAGAATGTTTTCGATCTCCGGGCTGTGCAGCAGGTCCTTCGGGTTCTGCGTTGCCCCGGTGGGGACGCCGCCCCATTTGCGGAAGCGCTTCCAGATCTCGGCGCTGTACGCCGCCGTCTGTTCCTCCTTCAAAAGCAAATGGAACTCATCCACGAAATACCAGGTGGCCCGTCCAATGGAGCGGTTCACCGTGACGGTGTTCCACACCGCGTCCTGGACAATGAGCATCCCCGGCTTTTTCAGGTTCTTGCCAAGTCCCTTGATGTCGAAGCAGACAAGGCGGTTGCGGATATCCACGGTGGTACGGTGGTTGAAGAAGTTGAGAGAGCCGTTCACATACAGGTCAAGCGCCTGGGCCACACGGTCCGCCTCCGGGATATGCTGGGCGGTGAGGGCTGCCATGAGGTCGGAGAGGATCGGCATATTCTCCGGCCGGGGATCCGCGAAGTACGGCTGATAGATCTTCTGCACGGCCCGGTCGATGACGGTTTTCTCGATGGCCTCCAGTCCTGTCTTGCTGCCCATGATAAGCTCACAGAAGGACAGCACGAAATCGCTTTTCAGCGCCAGCGGGTTTTCTTCCTCGCTGTAATTGAGGTTGATATCCAGGGGATTCACATAGTCGCGGCTGTTGGGGGAAAGCCGGATCACCTGGCCGCCCAGCCGGTTCACCAGCGGGGAATATTCGTCCTCCGGGTCGCAGATGATGACATTATCCTTTGTGGTCAGCATGACATAGGTGATCTCCCGCTTGCAGCTCATGGACTTGCCGCTGCCCGGCGTGCCGAACACCAGACCGTTTGGGCATCGGGACTGCTTGCGGTCCAGCAGGATCATGTTGCCGGACAGGGCGTTGAGCCCGTAATACATGGCGTCGCCGCCCATGAAAAGCTCCTGGGTCACAAAGGGCACGAATACCGCCAGCGCCGAGGTGGTAAGGCTGCGTTCGATCCTGATACGGTTGAGGCCCAGCGGCAGCGAGGACACAAGGCCGTCCTCCTGCTGGAAGTCCAGCCGGGTCAGGATGCAGTTGTGGGTCTGGGCGACGCTGGCCGACTGGGAAACGGCGATCTCCAGCTTTTGCTTCGTGGGCGCCAGATGCAGCATGAGGAAGGTCATATTGAACATTCGCTCGTTGCGGCTCTGCAAATCCTGCAAGAGATTTTTCGCCGCGCCGCCGTAGGTGGAGAGGTCAGAGGGGAGGATATCCAGATCGTAGCCGCTGCGTGCGGCCTTCTTCTGCTCCTGGATCTTCATGGCGTCCAGATCGGTGATCTTGCGCTTGACCATCTTGATGGCCTCGTTCTGGTTGATGCCGCGCACGTGCATGGTGACGAGAAGGTTTCCCTCCACATCCATGAAGTCCGTGAGGATGCGGTCCTGGATCTCCGGGGCCAATATCTGCAAGAAGGACACCGCGCCGTACATTTCGCCCATGCGGAAGCGCCGCGTCTCCCCAAACTCGAAGGAAGAAGGCACGATAAAATCCTTCACGGACAGGCCGGAGGGCGCCAGCCAGTCCCATTCAAAGGCAAAGAGCTCCCCTCTGGGATGGAGGAGGCCGTGCAGCAGCGCCAGCCGCTCCTTGCCGTCCAGCACCTTTGCCGCCGCGCCCATGACCTTGAAGCGGTTCAGGGTGTCCGCCTCGATGCGGGAAAACCTTGCCCGCGCCGCCTGGATGCTCTCCGCCTCGATGGTCAGCGTGACATACTTGCTTTTCACATAGCCGTTGCTGCCGCGCTCATACTGCGTTTGCAGGATGCCGGAGGCCTCGGCGCGGATCCCGTCCAGCTCGTCCCCCTGGGCCGCCATGCGGAACAGGTCCCCGCCGCCGGCCTTGTGGCTGCTGCTCAGGGTCATTTGCACGCCGATGGAGGGATCATAGCCGTTATAGAAGTCGCAGAGGCGTTCAAAGATATCCCGCTGATCGCCCGGCCCCGCCAGGCGGTAGCTGACGTCGGCGTAGGCGATGGTTTTGGAAAAATGCCGGTCGTCCAGACGGCACAGACCGTCCGGGTGCATATTGCGGAAGGGGAGGCTTGCCTGTACGGTGTGATTCTTGCCGTCCCCCTTGGCCTGCCGGATGACGGCCTCGATCTGCTTTCGCTCCTGCCGGGTGAGCCTGCGCCGGCCCTTGCCTCTTTTCCCCGCGCCGGAGGCGATCCGCCCCACCGTCCGCTCCAGCTCCGCCTGCTTTTCCAAAGCGGAATAGGCGTTGTTTGTCTGATAGACACGCTTTTTCGGACGGGTGAATTTGCACTGGATCAGATTGCCCAGCAGCGCCTCCGGGGTCTGCCCGTTCTTCTCATACAGGGCGAACAGGAAAAAAGGCAGCATGACAAGGATCATGCACAGCGCCGCCGGCGTCGTGCCCATACTGCCCTTGCTCAAAAAGAAAAGCGGCACTCCAATAAGCGCCGCCGATCCGAAACACACAAGCTGCCGCTTCGTCAGGCCGAACAGCATCTTGCTCTTGATTTTTGTCAGGTCCTTCGGGACCGTTACGTATGCCAATGGTTCACATCCTTTCCGCAAGCCGGATATCGCTTGCAACCTCATTTCCCCACACATCCCAGCCGGGCGGTGAGGCTCTTGCGAACAGCTCAATACGGGGCACATCCCCCATGAGGGCTTCGATCCGCCGCCGCGCCTCCTCCGGCTTCTGGCTGTGCCGCTCCACGTGGGAGAGGATGACCTGCTTCACATCCCGCGCCGCCCGCTTCGGGCGTCCGCGGGTCGCCAGCAGGCATATCTCCGCGTTGGCCCGCGTCCAGTAGCCCATGCCGGTGAACAGGCCGTCCGACTTCCGGCACTGCTTGATCCAGACGAAGGCCACGGTCTTGAAGGTAAAGCCCCAGGCGTCCATGACGCCCCAGGCCTCCCGCAGCATGGGGAAGGTGATCCAGAGGAACAGGGCGCAGTCCTTGTCCGCCAGCTCCCCCACTGGCAGGGCCTTGATGGCCGCTATGTCCATGGTAGGGTAATGGCTCTCGGCGCTGCGCCCCGCGCCCTTCTTGCTCCAGACCTTATAGGCCCAGGGTGGATCCGCGTAGATGACCTTGTATTTTTTCACGGCCGCCTCCCGTCAATGCGCCCCGAACAGGCTCTTTGCAAGGCTGCCGGTGCGAAACAGCGTGTAGCACAGCAGCACCGTATAGCCCAGGCACTCCCAGATCGCCACGGTGATATCATCCCCCACGGCGATATTCTGCACCAGCACCGCGTAGATGCCCACGCAGACCATAATGAGAAATGCCTGAAAGCCCAGGGCCAGCAGGGACTTCAAATAGTTCTGCCCCGTCTGGCCCCACTCCCGGTTGGCCATCGTGGCAAAGGGGATCGGCCCCACGGATACGGTCAGATACACCTCGATCATTCTTCCGTAGATCACAAGGAAGATGGCGATGGTGAGGATATGGGAGCAGAGGCCCACAAAAATGCTCTGAAACCACAGGCCCAGCAAAGAACCGATGCTCCAGTCCGCCAGGGTCGTTTCCAAATTGCCGACCACGCCGGAAATATCGATCCCCGCGTCGGAGATGATGACGCCGGCGCTCTGATTGACCACGCTCTGCGCCATATCGAATACCGCCATGACGATATTCCAGGTATTGGTGACGATGAGCACCGCGCAGAAGGTCTTGAAAATCCACTTCCAGAAAAGCCAGGTGTCAAAATCGTGG
>OHJH01000080.1_pt1 | contig 16362 bp, 12 predicted proteins | sample 1568471 | NCBI WGS metagenome assembly OHJH01 (sample SAMEA3879546, study PRJEB24766) | human gut metagenome | biome: human-associated habitat; feature: feces | place: USA | collected 1985/1987 | reverse complement strand
GCCGAGCCGCCGGAAGGGGTGGACAGGGGCTGGTTCATGTTCTTCATCACCCTGCTGGATCAGTGCTACTGGGTGTTCAGCGCCGGTCTTGGCGCGGTGGTGGGTTCGGTGCTGCCCTTCAGCACCGAAGGTGTGGATTTTGTGATGACCGCCATGTTCACGGTGATCTTCCTCAACCAGTGGGAAAAGGACCGGCAGCACTACAGCGCCCTGATCGGCCTTGCCGCCCCGCTGGTGTGTCTGGCTGTTTTTGGCTCCGGCAGCTTTTTGTTGCCCTCCATGGGATGCATCCTGATCCTGCTGCTGGCCCTGCGTAAACCCATTGAAAAAGCCGAGAGCCCCGCAGAAGAGACCGGGGAGGTGGGCGCATGACCGCCGTTCAGATGGGCCTGACCATTGCGGTGTGCACAGCCGCCACCATGCTCACCCGTTTTCTGCCCTTTGTGGTGTTCTCTTCCAAGGATCAGCAGCCGCCGGAGGTGGTGCGGTATCTGGGCCGGGTGCTGCCCGCAGCCATTTTTGGAATGCTGATCGTCTACTGCCTGAAAAGCGTCACCCCCTTTGCGGGCAGCCGCGGCATTCCGGAGGCCATCGCCCTGCTGGTGACGGTGGGCCTGCACAAGTGGAAGCATGAGACCCTGCTCAGCGTCGCGGGCGGTACGCTGTGCTATGTGCTGCTGGTGCAGCTGGTGTTCTGAAGAAAGAAAAAAGCGCGCTGCCGCGCAGGAAGATTCCTGTAGGACAGCGCGTTTGTGCATGGGACGATCCGCTGACCGCGAACCGGAGCAGGACCGTCCGAAAAAACGATGCTTTGCGACCCGGTCACGGAAATTTTTCAAAAAAAGGTGTATACTGTAGAAAAATGCATCCGAAGGAGGGGGTTCCCCATGCCCAGCATTATCATTGTCGGTTCCGGCCCGGCAGGCATTTCCGCTGCTCTGTACGCTGTCCGCGCCGGTGTGGATACCACGGTGCTCACCAAAGGCCCCGGTGCCCTTGACCGCGCCGAAAAAATTGAAAACTACTACGGCTTTGCCCAGCCTGTTTCCGGCGCGGAGCTGGAACGCCGCAGCATCGAGAATGCAAAGCGCCTTGGTGTGAGATTCGTCACAGCCGAAGCCGTGGGCCTGACCTATACGGATAAACTCACCGTAGAAACAGTGGATAAAAATTACTCGGCGGATGCTGTCATTCTGGCCACGGGCGCATCCCGGGCGGTGCCGCGCATTCCGGGCCTTGCCGGGCTGGAGGGCCACGGCGTGAGCTACTGCGCCACCTGCGATGCCTTTTTCTACCGCGGCAGGGATGTGGCCGTGCTGGGCAGTGGAGAGTACGCCCTGCACGAGGTACAGGCCCTGCTGCCCGTGGCCCACAGCGTCACCCTGCTCACGGGCGGGGCCCCGCTGACAGCACAGTTCCCGCCGGAGGTGGCCGTGCGGACGGAAGCCGTGGAAGCCATCCTCGGTGAAGAGCGGGTCACCGGCGTGCAGCTGAAAGACGGCGGGACACTGGAAGTCTCCGGCGTGTTCGTGGCGCTGGGCGTGGCGGGCAGCACTGCCCTGGCCCGCAAGCTGGGGGCCGAGGTGAACGGCAGCCGGATCGTGGTGGATGACCACATGCAGACCACCCTGCCCGGTCTGTACGCCGCCGGAGACTGCACCGGCGGGCTGCTGCAGGTCGCCAAGGCCGTGTACGAGGGTGCCGTGGCAGGCACCGAAGCTGCCAAAGCCCTGCGGAAATGACCCAGACAGAAAAAGGACGCTGTGCCCTGCGGTACAGCGTCCTTTTATTGCTTTGCTCAGCTCTTGCAGCCGGATTCCTCTTCGATGCCGGTGAAATCGCTGGCCTCCGCGATCTTGGTGGTATCGAACTTGCCGTTCTCATCCTTGGGGGCAACGGCAGGGCCTGCCTCCACAGGATTCACGGTCGTTTCCTCTGCCGCAGGCTTTTCCTCGGCAGGCTCCTCTGCCCGGGCAGCTTCCACCACCGGGGCTGCGGGCGCAGTCTCGGGCTCGGCAGGCGCCTTTTCAAAGGCAGGGGGCCATGCGTCACCGGGAGCGGTCTCCTTGGCCTCGCCCTCGGCGTAGGCTTCGGCAGTCTTTTCGGCCTCGGCGGTGTCCTTTTCAGCTTCCTCGGGGAACTCCACGTTTTCGACGTGGAGCGGGTCCTTGTCGTTCAGAACTTTGTCCAGCACGACGATGGCGGCACCGGTAACAGCCACAGCGGCAGCGGCACCCAGAACACGGAACAGAGTTTTCATGGTGAAGTCCTCCCTGTATAAGATAGGATTAAGAGAATGTTACGACATCGTTCTGCGGCTTTTCGGCGGGCTCCACCGAAATGGCGGTCAGCACCGGGCCCTTGCCGCGGTAGATGTTGTGGAACTTGTAATTGACCTTGGCGGTCACAGTGACCCAGGCGCGCTGCTCCAGTGCCTTGTAGCCATCATAGCTGCAGGGGAAGCCCACGAACTGGATATCCTGCACGCAGCAGGTCATTGCAAAACGGCCGGGCACAAAGCTGTTTTTGCCCGCGCGGTTGGTCTGGCAGACCTGCGCCAGGAACCGGACGGTCTTGCCCACGTACTTCTGGGGCTCGTCCTGGCAGTCCATATACCAGATGCCGAAATCGTCCTCACCGATCTCGACGATCGGGGCATTCAAATCGAAGGGCAGCGGGTCGGGGATGTCATCGTATGCCACGCTGCCGTCGGCGAACTCGTAGGCGATATCGCACTTGCGGGAGGCCTGACGCACCAGCTTGTGCAGCTCCTGACGGGCGGCATCGTTGTTCACGGCCTCGGCGCGGTTGAACACGATCAGCTCACTGCGGGCGATCTTGTCCAGCAGCAGAGAGCGCATGGAGTTGTCGCGGGCGTAGGTCAGGGCCGTGGTGCCGTCGGCCGTGGCAATGCACTGGTAGACGATCCAGTTTTCGGGCAGGTTGTTGGCCAGATCCTGCAGCAGCCACATGCCGTTGTACTCAATGACCACACGGCCTGCGCCGGATTCTTTTTCGAGCCTGGCCAGATTCTGGGGGTTCAGCTCCGCCTTATCCTCAAGGACCTTCAGGGTCACGCCGGGGAAGGCGAACTTCTTCTCGTTATATTCTTCCTCGCCCTCTTCGCAGACCAGCAGCAGGGTCTTGTCGCCGGAGTCGAAATTGGGGTCTTCAAAGGTCTCCTGAATGAACTTGGTCTTGCCGCTTTCGAGGAAGCCCACAAACAGGTAAACCGGGATCTCGTTTGCCATAATCGGTTTTTCTCCTTACACAACTTGCAACTCAGCAGCCAAACAGTGCGGCAATGGCCTTTTCGTCCAGCTTGGAACCGATGACGACCAGCTTGCCGCCCACGTCGGCACCGCGCTGACGCACTTCCCACTCGCCGGGGACGTAATCGAACTCCAGCCAGCCGTCGGCACCGCCGTCTACGATGCCCTTGGAGCGCAGGATCATGCCGTACTTACCGCCGTCCAGCTCGGTCAGTGCATGCTCGATGTCTGCCTTGCTGAACTTCTTGGCCGTCTCGACACCCCAGCTGGTGAACACCTCATCGGCATCGTGATCGTGGTGATGGTGGTGGTGATGGCCGCAGCAGCAGTGGCCGTCCTCATCGTGGTGATGATGCTCATGCTCATCATGGTCATCGTCATCCTCATGGTCGTGGTCGTGATGGTGGTGGCAGCAGTGGTCCTCGTGGTCATCATCCTCGTGGTCGTGGTGATGCTCGTGCTCGTCCTCATCATCGTCGTCATCATCATCGTGATCATGGTGGTGATGGCCGCAGCTGCACACACCGTTCTCATCGTAATGGTGATGATGATGCTCGTGTTCTTCTTCCTCGTCCTCCTCGGCGTGCTTCTCATTGGCCTTGGCAGCCATGGCGATCAGCTCTGCCTTGAAATCGTCCTTGGAGGACATGGCCTTCAGGATCTGCTCACCGGTCAGGGAATCCCATGCGGTGGTCACGATGGTAGCGGTGGGGTTCTTCTCGCGCAGCATGGCGACCGCAGCGGCGATCTTCTCCTCGCTGGCGGTCTGGGTGCGGCTCAGGATGATGCAGCTTGCGTGGCTGATCTGATCATCATAGAACTCACCGAAGTTCTTCATATACATCTTGACCTTGTTGACATCGGCCACGGTGACAAAGCTGCTGAGCTGGACGTCCAGATGCTCGGCCACGCCCTCGACAGCGCGGGTCACGTCAGACAGCTTGCCGACGCCGGACGGCTCGATGACGATGCGGTCGGGGTGGTACTGCTCCACCACCTGCTGGAGTGCGGCGCGGAAATCGCCCACCAGAGAGCAGCAGATGCAGCCGGCGTTCAGCTCGTTGATCTGGATGCCGGACTCCTTCAGGAAGCCGCCGTCGATGCCGATCTCGCCGAACTCGTTCTCGATGAGCACGACCTTCTGGCCTGCAAAGGACTCCTTGATGAGCTTCTTGATAAGAGTGGTCTTACCGGCACCAAGGAAGCCGGAGAAAATGTCGATCTTGGTCATATTCGAAATGCCTCTTTCTTTTATGCAGCCGCCGCAAAAGGCGCTGCCCAGCAGGCCCTGTGGGCCTTACAAGCAATCCGGGGCGCTGAGTGCTGACCCGGAAAAATTCCTACACTCCTATTATAACAAGGCTGTCAATGGCAAACCGGCCTTTTTGATGAGAAATTTGTAACATTTTTTGCAGTTTGCTTGCGTTTTCGGGTCAGCTCAGCTCTTCCGTGAGCCAGTCCGCTACTTTTTCAGTTTGTTCGTCCGTCTCGGCGGTGAGCCAGAAAATGCCGTCCTCCGTTTCCACTCGCAGGAATTTTCCGGCGGTGGGGTCGAGGCAGAGGTGGACAGTGCCATCGTGTACCATGACGAAGGTGCCCTGCCAGTAGTGCTCCAAGTCGATGCCGCCGACCCGGCCTGCCTCCGGCAGAGAGGAATAGACCTGTACTTTGGTGATGCTGTCCAGAGGGATGATGTACTTCCGGGTCTTGCCGTGGTAAGATTGCAGCTCTACGGTGGGTGATACCTGCAATTCCAGCCTTGCGGGCGTGTGGTCGAGGACGCCTAGCACCGGCCCGGTCAGTAGGATGGCAGCGATTGCAATGGCATTGACCGCCACAGCAAGCTTCCCCCGGAGGGTGGCGAGGTTGGCGGTAGTCCCCTTGCCGATGCGCTTAGGCACAGAGGCGCGCGTGTCGTCAGGAGCATAATAGAACAGACCGTATTTCCATGGGACATCTCCGGGGGCTGCGGGCCAGCCGTGGGCGTCCCGCAGCCTTTGGAGGGTGCGGTTTGCCCACAGACAGGGCAGATACGGCAGCGCCAGACTTCCGAAAAAGAAATAGACCCAGACCATGACCCGGAGCAGTGAATCGGGCAGGAAAAACAGCCTGATTCCCCCGGCGGCGCAGAGCAGGCAGATGATGCGCAACCAGCGCAGATATTGTTGCACGATGCTCTGCACCTCGGGCAGGGCGGCGGCGTCCGGCGGCAGTGTGACGCCCAGCAGAGCGCCGTTCTGGTCGATGCGCTTCAGGCTCAGATAATCGATGCCGACGCAGACGATAAGACAGGCGAGCATAATGATGGAAAATGCCATAAGAACGCCTCCATTCAATAAGTCTATGGCCCTAGGATACACGAAACGCGGCAAAAAGTCAAAATGATGCCCACGAATTGCATTCTGTGGCGCAGAATGATACAATAGACCCGGCAGATCATCGCCGCCGGGCGTTTTTCCGGCAGAACAAAGAAAGAAGGCTTTTTTGATATGAGCATGAATACCGTTCCTGAGCGTCTGGCCGCCCTGCGCGCGGCCATGAAGGCAAACGGCGTGGACGTCTATCTGATCCCGGTGGGCGACCCGCATTCCAGCGAGTATCTGCCCGACCACTACACCTCCCTGACCTACTTCTCCGGCTTCCACGGTGAGAACTCCAACTTTGTGGTCACCATGACCGAGAGCGCCGTCTGGGCAGACGGCCGGTACTTTGTGCAGGCAGAGAAAGAGATCGCCGGCACCGAGATCCAGCTGATGCGCATGGGCGAGCCGGGCGTGCCTACCGCCGAGGAATACTGCGGCAAGGTGCTGCCCGAGGGCGGCACGCTGGGTCTGTGCGGTCTGACCGCCAACTGTGCGCTGGTCAACAACCTGAAAAAGGAGCTGGAGTCCAAGCACGGCAGCATCAAGACCCTGTTCCTGGAGGACGAGCTGTGGGTGGAGGGACGCCCTGCCCGCCCGGCTACCCCGGCATGGATCCTGCCCAAGGAGTACGCAGGCTTCTCCCCGGCAGAAAAGCTGGAGCAGCTGCGCGCAAAGCTGAAGGAGCAGGGCTGCACCGCCCAGCTGGTTGGCAAGCTGGATAATCTGGCTTGGCTTTTGAACCTGCGCGCCATGGATATCGAGTGCACCCCCTACGCCATGGCCTACTGCTATGTTACCCCCAGCCGCGCCGTGCTGTTCATCAATCAGGCGCGGGTCACCCCGGAGGCAAAGGCAGAGCTGGAAGCCAACGGCGTGACGCTGGCCGACTACGACAGCATTCTGGACGTGATGGCTGCCGAGACCGAGCCGCAGACTGTGCTGGCGGAGAGCGCTACTGTGAACTACGCCGTGTATCAGGTGTTGGAAAACAACCCCGCCCTGACCGTGAAGGACGCCGCCGACCCCCTGCTGGCCATGAAGGGCGTGAAGAACGAGGTGGAGCTGGCACACCTGCGCGAGTCCCATCTGCGGGACGCCGTGGCCATGGTGCGGTTCCAGATCGAGCTGGAGAACCGTCTGGCTTCCGGCGAGCAGCTGACCGAGCTGACCGTGGACGAGATCTTGCACAAGTACCGCAGCGCGGACGACAAGTTCCTTGTGGAAAGCTTTGGTACCATTGCAGCCTACGGCGGCAACGCAGCCATGATGCACTACCACGCCACCCCGGAGGATCACGCCGTCTTGCAGCGCAAGGGCTTTTTGCTGGTGGACAGCGGCGCTACCTACATGGACGGCACCACCGACATCACCCGCACCTACCCGCTGGGCGAGCTGACCGAGGACGAGCGGCTGTTCTATACTTGGACGCTGCAGTGCCACATCGACATCGCCAAGGCCGTCTGGCTGGATTACTGCGACTGCCACATGCTGGACACCATCGCCCGCGAGCCGCTGTGGCGCCACCTCATCAACTACCGCTGCGGCACCGGCCACAGCGTCAGCTTTGTGGGCAACGTCCATGAGGGCCCCCACGCTTTGAACGGCCGCAACACCACCCTGATGCGCCCGGGTATGATCGTGACCGACGAGCCCGGCGTGTACGAGACCGATTTGGTGGGCATCCGCATCGAGAACGAGCTGGTGTGCATCCACAAGGCGGATAACCAGTACGGCACTTTTCTGGGCTTTGAGCCGCTGACCTTTGTGCCCATTGCCACCTCGCCCATCCTGCCAGGTGTGCTGGACAAAGACGAGCTGGCATGGCTGAACGACTACCACCGTCAGGTGTTTGCAAAGCTGGCCCCGCACCTGAACGCGGAAGAGCGGGTCTGGCTGGCCGAAAAGTGCGCCTCCATCGGCTGCTGAGCCGGATAAAAACAGAAACACCCGGATGCCGTACAGCGGCAGTCCGGGTGTGTGGTTCTCAGAAAAGTGGTGCGCCGTTTTGCCCGCGGAAACAGCCGGTTACAGCCTGCAGGAATGGGCCTGCGGGGTGTCCAGCGGCGGCAGGGTGAACTCGTTTTCGCCAAAAGCGGAGCGCAGAATGGCGGCCCGGGTCTCCGGGTAGATGCCCAGTTCGGTATAGATGCTCTTGTACAGGCCCATCACCCGCCGCCGCAGCCGAAGGATATCGGCGGTGGTCACTCTGGAGTGGGAAACGCTCTGGCTGCACTGCAGGTAATAGTAGCCGATGTCCGGGATGGAAACGGCAGTGCGCACATAGCGCAGGTATTCGGTGTTGAACAGCTGATCTTCCGCAAACAGCTCCTGCCGGAAGCGGATGCCGTGCCCGGCAAGGAGATCCCGGCGGTAGAGCTTGTTCCACAGCACACCGTAGTAAAAGGTGTTGGGCTTTTCGATCAGCTGCCGGGCGTACTCCTGCCCGGTGTACACCCCGGCGGGCAGATAGCCGTAGGCCCGGGTGCGGGGCGGGTTGCGCCGGAGCACGGTGCCCAGCGCCTTTTCCCACGGGCGGATGTGCTCCACGTAGTCCTTCGGATACACCATCCAGAAGGGCGCGATCACAAGATCGGCGGCGTGGGTCTCGGCGGTGGTGACGAGCTTCTCGGTAAAGTCCGGGGCCAGCCAGTCGTCGCTGTCCACGAACTGGACGTAGCGGCCATGGGCCAGCGCAAGCCCCTGATTGCGGGTGTCCGCCGCGCCGGAATTGGGCTTGTCCACCAGCGCGATGCGGTGGTCCTGAGCGGCAAGAGCGCGGCAGACCGAGAGGGTGTCGTCCTTGGAGCCGTCGTTCAGCAGGATGATCTCGATGCTTTTGTAGCTCTGGGCACAGATGCTTTTTACACAGCGGGCAATGCAGCCTGCGGCGTTGTACATGGGCACGATGATGCTGACAAGGGGAAATTCCATAGTGTCTCCTTTTCTCAGATGCGGCTCATGGAAATCGATTTTTGCAGTATGAGCCGGAGCAAAAGCCTTCACCCCTTGGGGGGAAGGTGGCGCGTAGCGCCGGATGAGGGGTATTTAAGGCAGACTGCTGCTTGCCTGCGCCCTCATCAGTCACCTGCGGTGACAGCTTCCCCCGACCGGGGGAAGCCTTTTTCGGAAAATTGATTTCCGTGTCCTTGACGGGCCGATGTTCTTCCCTTACAATAGCAAGCGGCGGCGCAGCTGTCAAGGGCAGAAAAGCAGGACCGCATTTCACATATTCTTCACGGCGCAAGCGATTGATTTTCACATTTGACGGTTACAATAGGGACAGTTCAAAGGAACAGATGTCCCTGCGGACCGGCCTTTGAGGGAAGGATGTAGTAACATGGAAAACGAGAACAAGTGGGAATATGATTATTCCGCTTCCAATAACGAGACCGGCTACCCCAACGTGGGCAGCAGCGGCATGAACACGGCAAACCAGTATAACGAGCCGGAAGCACAGCCCGTGCGCCCGGCGTATACCGCCCCGGCAGACGGCGGCAGCGTGCCGCCCACCCCGCCGGAGCAGCCGCAGTACAGCGCCCCGGCGCAGCCGGAAAAGCCCCGCCGCAAAAAGAAGAAGTTCAATGGCGGAAAGCTGGTGTGCAGCGCCGTGGCGCTGGTGCTGGCAGCTGCCATGGGCTTTGCGGGCGGCTTTGTGGGTGCAAAATACGGCGGCGGCAGCAAGGTGGTCATCCAGCAGGTGGAGCGCCCTGCCAGCTCTGACAGCAGCACCGACAGCACCGGCAATTCCATCAGCGCCACCAGCGGCACCGGCCTGAGCACCGCACAGGTGGCAGAGCTGGTCAGCCCCAGCGTGGTGGTCATCACCACCGAGCAGGTGGTCTACTCCCAGTGGTCCTGGTACGGCCAGAGTCAGGTAGAGAGCGGCGCGGGCAGCGGCGTCATCATCAGCTCGGACGGCTATATCCTCACCTGCGCCCATGTGGTGAGTGGTGCTTCCAACATCACCGTGAGCATCGGCGACAAGGATTACCCCGCTACGCTGGTGGGCGAGGATACCACCAGTGATATCGCCGTGGTGAAGGTCGATGCCACCGGCCTGACCCCCGCCACCGTGGGCAACAGCGATAACCTGAAGGTGGGCGAAAGCGTCATGGCCGTGGGCAACCCGCTGGGTGAGCTGGGCGGCACCGTGACCAGCGGCATCGTCAGCGCCCTGAACCGCAGCGTGACCATCCAGGGCACCAGCTCCACCAACACCATGTCCCTGATCCAGATGGATGCCTCTGTCAGCCCCGGCAACTCCGGCGGCGGCCTGTTCAACATGAACGGTGAGCTCATCGGTCTGGTCAACGCAAAGTCCTCCTCCAGCGACGCGGAGGGTCTGGGCTTTGCCATCCCCATCAACGATGCCATCAAGGTGGCACAGGATCTGCTGGAGAACGGCTATGTCTCCGGCCGCCCCTACATGGGCATCACCTATCTGGCTGTGACCGATGCCCAGACCGCCGCACAGCTCAACGTCACTGCCTACGGCGTTTACGTTGTGGATGTTGCGCAGGGCGGCCCCGCCGACAAGGCCGGTCTGAAGACCGGTGACCGCATCGTGAGCATCGACGGCACCGAGATCGCCCAAAAGGACGACCTTGGCACCCTGATCCAGCAGCACGCTGCCGGTGATACCCTTTCCATCACCGTGGCCCGGGAAGGCCAGATGCAGACCGTCAGCCTGACCTTGGGCGAAAAGAACGCCCAGACCCAGCAGGCACAGAAAAACTCCTGATTTTCCCCAATCTTTTTCCTGATCCATAAATCAAAAATCCCCTGACCGGCGTGAACTGGTCAGGGGATTTTCAATTGCAGGTTGTCAAGCAACGGCAGACCGTATTTTTATACCTGCCCGAACACGGTGGCGCTCAGGGGCAGGAGGACGGTCTGGCCGGTGCAGATGCGGCTGCTGCCCCGCCACAGGCTGGAGGAGATGCCGTCGCTCAGCAGCTTCCAGCTGCCGCCGGGCAGGTTGACGACCTGCGCCGTCTCGGTGGGGTTATAGTAGACGCACAGGGCGCTCCACGCTGCGCCGTCGCCCCACTGGGCGGGGAGCCGCCAGCCCACAAGAGGCTGTTCCAGCGGGAAGAACTCGATGGCGGCAGGGCTGACCTTGTCCAGCGCGCCCAGCCGGGGGAACGCCGCCCGCAGACCAATGAGCCCGCGGTAGTAATCCACAAGGCTGTGGAACTGTTCGGCCCGGTGCCAGTCCAGCCGGTTGAGGGCCGGGCTGGAATGGTAGCTGTTGCCCTGCCCCTTCTTGGTGCGGGCAAACTCCTCGCCCGCCTGCCAGAAAGGCAGGCCCATGCTGGTCAGGTAGATGCCCGCTGCCAGCCGGTTCTGGGCCAGCGCGGTCTTGTCCACAGCGGCAAACTCCGGGCGGGCGTAGCGCACCATCAGGAGCTTATCCCACAGGGTAAAGTTGTCGTGGGCCGAAACGTAGCTGATGATCTGCCCCGGGGCGTGAGGCGGCAGCTTTTCACTGCGGCACCACGCCGCCACCGAAGCACCGATATCCCAAAAACTCCCGGGCTTGCCCTCCACATAGCCCGGCTCCCGGGCATCGAAGCAGCCGCCCTTGATGGCATCCCGGGTGTTGTCGCAAAAGATGCCGATGCGCTCGTTCAGCATGTTCAGGTTGTTCTTGTTGGCCTCGTACCGGTGCAGGGCGCTGCAGCCGCCCTGCCACGGCTCACCGTACATCAGAATATCCCGCCCGCCGGGCAGCTTGTCCAGTTCAGCCCGGAGGAGGTTCATGGTCTCCACGTCATACAGGCCCATCAGGTCAAACCGGAAGCCGTCGATGTGATATTCCCGTGCCCAGTAGAGCACCGAATCAATGAGATAGCGCCGGGCCATGGGCCGCTCGGAGGCAAACTCGTTGCCGCAGCCGCTGCCGTTGGAGAGGGAACCGTCGTCGTTCTGGCGGAAGTAGTAGAGGGGCACCACCCGGTTCAGCACATTATCGGAACGATACATGTGGTTATACACCACGTCCATTACAACGCCGATGCCCGCCGCATGGAGGGCCGCGATCATCTGCTTGCACTCCCGCACCCGCACCTCACCCCGGGTGGGGTCGGTGGAGTAGCTGCCCTCGGGCACATTGAAGTTGGTGGGGTCGTAGCCCCAGTTATACTGCCGGGTCAGGGGGCGGCTCTCATCCACGCTGCCAAAATCGAAGATTGGCATGAGCTGGACATAGCTCACCCCCAGCCGCTTGAGGTAATTCAGGCAGGTAGGGTGGATGCCGTCGCTGCTCAGGGTCGTGCCCTGCTGGGTAAAGGCCAGAAATTTGCCCCGCCAGGCCGTGTGCACGCCGCTGGCCGGGTCCTGCGAGAAATCCCGGACGCTGACCTCCCACACACTGCGGCGGGCCGGTGGGATCACCGGCCGCACATCCCGCTCCCAGCCCTGCGGGTCCACCCGGGCCGGGTCAAAAATCATGCTGCGCACCCCGTTCACCCCTGCCGAGCGGGCGTAAGGGTCCGCTGCATTGCAGGTGCCAAACGGGGTGGTAAGGGTGAAATCGTAGTATTTTCCGTGCTGGTCGCCGGGCAGATAGATGCTCCACACGCCCTTGTCCTGCTGCTGCAGGGGCAGGGTGCCCACACAGGCCCCGCCGGTGCCCCGGCGGTACAGGTTCACTGCTGCCTGTTTTGCCGTGGGAGCCCACAGGCGCAGATGTGTCCCGGCGGGGGTATACTCCACCCCCAGCGGGCCGTAGTATTCCGTCTGGCGGGCAAAGGCTTCGCTCTCAAACAGCGTCTTCCATTCAGCAGGTGTTCTTGGCTCCATAGCAATTCATCCTTTCGTTTGACAATAGTGTAACGAACTTTGTCCTTTATTTCAACCCTTTCCTTGCAAAACGTACCAGACTCCACTATACTGAAAGAAAAAGCACTGCACGGAGGGAAGTTTTATGGCATACACCGATGATTGGGAAAGTCTGATGAACGGCGTGTTCGGCCCGGGGGGCAGATTCAAGGCCGCCCCCGGCACTTCTGCACCCAAAACAGGCGGCAGCGCCGCCCTGCCTGACCTGAACGCGGCGCTTCTGGAACAGCAGAAACGGCTGGACGAGCTGTTGAAGCAGCAGAACGCCCAGCTCAAAAACCAGAGCGATGCCACCGCCGCCGCGCTGGAAAGCAGCCGCCAGATGCTGCGGGACATGGAGGACGAAGGCCTGCTGGCCAGGGGCACCACCGACGTGAAGCCGGAGCACCTGGGCAGCTTTGAAGGCCTTGCCGCCGAGGTCAAGCAGACGGTGCTGGGGCAGGATGCTTTTGTGGACAGCGTGGTGCGGGCCATGCGCCGCCCCTTTGTGCTGGGCACCGAAGCCCCCGCCGCCCGCAACGTCATCCTGCTCACAGGCGGGGCAGGCACAGGCAGGCATTTTGCACTGGAAGAAACTGCCCGCTGCATGGCGGCCCGGGGCCTTTTGCAGAGCGACAGGATCGCCACGCTGGATCTGGCTCTTTACCCCAATTCCGGAGCCGAGAAGCTCTTCCTGCAGGACCTCTACGCCGCCCTGCACGCGCCCGGGGAGATCCTTGCCTTTGAGCACTACGAGAGCTGTTATCCCGGCTTTCTGAAAACCCTGTCTGATCTGGCCGTCAAGGGCAGTGCCCCCCTGTCCAGCCGGTATCTCGTGAACAAGGAGGGCATCCTTGTGGATGCAGGTACGGCGCTGGCCCCGGGAGCCGTCAGCCGCATCGACCCCTGCGGCAAATACCTCATCTTCTACTCCCACAAGGGCCGGGAGGCACTGGCTGACAAATTCGGCGCGGCGCTGGTGTCGGCACTGGGGGATGTCTGCGAGACGGCCTCCTACACCCGGGAGGATCTGGCCGCCCTTGCCGCACAGCAGCTCAACGCGCTGGCCCAGAAGATCCGCACCCGGCTGGGGCTGACCCTTTCCGCCGGGGCCGACGTGCGGGACTATGTCGCGGCCCAGTGCACCGCGCAGAAGGGTGCCGCCGGGCTGGCCGAATGCTGTGACCGCATCTTCCGCGCCCTGAGCGAATACTGCCTGCGAACCGATGAAACCCTGACCGGCACCGTGACCCTGACCGCCGGGCCGGAAGGGGTGCTGTTCCGCCTGAACGACGGCGCAGACCAGCCCCTGTTCGACCTGCTGCCTGCCGCCTACACCGGCGCGCTGGATGCCATCCGCGCCGAGATCAACGAGCTGGTGGGCCTTGCCCCGGTCAAGGAATATGTGTTCGGTCTGGCCGACAACCTGCAGGTGCAGCAGCGCCGCGCCGCCGCCGGGCTCAAGACTGCCAGCCTTTCGATGCACATGATCTTCACGGGCAACCCCGGCACCGGCAAGACCACCATTGCCCGGCTGGTGGCGAAATACCTGAAAGCCATCGGTGCCCTCAAGGGCGGCCAGCTGGTGGAGGTGACCCGTGCCGATCTGGTGGGCCGCTACACCGGCCACACCGCCCCCCTGACCAACAGCGTCATCGAGAGCGCCCTGGGTGGTGTGCTCTTCATTGACGAGGCATACAGCCTCTACCGCGGCGAGCAGGACAGCTTCGGGCTGGAAGCCATCGACACGCTGGTGAAGGGGATGGAGGATCACCGGGATGAGCTGGTGGTCATTCTGGCAGGTTACACCAGGGAGATGGAGACCTTCCTCACCGCCAACAGCGGCCTTGCCAGCCGTTTTCCCAACCGGATCGAGTTCCCAGACTACACCGCCGCGGAGCTACTGCAGATCACCCACGTTCAGGCAAAGAACAAGGGCTACACCCTGGCCGAAGCCTGCACCGAACCCCTGCTGGGCTATTATGCCCGCTGGCAGGAATCCGATGCCCGCACCGCCGGCAATGGCCGCCTTGCCCGCAACACACTGGAAAAGGCCATCTTCCACCAGAGCCGCCGCCTTGTCGCCGAGCCCGCCGCCGCGCTGGATCTGATCCTGCCCAGTGATCTGGAATTGAAGGAACCGTAAACACGCAAAAAGGACTGCTTTCGCAGTCCTTTTTCTTGTTATTGATGCTGTTCTGCCAGCCGGGCGGTCATCTCCCGCATTCCCTGCCGCACTTCGGGCGGGGCGACCACTTCTATCTTGCCGCCAAAGCCGCAGACCCAGCCATAGAACTGGTCACTGACGCAGATGGGGACATCAAAATGGAAGCAGCCATTCTCCTCGGGTAAAAACATGGGCGTTGCGCCAAAGCGCTCCCGCATGGCACCTTCCAGATCCGCGGTGCACCGCAGGGTAACGCGATGCTCCGGCCCGCCGTACATTCCAAAGTGCTTGCGCAGATAGGCAGGCAGGTCAAGATCCGCAAACTGCTCCTGACCCCGCCGGGGCGCATCCAGCACCCGGACCCCGCTCATCTTGTCCACCCGGTAATGGCGGATGCCCTTTTCGTCGGCAAAGGCAATGAGGTAGTAGCACCCGTTCTCCCAGGCCAGCTGCCACGGGCTGACGATCCTTTTCTCTTTCTCGCGGCTGTCGGCTTTTCTGTAGAGGAACTCCACCATTTTACCGTTGTTGATGGCCTCGTGCAGGGCATCGATGCTGTACAGCAGGCTCTTGCTGTCGGTCTTGGGGCGGCCCTCCACATAGACCTGACGCTGCAGCTGGCTGCCCTCGTAGTTGGAGCAGAGCTTTTCCAGCTTGTGGATCAGCCGCCTGCTCGTGGTGCCGGATACCACCCGGCTTGCCTGCACGGCATCCACCAGCAGCTTGAGCTCCGCCAGATCAAAGGTGCGGCTGGCAAGGAAATACCCGCCGCCCCGGCCCCGGCGCAGCTTGATATCATAGCCCAGCGCACCCAGTGCCTCAATATCGCTGTACACGCTCTTGCGCTCACAGCGGATGCCCTGCGCCTCCAGCAGCTCCACCAGCTGCGGCACGTTCAGCAGGTGGTTTTCATCGGTCTGCTGCTCAAAAATGCGCAATAGCGCCAGCAGCTTGGATTTCTGGCCTTCCTGTTTGGGCATTCGGTACACCTCATTTTTTCGTGTTGTGCCAAGCCTCTCAGTCTCGCTTCCAGCTCTCCCCAGCAGGGGAGCCAGGAGAAACAGCAGTGCTGTGTGCTGAAAAGGTTACGGCGCTTTCTTATCAAACGCCGCGCGGCGCTGGGTGGACAGGCGGAACATCTCCTCCAGCTTTTCCCGGTCATCGGCCACAAGGGCGTTGCGCATCTCGTTCAGCGCCCCGCTGAACTGGTCGATCTCGGAGATGAGGTTTTCTTTGTTCCAGAGGAACAGCTCCGCCCACATCTTATCGTTGATGCGTGCAATGCGGGTCAGGTCCCGGAAAGAATCTCCGGTGTACTCGCACAGCGAGGTATTGTCGTTGGCGCACATCAGGCTGACGGCGATAGCATGGCAGAGCTGGCTGACATAGCCGATCATCCTGTCATGCTCCTGCACGGTCAGGGTGCAGATATGCTTGAAGCCCAGCACCTCGGCCAGCTCCCTGGCCCACTGAACGGCCTCCGGGGTGTTCTTTTCTGTGGGAGTCACGATGAAGTTGGCCGGGGCAAAATTCACCTCGGCGGCGTGCTCCACGCTGGAGGTCTCACGGCCCGCCATGGGGTGGCTGGCAATGAACTCCACACCCGGCCTGCACATAGCCTGAATGGGCTCCACCAGACCGGTCTTTACACCCGACACATCGGTAAAGATGCAACCCTCCTTCAGCAGGTTGCCGTAGGTCCGGAACCACTCGATCAGGGCCGTGGGGTACAAGCCAA
>OHJH01000068.1_pt1 | contig 17443 bp, 16 predicted proteins | sample 1568471 | NCBI WGS metagenome assembly OHJH01 (sample SAMEA3879546, study PRJEB24766) | human gut metagenome | biome: human-associated habitat; feature: feces | place: USA | collected 1985/1987 | reverse complement strand
GGAGCTACTTTTTTCGATAGGAGGCCCCCATGGCAAAGCAATCCATCCGTCTCTCCGATCATTTCACGTATGGCAAGCTGCTGCGCTTCACGCTTCCCTCCATCTGCATGATGGTCTTCACGTCCATCTACGGCGTGGTGGACGGTCTGTTCGTCTCCAATTTCGTGGGCAAAACGCCCTTTGCCGCCGTAAACCTGGTCATGCCCTTCGTGATGATCCTGGGCGGCATGGGCTTTATGATCGGCACCGGCGGCACCGCCCTGGTGTCCAAGCTGCTGGGCGAGGGCAAGCAGGAGGAGGCCCACCGCACCTTCTCCATGCTGGTACTGTTCACACTGCTGTTGGGCGCAGTGCTGTCCGCCGTGGGCATCATCACCATGCCCGCCGTATCCCGTCTGCTGGGCGCGTCTGACGCCATGATGGCCGACTGCATTCTCTATGGCCGCATCGTCACCGGCTTCACCTTCGCCTTCATGCTGCAAAATGTGTTCCAGAGCTTCTTCATCGCCGCCGAAAAGCCCCGCTTGGGCCTTTTCGTCACCGTGGCCGCCGGCGTCACCAACATGGTGCTGGACGCGCTCTTCATCGCCGTTTTCGACTGGGGTGTGGCCGGCGCGGCCATCGCCACCGGCCTGAGCCAGTGTGTAGGCGGCGTACTGCCCCTGATCTACTTCCTGCGGCCCAACACCAGCCTGCTGCGCCTGCGGCCCGCCGCCCTGCGTCTGCGCCCCATTCTCCAATCCTGCGGCAACGGCTCCTCCGAGCTGATGAGCAACATCTCCTCCTCCCTGGTAGGTATGCTCTACAACTTCCAGCTCATGCGCCTGATCGGCGAGGACGGCGTCTCCGCCTACGGCGTGCTGATGTACGTCCAGTTCATCTTCGTAGCCATCTTCATCGGCTACTCCATTGGCAGCGCGCCGGCGGTCAGCTTCCACTACGGCGCGCAGCACCACAGTGAGCTGAAAAACCTCCTGCGGAAAAGCGTCCTGCTGATGGCCATCGGCGGCGTGACCCTGACGGTCCTGGCCCGTGTGCTGGCCGCCCCCTTGTCCCGGCTGTTTGTGGGCTACGATGCCAGCCTCTACGCTCTGACCACCCATGCCTTCCGGCTGTTCTGCTGGTCGTTCCTACTGGCAGGCTTCAACATCTTTGCCTCCGGCTTCTTTACCGCCCTGAACAACGGTGCCGTCTCCGCTGCCATCTCCTTCCTGCGGACGCTGGTGTTCCAAGCCGGCTCCGTCGTCATCCTGCCCATACTTCTGGGCGTGGACGGTATCTGGTGGGCCATCACCGCCGCCGAGATCTTTGCCTTTATCATCTCCGGCGTCTTTCTGGTGCTCAAGCGGAATAAGTACCACTATATGTGAGCGTTTTCCCCTTGCAATCGCATAAACATAGTGCTATACTATGTTTACTAACATAAGGGAGGTCTTCCCATGCTCGTATCTACCAAAGGCCGTTACGCCCTCCGGGTCATGCTGGAGCTGGCTCAGGACGACAGCGCCGCCTATCTCCCCCTGCCCGCCATTGCCGAACGGCAGGGCATCTCTGAAAAATATCTGGAGAGCATCATTTCCGTGCTGTCCAAGGCCGGCCTGGTGGACGGTCTCCGTGGCAAGGGCGGCGGCTACCGCCTGAACCGCCCCGCTGCTGACTACTCTGTGGGCCAGATCCTCCGCCTCACCGAGGGCTCTCTGGCTCCCGTCACCTGCCTGGAGGGCGACGAAAACACCTGCCCCCGCGCCGGTCACTGCACCACGCTCCCCATGTGGGAAAAGCTGGACACCATCATCAACGACTATCTGGACAGTGTCTCCCTGGCCGATCTGCTGACGCAGACCGACGGCGGCGCCCTCTGAAAGCATACCGAAAAACCTCCCGGACCACACGGTCCGGGAGGTTTTTGTTTTTCAGGTCCGACTCAGCCCTTGTGCTCCGTCTTGGCCGTATCCGTCTTGCTGGCAGCGTCGGTCTTATTGGCGGCAGCATCCTCCACCGCGGAGACATTCGCGGCAGCGGCCGCGGCGTCTGCCGCTGCCTTGTCCTGGATGCGGTCCGCCGGGATACCGGCAGCCTCGGCCTCACCGCGGGTCATGGTAATGGGCGCGGCGGAGTCCTCCACCAGCTTTGCCATCAGCAGATAGCGGTGATGATCGTCGCCGTTCTTGCACACGGACAGCACCACCACCTTGTCGCCCGCCTTGGGCAGGTTGGTCTTGTCCACGTTCACGCAGCCCTCGGCACTGTAAAAGGCGTTCTGGTTGGTGTCGCTCTTGTACTTAGGATCGCTGGCCGCCTTGCCCAGCGCCTCAAAGAATGCGTTAAACACCTTCTCGTCCTTGAAGTCGTGGTAGTACAGGATGTGGCTGGTATCATAGGGGATGCATGCGAAGAACTTATAGGTCAGCTGACGGCCCGGCTGATAGATGTACATCACGGCGTTGTCGTCGAACTTCAGCGTCTCGCCGTAGCTCTGCAAACCGCCGAACATGGTCCGGTTGGCCATGTTGTGGCCGTAGATCACCGTCATGGGGTCGCTGAGGTCAGACTTGTTGTAGTACGCCTGGATGTACAGCGAGCCGGCCTTGTTGGTCTTGCCGTCCAAATCGCGCTGCAGGTAGTAATCGTCGTCATACCCGGTGCTGCTCTTAGTGGACTTGGGACTCTGCGCCAGATAGTGGCCCTTGCTGATGGCGCACTGGGTGGCGTTGGGGATCTGGATGAACCCGAACACGTCCGGGTACTTCTTCTCATCGAAGCTGACGCCGTCCGGCAGCTGGATGGGCTCCGGCTCCACGATGACCTCATCCTTGGGGTCCGGTTCCGGTTCCTTCTGCTCGCCGCAGCCCACCAGCACGGCAGAGCCCAGTGTCAGCAGCGCCATCACAAGCGCCATTCGGCGTAAAAAGTGCTTCTTCATCTTCTCCATTGCTGCTCCTTCCCGCGGCTCCTCTCTTCCTCTCGAGCCGCTGCGGCGTGTCCGCCGCATCGCAATATACTTTGATATGATACCATACAGTGCCCCTGATTGCAAGCACTTTTCCCCTATCCGACCCTTATGCCAGCGTCATGCCGTACTGGCCCAGCAGCTTCTCGAACCGCTGCCGCTGCGCCGGTGTCATGCGGGCCGTATACTGCGCCGCCAGTGCCTGGGCCAGATCGCCGTTGCCCCGCTTCAGATAGTTCCCCACAGCCCGCTGCAAACTCTCCGCCGCCGTAGAGCTCAGGCTCTCGCCCCTGCTGCCGGTATCTCCACTATCTGTAAGACGGACGCCGGAGGCGGAAAGTTTCCTCTCCTGCTCCGCTTTGTCGGAAAAATGTGCCAGCAGCGTCTGATACAGCTTCTGGTCCTGACTGCCCGCGTCCTCATACGCCGCCTGAGCCGCCTCCAGCTGCTTCTGCCAGTCGCCACGCGCCTCCTGCCAGCGGTCATAGTCCGCCTTCTCCTGCGCGTCCAGCATACTGTACTGGTTCTGCAAAGCCTTGCCCTCCTGCTGATACTCCGCCAGCGCCGCCTGCCGCAGCTCCGGCACCAGCGCTGCCAGCTCCTGCAAATAGCCGTTGTACGCCTGCTGCCCCGCGCTCTGGGCGTAGCTGGAGGCATACCCGCCGGTCAGCGCCGCCGCCTTGCCCAGCGTGTCCTCCATGGCCGCCGCACCGCGGGCGGCATACAGTCTGGCGTACCGCTGGTACGACTCATCCTCCTCCGGATCGTAGTCGAAGGCCTCCCGCCCCGCGATCTGGTCATACAGCGCCTGCAAACGCTCCTCGAACCGGGACCGGTACGCCTCCGGCTCCAACGCCGCCACACTGTCCCGGTAGGCCTGCGCCGCCGTCACCTCGTCCGATGGCGTATAGCCCCTCTCCAGCTCCTGCAGACGCCGCGCCGTGCCCGCCGTGACCTCCGCCCTGGGTGCCGCCGCCTCTGCTGCCGCGGCGGCCTGCGCCGCCTGCTCCGCCGCCGTAGGCGCGGACAGCAGGCTCCCCCACGTCTCATCGCCGGCAATGCCGTCCACCATCGTCAGTCCGTTCTTCTTCTGATAGTCCCGTACCGCGGCTCTCGTCTTCTTGCCGAAGATACCATCCTGGTCCAGGCTGTACCCCCGCTTGTTCAATTCATTCTGCAGCTGCCGCACCGCGCTGCCCTGTGAACCGTACGCCACCATCGTATACGTCGATGCCATGCCTCTCTCCTCCTTGTCATGTCGTGCGCCGCCAGCCATACACGCCGGCGATGCCTGTCTCCACGCTCTCCCACGCTGCGCCTGCCGGTGTCTCCGGCGCCGCAGGACTGTCTGTCAGGCGCACGCTGCCCACCGGAAACAGCATCGCCTCCACTGTCTGTCCGTTCACCGTCAGTGCGCCGGATACCGCCACATCCCCGTAAAACACCGCCGGCCACACGCACTCCAGCGCCTCCTGCTCCGCGTATTTGCCGAAGGCCGCGCCCATTCCGCCGGCGCGCAGATGCAGCGTCACCCGGCTGGTGGCCGCCGTATACCGCACCACCCGCACGTTGCCCACCGTGTCCTCCGCGCTCAGCTCCACCTCATAGGAGGTCCCGCCGTCCAGCCCGCCGCCCAGCAGCTGCTCTGCCCCCGGCAGCAATGTCACATAGCCGTTCCATGCGCCGCCCACGGGCCGGAAGCGCGCCCGCAGGACCACCGCATTGTGCCCCTGCACATCGGCGCACTGTGCCGCGCACTTCACCTTCAGATACGCCCCGTCATCCTTCTCTGTGCCGTCCGCGGCGCACCGCGCCGCCATAGACGCCGTGATGGCCGGCGGATAGTACGCCGCCACCGTCACCGCCTCGCCTGTCACGGTCACTGACCGTCCCCGGCTGTCCGTCACCGTGACCGTGGGCCGCAGCGTCCCGCTGATGCCGATGACCGCCGTCGTCCCGGCAGTGCCGGCCAGTTCCTGCCCCGCAAAGCAGAACTGCACCGACCGCACGGACGCGCCGCCCTGTGCCGCCGCCGTCGCCGCGTACCGTATCCGGCTGATGCCCTGCACACACAGCCCCCAGCTCTCCGCTGCCGTACCGTCGTTTACCACCTCCGTGGTCAGCGCCGCCGTGGGCCGCATGGTCTCCGGCACATAGGCCGTGAACGCCGCGCTCAGGCTCCCCACCGGCGTACCGCCGCTGTACACCTTCACCGTCACCGTCCCGGTGCCGTGCGTCGTCTCCGGCAGCTCCCCGGCCAGCGACTCCGGCACCGTCCACTGATACACCACGCGCCCCGCGCTGCTGCTCACCGTCCGCAGCGCGCCGCTGCTCAGCGTTCCGGAGGCCGCCCCCAGCACATAGCTGAACGTAAAGCTGTACCCATACCCGGGCCGCGTCAGCGTCAGCGTCCCCGTCTGTCCGATCACCGCGTCTCCCGCCGTCAGCGAGAAATCTCCAATGTCCTCCACGCGCTCCACCGGCAGCGCATAGCCGTAGCTGTCGTCTCTGGCAGACCCGGAGCCGCTGTACAGCCGTATCCCCAGCGGCGCGGTGCCCACTGCCCCTGCCGCTGTTACCCAGCCGCTGTCGTACTCGATCGCGCTGCTCCACCGGCTGGGCGATGCCGCCTTCAGCGTATGCCCGCTGCACACACTTCCGCCGTCCACCGTCACCGACAAGTAGATGGGATATCCAAAATACGATGCCCCTGTCAGCGGCGCCACGGTCACATAGATCCTGTACTGCATCGCGCTGCCGCTGCGCCGGCTGTCATAGCCGAAGCTGACACCGATCTTTGGCACGCCGCCCCACTGGATGCTGTCCAACGCCGTATAGCTCACACACTCACCCTCCGATCCACCGGAAGGCCAGTCCGCCCTCCGCCGCCTCCATGCTCCACTGCCCTACATCGATACCGCCCAGCACCGTAATGTTCGTGATGTACAGCCGGTTGTTGGACACATAGGCCACCTCCGTGGCGTCCTGCCAGAAGGACAGCCGCGTGGCGGTGAACACCGCGCGAAAGTTGTTCTGCTCCACCACCTTCTCGCCGTCCACCTCTCTGCACGTCAGGTCCTGTCCCACAGCCACGCCATACACCGGCGCGGCCCCGTCGTAGTACACGATACCCGTGCGGATATACCCCTCCGTGTCCAGCTTATAGTGCGCAAAGGCCGCGTCCACCTTCTCCACGTTGGCCTGCAGATCAGAGAAAAAGCTGTAATACTGCGTCACCGCCTCCGGTGCCGCCTCCAGCTGGGCGCTGAGCTTCGCCACATAGCTGCCGAAGTCCGAGCTCGCCACATACTCCTCCTCCAGCTTCGCCGTCAATGCCGCCGTGGTCTTCTGTACCTGGTCCGCCGTCTTCAGGATCATGCTCCGCAGCGTCTCATACTGCCCGTCCGCCGTCTCCGATGCCGCCGTGCCCAAGCGCCCGTTGGCCTGCCGCCGGGCGGAGACCTCTCCGGCCTCGCCGCCCAGCGCCTCCAGCTGTCCCAGCGCCAGGTTGAGCTGCTGGGCCATCTGCACCAGATACGCATACTGCTGCGTCACCTGCTCCTGCACCGATCCCGCCGGTGCCATCGGCAGGGCAAGCACGCTCATGGCCCGTCACTTCCCTTCTCATACACCGCTGCCGCGCTGTACACCCGGCACGGTCCGTCCCCGGCCAGCTTCAGCCGCAGATGCCCGCACCGCCGGGGCCGCACCTGCAGCACCGCGCCGCGGGTCTGCCCCGCCTCGCCGGAGACACCGCCCACCTGTTCCCAGACGTTGTCCCCGTCATAGCAGACATACGCCTTCACCGTGCTCCCGGCCGCCGCCTTCAGCCGCAGCTCCAGCCGCGAGAGATACTTGTGCTCCGGCGTGTACAGTCCCAGGTCGCCGCTTTCGGCGCTCCAGGAGAACCCCGTCTCCGCCGTCCCCAATGTACCGCTTGTATCCAGCAGCCGTCCGTCGCTGCACAGTACTGTCATCTCCCCGTTCCACCGGGCGAAGGCCACCGCCGCCGTATTGTCCTGCCGGTGCCACAGCCGCTTCTGCGTGTCGTACACCAGCATCTCCGTCTCTCCCACCGCGTCCACGGCGGACAGCCAGTACCGGCCGCTTTCCCCGCCGGCCACGCCGCCGGTATACCGCTTGTCGCCCAGCGCCCGGGATACGCACACCGGCATACTCCCGTCAAAGGCGTACACCCCGTCGTTCCCCAGATAGTACACCACACCGTCCGCCACAGCCACGGTCCTTTCCGCGCCCTTCCGCACGCCGCTGCACGGCACCGTCACGATCTGGTGCCCGCCGCCCGCCGCCGGATAGATACGCTCCATGCAGCTCTCCTTGAAGAACACCACGCCGCCCATGCAGGCCGCCGCCCCGGTAAAGGGTCCGTCCGAGCCTCTGGCGGCGGCGTAGCTGTCGGTGCTCAGCCCCGCAAAGCTGTTCCAGTTGCGGAAATCCCCCAGCGCGCAGGCGTATATCTCGTTCACCGCCTGACCGTCCACGATGCCGTATTTGCACCCCCACAGCCGGTTGCCCTGCTCCACCACAAAGTCCATCTCCGGCATCAGCCGCATCACCGTCACCGCAGCCGTCTGGCTGTCCAGCGTCCGGCACAGCGCCGGCACCAGCACCCAGTCGTCCTCCGCCGCCTGCAATACGTGCAGGCCGTTCAGCTCCGCCGCGCCGCAGCCTGCCACCGTCACGCCGTCCCCGGCGCGGAAGCCCAGTCCCACGCCCACGGCGGCGATCTTTGTGTACACCTCCGCCAGCGCCGTCCATGTGCTGCCGTCATACCGCCGCATCACGCTCTCCGATCGCTCCGTGTCCAGCCACAGGTCCCCTGTCCGGGGCTCCTGGGGCGCCTCCGTGCCCGCCGCGTAGCTGCCCAGGCTCTCCCCCGTCCCGTCGCACAGGGTGAACGTCACCTCTCCCGTGGTGGCCCGCACGTTCTCCATGCTTCCGAAGTCCGTCAGATCCTGGGTATTGATGTACTTCTTGTCCGGAAAGATCAGCAGATACGCCCCCATGCTCACCAGCTGCTTCCGGCTGTCCGTCAGCACCACCCCCGTTTTCGCGCCGTTCACATACAGCGCCGTGCCGTCCACCCAGAACAATCCGTCCTTCTCCGTCATGCCGTTGGGCTTTGTCAGCTGCGTCACCGTCCGCCGCAGGGGCCGCGTCTCCAGCGCCGGATACCCGCTGCTCCACAGGTTCTCCATCTGCTCCAGGCTCCCCGCGCCGCTGCCCGGGCGGCGATCCAGTCCCCCGAACTGCTCCACGCCCGCCCGCTGCTGCGCCGCCGCCTTCAGCTTGGGAAAATACATCTCCGCCGCCCCCTTTCAGCACAGCCGCAGCGCCGACGCGCCGCCCTCCGGCGCCGCCGTCCTGGCCCGGTAGTCCCGATAGGTCAGAAACGCGTTGTTCCACAGGCCCGCCGCGCTGTTGTACCGCGCCGTCTCCCCGTTGGCATAGTGCACCTGCGCCTCCACATAGTGCCGGTACAGCTCGTCAAAGGGCGGCTCCGCCGTCAGCTCCGTCTCCTCGGTCAGCGCCGGCAGTTCCCCCGTCTCCCGGCACAGCTCCCGCCGCACAAAGCCCTCCGCCTGGGCCAGCCACCGCAGCTTTTCCGCGCGCGCATACCCATTGGGCAGCAGCGCGTCCACCCGGTCCAGCACCTGTTTTGCCGTCGTCCTTGCCATGGCCGTCACCTCAGGAAGCTCTCTCGTCCACATAGCGCCGGGCCGCCTCCGCCATCATGGCGGCGTTTTCCAGCACCTCCGCCACGCACACCGGTACGCGCACCTCCACGCCGCGCATGATCTTCCAGCTGCGTCCGTTGACGGACACGATGACAAAATTCTCCTCCTGCTTTCTGCCTCTGGGCAGCAGCACCGTTGTCATTTTCTCCTTCATCTCGCCCTTCTCCTTTCCTCATGTAAGACCTCGCCCCGCCGTCCGCCCGCGTTCCCCAGGGGGCTGTGGCCTCGACGTCCCGTCAGCGCGGCGTGGCCGCGCTGACGGCGGCATTTCCCGCAGGGGCGGACGACCCGTCCGCCCCTGCTTCACGCTCCGTCAGTTCGCCTTATCCTCGTCCGAATAGCTGCTGCCGCACTCCACGCGCACCATGTACTCGTCGTACAGGATAGCCGCGGCGTGTACGCCCTTCCAGCCCACGCTGGAGCGCTGGTCCAGCGGGTCGGCGGTGCCGGAGCTGCCGCGGGGCTTCACGATGACCTCCGTGCCCTCGCTCAGGTCCACCACGCCATAGGCGCCCTTGCCCAGGAACAGGCAGCCGTACACGGCGCAGCCCTGCTTGCCGCCTTCGCCGGGGTAGATGACCTCCTTGTCGCCCACGGTGACGGTCTTGTCCAGCACCAGCTTCGCGTCGGTGTTGCTCACCACCTGGCAGCGGGTGCCGCCCAGCACCACATAGCGGCCCGCCAGCGCGCCGGCGGCCACGGTGCCGCCGTTGAAGGTCACGTCGGTGCTGGCCATAACGTTGCCGTTCACCTTCAGCGTGCGGCTGTCGGCGGCCAGATCCTCGCCGCGATAGATCTTCGCCTCCGTGGTCTCCACGAAGCGCACGCCGTGCAGCTCGCCGATCTCGCCGGAGAACAGCTCCGTGGCCCCGGCATACTGGTGGGCGGCGATCCACGCCTCGTCCTGGCGCAGGTCAAAGGCCACGCTGGGGTGGATGATGCACACATACTTGCCGTCAAAGGTGGGCGCGTTCATCTTCTTCAGCTGGGTCGCCGCCTTGGCCACCAGCTCGCTGGTCATGCGGCAGTCCTTGTCCAGCGTCATGCGGCTGGTCACGTCGGTCTTGGTACCGTCGCTGCCGATCTTGGGCGCGTAGATCACCTGCTTGCCCTGCTGGATCTCGTTTCGGGTCACCGTGTCCAGCGTCAGGCCCATGTTGCTGCCGTGGCGGTCAGTGATCTCCAGCACCACGTCGTCGATGGCCGTCAGATCCAGCATATCCGACACGGTGGTGTAGTCGCCGTACTGCGCCAACTCCTTGGTGATGTAGCTGACGGAGATACCGCTGCCGTCGGGCGTCACGCCCTCGGTCAGGGGCTTCAGCGCCTTGTCAAAGGCGCCGAATTTACGCCACTCCACGGTCTTGCCGCCGCCGGCAGGCAGGCCCTTCGTGGCCGCGAACTGGTTGTGCACCAGCTGCGGTTTGGCGTTCTCCAGCAGCTCCATGCCATAGTAGGTCTTCATCTCCGCGCTCAGGCCTGCCGTGGTCTGGGTGTTCTCCGCAAACATCTGCAAATTCATCTCCATGTTTTCTCTCCCTTTCTAAAATCTGATCTTCTCTCCATCCTGTACTCTCTTCCGTATCGCCGCCAGCTCCGCCCCGCTGAGACCCTTGGGATCCCAGCGGCTGACGCTCCTGCGCCGTCCGCCGTTCTCCGCCACGCGGCTTCCGCCGCTGGCGATGGCCTGGGCCATCTGCTGCCGCGCCCGGACCACCGCGAATTCCATCGCGGCCTGCAGCTGCGCCTCCTGCTCCCGCTGCCGCGCCGTCTCCGCCGCGGCCGCCATCTCCCGCAGCCTCTCGTTCTCCTGCCGCAGTCCCCGCAGCCGCCCGTCCAGTATCCGCCGCACCCGTGCGTCGAATTCCCCCTTGTACCGGCCGCGTATCAGCGTCTCGAAGTCCTCTTCCCCGCCGGGTACCCCCTGTTCCCCGTCAGGTACCTGCTGCTCCCCGGCGTCGGGAGCCCTTCCGCCCGTCTCCTCCGCAGTCTCCTGCGCCGTCTTTTCCAGCTCGTCCATCCGAACTCTCCTCCCCGTGGTAGGTCACGACCCAACTTCCACCCTGTCAGGGTATTGCCGCGCCAGCAGCTCCAGCCCGCACCGCACCAGCGCGAACTCCCGGGCACAGTCCCCCATACCCGCGATCTCCGCGTATCCCGGCGCGCTTTGGAACCGTTCCAGCCGTCCTGTCTCCCGCAATCTCCCCGCCAGCGCGTACACCAGCGCGGACGCCGCCGCGCATACGATGTCCTTCCCGTACTCCCCGTACCCGGCGTGGCCCCGCACCGTAAGGTGCGCGCCGCCGCAGCTGGCCCGTATCATCTGGGCCGTACCGCCTGCCGCGTGGCCTGCCGCTGCCGCGTCACAGCGTCGCTGCTTCGGCGCACCGCCGCCTTTCCGCCGCCGCTCTCCCGTTTTTCCAGTTCCCGTTCCAGCGCCTCTGCCAGATGGGTCCCCTGGCTCTTGTCCAGCAGCGTCACCGCCCGCCGCAGCGCCTCCGTCAGCCACGCCTTCTGGTCCGTCTCCTTCTGTCCCTGCCGGATGACCTCCGCCAGCGTGTCCTTGCTGCGGAACTGCATCAGCTCCAGGCACCGCAGCGCCTGCTCTGCCATATCGCTGCGGAAGAACCCCATCTGAAACAGCTGCAGGGCCAACTGGTTGTACTCCATGGTCTGGTACGGCGTCTCGTCCTGTGCCATCACCTCCAGATCGAACTCCGGCACGCGATAGCCCCCGGTCAGCAGCGCCCTGGGCCGCAGGCCCCCGTTGCCGTAGGCGACGAACGCCCCGCCGTCCCGGCCCAGCAGCCGGAACTGCCGCGGCACGTCGTAAAACTGCCGGATCAGCTCGATGCACAGCGTCACCACCTGTGAAAACGCCTCATACCCGTCGTCGATCATATTCCGCGACAGCTTGCCGCCCGCCTCCTGCAAAGCCGCAATAGCCGTGGCCGCCGTCACGCCGCCGGCGGTGCCGCCGCTCATCACGTCCCGGTTGCCCGCCGTCTCCTTCATCTCCGCGATCTTGTTCTGCAAGACCGCCACATACACGCTGTCCAGCGCCGGCACCCGGATCGGTGCGATGGAGTCCGCGCCCAGGTTTCCGTTGGTGTGTACGAAGGGCCTCGTCCAGTCGGCATACTCGTTCTCGTTCACCGCGCCGTCCGCCCGGATGAAAAACCGCGGCGTCGCCGCCGCCAGCGTGTTTTTCAGAATAGCCTGGTTCATCAGGTCGATCTGCTTCTGCGCCGACTTGCACAGATCCACATACCCATACCCGCAGGGCGTCCCCTCCTCGGGAAACAGCGTATCGAACACGAACGGGTACTTCCCGTGGTCGTACCAGCCCCGCGCCGCCATCTCCGGGTCGTTCTCCGTGGCATACAGCACATTCTCCCCCACGAACTTGCAGTACTGCAGCACCTGCCGTCCCTCACGCTCCGTGTGGTAGTACCAGTCCACCACCAGCGACTGCTCCGACGTGTCCACCTTGTCGTCGAACAGATACCGGCTCACCTGCGCGCCGCCGCGTCCCAGCTTCCCCTCCAGCTCCGGCCACCTCCGCACCAGATGGTTGTTGGGCACCAGCTCCGTGCAGAAAAAGTGCTCCGACTCCTGTATGTCCGTGACCCCCGGCTCCCAAAACAGGTTCAGCACGTCCATGCTGCGAATGCTCACGTCGCCCAGCCCGTGCAGCTTTTCGTTGTCCCAGAACACGCCGTACACGGCGCACCCGGACTTCAGCTTGTCCCACCACGCCTTGGAATACGTCCGCCTGAACCGGTCGTTTTTCAGCAGCACCGGCAGGATACGGCTCAGCGTCTCTGCCTCCTGCCGGTCTCCCGGCTCCCGGGGCAGCACCGTCGGCTCCGGATAGCAGTCCATGGCGTCCGCGTGCTTGCTGAGGATGCAGTTCACCAGCCAGCCGCTGGCCGGCCGCACGTCCTCCGGATTGCCGCCCTCGCCCGCCTTCTCCATCTGCTCCCAGTGCCGCAGCTTCCAGAACTGCTCGTTGTCGATGATGCGCCTGTCCAGATTTTGCTTGCCCGCGCGATAGCGCCGCAGCACCTCCGCCGCGGCCCGTACCGCCTCCGCCCCGATCTTCACCGGAGCACCGGCGTCCCGCGCGGTCCTTGTCTCCTGCTCCATCCGAGCACCTCCCTTTCATGTTCTGTCCCTGCCCCCGCCCAGCCCGAAAGTTGCCCGCAAACGTGCAACGCCCCAAATTTTTTGTCCCAGCCTTCCCACCAAAAAAAGCGCAAAAAAAGAAAGCCCTTCCTCGCCTCCTAATAAGAAAACATGAAAAAGTCAGTAAAATCAATGTTTTCAAAGGCAGGGAACACGGTACGAAGTCAAAAAATCTCATACTGACAGGCACGAAGGGCGCTGATGTGAAAATCAGCGCCCTTTTCCTGTCCCCACGCCATAGGCAGCCGCCCTATGGCGTTTTTTCATATCCGTACCTATACCCACCCGGAAAATGTATCAATTAGGGTGCGAAAACCTCTGTTTTTTCCTCTCAGAGCGCCGCTTGAAAGGCGGCGTGGGTGTTTTCCCATGGGAAGCGTCCGGGAGGCAGGACAGGGGCTTTTTGCGCCAAAATCAACACTTTTCAAAACCAGAGAAAGGAGGCGCCGGATATGGCAGTTTTCCGCATCGAAAAGACCAGAGATTACACGGTCATGTCCAACTACCACCTGCGGGACAGGTCGCTGTCCCTGAAAGCGAAGGGGCTACTATCCCTCATGCTGTCGCTGCCGGAGGACTGGGACTATACCATGAAGGGGCTTGCCCGCATCTGCAAGGACGGCATCGACAGCATCAGCGGCGGGATCCGGGAGCTGGAGGCGCACGGCTATCTCGTCCGGGCGCGCGTCCGCAACGAGAACGGGCAGCTTGGCTCCATCGAGTACACCATCCTGGAGCAGCCGAAGGAGCCGGAGCAGACACCCGCGCCTATCCGGGAAAAACCTATACGGGAAAATCCAATACAGGTGAAGCCAATGTTGGATGCCCCAATTCAGGAAAACCCCGCCCAATTAAATACTAAAGAACAAAATAAAGAATTATCAATTACGCAAGGATCAAGTCCTATCCCATCAAGTCCCCCTACCCCCAGAGAAAAAGGCAGGATCGGACAGGACAGGATGCGGGAGCGTGAGAGCTATCGGGAATTGATCTTAGAGAACATCGAGTACGACATCCTCACCCAGAACGCCCAGCTGGACAAAGCAAGGCTGGACGAACTGGTGGAGCTCATGGTGGATACCGTCTGCTCCAAACGGCAGACCATCCGCATTGCCGGGGACGATTACCCGGCGGAGGTGGTCAAGTCCCGCTTCCTGAAGCTCACCGCCTCCCATATCGAGTACATCCTGGACCGGATGCGGGAGAACACCACCTATGTCCGCAATATCAAGAAATATCTGCTGGCGGCGCTGTATAACGCGCCGGTCACAATGGACAGCTACTACACATCCCTTGTCAGCCATGACCTGTACAGCAGCGGAGATCGGAGGTGAACGCCTTGCAGGAAGAAATCACGCAGAAAACCCTTGCGCTTTGTGTGGAGACCGGTAAAATGACCGCTCATCTCTTGCAGCAGGCCATGAAGAAGGTGCTGGCGGATATGGAAAAGCACAAGAATGATCCGCAGCTTCGGCACGGCAAGCAGACCCTCCGGCAGCTTATGAAGCATGGGGCCGGCGTGTCCAATATCGAGATCACGGACCAGAATATCAAGGCATTCTCCGCCACGGCGAAGAAGTACGGCATTGACTTTGCCCTGAAAAAAGATACCACCGGGGAGATCCCCCGGTACCTGGTGTTCTTCAAGGGCAGGGACGCCGACGCGGTGACGGCGGCCTTCCGCGAGTTCTCCGCAAAGAATCTGGCGAAGGAGAAAAAGCCCTCCATCCGCAGGCGGCTGACCAAGGCCAAGGAGCAGACGAAGCGGCAGGAGCTGGAGCGGGGCGAGAAGGTCAAAAACAGGGACCGGGGGCTGGAACGATGACGGGAAAGCTGAAAAAGGTCCTGCTGCCGAACCTTCCGTATCTGCTGTTCGCCTGGCTCTTTGACAAGCTCTGCCAGGCGGTGCGGCTGGCGCCGGGGCTCAACGCTTCGGAAAAGCTGCTTCGTATCGCCCAGGGCTTCGCCGAGGCCTTCGCCTCCCTCTGGCTCAGCCTGCATCCTCTGGACCTGCTGCTGGGCGTTGTCGGAGCGGCGCTTGTGCGGCTGGCGGTGTACCTGAAAGCGAAAAACGCGAAGAAATATCGCCGTGGCGTTGAGTACGGCAGCGCGAGATGGGGCCGGCCGGAGGATATCACACCCTACATAGACCCCGTTCCCGATTGGAACATCCCTCTGACCCGGACGGAAAGCCTCACCATGACCAGCCGCCCGAAGGATCCAAAAACGGCGAGAAATAAAAATATCCTGGTCATCGGAGGCTCCGGCAGCGGTAAGACAAGGTTCTTTGTCAAGCCGTCCCTGCTCCAAATGCACAGCTCCTATGTGGTCACCGATCCCAAAGGGCAGCTCCTTCTGGAGACAGGAAAGCTCCTGGCGCACGGCGGGCCGAAGCGGGACGAGAACGGAAAGCCGGTGCGGGATAAGCACGGCAAGGTCGTCTATGAGCCATACCGCATCAAGGTCCTCAATACCATCAACTTTTCCAAAAGCATGAAATATAACCCGCTGGCCTATGTGCGCTCCGAGAAGGATATCCTCAAGCTGGTCAATGTCATCATCGCCAACACGAAGGGCGACGGTGAAAAATCCTCCGAAGATTTTTGGATCAAGGCCGAGCGGCTTTTATACTGCGCCCTGATCGGCTACATCTGGTACGAGGCGGAGCCGGAGGAGAAAAACTTCATCACCCTGCTGGAGCTTATCAACGCCTGCGAGGCCAGAGAGGACGACGAGACCTATAAAAGCCCCGTGGATATCCTCTTTGACGAGCTGGCACAGGCGCAGCCGGAGCACTTCGCCGTCAAGCAATATGTCAAGTTCAAAATGGCGGCCGGCAAGACACTCAAAAGTATTTTGGTGAGCTGCGGCGCCCGCCTGTCCCCCTTCGATATCAAGGAGCTGCGGGACATTATGACGGAGGACGAATTGGAGCTTGACACGATGGGCGACCGGAAAACGGCGCTGTTCCTCATTATGAGCGATACCGATACCACCTTCAATTTCGTCATTGCCATGCTGCAAAGCCAGCTTTTCAACCTGCTCTGCGACAAGGCGGACGATCTCTATAACGGGCGGCTGCCTGTCCATGTGCGGTGCCTTCTGGACGAGTTTGCCAACATCGGCCAGATACCAAACTTTGACAAGCTGATCGCCACCATCCGAAGCCGTGAGATATCGGCTTCTATTATTTTGCAGTCGCAAAGCCAGTTAAAGACCATCTACAAGGACGCCGCGGATACCATTGTTGGCAACTGCGACGTCACCTTGTTTTTGGGAGGCAAGGAGAAGTCAACGCTGAAAGAGATTTCGGAGCTGCTGGGCAAGGAGACCATCGACAGCCTGAGCCAGTCCGAAAATCGCGGCGCGCAGACCTCTCACGGCCTCAGTTATCAGAAATTGGGAAAGGAGTTGATGACCCAGGACGAGATCGCGGTCATGGACGGCGGCAAGTGTATCTTGCAGCTTCGGGGCGTGCGCCCGTTTTTCAGCGACAAGTACGACTTGACGAAGCACCCCCGCTACAAATACCTGTCCGACGCCGACAAGAAGAACGTCTTTGACGTAGAACGGTACATGAAGCGCAGACCGGCCATCGTGAAGCCGGACGAGCCTTTCGATATGTACGAATTGAGCGCAAAAGAACTGACAGACGAACCCGACAACAACAATTCTACAAAACGAAAGGAAACATGATTTATGGAGTTCTTCAACAGTGCCATCGACGTATTGCAGACCCTGGTCATCGCCCTGGGCGGCGGCCTTTGTGTGTGGGGCGGCATCAACCTTCTGGAAGGCTACGGCCAGGATAACCCCGCGGCCAAATCGCAGGGCGTCAAGCAGCTTGTCGCGGGCGGCGGCGTCGCCCTGATCGGCGTGACCCTGATCCCCCTGCTGTCCGGCCTGCTTGGCTGAGCGGCGGCAGGACCATCCCATCCGGAGGCTCCCGTTTCACGGCGGGAGCCCCCGAAAGGAGGTGTGACCACCCGTGATAATTGAAATGATCCAGGAGTGGTTCAAGGAGCTGCTGATCGACGGCATCATCTCCAACCTCTCCGGGACCTTTGACACCGTGAATACGAAGGTGGGCGAGATCGCCGGCGAGGTGGGCATGACGCCGGCCGGCTGGAACGGCGGCATCTTCAACATGATCCGCGGCCTCTCTGAAACGGTCATCGTTCCCATCGCCGGCATCATCCTCACCTTCGTCATGTGCTATGAGCTGATCCAGCTCATCGTGGAAAAGAATAATCTCCACGATTTTGACACCTGGCTTTTCTGGAAGTGGATCTTCAAGACCTTCTGCGCGGTGCTCATCGTCACCAACACCTGGAACATCGTCATGGCGGTGTTCGATGTGGCGCAGAATGTGGTCAGCCAGTCGGCGGGGGTCATCATCTTGGATGCGGGCATCGACATCTCCGGCGTGGTGGGCGATCTGGAGACCCAGCTTGCCGACTGGAGCGTGGGCGCCCTGCTGGGGCTGTGGTTTCAGAGCGTGTTTGTGGGGCTGTGTACGCAGATACTTTCCATCTGCATCTTCCTG
>OHJH01000063.1_pt1 | contig 18122 bp, 10 predicted proteins | sample 1568471 | NCBI WGS metagenome assembly OHJH01 (sample SAMEA3879546, study PRJEB24766) | human gut metagenome | biome: human-associated habitat; feature: feces | place: USA | collected 1985/1987 | reverse complement strand
GAGCGCATGATTTTCACGAATCAACCCTCCATTTTTGCCGATTTTATGTGGAAAAATGTCGAAAAAGGAATTGACTTTACGGCGAAAATGCGGTATAGTAATTCTCACTACATACAGTAGGGTATTGTAGGGGTTGAAAACACTACCGCGAGGCGCAGACTGCGTCCCGCGTTTTTGCCCCTACTTAATTTTTTTGTTTTTTTACCGTTTGGAGGTGTATTCCGTGGCATATATGCGGCTGGGCGATCTTTTGGTCTCCTCCGGTATCATCACCGGCGAGCAGCTGGAGCAGGCCCTGGCCCTGCCCCGCGAGGACGGCCAGCGTCTGGGCGATGTTCTCATCCGGCAGGGGGTTATTTCCGAAGCGCAGCTCATTGACGCGCTGCGTGTGCAGCTGGGCGTGGACTTCGTGGACCTGACCGCCGTGTCCATTCCCGTGGAGCTGGCCAAATACGTCCCCCGGAACCTGGCCAAAAAGTTTCTCGTGGTCCCGGTAAAGCTGGTGCAGGACCGCCTGTACCTGGCCATGCACGACCCCCTGGACTTTGTGGCCCAGGACGAGGTCAAGACCGCCTCCCGCAAACGCATCATCCCCATGATCGCCACCCGCAAGGCGGTGGAGCAGGCCATCGAGCGCCTGTATGGCAGCGAGGGCACCGCCCGCGTCATCGAGGAGATGAAGCGCGAGGCCGGTGCCGGCGAGGACATCATCCCCGCCCAGATGGCCCGGGACACTGCCGACCCGGAGGCCTCCGCCCCCACCATCCGCTTTGTCAACTCCCTGATCGAGCGCGCCTTCACCGAGCGCGCCAGCGACATCCATCTGGAGCCCCAGGAGGGTGAAATGCTGGTGCGTATGCGTATTGACGGCCTGCTGCAGCGTGTGCTCACTGTGCCCGCCGATCTGCAGAACACCGTCATCTCCCGCCTGAAGATCATGGGCGGCATGAATATTGCCGAGCACAAGGTGCCCCAGGACGGCCACGCCATGTTCTCCGTCCGGGGCCACAGCCTTGACCTGCGTATCGCCTCCATGCCCACCGTTTACGGTGAGAAGATCGTCCTTCGCCTGCTGGACAAGTCCGCCCAGGTGCTGGACAAGTCCGTCCTCGGGCTGGAGGGCCGCGACCTGGACAACTACAACGCCCTTCTGAAAAACACCAGCGGCGTGGTGCTGCTGGTGGGCCCCACCGGCTCCGGCAAGTCCACCACCATGTCCAATATGCTCCGCGACCTGTCCAGTGACGCGCTGAACATCGTCACGCTGGAGGATCCGGTGGAGTACCACCTTCCCGGCGTGAACCAGTGTCAGATCAACGAAAAGACCGGCATGACCTTTGCCAGCGGCCTGCGCGCGATCCTGCGTCAGGACCCGGACATCATCGCCGTGGGCGAGATACGCGACGGTGAGACGGCCTCCATCGCCATGCGGGCAGCCATCACCGGCCACCTGGTCTTCTCTACCCTGCACACCAACGACGCCGTCTCCGCCGTCCACCGTCTGGAGGACATCGGCGTGGAGCCCTGGTTGGTGTCCAGCGCCCTGCGGGGCGTGGTCAGCCAGCGTCTGGTCCGCAAGCTCTGTCCCCACTGCAAAACGGCTTACCGTCCCTCTGCCGAGGAGCTGCTTCTTCTCGGCCTGCCCGAGGACAGCGACGTCACCTTCTACAAGGGCGCCGGCTGCCCCGAGTGCCGCCATTCCGGCTACATCGGCCGCCGCGCCGTGTTCGAGATACTGCTGCTCAACAGCCGCCTCCGCCGGCGCATCAGCCACGGCGCCGACGGCGACGAGCTGCTGTCCGCCGCCCGGCAGGACGGCTTCACCACCCTGCGGGAAAGCTGCCGCGAGCTGGTGCTCTCCGGCGTCACCTCCGCGGCGGAGGCCGCCCGCGTCATCAACACCGCCGCCGAGACCTGATTTCACAGAAAGGAGCGCCCCGCGCCCATGACCACATTCCGTTATAAAGGCCAGACCGCCGGCGGCGCGAAAGTCTCCGGTGTGCTCCGCGCCTACGATGAATTTGAGGCGGCGGACAAGCTCCGCGAGAGCGTTGCCATCATCACGAAGCTGGAGGCCGTTCCCGAGAAGAAGGAGAGCGTGCTCTCCCGCCCCGTGGCCTTCCGAGTCAAGGAGAAAGAGCTGGCGCTCCTGTGCTCCCAATTCGCCATCATTCTGGCCTCCGGGCTGTCGGTGGAGCGCTGCGTGTCCATGGTAGCCGCCCAGACGAAGAACAAATACCTCCGCCGGATGCTGGATAAGGTCTCCGAGGAGGTGGGCGCCGGCTATTCTCTGGCCCAGAGCTTCGAGAACAATGCCCCCTACCTGCCCAAGACCTTTACCGAGACGCTGCGCGCCGGCGAGCAGTCCGGCACGCTGGAGAGCTGCTTCCAGCGTCTGCATGCCTACTACGACCGTTCCGCCAAGACCAGGGCCAAGATCGTCAGCACCCTGACGTACCCTGTGATGGTCATCATCGTGGCCATCGTCGTCTTTGTCATCATCATCGCCGTGGCGGTCCCCGCGTTCACGGACGCCTTCACGGACCTGGGCTCCGGCAACCTTCCCGGCGTCACCAGAGCCCTGATGGCCGTCAGCGCCTTCTTCACCAAGTGGTGGTGGCTGGTGCTGGGCGTTCTGGCCCTGCTGGTCATCGCCTACCTGACCTTCCGCCGCACGGAGCGCGGCCGCGCCGCGCTGGCCGCCTGGAGCCTGACGCGCGCCCCGCTGCGCCGCATACACTCCATGAACGCCGCCGCCCAGTTCGCCCACAGCATGGCCACCCTGCTGGCGGCAGGTCTGCCGCTGCCCCGGGCACTGGAGGTCACCGCCAACGTCGTGAGCAACTACACCTTCTCGCTGGCGGTCCGTCATGTCCGGCAGGACGTGGAGCGCGGCCGCCCCATGACCGAGAGCATGGCCGGCATCGAGTGCTTCCCCGCCATGCTCACTGAGATGGTGGGCGTAGGCGAGCGCTCCGGCGCACTGGAGGAGACGCTGGACGTGATTGGCGGCTACTATGACAACGAGGTGTCCGTCACCACCGCCCGGCTGCTGGCCGTGCTGGAGCCGGCCATCACCATTGCCCTGGCCGTGCTGGTGGTCCTGCTGCTGCTGGCGGTCTATCTGCCCATGTTCACCCTGTACGGCGGCATATAACCAAGGTATCATTTCCGCGCGCAACGCCGCGGGACGATATAGAACTACAAACAGAAAAGGAGAAACTACCCATGCTGAAAAAACTCAACAACAAAAAAGGCTTCACCCTGATGGAGATGCTGATCGTTGTCGCCATCATCGCTGTTCTGGTGGCCATCGCTATCCCCGTGTTCAACGGCGCTCTGACCAAATCCAAGGAAGCCGCCGACGTGGCCAACATCCGTGCTGCCTATGCCGACTGGCAGGTCGCCATCATCACCGGCGAGGCTACTGCCCCCACCAGTGAAGAGCAGTTCCTCACTAGGGTCACCGGCACTCTGAATTACAACGCTACCAATAACAACACTACGGCTTCCAATACCGATAAGCTGTTCTACAAAGACGGTGTTATCAGCTATCAGGCCAGCAAGCTGAACGATGGTAATGGAACCAATGGTAAGCTCTACACCTGGACTCTCAGCGAAATCACCTTCAACGACAACAACGGCTGATCACCCAGCACTTTTTACTTTCCCTCCCCCTGTCCCGGCCAACCTCTGGGACGGGGCGGAGTCCCCTGTCGTATGTTCCCGGCGCGGGACAGCCGAGGGTTGGCGGCTGTCCCGGTCCCGGGAGAACACACCACACCGAAGGAGCCTTCCCATGCTGTACACTGCCCCCGCCATCACCATATACAGCTGCTTCATCGCCGCCCTGCTGGGCGCCTGCATGGGCAGCTTTCTCAACTGCGCCGCGTGGCGGGTAGTACACGGCGAGAGTGTCCTCCGTGGCCGTTCCCACTGCGACGTCTGCGGCCATGTGCTGGCGCCCCGCGATCTTGTGCCGGTGTTCAGCTATGTGTTCAGCCATGGCCGCTGCCGTTACTGCGGCGCGAAGCTCTCCCCCCGCCACGCGGTGGGTGAAGCGGTGGCCGCGCTGGTGTTCGTGTCGCTGCTGCTGCGCTATGATATCTCCCTCCGGACCCTCGAAGCCTGGGCCGTGGCCTGCCTGCTGCTGGCCTGCGCCTTCGCGGACCTGGAGGGGTACATCATCCCCGACCGCTTTATCGCGGTCGGCGTTGTGCTTTTTATCGTCACCCTGTTTTTTGTCCCGGACCCGGGCAAACGGGCGCTGGACGGCCTCATCGGCGGCGTCGCCGTGGGCGGCGGCGTCCTGCTGCTGGCGCTGCTGATGGAGAAGCTGCTCCGCCGCGACGCCATGGGCGGCGGCGATATCAAGCTGCTGTTTCTCACAGGGCTGTTTCTGGGCTGGCAGAAAAATCTGCTGTGCCTGCTGCTGGCCTGCGTCGTCGGCATCCTATGGGGCCTTGTCCGCGCCAAGCGCGGACAGCAGGGCCTTCCCTGGGGCCCCGGCATCGCGCTGGCCGCCTGGTGCGCCGCCCTGTTCGGCCAGAACCTTATCGACTGGTACCTGTCATTACTGTAACGCTTACCATCGATCAACAAGGGCAAACACGCCTGCCAACGTGTCTTTCCGTTGCTTTTTGCCCTTTTCGCCTTGGCGGGCGTCAGCCTCGCTCCAAAGGAACGTCGCTCGGCAGCATCGGCGAGAATATGCCGACTCCGCCCGCCTGCGTCTCAAAAACTAAAAATCATTCGAAAATACATCGCCGGCAGGTGCGGAGCAGTTTTGCCGGAGCAGAAATGGGTCCAGACAAGAAAAGACCCGCAGAGAATACTTGCCGTATTGTCAAGGGGCTTGACGCAGTATGGGCACATTTCTGCCCGCCAAAACCGTGTCTGCCCTTGTCGATCGATGGTATCGGAAAGCGAGGATCCCCTTATGAAAAAAATCGTTGGCATTGATATCGGCGGCAGCAGCGTCAAGCTGGCCTACTTCGCCGGCAGTACGCTGAAAAAGGCCGCCATGGCCCCCCTGCCGGACAACATGGTGGCTGACGGCAGGATCTTGTCCATGGACGCCATGGCGGACTTCCTCCGCCAGGCCGCCCGGGACAACGGCATTCCCCTGACCAACGCCGCCGTGGTCCTGCCCTCCACCGAGGTCTTTACCCGCGAGCTGACCATGCCCGCCATGACGGAGCAGCAGCTGCGCTACAACCTGCCCTACGAGTTCCGCGACTTCCTTACGGACGAGAAAAGCAAGTACTACTTTGACTACTCCATGCGCGACATTCTCCGCGACCAGGACGGCTATCCCACCGAGATGACGCTGCTGGCCTGCGCCATGCTCAAGGAGACGGCGGAGCGCTACCGCGCCATGATGCGCCGCGCCGGCTTCAAGCTGCAGGTCCTCACCCCCAGTGAGTGTGCCTACGCCGGCGTGCTGGCGGCCTACTACCGCCGCACCGGCCTGCCCCAGCGGGATATGTGCATCGTCAACCTGGGCCACACCGCCGCCTATCTCTACATCTACCGCGGTGCCTTCTTCGAAAGCCGCCGGGAGATCGACCTGGGCCTGAACCGTCTGGAGCAGCTGGTAGCGGAGCACTGCGGCGTGGATATCCATGTGGCCCACAGCTATGTGCTGCAAAACTACAACGACGTGCTCTCCTCCGACTATGCCCAATCGTTTTACGCCCGCATCGCCGTGGAGGTGATGAAGGCCGTCAACTTCTTCAACTACAACAACCGGCAGCAGGAGCTCGCCGACCTGTGCCTGTGCAGCGGCGGCTGCAATATTGGCCCCCTGCGTCAGGCGCTGGCCGAGACCACGCACCTGCACCTGCACACCGCCCAGGAGCTGCTGGGCGACGATGTGGCCCTGGATGAGCCGTGGATGTATCTCCGCGCCATCGGCGGCGTGGACGAGGGACTGAGAGGAGGTCTGCAATGATCGCGGAAAAGAACGGCATCACCGTGGATACGCGCACTGCCGCGCCCGCGCGGAAAATGATAAAGTGCCCCCAGAAGACCGGCATCAACCTGAACCTGCAGGAGGACCGCCAGCGTGACCGCCGGACCCTGCTCATCGGTATTCTGGCCATTGCGGCGCTGGTAACCGTTGTGGTCAACTTCGGCGTGCTCCAGCAGTATCGCCGTCTGGACAAGACCCAGGCCGCCTATGACCGCGTCCACACCCAGTATGTGAGCGCCCAGGAGGCTCTGTCCGACTACGACCGCGTCCTGCTGGAATACCGCACCTACTCCATGGACTGGATGACCGCCGCCGGCAGCGAGGACATCCCCGCCGCCGTGGACCGTCAGGCTGCCCTGGATCTGCTGGAGCAGGAGATGCTCAGCCATGGCTCCCTCACGGCGCTCCAGATCACCCAAAACACCATGAACGTGGATATGTCCGGCATGACCCTGGACCAGATCTCCGCCATGTTCGCCCGCCTGCGCCTCTCCCCCATCGTGGACAGCGTCTCCCTCAGCGTCGCCTCCACGGAGGAGGGTAAGGCCGCCACCATCATGGATTTCACCGTCCGCATCGAACTGCGCCAGCCGGAGGAGGTGTCTCAATGAACCGCGAGCTTACCAAGCGGGAAAAGACCCTGCTGCTGGTCCTGGTGGTGCTGGTGCTGGTCCTGGGCTACTGCAAGCTGTTTCTGGAGCCCATCGACCGCCAGATAACCTCCCTCCGCACCAACACCGACATCGAGCAGGCCGAGCTGGACACCGACCGTGTCCGTCTGGCCCAGCTGGAGCAGATGCAGCAGGCCATTGCCGCCATCAAGGCCTCCGGCCAGGAGCGTGCCCTGCCCCAGTACGACAACGACCAGGCCCTGATGACCGAGCTGGACAAGCTCATGGCCGCCACCCTGCAATACGAAGTGGACTGCACCGAGGGCACCACCCAGGAGGGCTATCTCGTGCTGCGCCCCGTGACGCTGACCTACCAGACCGCTTCCTACGCCCAGTCCCGCCAGATCATCGACGCGCTGAGCGCCAGCGCCAATGTCAACTTCCTCTCCAACGTGGACGTGCAGTATGATGCCGACAAAGCACAGTACAAAACCGTGCTTCACCTCATCTTTTTCGAGCTGATGCCCTGACTGCGTCCCCACCATTTTTCCGCCCGCGTCCCTTTGCGGGGCAGCGTATCGATTGTGTTATGCAAAAAAAGCTCTCAAAACAGAATAATTCCGGCTTTACGCTGTCCGAAGTCCTCATCGCGGTCGCCATCCTGATCGTGCTGATGGGCCTGGCCATGATCCCCATCACCCGCCATCAGCGCGACCTGCGCCAGACGGAACTGGACGCCAAGGCGGAGATCGTCTACCACGCGGCCCAGAACAAGCTGTCCGAGCTGCTGGCCAATGGCCGCATTTCCGACTGCTATGCGGAGGATCTGCAGCCCCTGAACAACACACCGCTGGACGCCGCCGAGAGAAAAACCTCCCTGCACTATGTGACCTCCGCCGCCAAGACCGGCGAAGGCTCTGCCGCCGCGGCCATCCTCCCGAAGGATCAGGTGGACCGCCAGCTGTGGGACAACCATTGGGTGATCGAGCTCGACCCCGCCAGCGGCAGCGTCTACGCCGTGTTTTACAGTGAAAAACCCCTGACCTACGACTTTGACAGCTTCAATCCCCTGCGGTTCCGTGATGGCCGGCTGAGCGTCGGCGCCACCGTGGGCTATTACGGCGGCGACAGTGTGCAGTCCGAGATCACCGGCAAGCTGACGCCCCATATGGAGATCATCAACAAAGAGCAGCTTCTTCTGCGCGTCACCTGCGACACGCCTATGGAGCCGCTGCACTTCTATGTGACCGTCTCCGACGGCGTCCACAGCACCTCCCGCATCGAGCTGACCGGCAGCGAGGTCAAAACCGACTATCTCACCTACACCGCCACCATGGTCCTGGACTCTCTCACGGACGGTATGCGCTTCGGCCAGCAGGCCCGCTTCAAAAACAAAAATCTGACCCCCGGCGCGGACCTGACCATCACCGTGGAGGTGACGTGTGAGAACCGTCTGGTGGACTCCGCCTCCGGCACGCTGACCGCCAACAGTCTGTTTGCCGAGGTTCGCGGCGGCGACACCGCCGTCGTTACCTACGCCCGCCACCTGCAAAATCTGGACACGGCCTCCCGCTTGCCCGACAGCATCACCCGCGCCGTGCAGGAGCAGGATATCCAATTTGTCAACGAAAACGCCGACGACGGCTGGGACCGCCTGTACGGCTCCCGCACGTTCACGCCCATCACCAACAGCCGCCTGACCTACTGCGAGAGCAAGGCCACCGTGAACGGCCAGGTCTACCACCCGGTCATTTACGGTCTGACCGTGAACACCACCGGCGACGGCGGTCTTTTTGCCGCCTTCTCCGGCACGCTGAAAAACCTGCGCCTTTGCGGCGCCGACATCACCGCCTCCGGCAATGCCGGCGGCCTGGCCGGCCGTCTCAGCGGCGAGACCGAGATCCTCGACTGTCAGGTGTACCTCAGTCCCACCCGCGACAAACTCAGCACCAAGACCGAACAGGACATCTGGCTCCGCGGCAGCACGGCGGGCGGTCTGGCAGGCCGCTGCGACGGCACGCTGACCATCCGCCGCAGCTTCGCGGCTACCGTGATTCAGGGCGTCCGCTATGCCGGCGGCCTGGTGGGCAATACGGACAGTGCTGCTCTGACTGTGGACCATTCCTACGCGGACTGCTACCTGTACGCCGCCGCCAATAACGGCGTCGCCGGCGGCCTGATAGGCGCCTGCAACGGCACCGCCAATATCGCCCTGTCCAACTGCTACGCCGCCGGCTTCCAGAGCGCCGGCACCACCGCCGGTCTTTCCGGCGGTGAGCTCTCCGGCGGCGACAGCCTCAAGGCCTGTTACAGTGCCTGCGTCCGCCTGGGCACCGACATGAAGCTGACCTACTCCACCGTCAAGCCCCCCGCTGCCGGCACGGCTCCCGCCGACATAAACGCTGTCTATTACCTGTTCCCCAGCCGGAACGATCTGTCCGGCACCAGCTTCGTCAATTACGCTGAATGGAGCGGCCAGAACCGCGCAGAGGGCGTAAAGGTCCTGGGCACCGCCTTTACCGCGGAGACAAGCGACACCGTGGCCTACAACCTCATGGACAACATGGGCCTGAGCACCTACTCCTATCCCCGGCTCACCGGTCTGTCCCACTACGGCGACTGGCAGGCGGATTTCGAGTCCGGCGCACTGGCCTACTATGAAAAATACAGCGACGGCACCTACGGCTTCCTGGGTGCCAACCGCTCCACCCTCCGTTCCGGCGGCACCGTCGTGGACGACGGCTACGGCATGGTCTACCGCACCCAGCCCACAGACGCCATCACCGTCGCCTATACCCTGGGCGATACGGCACGCACCGCCACCCTGCGGAATTCCATCAAACTCGACAGCGAATACTGGCTGGTACGCCTGCCCGACGAGTTGGTCTATACCAATGAGGTGTCCCCCGCCTTCTACCGTCAGGTGACGGTGGATGACATCTCCTACTTCTTCAATCCCCACTTCGCCTGCCGCGTGATCCAGAGCGCCGCCCTGCCCAGCGCCCCGGCGGAGGTTGGCCTCCGCACGGCCCGTCATCTGCACGACCTGAGCCTGTATTACGACACCTACCGTACCCTGCTGGACAAGACAGCCGTCTTCCGGCAGGAGCGCCCCATCGACTACAACAGCTACGCCCGTCTCACGGTGCACACGCAGCCGCCTATCGGTGCCGCGGACGGCAAGCCTTTCATTCACACCTACGACGGCGGCGGCTATACCATCGCAGCGCCCTCCTTTACCGGCACGGTCAACACCAACGGCGCCAGCTATGCCGGTATGTTCGGTCTGAACCGGGGCACCCTGCGCAATATCATACTGCTCACCGCCAATAAGGATCGTACCGTTTCTCTGGAAGGTCAGCTCTCTCTGCAAACCGCCTGCATCGGCGCCCTGACCGGCTGCAACGCGGGCACGGTCTACAACTGCGCCGCCGCGGGCTTCTCCGTGAACGGCGACGCCCGTCACGGCAGTATCCTGTATCTGGGCGGCCTGGTGGGACGCAACAGCGGTACGGTCCGCGCCTCCGGCGTCAGCGCGCCGCGCCTTTTCGCCAATAGCCTGTACGCCACGCTCTGCGCCGGCGGCTTCGCTGGCGGCAACAGCGGCGTTGTCCAGCAGTGCTACGCCATGGCCGACATTGAGATCGGCACGATCAACGGCGGCGGCGTGACGCTGGGCGGCTTTGCCGGCAGCAACACCGGCTCTCTCCGCGCCAGCTACTGCGCCACAGCCATGACTTCACCCAATGCGGATATTCACGGCTTTGCCCCCTCTGCCGGCGGCGTATCCGGCTGCTGCTACCTCAACGGCGGCACATACCGCTTTGTAGACAGCGTTCACCTATACCAGTACACGGACAGATCCGGCGCAGCCCCGGTGAACGAGCCGGCCCTGCGCGGCATGGCCACCCGGCTGGGCGGCTTTGGCGCCGTCTCCGCCGCCAATACCTTCCAGCACGATAAGACCCTGGACTCCGCCGGCAAGGCCTACCCCTATCCCGGCATCGTCGCCGGCCACAACGGCAGCCGCGTCCATTACGGCGACTGGGTGACACCTGCCGATATGGGCGTTCTGGGCCTGCTGTACTGGGAATATGAGTCCAAGCCCACCGGTAGCGGCTACTATTTCTCCTCGATCGGTGTCGAGGACGGCGAATACAAGGCCAACAGCAGTCTCTGTGTCTCCCATGACGACGGCGGCACCGTCACCGCTTACGGCTACGGTTACTATTGGTCCGTCGGCAGCACCACCGAGCCTGTGCTCTCCACCGGCATCACCGTGACCGGCACTTGCTATACTGAGGCGGCCGTTGACCTGCAACGGCAGATGCCGAAATTCAATTTCGTCACCTACAAGACCTCCGATGACGGTCTGCACCTGACCAGCGGCACCCAGGCCAACGATTCCTGGACGCTGATCCACGAGGACGCCGCGCTGACCTACACCGTCAGCCCCTTCTTTGCCGACGCCTTCGCCCTGTCCTCCAACAATGCGCCGGGAACGGCCTCCAAGCCCTACCAGGTACGCTCCATAGAGCAGCTGCAATACATTAACTGGAGCTATATCGACAGTCAGGGCAGCACGACGCGCGATGTCACAGGCAGTAATAGTGACTACAAGTATTATCCCTATCTGCAATACACCAACCGCCGCGACAATGCGCTGCAGACAAAGGCGATGGCGCTGGCCGGCGACAGCACCGGCGGCCCCCGTCCTATCCTCACCTGGCAGCAGACCCACGACCTCAACGGCGCAGGACACGGCACCGCCGCCGACGGCACGGCCGCAAACTACGACTTCCACCCCATTGCCGGTGCGGTAAACAACGGCCAGTTGAACAGGGGCAATGAAACCTATGATCTGACGCTGTACAACTGGTTCGGCGGTATCTACGACGGCGGCAACTACTACATCAAGAATGTGAACATCACCTCCCATTGCTACAACGTGGGCCTGTTCGGCACCACCGCCGGCGCGGAGATCAAAAACATCGTGCTCTACAGCGACAACGACGCCGTTATCCAGCGCAAGACCGACGCCACCCCTGCCTCCGGTGCCACCGGGCCGGAGAATTACGCCACCTCCTACGCCCTGGGCGGTCTGGTAGGCATCGCCTACGACTATGATGAAAACCTGAAGGACAAGACGAAGGTCAGCACCATCAGCAACTGCGCTATCGCCGGCTACACCGTGACCGACAACAGCAAAAACCGGCAGTTCTTGGGCGAAGCCGCCATCGGCGGGCTGGTGGGCGTATCCAGCGCCAATCTGAACAGGTGCTCCGCCGTGGTCAAGCTGAATATCAACTGTACCCACCGCTACGCCAGTGAAGGCGCCATGAACAAGGCCCAGTGGGGCAACTATGTCCGCGTGGGCGGCCTGGTGGGCGGCGTCCGCTATGATGTGTCGGACTGCTACACCGGCGGCAGCATCACCGTCGCCAACGATCTGCTGAACGAGCGCATCCTCACCGGTGATGGCTCCAACACCTCCTTCGTGGATCGCTATGAGTCGACGCCTAAATCCGTCAAAATGACCCAGGGCGGCGCAGAGGCCGGCCCGGACACCTACGTGTACATCGGCGGCATCGGCGGCAGCGGCTTCTCCGCCACCTTCTCCAACTTCTCCGGCAGCAAGGACGGCCAACCCACCTACAACAACTGCTACACCTACATGACCTTCCCTGCCATGGAGGGCACCATCACCGGCATCTCCCTCATCGGCAGCATCGCCGACCGCGCCGGCGTGAACGGCGGCACCGCACAGCTGACCATCAACAACTGCTACTACCTGGACAGCAGCGCCGCGATCTCCTTCAACAACCTCCCCACCTTCTACAGCAAGTTCAACAGGACCTGGTCCCCATCCCAGTGGAAATACATCTACACCTACTACTCCCTGGCCACCCTGTTGAGCACCGATACCGCGCGGATGGATATGCTCCGTGGCGATCTGAGCTATCTGTCCAAGTACACCTGGAACACCGGCAGCAGCCCCTACACCATCAACGGCCTGACAGCCCTGAGCTACGAGCAGATGTCCGGCCGTGCGGACATCGACGGAAAGCGCTTCACCGCGCTGCTGAACGGCGGCAGCGACGACGGCAGCTTCCACTGGGTCACCACGGAGGAAAACGGCCAGTCGGCCCACGGCAAATACAGCTTCCCCGGCAGTGCGGCAGCCCTCCGCGGACAGGACTACCCCTTTCCCACCGTATTGACCCAGGGCACCGCCTGCCTGCACTACGGCGAATGGCCCTCCCGCGGCCTGTACTGGAGCAGCGGCGTCCTGTCGCTGGACCGTATCACCACCCCCAGCGTCACACTGTCGCTGCACTTCACCCAGGACACCGACGCTGACGCCGTCCCCGTCATCACCTGCTCCCGCGAGGGCATCGTGGACGTCTCCGTACCGCAGGCACAGACGCCCCCGGCGGACGTCCGGCACAGCTACGCCGTGACCCTCACCGGCCTGTCGGTCGGCTCTACCGAGGTCTTCGCCACGCTGGGCGGCTATACCGCCCGACTGCTGGTGAGCGTCACCTCCACGCTGGACATCTCCGTGGACGGCCTGCCCGGCGACGACTTCTTCGTCGGCGATACCAGCAATTTGACGCTCACCGCCCGCGACAGCCGCGGCCGCGCACTGGATGTCGAATGGACAGTCACGCCCCAGCACGGCAACAGGGTCCTCACGGCCTCTGTTCCCGTTACCAATGCCGACCATGCGGCCTCTGTCACCCTCACCGCCGCTGGTGAGGGCGAGGACCGCACCATGGTCACCGCCATTTACACCGCCCCCGGCGGCGAGAGCTTCACCAGCCAGCTGCCCCTCATTATCCCCGTCCGCATGCAGGGCGTGCTGGGCATCGCCAACACCTCCGGCGAACCCTCAGTCTACTGGCAGGGCGTCATGGATCGGGACGGCACGGCCTTCACGGACGACGTGCCCTCCGGCGCGCCGTACACCGACCGCCCCGCCTACGCCGGTGCCAAGCTGTACCTGTACAGCCGGGGCAGCGCCGCCACCTTTGACGGTCTCTCCGTCTCCGGCGTCACCGTCAAAGGCGGCGCCGACGCCACGGAGTACGTCCTCCGGCCCATGCCCGTCTCCAACGACGAGGACACCTCCGTCCTCCATCCCGACGTGTTCCGCGCCGAGAACGACGACTTCCGCGTCACCGTGGGCACACCGGCAAAGGACACCACCAGCGCCTTCACCTACCGTCCCCTGACGGTCAAGGGGCGCGACCAAGGCCAGATCACCCTCACCGTCACATTGACGGACACCGAAGGCCACACCTTCACCCTGTCCATTCCCTACACCCTGACGGAGGAGGACACCCGGGTGACCGCCACCCTCCTGGTGGATGGGCAGGCGCTCCCCCTGTCTGTCCCCTACGGCACAGCGCCTACGGCGGAGGACGTGGCCCGGCTTCTGACGGAAAAGGGCATCTCCCCGGACACCATCGACAGCTGGACCCCGGACATCACCCAGCCGTTATATGCCGACACGGCCTTCACCGCCGTGCCCAAAATGACGGACAGCGGCGGCGCCCCCACCGTCCCGGACGCCGATATCCCCGCTTCCGGCAGCAAGGACCCGGAGGGCACACCCTCCGACGATCCATCCGCCCCGGACAGCAGCAGCTCCGGCACCGATCCCACGCCCGAGCCGTCACCGGACACCCTTCCATGACCCACCGCAGAAAGGAGGCCCTCCCGTGCACAAACTGAAAAACCAACAGGGCGCCACGCTGATGATGGCCCTCCTTCTGCTGCTGGCGGCCAGTATGGTCAGCGCGGTGATCCTCACCGCCGCCACCTCCTCGGCCCGCCGTCTGGAGAATGACCGGGCTGCCCGGCAGGCGTATCTGACGGTCAGCTCCGCGGCCCGTCTGCTGCGTGATGATATCCTGAACGCCTCCTTTGTCCAGGAGACGGTGAAAACCACCTATACCGATGACACCTCCACCGAAACGAGCCGCGAAACGACCTCGCCCACCGGGTTTACGGCCGCATGGCTCAAGGCCGGCAAGGCCGCCGTGGACAGGGACAGCGGCAAAAGCTTTACCGACACCATCACCCTATCCGTGGACGGGCTGGATGATGTCTCCGCCGTCTTTACCATGGCGCCCAATTACGACATCACCATCGTCCTGCACCTGGTCGACGGCGGCGACAGTGACTGCCGCCTGGTGCTGACGCTCCGCGAAAACAAGGCCGATCCCACTGTCAGCACCGTCAGCGGCGGCGGTCTCTGGGTCCGCGACGTCACCACGACCACGACAACGATCTCCTGGCCGTCAGATAATGCCACCATCGAAAAGGAGGCGGTCGTATCAAAAAGCTGAACAGCACCCGCGGCGAAACGCTGGTAGAGACGCTGGTCTCCATCCTGATCATCGTATTGACCTTCGTGTTTCTGACCACCGCCGCCGTCTCCGCCGCCAAGATCAATACTAAGGTCCGTTCCGCCGACATCTCCTTCCACTACAGCAGCGCGGTGTCGAACGACACCGCCGCCCTGACCGCCTCCGGCGGCGGCACCCGCAGCGGCCGCACCACCGTGCAGGTCTATGAGGACAACGGCTGCCTCTATTACGAGGAGGTCACGCCATGAACAAGCTTCGTGACCGCCGCGGCTTCACCCTGACGGAGCTGCTGTGCGCCGTTCTCATCGTCCTGCTCGTCAGCGCCCTGCTGACCGTGGGCGTCCGCTTCGCCGGCCGCACCTACAACAGCTCCATGCAGCTGTCCGAGGCCCAGGAGTTGTGCTCCACCCTTACCAGCGTTATCAGCGACAAGCTGCGCTTCTGCGGCACCGTGACCCCCGGCGCGGACGGCAGCCTGGACCACATCTTTATTCAGGACCTGGGCAGCGTGGAGGGCGAGGGCGCCGCCTTTCAGGTGGATGCCGACGGCCAGCTCACCCTGGGCAGCACCAAGCTGCTCAGCAGCGCTGCCTATCCCCGGGGTCTTCGGGTCCGCGATGTCAGTCTGCGCTATGACAGTGCTTCGGGCATCTTTACCGTGACCCTTCAGGTGGGCACTGTCGACAGCACCCTGGCCGAGACCTCCTTCGAGGTCCGGCGCTTAAATCACACACGAAAAAAAGCACCCCCGGAGGGGTGCTTTTCTTCACTTCTTAAAGCTGTCCTTCAGCGACACACTGCGGTTGAACACCATGTGCTCCGCGGAGCTGTCGCGGTTGTCCAGGCAGAAATAGCCCACACGCATGAACTGGAACGTGGGCGCGTTGACGCCGGTGCGGTCGGCCTGCTTGTCGAATGCCTCCGCCACCTTCCGCATCTCCGGCTCCACCTTGCAGCCGGTGAGCACCGTGAGGCTCTCCGGGTTCAGGCAATCCAGGAAGTCCTTGTCCGGGCCGTCGGGCTGCTCGTCGGAAAACAGATTGTCGTACAGCCGGACCTCCGCGTCCATGCAGTTCTCCGCGTCCACCCAGTGGAGCGTGGCGCCCTTGACCTTGCGGCCGTCGGCGGGATCACCGCCGCTGGACTCCGGATCATAGGTGCACAGCACCTCGGTGACGTTGCCGTCCGCGTCCTTCACACAGCCGGTACACTGCACCAGATACGCGCCCTTCAGCCGGCACTCCGGACCGTTGGGGGTCAGTCGCTTGTACTTGGGCACCGGGACCTCCATAAAGTCCTCCGCCTCGATCCACAGATGGCGCGAGAAGGTGATCTCATGGGTGCCCTGCGCCGGGTCGGTGGGGTTGTTCTCCACCGTGAATACCTCGCTCTTGCCCTCGGGATAGTTGGTTACCGTCAGCTTCACCGGGTGCAGCACCGCCATGGTGCGCTCCGCGTGGGCGTTCAGGTCCTCCCGCAGGCAGTGCTCCAGGAAGCCGTACTCAATGGTGTTGGGGGACTTGGCCACGCCGATGCGCTCGCAGAAGCTGCGGATGGCGGCGGCGGTGTATCCCCGGCGGCGCAGGCCGCACAGGGTGGGCATACGGGGGTCGTCCCAGCCGGAAACATAGTTCTCCTCCACCAGCTTGCGCAGCTTCCGCTTGGACATCACCGTGTGGTCGATGCCCAGCCGGGCAAACTCGATCTGCCGGGGATGGGCGGGCAGCTCACAGTGCTCGATGACCCAGTTGTACAGGGGCCGGTGCGCCTCGAACTCCAGTGAGCACAGGCTGTGGGTGATGCCCTCCAGCGCGTCCTGAATGGGGTGCGCGAAGTCATACATGGGATAGATGCACCACTTGTTTCCCTGCCGGTGGTGGCTCATGTGGTTGATACGGTAGATGACCGGATCGCGCATATTGAAGTTGCCGCTGGCCAGGTCGATCTTGGCCCGCAGCGTCATGGCGCCGTTGGGGAACTCCCCGGCCCGCATACGGGCGAACAGGTCCAGGTTCTCCTCGATGGGCCGATCCCGATAGGGCGATACGGCGGGGATGCCGATGTCGCCGCGGTTGGCCTTGAACTCCTCCGGTGTCAGCTGGCACACATAGGCCAGCCCCTTTTTGATCAGCAGCACCGCCTGGCGGTAGTCCTCCTCAAAGTAGTCGCTGCCGTAAAAGAAGCGGTCGCCCCAGTCAAAGCCCAGCCAGTGGATGTCCTGCTTGATGGCCTCCACGAATTCCTCGTCCTCCTTGGTGGGGTTCGTGTCGTCCATACGCAGGTTGCACAGGCCGTTATACCGCTCGGCGGTGCCGAAGTCGATGGTCAGCGCCTTGCAGTGGCCGATATGCAGATAGCCGTTGGGCTCCGGCGGAAAACGGGTGTGGACGGTCATGCCTTCAAACTGTCCGCCCTGGGCAATATCCTCCTCAATAAACGTGTGGATGAAATTGCGGCTTTCGGGGGCCTCCGCCGCCGTGGTCTTGATCTCGTCAGCCATTGCTGTCAGTCCTTCCTGAAAAAATCTATCATAAATTGGCATTATACAGAAGCTATGGAGAAAATGCAAGGAAAATCCGGCGTTTTCAGCTGAAACGTTGAAAAGTCACGGAGCAGTTGTCAGTTTGCTTCCTCCCGGGGTCCCGGCAAAAACTCCTCCCCTGCCGCCGTCATGGTCAGGCTCCCGGCGGAAAGCTCCGTCAGCCGGAGCTGGAACGTTTCCGCAGTCCCGGCGGGAAATGCCGTCCGGAGGGTGATGTCCGCGCCGTATTCCGCGTCCCGGACCACGCCGCCGGCGGCGGCCACCTCCAGCTTCATCCGCTCCAGCAGCGGATAAGTGCAGGGCACGTCCCATAGCGTCCAAAGCCCCATCCGGGCGATCCCGGCGGCGGTCAACGCATCAGCGGCTCCCTTGGTGTAGGCTCTGGTCAGCCCCCCGGCTCCCAGCAGTACGCCGCCGAAGTACCGGGTCACAACGCAGCACACATTCCAGACCTCCTGCCGCTGGAACACGTTCAGCATAGGCTGGCCCGCCGTGCCCTGCGGCTCGCCGTCATCGGAGTAGCGGACCACGCCGCCCTCTTGCAGGAGGTAGCACCAGCAGTTGTGCCGGGCGTCATAGTATTTCTTTTTCATTTCCTCGATGCGGGCCCGGGCCTCCGC
>OHJH01000061.1_pt1 | contig 18366 bp, 16 predicted proteins | sample 1568471 | NCBI WGS metagenome assembly OHJH01 (sample SAMEA3879546, study PRJEB24766) | human gut metagenome | biome: human-associated habitat; feature: feces | place: USA | collected 1985/1987 | reverse complement strand
GAGGGTATGCCCCGCATCGTCTGCGACTACATCGCCGGTATGACCGACCGCTACGCGGTCTACAAGTATTCCGAGCTCTTCATCCCCACGACGTGGCAGGTGCGGTAAGCACCGGAAGAGCCCATTTGAACTGAAAGGAGGTTTCTGCCTTGGCATTTCCGCAGCCGTTTCTTGACGCGCTCATCGACCGCAATCCCATCGACGAGGTCGTGGGACAATATGTGAGCCTGACGCGCCGGGGCTCGAACCTCTTCGGCCTCTGCCCGTTCCACTCGGAGAAGACCGCTTCGTTCTCCGTCGCCCCGGACAAGGGCATCTATTACTGCTTCGGCTGCCACGCGGGCGGCGGCGTGGTCAACTTCATCATGGAGATCGAGTCGCTCAGCTATCCGGACGCCGTCCGCTTCCTCGCCAAGCGCGCGGGGCTGGAGGTGCCGGAGGACGAGGAATACCAGAGCCGCTACCGGAAGCAGGAGCGGCTGTGGGCCCTCGCCAAAGAAGCGGCGCGGTTCTTTGTGACCCAGCTCTATGCTCCGACAGGGGCAGAGGGTCTGCGTTACGCCCAGAGCCGGGGGATGTCCAAGGGAACGCTGACCCGGTTTGGCATCGGCTTTGCTCCGGACAGCTGGGACAATCTCTGCAAGGCCATGCGGGCCAAGGGCTATACGGATGAAGAACTGAAGGACGCCGGGCTGGTTTCGGTATCCCAGAAAAATGGGAATATCTTTGATCGCTTCCGCAACCGCCTCATGTTTCCCATTATCGATGTGCGGGGAGAGGTCATTGGCTTTGGCGGCCGGGTGATGGACGACTCCCAACCCAAATATCTGAACTCACCGGAGACGAAGATTTTTGACAAGAACCGGAATCTGTATGGATTAAATATTGCAAGGACAACCAGAAAACCGCAGCTGCTTTTATATTCTTTCAGAACATTTTTTGAAACGAGGTAGTTCCCCATGAAGAAAGCACTTGCATTTCTCATGGCGGCAGTGATGCTGATGAGCATGCTGACCGCCTGCGGCAACAAGGACAATGCCGACAACAAGGACAACAACGACGTAAACACCGAGGAGACCGACAAGGCCGCCGCCGACAAGGTCGCCGCCCTGATCGACGCCATCTACGTGCAGGAGCGCACCGAGGAGACCGACGCCCAGTGCGAGGCCGCCAAGGCCGCTTGGGACGCTCTGACCGACGCCCAGAAGGCACTGGTGGAGGGCGAGGAGGCCAGCCCCGATTACTTCGGTCTGGACACCGGTGACGCCTCCAAGGACGATCCCCGCAACCAGGACGAGATCGGCGAGAAGGAGCTGCTGGTGGTGTCCTTCGGCACCTCCTTCAACGACAGCCGCGTAGCCGACATCAAGAGCATTGAGGATGCCCTGCAGGCAGCCAACCCCGATTGGTCCGTGCGCCGCGCCTTCACCGCTCAGATCATCATCAACCACATCCAGGCCCGTGATGGCGAGAAGATCGACAACATGGAGCAGGCTCTGGAGCGCGCTGTCGCCAACGGCGTGAAGCAGCTGGTGGTGCAGCCCACCCATCTGATGCACGGTGCTGAGTACGACGAGATGTGCGCCGCCATCGACAAGGTCCGCGACAAGTTCGAGTCCGTTGAGATCGCCGAGCCCATGCTGGGTGAGGTGGGCAGCGACGCCACCGTCATCAACGCCGACAAGGAAGCCGTTGCCAAGGCCGTCGTCGCCGCTGCTCTGAGCGAGAGCGGCTACGAGTCCACCGCCGCCGCCAAGGAGGCCGGTGTGGCTTACGTGCTGATGGGTCACGGTACGGCTCATGTGGCGAAGGTCACTTACAGCCAGATGGCTACCCAGATGGACAAGCTGGGCTATGAGAACGTGTTCATCGGCACCGTGGAGGGCGAGCCCGAGGATACCTCCTGCGAGGCCGTGATCGCGGCTGTCAAGGAAGCCGGCTACACCACCGTGGTGCTGCGTCCCCTGATGGTCGTGGCGGGCGACCATGCCAACAACGACATGGCCGGTGCGGACGAGGATTCCTGGAAGACCATGTTCGAGGCCGCCGGCTTCACCGTGAACTGCCAGATCTCCGGTCTGGGCCGTATCGCGGACGTGCAGGCTCTCTACGTGGCACACACCAAGGCTGCCATCGACGCTATCGCGTAACAAGGACTGAACGGGCTCCGGGGCGGTATATTATCGCCTCGGAGCCTTTTTCAAAGTAAGGAGGACCTTGACCATGAAGAAAATTCTTTCGTTTCTGCTGGCCGCTGTGATGATGGCGGCGCTGCTGGTAGGCTGCGGACAGCAGCAAACCGATGCCCCCGGCAACGATGAGCCTGACCAGCCCGCTCTGGCGGACGGCGTGTATACCGCCGACTTCAACACCGACAGCAGTATGTTCCACGCCAACGAGACCTGTGACGGCAAGGGCGTGCTGACCGTGAAGGACGGCCAGATGACCATCCACGTCAGCCTGGCCTCCACCAGCATCGTCAATCTGTTCCCTGGTCTGAAGGAGGACGCCCAGAAGGACGGTGCCGTGCTGCTACAGCCCACCAAGGACACCGTCACCTATCCCGATGGTCTGTCCGAGGAGGTCAACGGCTTTGACATCCCCGTGCCCGCCTTGGACACGGAGTTCGACGTGGCTCTCATCGGCAAGAAGGGCGTATGGTATGACCACAAGGTATCCGTCTCCAACCCCGTGCTGATGGAGTTGTGCGGCGGCGACGCTGCCGCCATCGCATTGGCGGACGGCACCTACACCATCGAGGTAGGCTTTGAGGGCGGCTCCGGTAAGTCCCATGTGCTGACTCCCTGCACCCTGAAGGTGGAGAACGGCGCTGCCACCGCCACCATCGTGTGGAGCAGCGAGAAGTACGACTATATGCTGGTGGACGGCCAGCGCTATGATGTCCTCACCACCGAGGGCGGCTCCACCTTCGAGATCCCCGTGCGGGCACTGGATACCCCACTGACGGTCATCGGCGACACCACCGCCATGAGCACCCCCCACGAGATCGAGTACACCCTGACCTTTAAGTCCGCCACGGCGGTGGAGGCTGCCCAGTGAGGCGTTTTCTCGCCGGGTTGCTGGCGGCGCTGATGGTCTTGTCCCTCTGCGCCTGCGGCGCGGCTGACGCCCCCGGCAAAACAGACGGACAAACCGCCGCCGTGTCGTGGGACGAGCTGGTCTTCGACCGTACCATGCCCCTGCGCTACGCGGAGCAGTTCTCCGTGGAGTACGCCGGGGACAGCTACAAGCGCATCACCATCAACAACGACCGGGTATACCTGCTGGTGGCGGAGGGTGCAGCTGTGCCTGACGGGGTACCTACCGGTGTCACCGTTTTGCAGCAGCCGCTGGACCAGATTTATCTGGTAGCCGCCGCTGCCATGGACTACTTCGACAAGCTGAACGCCATCGACTGCATCACCCTCAGCGGTAAAAAGCAGTCGGACTGGTATATCCAGCGCGCCAAGGACGCCATGGACAGCGGGGCAATGACCTACGCCGGAAAATATTCCGAACCCGATTATGAGCTGATCCTGTCGCAGGGCTGCGATCTGGCGGTGGAAAACACCATGATCTACCACTCCCCGGCGGTGCTGGAGCAGCTGGAGCGGCTGGGCATCCCCGTGCTGGTGGAGACATCCAGCTACGAGACCCAGCCCTTGGGTCGGATGGAGTGGATCAAGCTGTACGCGGCGCTGCTGGACAAGGAGGACGAGGCCGAGGCGCTGTTTAATGAGAAGATGGACAGCGTGGCGGACGTACTGGAGCAGCAGCCCACCGGCAAGACCGTGGCATTTTTCTACATCACCAGCAGCGGCGCTGTAAACGTCCGCAAATCCACGGACTATGTGGCGAAGTGCGTCGCCATCGCCGGCGGCGACTATGTCTCCTTCGACGAATCGGCGGAGGACAACGCTCAGTCCACCATCAACATTCAGATGGAATCCTTCTACCACGGTGCAGTGGACGCCGATGTGCTGATCTACAACAGCATCATCGACGGTGAGCTGCACACGCTGGACGAATTGGTGGCACTGGATCCACTGATGGCCGACTTCAAGGCCGTCAAGAGCGGTAACGTGTGGTGCCTGACCAAAAACTTCTATCAGGAGTCGCTGGAGCTGAGCGACCTTATTCTGGACGTCAACCATGCGTTGAACGACGCGCCGGACACGGCGTTTCACTTCCTGACACGGATGAAGTGAGCATTTTTTACATCATTGCATTATAAGGAGGAGCGGCATGAAGAGGACCCGAACACTTCGCATCTGGGGAGGCTTTTGGCTGCTCCTCCTGCTTTTATTCACATTTCTGATTTGGAACATCTTCGCGGGAAGCGTCTCTCTTTCCGCGTCTGAGATATGGCGGATCCTGCTGGGCGGCGATGTGGGCTTTACGCAGAGCCAGATCATCATGAAGATCCGTCTGCCCCGGCTTCTGTCGGCGCTGATCCTGGGCGGGGCGCTGTCCCTGTCCGGCTATCTGCTGCAAACCTTTTTCCACAACCCCATCGCCGGTCCCTTTGTGCTGGGTATCTCCTCCGGAGCGAAGATGACGGTGTGTGTGGCCATGCTGGCGCTGCTGAGCCGGGGTAAGACCACCTCCTCCGCCATCCTCATCGCGGCGGCGTTCGTGGGCGCCATGGTATCCATGGGCTTCGTGCTGCTGATTTCTCAGCGGGTCAAGCGCATGAGCCTGTTGGTGGTCTGCGGCGTGATGATCGGCTACATCTGCTCGGCGCTGACGGATTTTCTCGTGACCTTCGCCGACGATTCCAGCATCGTGAACCTGCACAACTGGTCTCTCGGATCCTTCTCCGGCATGAGCTGGGAGAATGTAAAGACCATGGCCGGTGTATGCGGCGTCACACTGCTGCTGACCTTTTTCCTGTCCAAGCCCATCCGAGCGTACCAGCTGGGCGAGGTCTACGCCCAGAACATGGGCGTCCCCCTGCGGGCCTTCCGTACGGCGCTTATCCTGCTGTCCAGCGTGCTGTCCGCCTGCGTCACGGCCTTTGCTGGCCCCATCTCCTTTGTCGGCATCGCAGTGCCGCACCTGATGAAATCCCTGTTCAAATCGGCGGAGCCGCTCGTCATGATCCCAGCCTGCTTCCTGGGCGGCGGCGTGTTCTGCCTGTTTTGCGACCTCATCGCCCGCACCGCCTTTGCCCCCACAGAGGTGAGCATCAGCTCCGTCACGGCGGTATTCGGCGCACCCATCGTGATCTACATGATGATCCACAGAAAGGCGGCGTGAGTATGGCATATCTGGAAACAAAAGGCCTTACCGTGGGCTACCACGGCAAGCCGCTGATCGAGGACATCGCCCTCCATGTGCAGCGGGGCAGGATCGTCACGCTGATAGGCCCAAACGGCTCTGGAAAATCCACCATATTGAAAACCATCATCGGCCAGCTCTCCAAGGTGTCCGGCACGGTGTTTCTGGATGGAAAAGCCATGGAGGCGCGCAGCCGCAATGAGATCGCCCGGCGCATGGCCATTTTGATGACGGCCCGCATGGAGCCGGAGCTGATGACCTGCAGGGACGTGGTGAGCAGCGGCCGCTATCCCTATACGGGGCGGCTGGGCATCCTGCAGCCGGAGGATCAGGCTATCGTGGAGCGCTCTCTGGCGCAGGTAGGCGGCATGGAGTTTGCCGACCGCCCCTTCTCCGCCATCAGCGACGGACAGCGCCAGCGCATTCTGCTGGCCCGGGCGCTGTGTCAGGAGCCGGAGATCATCGTATTGGACGAGCCTACCAGCTTTTTGGACATTCGCTATAAGCTGGAGTTGTTGACGGTGCTCAAGCGCATGGTGCGGGAGAACGATCTGGCGGTGCTGCTGTCCCTCCACGAGCTGGAGCTGGCGGAGCGCATTTCGGACACGGTGGTGTGTGTGGCGGGCGACCGCATCGACCGCATCGGCACCCCGGAGGAGATCTTCACCCGCGCATATATTGCAAAGCTGTACCGGATGGAGCACGGGAAGTACGACCCCTGCTTCGACAGCCTGGAATTTGTGCCGTAAGGAGTGCTATCATGGAAAAACAAGGTGTTTTTTACGCCGTCAGCGTAGGCCCCGGCGACCCGGAGCTGCTGACCCGGCAGGCCTGCCGGGTCTTGGCGGACTGTCCTGTGGTGGCAGCCCCTCGGATGAAGTCCGGGCGGATGCTGGCGCTGGACATCGCCGCCGGTGCGGTAGATATGCAGGACAAGACCATTTTGCCGCTGGTCTTTACCATGGAGCGAAGCGAGGCAGTGCGGGAGGACAGCTACCGCATGGCGGCAGCCGCTATCGAAGCGGAGCTGTCGGCAGGACGGGACGTGGCCATGGTCAATCTGGGCGACGTATCCGTGTACGCCACTGCTTACTATATTCTGGAGCGCATCCGCGCTGATGGGTTTGAGACGGTGATGTGTCCCGGCGTCACCAGCTTCTGCGCCGTGGCGGCGCGGCTGGGACGGAGTTTGACCCGCATGGAGGAGCCGCTCCACATTCTGCCGGGCAGCACGGATCTGGACAACGCGCTGCCGCTGCCGGGAACAAAGGTCGTGATGAAATCCGGCAAGGCCATCTACAAAGCGGCAGCGGCGCTGGAGCGCCACGGTCTGCTGGCAAATGCCGGGATGGTGGCGGACTGCGGACTGGAGACAGAGCAGGTCTACACCGACCTGCGGCAGCTGCCGGAGGAGATCAGCTATTTTGCCACCATCGTGGCGGATTGAGAGGGCGCTATGGAGCAAAAAGTCCCCCGGCTGGTGCTGGCTGGCACCAATAGCGGCTGCGGCAAGACCACCGTCACCTGTGCCGTCTTGCAGGCGCTGGTATCGCGGGGCCTGCGGGTAGGCGCGGCGAAATGCGGCCCTGATTATATCGACCCCATGTTCCACAGCCGGATCATTGGCGCGAAGAGCTCCAATTTGGATGCCTTCTTCTTTGATCCCGATACCCTGCGCTATCTTCTGGCCCGCAACGCCCGGGGCTGCGATGTCACGGTGATAGAGGGGGTCATGGGCTATTATGACGGGCTGGGCCTCACCTCCACCCGGGCCAGCACCTACGAGGTGGCGCGGGAGACCCAAAGCCCCGTGGTGCTGGTGGTCAATGCCCGAGGGGCGGCCCTTTCCGTCCTGGCGGCGGTGGAGGGCTTTCTCCACTTCGCGCCGGACAGCGGCATCCGTGGTGTCATCCTCAACGGGTGCAGCGCCATGAGCTACGGCCCACTGGCGCGGGAGCTGGAAAACCGTTTGGGCGTCCGCGCCTGCGGCTATCTGCCCCGTCTGCCGGAGTGCGCGCTGGAGAGCCGCCACTTGGGGCTCATCACAGCGGACGAGGTGGCCGATCTGCAAGAGAAGCTGCGCAAGCTGGCGGCCGAGGCGGAAAAAACGCTGGACATTCCAACGCTGCTGGAGTTGGCTGACGCTGCGCCGCCCCTGCGCTTTATCCCGCCGGCCCTGCCGGAGCCGGGAACGCCGGTGCGTATCGGCGTGGCGCGGGACCGGGCGTTCTGCTTTTACTACGAGGACAGTCTCGACATGCTGCGGCAGCTGGGTGCGGAGCTGATACCCTTCAGCCCGTTGGCGGACGAACGGCTTCCCGATGGCGTACAGGGTCTGTACTTGGGCGGCGGTTACCCGGAGCTGTACGCGGCGCAGTTGGCGGAAAACCGTACCCTGCGCGGGCAGCTTCGGGAGGCCGTACACGCGGGGATGCCCTGTATCGCCGAGTGCGGCGGCTTTATGTACCTGACGCAGACCATCGCGGGCCACGCCATGGTAGGCGCGCTGCCCGGTGACTGCTTTGACACGGGGAAGCTGACCCGGTTCGGCTACATCACCGCCACGGCGCAGGAGGACAGCCTTCTCTGCCGCGCCGGAGAGCAGGTGCCGATGCATGAATTTCACCATTGGGACACGCCCCTGCCGGGCAGCGCTTTTCTGGCGGAAAAGCCCTCCGGCAAGCAGTGGCGCTGTGCGTATGCCACGGATACGCTGTACGCTGGTTTCCCTCACTTCCATTTTTACGCCAAGCCCGTCATGGCACAGCGCTTTTTGGCGGCTTGCAGAAAGGAGACGCTATGACGGAACAGATGAAGCCTATGGATATCGAGAAGCGCAGCTTCGCCATCATCACCGAGCTGCTGGGTGACCGGTGGCTGGATCCGGAGAATGAGCTGGTCATCAAACGGGTCATCCACACCACGGCGGATTTTGACTATGTGGACAATCTGGCCTTTTCCGACCACGCGGTGCAAAAGGCCATCGCCGCCCTGCGGGCGGGCTGTGACATCGTGACGGATACCCAGATGGCCAAGGCCGGCATCAACAAGACGATCCTCGCCTCGCTGGGCGGAGAGGTACACTGCTTCATGTCGGACGCGGACGTGGCGGCGGAGGCTAAGGAGCGCGGTGTGACCCGTGCCTTTGTATCCATGGAGCGGGCGGCAGCCCTGCCCAAGCCCTGCATCTTTGCTATCGGCAACGCTCCCACGGCGCTTTTCTCCTTAGAGGCGCTGATGGAGGCGGGCAAGCTCCATCCCGCCCTCATCATCGGGGTGCCGGTGGGCTTTGTGAACGTGGTGGAGAGCAAGGAGCGCATCATCAAGGCCGCTGCCGCGCCCTACATCGTGGCTCGGGGCCGCAAGGGCGGCAGCAACGTGGCGGCGGCCATCTGCAACGCCATGCTCTACCAGATCAGGCGGTAGGTTATGAAGGAATTTATCATACGGGACGGAAAAAAACTCCGTCTGGGCTACACCACCGGTTCCTGTGCCGCGGCGGCAGCCAAGGCCGCCGCATGGATGCTGCTGAGCGGCAGTAAAAAGGAGTCCATCCGCCTGCTGACACCCAAGGGCATGAAACTGACGCTGGCGGTGGAGGACATCCATCTGTCCCCAAACTGTGTGCGCTGTGCCATCCGGAAGGACAGCGGTGATGACCCGGATATCACCCGTGACACCCTGATCTATGCCGAGGTGCGGAAAACAGAGACTGTTGGCATTGTCATTGACGGCGGACAGGGTGTAGGTCGGGTAACCATGCCAGGTCTTGACCAGCCGGTGGGTGCGGCGGCCATCAACTCCGTACCCCGCCGGATGATTCAGGAGAATGTGGAGGAGGTCTGCGGCCTGTTCGGATACATCGGTGGCCTGTATGTGGTGATTTCCGCTCCCGATGGCGAGACGCTGGCGAAAAAGACCTTCAATCCCCGATTAGGCATTGAGGGAGGCATATCCATCTTAGGCACCACGGGGATCGTAGAGCCTATGAGCGAGCAGGCGCTGGTGGACACCATCCATGTAGAGCTGCGGCAGCGTCGGGAGGGCGGCGCGGATTATGTACTGCTGGCCCCCGGCAACTACGGCGCAGACTATATCAAGGGTGTCATGGGCATCGACCCCGCCACGGCGGTGATGACCTCCAACTTCATCGGCGACACGATGGAGATGTGCCGGGAGTTGGGCTTCCGAGGGGCGCTGCTCATCGGTCATATCGGCAAGCTGGTAAAGCTGGCGGGCGGTATGTGGAACACCCACTCCCGCTACGGCGACTGTCGCATGGACATCCTGACGGCCTGTGCCGCCGCGGAGGGTTTGGACGCGGCGGCCGCGGAGGCGCTGCTCCACTGCGCCACCTGTGACGACGCCCTGCGGCTGTTGAAGGAGCAGGGACTTTATGACGCGGTGCTGCACCGTCTGGCCGGGCGCATCGACGACATGATGCATTATAAATGCAGTGATATAGAGACGGGAGCCATCCTCTTTTCCAAGGAATATGGCTATCTCTGTGAGACAAAGGACGCAGCGGCACTGCTGCGCCGGATAAAGGAGGACTGACAATGGTACATTTTGTGGGAGCGGGCAGCGGCGCTGCCGACCTTATTACCGTCCGGGGCGCCAAGCTGCTGGGAGAGGCCGACGTGGTGATCTACGCCGGCTCACTGGTGAATCCGGCGCTGCTGGACTATACCAGGGAGGGCTGCGAGATCCACGACAGCGCCAAGCTGACGTTGGAAGAGGTCATCGCCCTCATCGAGAAGGCGGAGGCCGCCGGCAAGACCACCGTGCGCCTGCATACGGGGGATTCCAGCATCTACGGCGCAGTACGGGAGCAGTTTGACGAGCTGGAAAAACGCGGTATCGCCTACGATGTCTGCCCCGGCGTCAGCGCCTTCTGCGGCGCGGCGGCCGCTCTGCGGGCGGAGTACACCCTGCCCGATGTGAGCCAGACCGTCATCATCACCCGCGCCCCCGGCCGCACGCCGGTGCCGGAACGGGAGTCCATCCGCTCACTGGCGGCCCATCAGGCCACCATGGTGCTGTTTCTCAGCACCTCACTGACGGAACTGCTGCAAGTCGAGCTGCTGGCGGGCGGCTATGCCGCTGAGACGCCGGCGGCGGTGGTGTATAAGGCCACGTGGCCGGAGGAGAAGATCTTCCGCTGCACTGTGGGGACGCTCCACGAGACAGTGACGGGCAACGGTCTGACCAAGACATCGTTGATCGTGGTGGGCAACTGCCTGGGCGACAACTATCTCCGGTCGCTGCTGTACCACCCCGATTTTACAACGGAGTTCCGCAAGGGGGCCCAATGAGAGCCGCCCTGTTTGCCTACAGCCGGGGCGGCTGTACCACGGCGCGGCGGGTACTGGAGGCGCTGCCGGAGGAGGTATGGATGTGCTATACCATGCCGCGTTTTGAAGAGCCGGGCTTTCTGCCGCTGGACAGGGCGATATATGGTGTGTGCTTTTCCTCCATGGACGCACTGATCTTTGTGGGGGCCTGCGGCATCGCCGTGCGGGAGATCGCCCCCTATGTCAAAAGCAAAAAAACCGACCCGGCGGTGGTGTGCATCGACGAGGCGGGGCAGTTTGTGATCCCCCTGCTCTCCGGCCACATCGGCGGTGCCAACGCGCTGGCGGAAAAGCTGGCGGAGAAGCTGGACGCCACGGCGGTGGTCACCACCGCCACCGACGTCCGGGGAAAATTCGCCGTGGACGCATGGGCCGCCCGGCACGGCTGTGCCATCTCCGACATGGGGCTTGCCAAGGCGGTATCGGCGGCGATACTGGAGGGGGACGTGCCTCTTTGTAGCCAGTTTTACCTGCCTGTCCCCCTGCCGGAGGGTACGTTTGCCGGGGAGACCGGCCCTCTGGGTATTTTCATCGGCTGGCACGTCAGAACACCCTTTGCCCGCACCCTGCGGCTGATCCCTCACGTATTGCGGGTAGGCGTAGGCTGCCGGCGGGGCATCTCTGCCGAAGCGGTGGTGCGTGCGGTGCAGACAGTGTTCGCGGAAAATGGCCTGGACACGGCGGCCATTTGCGGCATCTACTCCATCGACCTGAAGCAGGACGAGGCGGGACTGCTGGCCGCCTGTGAGAAAAACAACTGGCCGGTGCATTTTTACACGGCGCAGCAGCTGCGGGATGTGGCGGGTGACTTCACTCCCTCCGACTTCGTCCGTTCCGTTACCGGCGTAGACAATGTCTGTGAACGGGCGGCGCTGCTGGATGCCGAAAAGCTGATCGTACAAAAAACAGCGCGGGACGGCGTGACCGTCGCCGTCGCCGCGGAGCATTGGGAGGTGCGCTTTGGGTAAGGTAATTGTAGTGGGCATCGGCCCTGGCGGCTATGAGGATATGACCATCCGGGCAGACGAGGCCCTGCAGGCGTGCGACGCCATTGTGGGGTACCCCGTCTATGTGGATCTGGTGCGGGATCGCTATCCCGGCAAGGAACTTCACTCCACGCCCATGACACGGGAGACAGAGCGCTGCCAGCTGGTGCTGGAGCTGGCGCGCAGCGGCAAGACCGCCGCCATGGTTTGCTCCGGTGACAGCGGCATCTACGGCATGGCGGCGCTGGTCTATGAGCTGAGGGGCGAGGCGCAGGAGCCTGAGATTCAGGTGGTGCCGGGATTGACGGCGGCGTGCAGCGGCGGGGCGGTGCTAGGTGCGCCGCTGACCCATGATTTCGCGGTCATCAGCCTCAGCGACCGTCTGACACCGTGGGAGACCATCGAAAAGCGCTTGGACTGCGCGGCGGCGGCGGATCTGACCATCGTCCTGTATAACCCGGCCAGCCACGGCAGACCGGATCATGTAAAGCGCGCCTGCGATATCTTGCTGCGCCGTCTGCCGGAGGACAGACTCTGCGGCATCGTCCGCAACATCGGCCGCGACGGGCAGAGCCGCCGCATCTTGACGCTGGCAGAGCTGCGGGAGGCGGAGGTGGATATGTTCTGCACCGTGTTTATCGGCAACAGTGCGGCAAAGACGGTGGCGGGACAGCTCATCACCCCCAGAGGATACCGAAATGTGTAATATCTGCGTGTTTGCCGGCACCACCGAAGGGCGGGAGCTGGCGGAATTTCTCGCCGGACAGCCGGTACAGGCCACGGTATGCGTGGCAACGGAGTACGGTGAGACGCTGCTGCCAGAGGCGGAAAACGTCACGGTTCTGGCGGGGCGCATCCCGGTGGCGGACATCATCCGGATGCTGCAAGAGACCCGGTTCGATCTGGTGATCGATGCCACCCACCCCTACGCCGCCTCCATCACCGAGAGCATCTGCACGGCCTGCCGGGAGACGGAAACAGAATATCTGCGCCTGCTGCGGCAGTCCTGTGACCCGAAGGAGGCGCTCGTGTGCGTGGAAAACGCCGCCGAGGCCGCCGCGTTTCTGGCGAATACCGAGGGCAGCATCCTCCTGACCACCGGCAGTAAGGAATTGGCGGCGTATAGCGGTATCCCCGATTTTACCCAGCGGGTATACGCCCGTGTGCTGCCCATGGATGCCTCACTGGAGGCCTGCCGCACAGCGGGGTTAAAAGCCTCCCATATCATCGCCATGCAGGGGCCTTTCTCCGAGGAGATGGATCTGGCCACACTGCGGTTTGCCAACGCCGCGTGGATGGTGACCAAGGACGGCGGCGAGGCCGGCGGCTTTCCTGCTAAGGTGTCCGCCGCCCGGAAGGCGGGCGCAGGTCTGGTGGTCATTGGTCGCCCGCCCCAGCGGGAGGGCCTGCCCTTCACGGCGGTGCTGGACGTGCTGTGTAAGCGGTTCGGCTGCACCGTCCGGCCGCAGGTGCGGATCGTCGGCATCGGCCCCGGCAGCCGGGAGGCTATGACCCATGAGGTCAGCGAGGCCATTGAGACGGCGGACTGTCTCATTGGCGCAAAACGGATGTTGGATGCTGTGGCACGGCCGGGGCAGCCTACCTATGACGCCATTGCGCCGCAGGATATCGCGGACTTTATCCGCGCCCACCGGGAATACCGCCGCTTTGCGGTGGTCATGTCCGGCGACACCGGCTTTTTCAGCGGCACCAAAAAGCTGCTTCCTCTGCTGGAGGGCTGCGACACAGCGGTGCTGCCAGGTTTGAGCTCGCTGTCCTATCTGTGCGCCCGGCTGCAAACCTCCTACGAGGATGTGCGGGTGGTGAGCCTCCATGGGCGGCAGCACAACATCCTGCCGGAGGTGAGGGCAAACGGCCGACTCTTCGCGCTGGTGGGCGGCGAGCGCGGCATCAACGACCTGTGCCGCACACTGACAGCAGGCGGTCTGGGCGGCGTCACCGTGTCTGTGGGACAGCGGCTGGGCTACCCGGATGAGCGCATTGTGTGCGGCACGGCAGCAGAGCTGACAGAAGGTGCCTACGCGCCCCTGAGCGTGGCGCTCATCGAAAATCCCCACCCCGACGCGGTGGTCACGCCGGGTCTGCCGGATGACGCCTTCCTCCGCAGCGCGGAGGGAATGCCGGTGGTGCCTATGACGAAAAGCGAGGTGCGGGCGGTGTGCCTTTCCAAGCTGCGGCTGACGGAGCGGAGCGTCTGCTGGGACATCGGCGCCGGTACCGGCTCGGTGTCGGTGGAGATGGCCTTACAGGCAAAGCGGGGACAGGTCTGTGCCGTGGAGCGGCGGGAGGACGCCGCGGCGCTGCTGGGGCAGAACCAGGAGCGGTTTTCGTTGGAGAACCTACAGGTGGTCTGCGGCAGTGCGCCGGAGGCCTGCGCCGGTTTGCCCGCGCCTACCCACGCATTCATCGGCGGCAGCGCCGGGAATATGCGGGAGATCGTGGCGCTGCTGCTGGCAAAAAATCCCCATGTCCGCATCGTGGCCACGGCCGTTTCACTGGAGTCCGTGGCTGAGCTGACGGAGTGCCTGACGGCGTTTCCCTTTACGGAGACGGAGGTGGTGTCGCTGCAGGCGGCGCGGGACAGAAGGGCCGGAGGCTATCACCTGATGAGCGGGCAGAATCCCATTTATATTTTTACGATGCAGGGCGGAGGAGAAACGGCATGATGTGGTCGCTTGCGGCACTTGTTATCGGCTTTTGCATAGACCTTCTGGTGGGCGACCCCCACAGTTTTCCCCATCCGGTAGTTCTGATTGGAAAATGTATCAGCGTGTTGGAGAGGGTGCTGCGGTGCGTATGCCCCAAAACGCCCGCCGGCGAGCGGGCGGCGGGTGCCATTCTGTGGGGCGCGGTGGTCATCGTATCCACCGCCGTCCCGGCTCTGCTGCTGTGGCTGTGCGGTCTGGTCAGCCCGTGGCTGCGTCTGGCGCTGGAAAGCGTGATGTGCTGGCAGATCTTGGCCGTCAAGTCCCTGCGGGACGAGAGCATGAAGGTCTATGACGCGCTGGAGAGCGGCGATCTGGCCGCCTCCCGCCGCGCCGTCTCCATGATCGTGGGGCGAGACACCGACCGGCTGGACGACGCCGCCGTGACCCGCGCCGCCGTGGAGACGGTGGCGGAGAATACCTCCGACGGCGTGGTGGCGCCGCTGCTGTTTCTGGCCATCGGCGGCGCGCCGCTTGGCTTTTTCTACAAGGCGGTGAACACCATGGACTCCATGCTGGGGTATGTGGAGCCGCCCTATAAGAACATTGGTCTGGTACCCGCCAAGGCCGACGATGTGGTGAATTACATCCCGGCGCGGCTGTCAGCACTTTTGATGCTGGCGGCGGGCGGCCTGATGGGGCTGGATACGGCGGCAGGCTGGCGGATCTTCCGCCGTGACCGCCGAAAGCACGCCAGCCCCAACTCAGCCCAGACGGAATCCGTCTGCGCGGGACTGCTGGGCGTGCGCCTGGCGGGGGATGCATGGTACCACGGCGTGCTGCACAAAAAGGAGTATATCGGCGACGCAGCGCGGGAGATCACCCACGAGGACATTCCCCGTGTGTGTCGCCTGATGACCGTCACAGCGCTTCTCACCCTGCTTTTGAGCTGCGGGGTCAAGCTGCCCTTTGCGCTGTAAAGGAGACGTAGATGCTGTATCAAACGGAAAATCAACATGGCGGTGACGTGTACGGCGGCGGTATCACACTGGATTTTTCCGCCAACACCAACCCGCTTGGCACGCCCCCCGGCGTTTTGGAGGCGGTACGCCGCGGGCTGCCCCAGCTGCACCGCTACCCCGACCCCTACTGCCGCCAGCTGGTGCAGGCCATCACAGCCCATGAGCAGGTGCCGGCGTCGTATGTCCTCTGCGGGAACGGCGCGGCGGACCTGATCTACACATACTGCGCCGCCCTGCGGCCCCGGACGGCGGTAGAGCTGGCCCCCACCTTTGTGGAATATGGGGCGGGACTGGCGCAGGTGGGCTGCCGCGTAGAGCGGTATTTCCTGCATCAGGCGGAGAATTTCGATGTGGATGAGGGCTTTCTGCCCTTTTTGGAAGAGAAAAAGCCGGAGGCGGTATTCCTCTGCACCCCCAACAACCCCACCGGACGTCTGCTGCCGCTGCCGCTGCTGGAGCAGGTCCTGCAAGGCTGTGCGGCGTGGGGTGCGCGGGTGTTTCTGGATGAGTGCTTCCTCGACCTTACGGAGGACGGTGTCAGCGCCAAAGCCCTTTTGGCGGCGCACCCGGAGCTGCTGATCCTGAAGGCCTTTACCAAGAGCTACGGCATGGCGGGCATCCGGCTGGGGTACTGCCTGTGCGCCGACAGCGCGCTGCTGCACCGCATGGCGAGTGCATCCCAGCCGTGGAACGTATCCTCGCTGGCGCAGAGCGCCGGTGTGGCGGCGCTGACGGAGCAGGATTTCCTGCAAAGAACACGATCCCTCGTCCACACGGAGCGGCGCTGGCTCACGGATAACCTGACGGCGCTGGGCTTCTGGGTGTGTCCGTCCCAAGCCAACTACCTGCTGTTCCGCGGGCCGCGGGGCTTGCGGGAGGGGCTTCTGCGGCGGGGCATCGCCATCCGGGGCTGTGGGAATTACAGCGGACTGGACGACGGGTGGTATCGCATCGCCGTGCGGCCCCATGAGGAAAACGAAGCGTTGATAACGGCCATCCGGCAATTCTGCAAGGAGAAATCGCTATGGCTATGAATATTATGATACAGGGAACCATGTCCAACGCCGGAAAGAGCCTGCTGGCGGCGGGACTCTGCCGCGTTCTGAAGCAGGACGGCTACCGCGTGGCACCGTTCAAGAGCCAGAATATGGCGCTAAACTCCTTCATCACCAGGGACGGCGGTGAGATGGGCCGGGCGCAGGTGGTGCAGGCAGAGGCCGCTGGGATCGAGCCGGATACCCGCATGAATCCCATCCTGCTCAAGCCCACCACCGACGTGGGAAGTCAGGTCATCGTAAACGGCCAAGTGCGGGGCAATATGCAGGCCATGGAGTATTTCCGCCGCAAGCGGGACTACATCCCCGCCGTGCTGGAGGCCTACAACAGTCTGGTCTCAGAGTACGACGTGATCGTCATCGAGGGGGCGGGCAGCCCCGCGGAGATCAATCTCAAGCAGGATGACATTGTGAACATGGGGCTTGCCAAGCTAGTGGACGCGCCGGTGCTGCTGGTAGGCGACATCGACCGGGGCGGCGTGTTCGCCCAGCTCTATGGTACAGTGGCGCTGCTGGAGGAGGACGAGCGCCGCCGCATCAAGGGCGTGGTGGTCAACAAGTTCCGGGGCGACCGGGCCATTCTGGAACCGGGGCTGAAGACGCTGGAGGAGCTGTGCGGCATCCCGGTGGCGGGAGTCATCCCCTACACCCATGTGGACATCGACGATGAAGACAGCCTGACCGAGCGGTTCGGCCGCTCCACGGAGCGGAAGCTTTTGGATATCGCGGTGATCCGTGTGCCGCGTATCTCCAATTTCACGGATTTCAGTCCCTTTGAACATTACGAGAACGTGTCGCTGCGCTATGTGGATCAGGTGAGCGATCTGCATCGGCCGGACATGATCCTGCTGCCGGGTACCAAGAGTACCATCGCCGACCTACGGTGGCTGCGGCAGTCCGGTCTGGAGGCGGCCATTCTGAAAGCGGCAGACGCCGGTACGCTGATCTTCGGCGTCTGCGGCGGCTACCAGATGCTGGGGCACACCGTGTCCGACCCCGAGCAGGTGGAGGCCGCCGGGGTCACGGAGATCAGCGGCATGGGGCTGCTGGACATGGACACCGAATTCCGCGGCGAGAAGGTGCAGGCCCAGACGAAGGGCATCATCAGCGGCGTGGAGGGGATGCTCTCTCCCCTGAACGGCCTGGCCTACGAGGGCTACGAGATTCACATGGGGCGCAGCCGGCAGGAGATGCCCGCCCTCAGCGGCGGCGGAAACGTGTACGGCAGCTACGTCCACGGTATCTTTGACGCGCCGGGCATCGCCGATACGATCCTGCGGACGCTGTGCGCCAAAAAAGGCGTGTCCTTTGACGCGCTGGCGACCTTCGACACCCGCGGCTACAAGGAGCGGCAGTATGACCTGCTGGCAGACGTGGTGCGCGGCGGACTGGATATGTCCTTCGTCTACCGTGTGCTGCGCCGGGAAGTATAACGAAATAAACTCCACGGTCTACCACCGGAAACGCTGCACTGCGTGCTGCGCCTGTTGGGGATAACACAGATCTGCCGGTATATCTGCGGGGCTATGTAGAGGCACTGGGGGCCGGAATCCCCGCCCGGCCCGACGACCTGCTGCTGCGCCCTCCAGAACGGCGTGGACGTGAAAACCGTCAGCAGTATGCTCGGTCATTACTCCGCAAGCTTCACGTTGGACACCTACGCCCATGTCACCACTGACGCCCAGCTCAAAGCGGCGCAAACAATGGGCAATATCCTATTCCGTGCTGTCTGATGGTTTCCGCTATCCGCTCCCGTTGGGGTCAGCGTTTGGGTCAGGAAAAAGCAGCATTCAAAATTAGCAACTTATGCAAACAAAAAGACCCGAAACCGTAAGGTTTCGGGTCTTTTTGGCACGCCGTGAGGGATTCGAACCCCCGGCCTTCTGGTCCGTAGGTTGTCTCAAGCACAAATCGGAGTCATTTCGGCTCCGATTTGTGCTTTTTACCGCCGTTCACTCGGCGGATTTTCCATTGTTTCCGTCCAGCCCTGCCTGCTCCAATCC
>OHJH01000058.1_pt1 | contig 18566 bp, 17 predicted proteins | sample 1568471 | NCBI WGS metagenome assembly OHJH01 (sample SAMEA3879546, study PRJEB24766) | human gut metagenome | biome: human-associated habitat; feature: feces | place: USA | collected 1985/1987 | reverse complement strand
GCAGAGGGTTTAGCCTGGAAGAAGACTGGTTGTACAAAGCAGTTTCCGCCCGCTTTTTTATGCTCAAGATGACGGTATTTGAAGGGATACTGCTGGTTGTTGACAACGGAGAGGGCTCAATGCCCGATGCGGCGGCGTTAACAAGAAATGCCGGGGTACACGGGGCGGCATTCGCCGCCCCGGTGGGGATCACTGAAAAACATAGGCGACGCCAGCGGAGAAATTTTTGCTGGACTGCCCCCACTTGAATTGATACAAAGAACCATTGCCGTTAAGATTCCAATTGAGAGTTTCCTTCATATCCGATACGCTAAGGAATTGCGAGATCCCGCGTTCTTTGATTTGCTCATCGCTCCAATAATCAGCTGTCCTATTATCGAAAACAGAAATTGTATTGATACGCCCGGAGCAACGGTCACTCTCGACAGTTATAACAAGTTTTGCCTTGTGTAAAATTTTTCTCCTCATGGTGGGCTCCTTTCAGGTGGTCGGCGCGTCCCCGTCAAGCGGGGAGCGCGTCGGAATGGGTGGATCGGCTGAAGCTGGTGGATCCGTACTTGCTGCGGATCTCCGCCATGCTCTTGGACTTGCCGCGATGGTATACGCCGTCTTCCGCGTAATGCCAGCTCCAAAGCTTCTTGGTGCTGCTCCAGCGGCACCCGGCGGCCTTCAAAGCATCCTTGTGCTCCCGGGTGTTGCCGCCGATCCAGAGCCAGCGGCCGCAAAGCTCGATCTCCAGACCGTCCAGCCGAAGCAGCGCGTTGATGATGGCGATAAAGTCGGCGGCGTTCTCGGTGGTGGCGTGGGTCTTGCCGGTGGTGTCGGCGGCGGCCTCGGTGTTCTGGCGGCCCTTCAGGTATTCAAATTTCCGCTCGTATGCGGCGTTGATCTCCTGCATGGCGGCGGTGCTGCCGCCCACGTCGGGGTGGTGCTGCATGGCTGCGGCCTTATATGCCTTCTTCAGCTCGTCCAGGGTCTTGCAGTGATTGAAAATCGTTTCGTACATGGTGCGTTCCTCCTGTGTGGTTTTGGTGGTTGTTGTAGGTGCATGGGGTGGGGCTGATGCGCTCAACCCCGCCAGAAGCGTTTGCAGTTCGGCGCCGATCCACTCTACCAAGTTACGCCTACCGGGTCAGTGCTTGCGCTCGAGATAGCGGAGGGCGACCTCGTAGAGATAGGAGCACCGCCAGCCCTCGGCATTGAGGGGGCACTCGCCGCAGTCGCGGCAGTTGTTGTAAGCGTTGATGATAGCGCGGGCCTGCTCCTCGCTGGTAATAACGTAGTTGATCATTGTTGTAATCCTTTCCGGCCTCGCGGCCTGTCGTGGTGGTTGTCTGTCGTTGTGCCCCAAGTATAAGGCGGACGTATAGCATTTGTCAACCCCCTCGCGCCAATTTCGGCGACTTTCTGCGTTTTCGCCAAATATACGGCTGACTTTTCGTGCAAAATGTACGGGTGACTTATACGCGCATACGCGGTATAATAAGGGCGTGAAAGGAGGCGGAAACCCTTGCAAAAGAAGGATTACAAGACCACGGAGGCACAGCGGCGCGCCACCGCAAAATGGGACCGGGACAACACGGAAAAAATCACGCTAAAGCTGTACAGGTCAAGATACCCAAGCAAAGCCCAGATACAGGCCGCCGCCGCCGCCGCCGGCCAGAGCGTCAACGCCTGGATCGTAGACGCCATCAAACAATCTCTATAACAGCACCGTAGCCCCTGCCAGATCGGCGGGGGCTCTTGCTATGCCCGGACGACAGCAGACGGCGCGCGCAGCGACACGGACAGCCGCCCCCCCCTTTCGTCCCCACTTCCCCCTTTCCCCCTTGCCTCCTTCTTCCCCTCCCACACCCTCCCTATCTTCCTCCATTCTCCCTTTCTCCTATCCCCCCTATAATCCCCCCTTTCCTCAAGTTCTGCCGCGCTGCGCGTCGCGTCTGCCTCGGTAGGGGTAGAGGGTGGGGGAATAGATGGATCTTGCATAGTAGGGGGACAGGTTCTTGTAGCAGGAGTGCAGAGGGAGGAGCAATAGGGGGAGAGGTGGGCGGAGGAGAGGGGAGGAGGCGGGGCAAAACGCAACGGCGGTTAGCTTGCCGATTCTCTCATTATCTCTTGTTTTCTCGCGTTATCTCCAGTTTTCGCAAATTTTATCACGATTTCTGCGGCGAGGGCTGGGGCTGACGGGAGACAGCGGCAGGCGGGGCGGCATAGGCTCCGGCGGACAGCCCGGAGGGCATGGCAGGGGACGATCTGACGGGCACGGGGCACGGGCAAAACGCTGTCCGTTAATCTCCCATTAAGGGAAAAGCCTTTATTTGCAACGGTTTGTTGGCTGTGCTGTGTACGCACTGTGTCCTCACTGTGTCCTATAAGCTATTCCCGGCAGCGGGGTGTTGGCGTCCCCCGCCTGGTGGGCGGGGCTGGTGGAGTAGGGGGATAGCAGCAGTGCCGGATGGGTAGGGGGTGGCGGAAAATCCGGTGTCCCTTCTCAGCGCGGTATGGGGATAATTCATCCGCACCCGTTCAGCCCTTCCCCGGCACTTTCTCCCCTCCTCCCACACCGCGGAGGCGATACACCATGACGGCAGTACCGTAACGCAGAGGGGGTGGCGGAAAACAGGGCGGCGGGGTCGCGAAGCGGAGATGCTGAAATTTTTCAAAGCAATTCCACAGCCATTGACAGACGCGGTAATGGCGTGGAGAAACAATATTCAGTAATCTGCTGTAATATACTGTAATATCGTGAAATGCTGTAAAAATATCTCTTGAACCAGCAAGAAAACTGTGGTATATGGGAGATAGAGGGTAGGCATTTCTCCTTTCTGCCGTGCCGCTTTCTTCCTTCGGCGGTGCGGCACACGACCCCGTAGCTTAACAGGGAGAGCGCGCCAAGGCTGCTGGCATGGGTGCGGGTTCGAATCCCGCCGGGGTCAACTACGCAAGAGGGAGAGCATAGACATACGGACGCACCGGAGTGATGAGCCGGAGGCTTGCGGTTCCCCCCCTACGCAGGTAAAAGCATCGCGGGTAGCCAATCCCGCCGTCCGTGCAAAGGTACTTTCAGCACCTCCTGTTTCCATAAGCTCCGCCCTGTAAGCAGGAGCTGCGCCGGGAACGAGACTGCAATCTCGTCCGGCGTCCCCGGTGCAATTCCGGCAGGGGCAATATACGGGCAAATGTTCCAGGGCGGCGAAGCGGTCTCCAAAACCGCTTGCGGTGGGTTCGATCCCCAACTGTCCGTGCCAGCGCGGAAAGCGAGCGAGGAAGCGCGAGAAGCCAAGCGGAGGGCGAGATGAAACACCTTTTGGCTGGCGAAAGGACGCGGCGCGTCCGCTGCACCAGAGATTCACAGGAAGGAGGCGGAGGGCATGGCAGACCCCAACAGAACGAGAAAAGACGGTTCCCCTATCCGGCGAAAGCCGAGAAAGCCGCGGGATAAGGCAAAGGCGGCGACAGGCGGCGCGTGTACCGCCGCCACCAAGGAAATGGAGGGTGTGGACGCCGTTTCGATGAAGCGGAGGGAAGCGGAAAGACCGGCGCAGAGGACACAGCCCGCGCCGCGGCAGGCGGGAGAACGCCCGCACTATCACAGCCCGGAGCACATGGCGAAAATGTGCTCAGCGGCGGCGGAGGCGTCGTCTATCTTCCCGACGGCGGAGGAGTTTGAAGCGGCGGCAAACGCCTATTTCGAGTACTGCGACGCCAACGGGCTTTTGTACGGAGAAGCAGGGCTTTGCTTGGCGTTGAGCAAGGGCAACCGTGCAGGAAAAACGGTGCGGCTGGAGCAGCTGCGCCGATGGTACGACGGAGATCGGTGCCAGCACTTGCAGGACGCGGTGCAGCGCGCCTATCTGCGGATACAGGCGCAGATCGAGACAGACCCCACCTACCGGGAGAAGGGCATGGTGCCGCGGAGTATTTTCCTGCAGAAGCAGACGCGGCTTGGCGGCTACCAGGACAAGGTGGAGACGAAGAACGATTCCACGGTGAAGGTCATTTTCGGCAGCGGCGTGGATGAGAGCGACTTCAAGTAGCGGAGGATGATATGACTGCGATCATCATTTTGCTGGCGGCGGTGGTTGTGCTGCTGGTCTGCGCGGTGTGGCTGCTGTGGCGGCTCACGGAGCGGCTGCCGGCACGATACGCGGCAGAGAGCGCACCGGAGCAGACAGCGGACGGCAAGGTATCAGCCGGAAGCATCGACGAGGGATTTGAAAACATCATGCAATACTCCGTGAAGGGGAAAACGGGGTTTGAGCCGGGAGGCATGAAGATTTAAGCGAGGAGGCGGAGAGAATGGCGATCGACAAAACGGTGCAGGCGATTTTCGACAAGGCGATGTATCTGATCGACGCGCAGAACGAGAGCACCGGTGCCACTACCTCCGGCGACACAAAGGAGTACAGGGTACGCACCATTGGCATCCTGAACAACCTGATCGACATTGTATACCCCGCCAGCGCAACATACCCCGACGAACAGGAGGGACGTCCCGCGCTGGACGACATCGTAGATTTCAGCGATAGTCTGGATCTCGACCCGCTGATCCTGCGGGATGTGCTGCCAAACGGATTGGCGGCGCACCTTCTGAGCGAGGAAAACCCGTCTCTTGCGGAATATTTTCAGCAGCTCTTTGAGGAGCATCTGGAGCGGGCGCGAAGCGGCGTGAGATCGAAATTCGAGAGCGTGGACGACGCTCTACCCTATGGCGGCATTGAGTACTGCCAGTTTTCCCGTTGGTTTTAAGCCCATGACCGGGGCATAAACAATACTGCCGCCACACCAAGGCGGAAAGGAGCAGCTTATGGATGAGATGGAGAATACCAGCATGGAGATGGAGAACCCCGCAGACCAGCGGGACGCATTTCTGGACGGCTGGGACGGCAGCGACGACGTGATGGATACAGACCAGACCGGCACGGAGGCTGACGAAACGGCGGCAGATACCGTTGATGCGGAGGATGACGCCGAGGCTGGCAGCGAGGCGGAGGCGGGAGAAGCCGAGACCCCGGCTGAGACGCAGGACGCAGAAGGCAGCCAGCAGGAAGCGGAGAGCGGCGAAAGCCGTGAAGCCGCGTGGATCATCAAGCACAATGGCACGGAGCTGACCGTTCGGCAGCGCGACATCACGCCGGAACTTTTGCAGAAGGGTGTGGACTACGACCGCATCCGCGGGAAGTACGATGAGGCGAAGCCGGTAATGGAGGTATTTTCCGGGCTGGCACAGGCAAACGGAATGAGCGTTCCGGATTACGTGCGCGTCGTTCGCGCCGCCATGAAGAAGGCGGAGGGTCTGAACGACGAGGAGGCGGAAAGAGCCATTGCGCTTGAGGACAGAGAGGCCGCTGTATCCGCGAGAGAGGCGGAGCAGCAGGAGAACGAGGCAGAGGAGAGCAAGAGAAGCCAGCGCGTCAGCTCTGACATTCAGGAGTTCTCCACAGCCTTCCCGGAAGTATTCAAGCAGGCGGAGAACGACCCGGAAGTGATCCCTCAGAGCGTATGGGAAGACGTAAGAAAAGGTCTTTCGCTGACGGCAGCTTATGCCAGATACGCAGTGGAAAGCGCGAATAACGCCGTGAAAACGGCGCAGGATCAAGCGAATGCAGCCGCGCTGAACCAGAAGAACAGCGCACGTTCCGCAGGCTCTATGCAGTCTGCCGGAAACAATTCCAACAAGAACGACCCGTTTTTGGAGGGATTCGGCTCTTGATATGAGCCACGGGGCGAGCCTCCGCCCGGAAAAGAAAGAGAGGCAACACAATGGCTATCAATTACGCTATCAAGTACGCGACCAAGATCGCGGAGCGGTTCAAGATCGCGTCTATCACCAACGACGACTGCGGTCATGACTACACGTGGGTGGCACCCAACAGCAAGACCATCCGGATCGGCAGCGTGAACACGGTGCCGGAGACCGAGTACAAGCGCACCGGTGACAACCGCTTTGGCCCCGTGTACGACGTGGGCGACACGCTGCAGGAGATGGAATGCAAGATGTCCCCCTCCTTCAGCTTCACCATCGACGCGCTGGACGGCTCTGACCGCGCCATCCAGGTATCCGCCGCCCGTTCGCTGCGCCGGCAGCTGGATGAGGTGACCACCCCCAACATGGACAAGCACCGCATCCTCAAATGGGTGATGGGCGGCAACATCCAGATCAAGGAGGCCACCGCGCCCACCAAGACCACCATCGGCGGCATGATTATCGACGCCAACGCCAAGATGACCGACGCGCTGGTGCCCATGGACGGGAGGACGCTGTACATCGGCACGGAGTATTACAAGCTCCTGAAGCAGAACCCGGACTATCTGGGCGTGGACGCGCTGGGCAAGGAGGCATTGACCCGCGGCGTGGTCGGCGAGTTCGACGGCTGCCGCGTGAAGCCCATCCCCTCCCGGTATATGCCGGCGGGCGTGTACTTCTTCATCAAGCACCGCAACAGCACGGTTGACCCGGTGAAGCTGGCGAAGTACGACATTCTGCCCAAGGTGCAGGGCTATTCCGGCCCCGTGGTGCAGGGCGTGACCTACTACGACAGCTTCGTGCTGGGCGCAAGGGGTGACGGCATCGCCGTGTGCGGCAACGCGGCTATTCTGGACGCGCCTGTCATGAGCATCAGCACCCATAAGGTGACCATCACCGCCGCAGACGGCGTGGTGTTCATGTACACCACCGACGGCTCCAACCCCCGTTACAGCACCACCGCACAGGTGTACACCGCGCCGGTGACTCTGGCGGCAGGCGAGACGCTGCGCGCCGTGGGCACCAAGGACGGCTGCGTGGGCATGGAAGCCACCCAGAAGTACGAATAATGCCCCAACCATAGGGCGGACGCTTTCCCCGGCGTCCGCCCTATTTTCCTAAAACACACGGGGATGCAGAGAAAGGCGAGCGCATGGCATACAGAGGCAACACACCGACACTGAATACAGGGGAATTGAACCCGAAGCAGAAGCTATTCTGCCAAGCCAGAAGCCGCTACGTGGCATACGGCGGCGCAAGAGGCGGAGGGAAAACCCATGTGCTGCGGATGAAAGCGGCAGGCGGTGCGCTGGCCTATCCCGGCATACGAATACTGATCGTGCGGAAGGAGTACCCAGAGCTGGAGCAGACCATCATCATACCCATGCGGAAGATGATCCCGCCGGAGATGGCGGCGTACAACGGCACCATGCGGATGTTCACCTTCTGCAACGGCAGCGTGATCAAGTTCGGACATTACGACGCAGGCGGCGACGTGGAGTATCAGGGGCAGGAATGGGACTGGATATTTCTGGACGAGGCGACCCATTTCACGGAGAGCCAATTCCGCACGCTGGGCGCGTGCTTGCGCGGCGCGACGAAAATACCGCGCCGGATGTACCTGACCATGAACCCGGGCGGCGTGGGGCACGCGTGGGTGAAGCGGCTGTTTATCGACAAGGAGTACAACACGGACGAGAGGGCGGAGGACTATACCTTCATCCCCGCTACGGTGGATGATAACCCCCAGCTGTTGGAGGCGTCCCCGGAGTATAAGCAGATGCTGGATCTGCTGCCGGAGAATGTGCGCCGCGCGTGGCGTGACGGCGACTGGAACGCCATGGCGGGGACATACTTCCCGGAGTTTAAGACAGATACCCACGTTGTGGAGCCGTTTGCCAAGGTGCCGCGGGAGTGGAGAAAGTACCGGGCATTCGACTACGGTCTTGATATGTTCGCCTGTCTTTGGGTGGCGGTGGACTTTGACGGGCGCGCATGGGTATACAGAGAGGTGCAGCAAAGTGGTCTTATTGCCTCGGAGGCGGCAAAACTGATGAACGCACTGACGCCGGCGGAGGAGACGATCTTCGCCACCATCGCGCCGCCGGATATGTGGTTGCGGCAGAAGGACACGGGAAAGAATATCGCGGAGATTTTCGCACAGAACGGCGTGGGGCTTATTAAAGCCAGTAATAACCGCATTCAGGGCTGGATGGCGGTTAAAGAGATGCTGAAGCCGATGGAGGACGAGAACGACAGACCGGGTATGCTGGTGGCCAGCTGCTGCCGGGGGCTGATACGGAACATAGCACTGATACAGAGCGATGAAAAGAATCCCAGCGACTGCGCCACAGAGCCCCACGACATTACTCATATCTGCGACGCTGTGCGGTATTTCTGTGCCACACGCACCATTGCGGCGCAGCTGGCCGCGCCGGTTCGGGAGCAGGAGCCCTACGAGACGGCTGCAGCGGATTACGACGACGAGATGACCGGCGGAGAGATGACCGGCAGCTACATGACATACGGAGGTGGTTAAAGGTGGCGACCATTTCGAACGCCAACGGAAACAACATACTGAAAATCCACGCGTTTCTCGGCATGAACGAGAACCTGGACGGAGACACAACGCTCCGCACCGGCGAAATGGCGGAAATGCGGAACTTCCGCATTACGGCGGACAATCACCTGCAAATACGCCCGGGGAGCCGGACGATCATGACACTGGCGACGGAGGGCGACGCGGAGGGTGCGACGCTACACGGCGTATGGCGCGGTATGGTGGGCGGCGCGGAGCATATTTTGGCAGCCTACGGCGGGCACGTCTATGACGTGGATGTGAGCGGAGGCACAAAGCGAGATCTGGGAGTTTGCACAGCGGCGGGGACGACGTTCTTTGCCTTTGGCGGGAAGGTATACCTGCTGAACGGCGCGGACTACAAGAGCTGGGACGGCGGCACGGAGACGGGATTTTCGGACGTGACGCCCTATGTGCCGCTGGTACAGATCAGCACAACGCCCGCCGGCGCGGGAACGCTGCTGGAGGGCGTGAACCGCCTGACGGGCAAGAGGCGCGTGCAGTTCAGCCCAGACGGAACGGCGACCGTGTTTCAGCTGCCGGAGAAGGGGATCGTAGGCGTGGACGGCGTGAGGGCGAACGGCGCGGCCGTGAGCGGCTGGACGGCGGACACAGCGGCGGGGACGATCACATTTTCGGAAGCCCCGGCAAAGGGGACAAACACCGTGGAGGCGACATACACAAAGGGCGGCGGTGCGCCAGGAGATATTAAAGCCATGCGATTCTCCGAACTGTACAACGGCAGTACGGATACCCGCGTGTTTCTATACGGTGACGGAAGCAACCGCGCTATCTACTCCGGTATCCGGTACGACACAGGCGAGGCAAGCGCGGACTATTTCCCCGACCTCTACGAGCTGCGGGTGGGAGAAAAGAACACACCCATTACGGCACTCGTGCGACAGTATGCCCGCATGATGGCATTCAAGCCCAACAGCGCATGGGCGGTGATCTACGGCACGACGCCGCTGGATGACGGCACCACCACGGCGGCCTTTTACGTGCAGCCTGTGAACCGGCAGTTCGGGAACGAAGCTCCGGGACAAGCGCGTCTGCTGGAAAACAGCCCCCTTACGCTGGACGCGGGAAGCGTATACCAATGGATCAGCGAGGGGAGCAAGTACGTGAGCAGCAGCGAGAGCAACGCAAAGCGCGTAAGCGACCGCGTGGCAAAGACGCTGAGAGGCTTTTCCCTGAAGGACATTAAGACGTTTAACTTGAAACAGGAGCACGAATACTGGTTTGTGCACGACCGTAAGGCGTTGGTGCTGAACTACGCGAACAACACGTGGTATCTATACGAAGATCTTCCGTTCGACGAGATCGTGGAGGTAGAGGCGGAGAAGTACGGGTTCAGCCGAGACGGCGCGGTGGTGCATTTCAGCCGGGCATACCGGAACGACAACAGCGCGCCGATAGACTGCTACGCAGCCACAGGAGCCATGGACTTTAACAAAGACTGGCTGCTGAAATACTCACCGGCAATTTTCGTGGCGATGCAGCCGGAGAGCAATGCGCGAATCACCGTGACGGTGGAGAGCGACAGGCGCAGCGACTATCCGGACAAGGTGGTGGCGTACAGTCTGGCGGCGTTCGACCATGTGAACTTTGCACACTTCTCCTTCTCCACAAACCGAAAACCGAAGGTAAAGCGTGTGAAGCTGAAGGTGAAAAAGGCGACCTTCTACCGGCTGATATTCCGCAGTAAATCCGCCAGCGCGACGGCGACGGTCATTGAAACGGACATTCAGATGCGGTACGCAGGCAGCGTGAAATGAGGTGAATGGGATTGAGTGAAAACTATACGCCCCAGGGCGTGTTCGCAGAATACAGCGCAGGCGTCAAATTCTGCGAGGGGATAGACCTTTACGACACGGTGCAGACCAATGAGAACTTTTTCATTGGGAAGCAGTGGGAGGGTGTGCAGGCGAACGGCCTGCCGACGCCTGTGTTCAACTTCCTGAAGCGCGTGGTGCTGTTCAGCGTGGCAAACATCAGCACGGACAATCTGAAGCTCCACGCAAAGCCGCTCAATGGCGGCGGAGACGCGCCTACGTGGCTGCTGGAGATGTACAGCAACATTTTGAACGACCAGTTCACCGCCATTTTCGAGAAGAACAAAATGGGCGGGTGTATCCGTGAATACTGCCGGAACGCAGCGGTGGACGGCGACGGCTGTATGTACGCGTGGTGGGACGCCGGGATGGAGACGGGGCAGGACAGAAAGGGCGGCATCCGAACGGAGGTGCTGCAGAACACGCAGGTGCTGTTTGGGAACCCCAACAGCCGTGACGTGCAGAGCCAGCCGTATATTATCATCCTGCGGCGTATGCTGGTGGGCGAAGCGCAGCGATACGCCAGAGAAATGGGGGCTGGCGAGGAAAACATTCAAGCCATTACGCCGGACGATAAGGAAAACGGGAACATCGCCATGGATCAGCTGGGCGGAAACAAGGTCACGGTGATGCTGAGAATGTGGCGTGATAACGAGACTGGCACCATACACGCCTATGAATGCACGCAGGCGGCGGAGGTACGCGGCGAGTGGGACATGGGTATCAAGCTGTATCCGCTGGTATGGATGCCGTGGGACTATGTGCAGGACTGCTACCACGGACAGGCGATGATCACGGGGCTGATCCCCAACCAAATCTTCGTGAACAAGCTGTACGCCATGTCCATGATCTCCCTGATGACGCTTGCCTATCCCAAGGTGATGTATGACAGAACACGTATCGCCGGGTGGAGCAGCAAGGTAGGCGCGGCTATCGGCGTAAGCGGCAACGTGGACGGGGCGGCAAAGATCATCGACCCGGCACAGATCAGCCCGCAGATCAGCCAGTTTATTGAGCTGGCTATCAGCTACACGCAAAAGTTCCTCGGGGCAACAGATGTTGCGCTGGGCGACGCGCGACCGGACAACACAAGCGCGATCATCGCCCTGCAGCGTGCGGCGGCAACGCCTATGGAGCTGACGAAGCAGAACCTTTTACAGAGCGTAGAGCAGCTGGGCGAGATATACATGGAGTTCATGGCGGAGTACTACGGCACGCGGCAGGTGGAGGTGTCCGACGCAAACACGGGAGAGAAGCTGTATATCGGGTTCGATTTCAGCGTTCTGAGAGACGTTCCGTGCAGCATTGATCTGGATGCCGGCGCAAGCTCCTATTGGAGCGAGATCGCCAATATGCAGACGCTGGACAACCTGCTCATGCAGGGGAAGATCCCCACCAGCGAATATCTGCGGCGTCTGCCAAACGGTCAAATCAGTGACAGGGAGAGGCTTATTGAGATCACGGAGGCGGCAGAGCGCGGCGCGATGATGGCAAGCGGAATGACGAGCGACACAGTGCCGGACGAGGGCGAGGACGAAACGCCGGTGCGGGGAGGCAGAGGATACGGCGCACTGCAGCGGAAGATCAACGAAAGCGAAGGACTGTAAGGAACGGAGGGATATGGAATGGCATTGCAGAAGTTTACGGACGATATGCACATTATCGCCAAGCTGGACGACGAGCCAAACGACGTAGGCGGGCTGACGGCGACCGAGCTGAAAGCAAAGTTCGATGAGGGCGGCGTCGCCCTGCAGCGGTATATCAACGAAACCATGCTCCCGCAGTTGGAGACAATGGGCGTGGAGCAGGCGGTGCTGCTGCCGGAGAACGCAGGCGGCTTCAAGTATATGCGGCTGAACGGCGACAAGGTGCTGGAGGTCAGCGCGGACGGCAGCACGTGGCAGGCGACAGGCTCCTCCGGACACCTGATTTTCGACAAATACGGAAAACAGATGCCCCAGCGCAGCCGGACGAAGTTCGCCAACAGCGAGGTTACGGACGACGGCACCTACACCATCGTGCAGGGCGTGAAGGACGTGAACGGCGTGACGCCGGACACCGACGGCAACATCACCCTGTCGGCAGGCAGTGTGGGCGCGGTGGGTTACAACACCCCCCAAGCCCTGACCGACGCGCAGAAGGCGCTCCGTTCCGCCGACACCACGGGTGCTATCACCGCGACCACGGGTCTGGACGGCACTGCAGATGGGCAGTACAAGTGGGTTTCCGCCGCGCTCCGTCTGGAGAACACCGTGGCGGTTCGCATCAGGTTCGCCGCGCCGAGCCTCGAGGGGCTGACGGTTAAGGTGACCATGAACGGCAGAACCGTGACCTACACTGCAGATAACATTACCGACGAGGGCGAGGGCTACTTTAACAACATCGGCGCGGGCGAATACGGTGATACGGTAACGGCAATCATGGAGAAGGACGGCGCGCAGATCGCCGAGACTCTGACCTACAGCGTGGCGGCGTATATCCGCGAGGCTGTGAACAAGGAATCCACCACCGAAAAAACGCTTGCGTTGGTTCGTGCGCTCTGGAGCTACGGCGAATCCGCAAAGGCTGTTTCGGCTTCTTAATCGTAAAGGAGGATCGCAATATGAAAACCCAACGGATTTACGCGATTCCCGAAGTTGAAATTCTGAAGCTCCCCGATACCGATCTGCTGACTGCAAGCGGCGGCGGAGAAAATTCGATTGAACTTGACGAAATCGAATTCCGAAATCACTGATTGACCCAAAAAGGGGACTGCCGCCCGCAGAAACTGCGCGGCAGTCCTGTCTGTGCATAAAAAGGAGGCTTTGCCATGCGAAACAGAAAAACAGTTTGTGCCGTGCTTGCTCTCATTCTTTTGCTCGGCGTTGCGCTTTTGCCGTCCTGCGCGGGCGGAAAGACCGATCCGACCCCCACGGGAAGCAGCACCGTAACCGACGTACCGACTTCCGCGCCCACGTCCGGGCAGACCCCGACCCCTTCCGCGCCCAAGACCGAGGTGGATCTCATCCTCTTCATGGGTGACCTCAACATGGCGGGCAGGGGAGACAAAAACGATGACATCGCGGTTTCCGAGGGTCATGCCTACGAGTTCCGCGCGGTCAGCGACCCGACAACGCTCTACCCGCTGACAGCCGGTTTCGGCGCGGCGGAGAACCTCGAGGACGGTATTGACGACGGCGAGAATAAAACCGGTTCGCTTGTTCCGTCTTTCTGCGAGGCGTACTATGCCCAAACGGGCGTTCCGGTTGTGGCGGTGTCCGCAAGCGTGGGCGGCGTGGACATTGCGGGTTGGAGAAGCGGAAACGGGATTCTGGAGGATGCCGTCAACCGTCTGGAGGCGGCAAAAGCGTTTCTCGCCGCCTCGGAGACCCATTCCGTGCGGCATATCTTTGCGGTCTGGTCTCACGGCGAGACCGACGCTGCGAAGAATGTGACCGCAGAGGATTACCAAAGCGGTGTGCGCACGGTGGTTCGCACCCTGACCCGCCGCGGCGTTGAGAAATGCTTCCTCATCTCCTGCGGTTCCCGCACAGACGCGGCAGCCGGCGTGCAGACGATCCGCGCGGCACAGGAAGCGCTCTGCGGCGGGATGGCGGAGATCGTGCCCGTTTCCACGGCGTTTTCGGCGATTCCCGACGAGCTGATTGCCCCCGACCACTACACGCAGGCGGGCTATCGCAGAGTCGGCGCTAACGCGGGCGAGAACGCAGGTCGTTGGGTTCTCTCGCCCGACGGTTACGAGATGCTTGTCATCAAACCGCCCGTGGAGGAACGCGACGACTTCGACGGCGACGGCATCGATCTGCCGGAGGATTCCTTCCGGCGCTTGGCGGCGAGGGCGCGTGCATGACGGTTCTGACCGAATCCGGCACGCTGGATCTTAAAATCTGCGCAACCAAACAGTTTGCTCCGAACGAGGTGCACGTCACGCGCATTTACGGTTACAGCGTGCTGATTCTGATGATGGATGGCGTTCTCCGCTTTTGCGAAAACGGCACATTGGTCGAGTTGAAAAAGGGAGAGTACTACATTCAGCGCGCCAACATTTTTCAGAACGGCTATCTCGGCAAAGAGCCGCTTCTCCCGCCTCCCGGCGAGGAGCCCGTGTATTTCTTCTTTGAATTCGAAGGCGGCGTTTTCAGCGATTCCGAAAGCGACAACGGCATTCCGTTGCGCGGCACATGGGACGCCGAAGCGATGACGTCGATCCTGCGGGTCTGCGAACAGGCAAACGACCCGCAGGCGGATGTCAACCGTTTCATGCTCAACTCTCATATGTACCGCGTTTTCGGAATGCTCTATTCCGACAATTCGGAAAGCCGCCGCAGAACGCAGTTCCTTTCCGCCGTCCGCGATTATGAGGAAAAATACGAGGCCGTCGCCGCGATCGCCTCGTCGCTTGACGATGTGGCGAAACATTTCGGCTATACGCGCGAATACCTTTCCAAGTTGTTTTTGCGGAGGTTTCGGACGACCATGCACCGCTATCTGCAAACCGTCCGGATGGAACAGGCGCTGTGGCTGCTCCAGAACAGCGACACGCCCATTACGCAGATTCCGAGAATCGTCGGATATGCGAATTACACGTCCTTCTATCGGACGTTTCTCGATTTTTACGGTATCAGCCCGAGCGACGCGGCAAGAAGTCATCCGCAGGACGGAGGGCAGGGCTGACAGCCGAGTCTGCGGCGGGGGGAACGCTCTCCCGCCGCACCCACAAACAAGGAGAACATTGCAATGTCAGCATGTTATGCTTTTTTTACAACGAATGAAATCAAGCCGCGGGGCTGGCTCCGCAGGCAATTGGAAATACAGGCAAAGGGACTTTGCGGCAATCTCGACCGCGTGTGGCGGGATGTCCGCGACAGTGCATGGATCGGCGGCGACAGCGAAGGGTGGGAGCGCGTTCCGTATTGGTTGGACGGTGCGATCCCGCTTGCTTATCTGTTGGAGGACGCGGATCTGATCGCCCGCACCCGCCGTTACATCGACTGCATCCTCGCGCGGCAGGAATCGGACGGTTGGATCTGTCCCGTTCCGCCCGAAGAACGGGAAAAATATGATACCTGGGCGGTTCTGCTCATTTCCAAGGTGCTTTTGCGGTATTACGAGTGCTCGCGGGACGAACGGATTCCGGAAGCGCTTTACCGCCTGATGAAGAATTATTACGACCAGCTTTCGGACGGCAAGCTGACCCTGCACGGCTGGGGAATGCACCGGTGGTATGAAGGCTTTCCCGCGCTGAATTTTCTGTGGTCGGAATACCGGGAGGACTGGATCAGGGCGCTTGCAGAACGGTTGGCAAAAGACGGAATGGACTACCGCACCGTGGAGCACCTCTGGGAGCGCCCGCTTGACAAGTGGACGATGAATACCCACATTGTCAACCTCTGCCAGATGCTCAAATCCGAGGTTCTTTCCTGCGACCTGCTCGGGAAAGACGTGCAGGGGCTGGCGGAACATTACGTGGAGAAACTGGAGCGGTTCAACGGAACGGCAGTCGATACCTTCACGGGGGACGAATGTCTTTCGGGCATCAGTCCCACGCAGGGAACGGAACTCTGCGCGGTGGTCGAACTGATGGATTCCATGGAGCAGCTTTACGCTTATACAGGCAAGGCGGAGTGGGCGGAGCGGCTGGAGGTCGTTGCGTTCAACGCGCTTCCCGCAACGCTGACCGAGGATATGTGGGCGCACCAGTATGTGCAGATGGTCAATCAGATCGACTGCACGCCGTTCCCGTGGCGGTCGCACTTCCGCACCACCAACAGCGAGGCGCACCGCTTCGGGCTGGAGCCGAATTTCGGTTGCTGCACCGCGAATTTTGGGCAGGGATTCCCGAAACTGGCGCTTTCCGCGTGGATGGCGGCAGAGGACGGCGTGCTGTCGGCGGTTGCGCTTCCGTCGGAGCTGAAAACCGAGTGGAAGGGAACGCCTGTCACCGTTACGCTCGAGACCGATTACCCGTTCCGCAATTCCATGCGGTATCGTGTAATTGCGAGTAAAAAGACCGATTTTGCGCTGTCGGTGCGCATTCCGTCCTTTGCAAAGCACCTCACGGTCAACGGAAAGCCGAGGGCAAAGCGGGACATTCTGAAATTCTCCGGTTTCGGAGCGGGGGAGACCGTGATGGAAATCTCCTTTGAAGCCGAGCCGCACCTGACCGCAAGACCGCACGCCATGGAAGTTCTGCGCTACGGGTCGTTGGTGTTCTCCCTGCCCGTGCGCGCAGAGGTCAGACAGGTGGAATACGAGCGCGACGGCGTGGAGCGGAAATACCCTTATTGCGACTATGACTATAAAGGCGTGTCCGACTGGAACGTTGCGTTTGCGGGGAAGAATTTCCGCGTAACCGAGCATCCCGTGGGAGAGATTCCGTTTTCGGAAAGCAACCCGCCGCTGACGGTGGAAGCGCCGCTCTGCCACATCGGGTGGGGCTATGCGGAGGGGTTGGAGACTGTTCCCGCGCGCGTTCCCATGAGCCGCAGGCAGAGCGACGAGGCGGAAATCCGCACGCTGATTCCCTATGGCTGTACGATGCTCCGCATGACCGAGTTGCCGCTTGCAAGACCGAAAAAATAAACAGTGCCCCCGCAATGCGTTGGAATAACCGCATTGCGGGGGATGTTTTTGATGGGGAGGGACGGACGATTCCTCTGTTTTATTCTTCCAGTTCCCCGTAAATCTCCAGAAGCCGTTCCTCGACTTCCTGCTTCCGTTTGTCGATCTCGGCGGCACGGACATAGTTGGATGCCGCAGAACCGTACAGCTCCTGTTCCAAGGCTTCCAATTCGGCTTCCAGTGAGGCACATTCCGCGCGCAACCGTTCCAGACGGGCGCGCTTTTTGCGTTCGTCTGCCGCCGCCTGCTTGTTTTTCAGGTACTGTTCCTTCTGCGTGGTTGCCGCCGCGGGAGCGGTTGCGCCGCCGGTTGTTGCCTGCCGCTCGGCAATGCGCGCGTTCTTGTACTCCGTGAATTCGGTATACCCGTGTCCCGCGTGATCCACATGGTAGTCCAACAGGTCGCCCGGGAAGCAGTCGCCGGGGTGCAGTTCGAGAATCCGCGTGGCAAGCTTGTCGATCAGATAGCGGTCGTGCGACACCATCACAATCGTTCCTTCAAACTGTTCGAGCGCCGCTTCAAGCGCCTCGCGGGAGTCCATGTCCAGATGGTTGGTCGGTTCGTCCAGAACCAGAAGGTTCATTTTGGAAAGCATCAGCTTTGCAAGCGTCAGCCGCGCGCGCTCGCCGCCCGAGAGAACCGCAACTTCCTTGAATACGTCCTCGCCCGTAAAGCGGAAGAGCGCCAAGGCTTGACGGATCTGTGTTTCGGTTCGCGTGGGGTAGGCGTTCCAGAGTTCGTCCAGTACCGTGTTTTCGGGGGTCAGGTGCTGATTTTCCTGATCGTAATAACCGATTTCCACATGGTAGCCGGTTTCAATGACCCCGTCCGTCGGGGTCAGTTGACCGAGAATCAGTTTGATGAGCGTTGATTTCCCGCACCCGTTCGGTCCGATAATCAGGGCACGCTCCTGCCGCTTGATGAGAAAGGAGAGATCGCGGAAAAGCGTTCTGCCGGGAAATCCGAAGGTCAGGCGACGCGCTTCCAGAACGTCGTTTCCGGAAGCGATCGCCTCGGAAAAGGACATCCGGATCGCGCGCGGGTCGGCGGTCGGGCGCTCGAGCCGCTCCATTTTGTCGAGCATCTTCTGCCGGCTTTCGGCGGCAATGATGTTCCGCTCGCGATTCCATGCCCGCTGTTGGGCAATATACGCTTCCTGACGGGCAATCTCGCGCTGTTGATTCCGCCAATGCCGCTCGGCAATCTCGCGGTCGGCTTCCCGCTGCGCCATGCTTTTGGTGTAGCCGCCTTTGTAGAGCGTGGCATGGCAATGCTCGATGGAAAGCGTTTTGTTGGTCACGCGGTCGAGAAAATAGCGGTCGTGCGAGATGACCATAAAGCACTTTTTGTAGCCTGCAAGAAAATTCTCAAGCCATGTCAGCGTTGTGATGTCGAGGTGGTTGGTCGGCTCGTCCAACATCAGAATATCCGGCTCGCGCGAGAGCTGAACCGCCAGCGCAAGTCTGGTTCGCTGCCCTCCGCTGAGCGTACCGACGGGCTGATTGCGCTGCGCTTCGTCAAAGCCGAGTCTGGAGAGAATCGACGTGCAACGGGCGCGGAATTCCAGACCGCCGTCCCGCACGTAGCGGTCGTGCAGGTCGGTGTATTCGCGAACCGCCGCCTCATCGCCGCGCTTCAGTGCGTCGGCTTCCAGTTCCGCCATCCGCGCTTCCGCCGCAAGCAGGTCGGGAAAGGCGTGAACCATCCGCTCCAGAACCGTCCCGCGGCTGTCCGAGGCGTCAAACGCATCGTCCTGCCGCAGAAGCTCAGAGCCTACGCCCACCTT
>OHJH01000056.1_pt1 | contig 18771 bp, 9 predicted proteins | sample 1568471 | NCBI WGS metagenome assembly OHJH01 (sample SAMEA3879546, study PRJEB24766) | human gut metagenome | biome: human-associated habitat; feature: feces | place: USA | collected 1985/1987 | reverse complement strand
TTATGGGCAATTTGGGGCATTTGCAATATGTTCTGGTCGCCATTGTGGGCGGGCTGCTTGCCATTGCCGCCGTGCCCAACCTGACCCTGACCGGCATGGGGATTATGACGCTGGGCGGTATTGCCTCCTTTTTGCAGCTGAGCCGCAGCTTTACCATGCCCATCAGTCAAGTCTCACAGCAGATCAACTCGGTGGTGATGGCACTGGCTGGTGCGGAGCGCATCTTTGAACTGATGGACGAACCCAGTGAGGAGGATCACGGCGTAGTAACGCTGGTGAATGCCGAGGAGAAGGACGGAGCATTGGTTGAATCCAACTGCCGCACCGGTATCTGGGCATGGAAAAAGCCTCTGCCGGAAGGCGGCTATGAGCTGGTTGCCGGTCACAGGCGGCACCGGGCCAGTGAGCTGGCCGAGAAAGAAACCATGCCGGTCATTGTCCGAGACCTGGACGATGATGCCGCCACCATCATTATGGTGGACAGCAACTTGCAACGCGAACGGGTATTGCCCTCTGAAAAGGCGTTTGCCTATAAAATGAAGCTGGACGCGATGAAAAGGCAGGGACAGCGGACAGATTTAACTTCTGGCCCAGTGGGCCAGAAGTCGTCCAGAGATGAATTAGCAGACAGTTCACCCGATAGTTCACGACAAATCCAGCGATATATCCGCCTCACCAACCTCATCCCGGAAATCCTGGAGCTGGTAGACAATTCGGTGCTGAAAGACCCGGAAATGCTGCAAATCGCTATGCGGCCTGCGGTGGAGCTGTCCTACCTGCGAAAAGAGGAACAGGCCGACTTGTTTGCAATCATGGACGAACTGGACTGTACCCCGTCCCACGCCCAGGCTATTAAAATGCGTCAGATGTCCGAAGCCAAGACAGGCGGGGAACGATTAGCCAAGGATGCGCTTGTTTCCATTATGAAGGAGGAAAAGCCCAATCAGAAAGAACAATTCAAAATCCCAAAGGAGCGGATCAACAAATATTTTGCGCCGGGGACGCCCGCGCAGAAGATTGAGGACACCATCATCAAGGCGCTGGAGCTGTACCGAAAACGCCAGCGCAGTTTAGAACGATAACCCTACTCACAAGGGAGAAGTGCGCCCATTTGCAGGAAAACAGCGGCTTTTGCCGGTTTCCCCTCTCCACACCTCACCCCTTCCAGACAACCTAAACAGCCTAAAAAAGAAGATATAGTAAGGCGGCTTAGAGTATAAAAGCCCCGCCTGTTTTTCACAAACAGACGGCAGATTGTTTGAAGAGTGAGAAAGGCCGGGCGCGCCTCTCTTTTTTAGAACGTAAATGAATCCAGCCGTAAGCAGCACATCCAGAGCGATGTGCTTTTTTTGCGGCCATTTCAAGGAGGTAACAAGATGAAAACACTGAAAAAGCCTCTCTCCCTGCTCATGGCGCTGTTCATGTGCCTGGGTATGTTTGCAGGGACAGGTGTTACGGCGTTTGCCGCAGGTGAAACCATGACGACGTATATGGTGGATATTCCCCGTGCAAACGACCCCAATAAAGCAGGCTGGGGCCACCCGGCCCTCAACTTCCTGGGCGGATGGTCAACCACTGCACACGATAAGTTTTCCGTCCACACCCAGGACGCATACAACGGGCGCGCCATCTACTGTATCGAGCCTGGGATCGGCGTTCATTCCGGCGACCAATATACGGGGCGTGGGGAGGATTTCTGGGATAACTACCCCTCAAGCCTCAACCCCACCATCCCGCCCAACACTATCAAGGAATATATCGGACGCATTATGACCTATGGATGGCAGGGCAACGCCAGCACCTCATGGATGAGCGGCAACCCCGAACACGCGAACCAGATGGCCGGATATATCGCTACCCAGCTTTTGGTCTGGGAAACCATCGTGGGCGAGCGCGACAGCCAGTTCAACCATGTGGACGCCAACGCCCAGGGGAAAAACAATGTAACGGAATATATCAGCGCGGAACATCCCCTGCGCAGCCAGATTTTCAGCCAGTATTCCGCGATTGAAAGCGCGGTAAAACGCCACACCATGCTGCCCAGCTTTTTCAGCAGCACCGCAGACGCGGGAGCTTATGAACTGAAATGGGATGGAGAAAAGTATTCCGTTACCCTCACAGATACCAACGGTGTGCTGGGGGACTATACCTTTACCAGCAGCACCGCAGGACTGAATTTCTCCGTAAACGGCAGCCAGCTCACCATCACATCCAGCCAGGCCCTCAAAGGCGCTGTAACCGTGAAAGCGGAAAAGATCAGCGCCCAGCGCAGCGGCGTGGTGGTTTGGACGGACGGCGTGACCGGGGGCGGCACCCAGGACTTTGCCACCTACGGCACGACGGTTTCCGACCAGATGGTAGGCTACCTCAATCTGGAAGTGAAAACCGGCAATATGAAGTTAATAAAAACTTCCGAGGACGGCAAGGTGGAGGGGATTTCCTTTACCATCACCGGAGAGGGATATAACGCCACCAAAACCACCAATGCCGCAGGTGAAATTGACATTACCGACCTCAATCCCGGCGTTTACACCGTGACCGAGCAATCCATTGACAAATATGAACCCCAGGCCACCCAGCGCGTCACCATCGTCAGCGGCCAGACGGCTACCGTGACCTTTAACAATGTTCTCAAGCGCGGCACTCTGGAAGTCACCAAAACCAGCGAGGACGGTTTGACGGAGGGCATGACCTTCCATCTGTCCGGCACATCCCTCTCCGGCCTGCCGGTGGATGAGTACGCGGTGACGGATTCCACAGGAGTGGCAAGGTTTGAAAACGTGCTGATCGGCACGGGCTATGTGCTGGAGGAGGTGGATACCCCCATCCGCTATGTGGTGCCGGAGGCCCAGACAGCTACCATCGAATGGAATGAGGTCACGGATAAAACCGTGAACAATATCCTCAAAAAGTTCCGCGTCACCGTCACCAAGAGCGATGTGGAAACAGGAACGCCGCAGGGCGACGGCTCTCTTGCCGGCGCCACCTATGGGCTGTATAAGGGCGATACCCTCATCGACAGCTTTACCACGGATGAAAATGGACAGTTCACCACCGGCTATTATGTCTGCGATTCCGACTGGACGATCCGTGAAATCAACCCCAGCGAGGGCTATCTTGTGGATTCCACCATCCACCATGTGGGCGCGGAGCCGGAGCTATACACCATTGAGCTGAACGATACCGCTAACGATGTGACAGAGCAGATCATCAAGGGGGATATTGCCATCATCAAACACACGGACGATGGCGAAACAGGAATTGAAACCCCGGAGGAAAGCGCGGAGTTCCAAATCTATCTGAAAGCTGCGGGCAGCTATGACGCGGCAAAGGACTCCGAGCGCGATGTTCTTGTTTGTGATGAGAATGGCTTTGCGCAGTCGAAAAAGCTGCCCTATGGAACGTATATCGTCCATCAGACCAAAGGCTGGGAGGGCCGTGAACTGATGGATGATTTTGAGGTGTATATCGCCCAGGACGGGCAGACCTACCGCTATCTCATCAACAATGCAGCCTTTGAAAGCTATATCAAAGTAGTCAAGGTGGACGCGGAAACCGGCGTCGCCATCCCCTATGCAGGCGCAGGCTTCCAGATTTACCGCCCGGACGGCAGCAAGGTGGAAATGACCTTCACCTATCCGACGCCCACCACGATTGATACCTTTTACACCAATGCCGAGGGCTACCTTGTCACCCCGGAAAAGCTGGAGTATGGCTCCGGCTATTCGCTGGTGGAGGTGCAGGCCCCCTATGGCTATGTGCTGGACAGCACCCCTGTGTATTTTGATGTGACCGAGGACAATTCCACCGAGGAGGGCGGCGTGACAGTCATCGAAGTCACCAAACCCAACATGGCCCAAAAAGGCGTTATCAAGGTCAGCAAAACCGGAGAAGTGTTCACATCCGTACAGGAAAATGCGGGCGTTTATCAGCCGGTGTACGAAGTGACCGGCCTGCCGGGCGCGGTGTTTGAGATCACAGCTTTGGAGGACGTCTACACGCTGGACGGTACCCTGCGCTATTCTGCGGGCGAAGTGGTGGACACCATCACCACCGGGGAGGACGGGACGGCCCAGAGCCAGCCTCTCTACCTGGGCCGTTTCCAAGTGAAAGAAATCGAGTTCCCGCACGGCATGGCGGACACCGGCGAGAATATCACCGAGGTGGAGCTTGTGTATGCAGGCCAGGAAGTCGAAATCACCGAAACTTCCGCCAGCTTCTACAACCAGCGCCAGAAAGCCCTTGTGACGCTTGACAAGGTGCTGGAGCAGGATGAAACCTTTGGCATTGGCATGAACGGCGAAATCAGCGCCGTCACCTTTGGCCTCTACGCCCAGGAGGACATCACCGCAGCGGACGGATCCATCATCCCGGCAGATGGGCTTCTGGAAATCGTTTCTGTGGATGAGAACGGCCAGGCCATGTGCAAGACCGACCTGCCTTTTGGCAGTTTCTACCTGAAGGAGCTGTCCACCGACAGCCATTACCTGCTGAATGGTGAAACCTTCCCGTTCAGCTTTGAATACGGCGGGCCTTCCCTGGCTGTGGTGGAGATTGCCGCCCACAATGGCGAGGCCGTTTCCAATGAGCTGATCCGCGGTGAAATCCGGGGCCTCAAAACCGATGAGAATGGCACGGGCCTTTCCAGGGCTGTGATCGGCCTCTTTCAGAGCGATGAAACCGAGTTTACCGCAGAAAACGCCCTTGCCACCGCCACCTCTGCGGAGGACGGCAGCTTCTCTTTCACAGGTGTGCCTTTTGGGGATTGGGTATTAAAAGAGCTGGAAAGCCCGGCAGGCTTCATCCTCTCTGATGAAATCATCCCCGTTACCATTGAGGAAGATAGGCAGGTAGTGGAAATCTCCCTCGCCAACGAGCGCATTTACGGCGACTTGCGGCTCACGAAAGTGGATAAGGACTACCCGGACAACAAGCTCACCGGGGCCGAGTTCGAGGTGTACCGCGATACCAATGGAAATAAGGAGCTGGACGAGGGCGACGAGCTGCTGGGCAAGATGGAAGAAACCAGCACAGGCATTTATGAAATGACGCACATTGAATACGGCGGCGTGTTCGTAAAGGAAACCAAAGCGCCGGAGGGCTTTCTGCTGGATGAAAACGCCTACTATGTGGAGATCACCGAACACGGTAAAATCTACGAGGTGGAGAACGAGGCCGGGAAAGGTTTTGTCAACGCGGCCCAGACCGGCTCCCTGCGGATTGAAAAGACATCCAGCGATGGCAAGGTGGAGGGCTTCTCCTTCCGCGTGACGGGCGCGAACGGTTACGACCAGACCTTCAAAACCGATAAAAACGGTGAAATCCACATCGAGGGCCTGCGCGTAGGCGATTACACTGTGTCCGAGGTGTCGGACGGGGCCAGCGCCAGCTATGTGCTGCCTGCGGATAAGACAGTGACGATCCTGGCGGATAAGACCACTGTGGCGCAAATGCACAACGAGCTGCGCGATACCCCGAAAACCGGCGATGACAGCAAGCCGTGGCTTTGGATGGCCCTCATGGGCGTGTCCGCTGCGGGCGCTGCCACGCTGGGCGTCCTGGGGTATGTAAACAAGAGAAAAAAGGGTAACAAATCCGCGAAATAAGGCGGTTTGAATTTGTGTCAGGAGGAAATCATCATGGAATTAAAAGCAATCATTGCCATCGGGCTTGTTCTTTTCATCATCGGCGGGCTGATCTTCCTTAAAATCAGAAGCCGGAAGAAATAACAGAAACACAGGGGCGGCCATGCGGGGCCGCCCCTCTTACATACCCAAAAAAGCAATGGAAAGGAGCTTGATGGCAGATGAAAGAACCATTTGAACAGCGGCTGTTCCGCATTTTCGCCCAGGCGGGCTATTCCCCGGTGCAGCTTCTCACCGTTACCCCGGAGGAGATGGTGGAGATCCCCGGCATTACCGTCCCCAATATCCGGGCGGTGCTGTGCGTCCAGAACAAGGTGCTGGCCGACCGCAACAAAATCCGCAGCGGCAGGCTGGTGGAGGAGCTTCTGAAAGAGGCAGGAGGACTGGAGGTGCGGCCATGAGCGAGCTGCACCTGTTGGACGTTCTGGCAGCCCGGCGCGGCTGCTACATTTCCGACCTCAATCTTGCCCCGTTCCTGCGCCGGATGGCGCTGTCCGACCTACGCCGGATGGAGGAAAACGCCTATCCGCTCTCTCAATGGCAGGACGCGGTGCGCTACCTCACAGGGGATGAACGGGATTTCGCTAGTGTAAAGGAAATCAAGGCGTTTATTTTGAGCGAAACGGAGGCAAAGAGATGAACGATGATTTACAGGAAAAACGCATGGCCGGTGATTATGAGATCATCCAAGGGCTGCATATAGGCGACCGGGAGATTGTTCTGGGGGAAAATGCACGGGATGAAACCGGCATGAAGTATATGTGCGCCTTTTGCCGTCAAAATGCTTTGTTTGCAGAATACAGCGAAGTGATGGCAAGTGATGATTTCCCAGAGATTGCAGAGCTGTTCGGCCGGCGGGTTGCCGAGCAAGCGCAGAAAACCCGCATAGAACTGAACAAGCCCCGCATACAGGGCATAAACGACCGCCTTATCACAGCGGAGAGCTGCACCCCTCTTTCCGGTGAGGATGATCTGCATGGAAAAATCGTGGTGGTAAAGCCGGAGGTGCTGCGCCGGGAATACCGCAGGGCAACCCATCAACTCAAGCTCTGCACGGGCGGCTTTGGCGCTTCTCCCCACAGCCGGGGCACCGCCTGTTTTTGCATTGATCTCTATACCGGCAAAGAGAGCCGGTATGAGCGCATGGATGTGATGGGAACGATGGAGCCGGAAAACCTTCCCGGCTGGGCCAGGCATGGGCTTACTGCCATCCAGCAGGAACAGGCTCAAAAGAAAACCAATAAGGAGCGTGAGCGATGATGGATTACAGAGAAAATGCGGGATATGTCATAACGGATTCCTGCCATGTGGGCGACAGCGAGTTTGTGTTGGGCGTCCATTTGACAGCGCCTCAGCAATTCGTTACCTGGAAATGCAAAGACCGGACGGATTACTACTGGGGCCACTATTTCAGCAGCCTGTTTGACGCGCAAAAGGATTTGGTAGCGCGGGCGCATGAGGAGGTTCAATATCTGGAGCAGCGCGGCATTGACCCCAACAAGATGGAGCTGGAACCCGCCGATTCCCCCTGGGGAGAAATCCAGACCTGCCACACCCTTTGCCCTGGCGCTTATTCCGTCAGCACCGCAGGCCATGGCGGGGTTATGGTCAGCCGGGAGCTTGCGGACAAGGCGCTTTGCAAGGAGGCCAAGACCTGCGGCTTTATGGAGCGCGGCTACCTTTGCTTTGAGGAGGACTGCGCTGCGCCGGTGGCTTTGCGGGAGCTGATGGACAGAGGGCTGTATCAAGCGCCCGTCAACGAGTATTTTGCCCCTGGGGAATACGAGGCTGTGATTAACGACAGCCTGCAAACCTTCCACCCGGAATACTGGCAGGCGCGGGAAAAGATGAGGGCAGAAAAAGCGCAGGCTTCCCGCATGAAAGCGTCAAAACACAAGGAGCGTGAACGATGATGAAGTTTCAAATTACCAGCATAACCCCGGAGGAACGGCTGTACGCATACAGCCAGAGCAGCCAGATCGAGGGGCAAACGGGCTGTATTGGCTATCTGCGCGGGGATTTTGGCGCTGGGCAAGAGTTTTATACTTCCTGGTTCGACCAGCGAAAGGAATATAAGGGCGATGAGTTCAAGGAGGAGTTTGATGAGGTGGTCAACACCCTGCGGGAAAAGGATGGGCTGCTTTGCAGCCGGGAAAGCATGAACAGGTTCTGCTGTCAACATCCAGAGGCTGAATTTGAGGGGAACTACTGCACCGAATATGGTTTTCGTGTGAAAACGCCCCAGCACACCTATATGCTGCGGTGCAATCTCAACCAAGGAGATTATAACTTTTACCTCTACGCCTACGTTGCCCGGTTTTTAGAACACCACATAGAGAAGGCCCAAGAAGGCATTCGATTTATGGCTTCCAGCGGCAGGGAGCTGTTCCGTATTCCAGACGGCGACCACATCCGTATTCAGCGTTCCGATGGCAGTCATGTTGACCGAAGCTGCCGGTATATTGACGAGTGCCATATGGAGATTGGCGGTGGATGGGATAACCTCTGTCATGTCTATCAATTCGCTGAGATGATGGAACGAAACGGCAGCACCGTCATTCCCCTACGCTCCTCTCTGCCTGCACAATGCTTCAGCGTACTTCCTTCATCCGGGGAACTGATTCTCCTAACCAGGGGCGAAAATGGATACAGCCCCTGCTATGATTTTTCAACCCCCGACGCCAGACAGAATCGGGAGTTCGCGGATGACTGCAATGTGAAAAACGGTGTCACCAAAACGCAGGAGGCCGCCATGCTAGCCGGCTCCATGTTCGGATGGCAGACCCCTGCCGCAGACCCCAAAAACTACGATGAGCAGGGTCAACCAGTCAAATCCCGACAGCGCAAAGCTGCGTCATTGGAAAGGTAGGTGAGAAAAATGGCAAATCTGCCGCCCGTAAAACTGGAAACACACACCACATGGTTTAATCTTCTGCTTACGCTTCTGCGTGAACACGCCCAAAACAATCCGTATGAGGAATACCGCCAGATGGCACAACGGCTGTTCTCCAAATGTATGGCCTACGGAACGCCTTTTACAGATGGATATGGAGCGTCCTGCGTGGATCTGCGGCTGTACCCCAGCGAAGCCGGAGAAACCATCTGGCTGCTTCTGCTTACCCTTTGCAGGCAGTATGACCCGGATCGAGATTACAGCGCGGAGCTGAAAAACACAGAAAAAGAATAACAAAAAAGGAGGTGCAACCGATGGCGATACGATACAAAGCATTGACGGAGCTGTACCATGAAACCCAGCGAAGTGTGACAGCTCCGGCACAGTGGCAGGCATTTCTTGCCTCAGCCTGCCGCAACTACCGTCTTTCCTTTGATGAGCAGTTGCTTGTCTATGCCCAGCGCCCGGACGCCACCGCCGTCCTGGAGATCGAGCGATGGAATAAACGGTTTGGGCGCTGGGTAAACCGGGGCGCGAATGGCATTGCTGTTTTTGACGGCGAGCATACGGGCAGGCCCCGGCTGAAATATTACTTTGACATTTCCGACACCCATGAGGGGAACTTCCCCCAGCCCATCCCTCTTTGGGCTGTGAGGCCGGAATATGAACCGGAAATCATCGAAACGCTGGAGAACAGCTTTGGCGAGCTGGAGCATAAGGAGGATTTGGGCGCGGCCCTGCTCTCTGCGGCGAAAAACGCAGTGGAGGATAACATCCAGGACTACCTCTCCGAACTGAAAACCGTTACGGAAGGCAGCTTTTTAGAGGAATTGGACGAATACAACGTGGAAGTCCTGTACCGCAAGGCCCTGGAAAACAGCATTGGATATATGCTCATGGTGCGCTGCGGCCTTGACCCTGCCGGAACCTTTGAGGATGAGGATTTCCGGGATGTGCTGAATTTTAACACGCCGGAAACCCTCAACGCCCTGGGCGTGGCCACCGGCGACATCTCCCAGATGTGCCTTTCCGAGATTTCCCGCACCGTCCTCGCCCTGCAAAGACAGCCCCAAAAAGAGAATCGCACATTTGCAGACCAGCAGAAAATCCAGTATCCTGTAACTGAACAGAGAAACCAGCCGTCAGAAAGGAGTTTTGAGAATGAACGGGATCACATACACGAGACAGGGCGACTACAACCTGCCGAACCTTCTGCCCCCGCAGGAGCCGGAGGCTCCCTCTGGGAAATACGCATTGCTTCGGAAGAAGTTTCTGAAAGAACACCGCAGGATCACCTACACGAACCTGTTGACCAGCGGGCAGCTCTCCAGCCATCTGGCGGAGATCGAGCAGACGGCCCAGCGCCAGATGGAGCAGATGGTGACACAGATGGCCAAAGAGAACGGCGTGACGGAGGAGCTGAAGGAGCGCGACCCGATGAAGTGGGTAGGGCTGATGAACAACCTTCAGAACGCAGCGGAGGAGATCATACTGAAAGAGCTGATTTACAACTAATTTCCGAACCGGAACAGCCCAGCACCCTAAATGCAGAGGAAGCGGACAGCCCAGAGCTGCCCGCTTTTTTGGATGAAAAGCAGATCATGGCCGTTATCGCCAATAAGGACGATGACCTCAAGTATAAGAAACAGCAGATCGAGCTTTTCTTCTCCGTCCACCAGGATACGCAGGAACGGGCCGATTATCTGAAAACGGCTTACCAGGACAGGTACACCGAAATCATTGCAGATGGGCAGCGCCTGGGGTATAAGCCGCAGGAGGACGGGCTGCTCATGTGGGAAGGCTCTTACCCATCTCGCACCAAAGAAGCCGTGTTTTCCTGGGGTTTGGTGGCGGAATGGACAGCCCAGCTCATCGACAAAAAAGAATACTTTATCCAGACGGACATCCGCAAGCTCCCCACACAGGAGGGCCAGCAGATGTCCCTCTTTGATTTTGGAGTTTTCAGCCAGCCGCAGTCGGAAGGCGGAAACCAGATTTCCCTCTTTTCTCATGCGCTGCCCCAGCAGGTGATCGATGAGGCACTTTGTATCGGCTCCAACCATGAGAACAGCCGCCTCACCATCTGCGCCTATTTCAAAAAGGATAAGCCAGACAACGCCCGTTTCCTTGCAGAACACTATGGGGAAAACGGCGCGGGCTTCTGTCTGGATGGGCGCAAGTATGCTGTCTGGTACAATGCCGAAGGAATCCGCATAGCCGGGGGCGAGAGCGCCCAGGGTTCCAGCGCCACGCTTATCTCCTGGGAACAGGCGGCAGCCCGTATCCGGGAACTGCTGGAGCTGGGGCGGTATATGCCCCAGAGCGAGCTTGACCAAGTAGATCACTATGAAATCCATGACCTGGCCGACCGGCTGCTGCTGATGTTCCGTGACATTGAGGATGAAGAAAAGCGGTTTTTCCCCTCATTGCGAGCCATCTATGATAAACCAGGTGGATTCCCGGAGGCAGTGGAGGAAATCGCAGGGCTGTTAGGCCGGGAAGATAGCTTACAGGCCATCCTCTCCGAATATGAAGCGTTTGCCGCAGCCTATCAGGATAACCCGGACATTCTGCGTTTCCGTTTTTATCGGCCTCTTGTGCTGCAAGCACAGCTTACAGATTTACAGCGGGAACCTCTGCACTTTACCGCCGCTGAAAGTTATGACCCTCAGCGGCGTTTGTATATCTCCATGGATGAGATTGACAGACTTTTGCGCGGAGGAAAACGCAGCACCGACTACCGGCTGGCAGTGTATTCCTTTTACCGCAACCACACAGACCGCAGGGAGCGCGAGGATTTCTTAAAGAATTACCATGGGGAATACAACGGGTATCATGGCGGAAATGACAACGTGACCTATCAGCCCGGCAAGGGCGTCCATTTCAGCCATGGCAGTATCACAGAGCCTTACGCCAAGGTGGAGCTGAAATGGAACGCGTTGGAAAAGCGCGTCAGCGCCATGATCGCCCAGGGGCGGTTTTTATCCGAGGATGACCGGGCCGCTATGCCGCAGTATGAAAAACACCAGCTTGCCCGGAACATCCACACTTTCTTTGAGAACGTACCCCAGGAGCAGCCGCACCCCTATCCGTTTGGCTTTGACTATTGGGACGCGGTGAAGCTCATCGAGCCGCAGCTTGACGACCCGGCCCGCGTGGAGGAAATCTACCAGATGATGGTGCCGGTGTGGGAAGCCACCCCGCAGGACGACCGGATGTATAAGTGGCGGCAAACAGCCTTTGAAAACCTTTCTGCGTTCCGGCAGGGTACTTTTACCCTCTTTGCGGAACACAAGGAGCCTGCGGCCCCCGCCATGCCCCCGGAAAAAGCCTATGACCTGGGCTATGGACATCTGGGGAACGGCCTCACTGTCTGGAACAGGCTGGAGGAAGAACACGGGGATTACAAAACGGTGGCCCATATCGCCCCCGACCGCACCGTGCAATTTTATGATGAGGAAATGCCCCAGACGGTGCGGGATCAGATTCAGCATATTGCCGACACCTCAGAAATGACGGTTTCCGCCACTCAGGACGCGCCCGTGTTTCACACGCCGCCCAAAGTGCAGGAACCACCCCAAAAAGAAGAAGCCGCAGACCCCTATTCCAAGCTGGCGGCCCAAGTGCTGTATTTTATTGGCGAGTTTGACGGCTCCCGGATGGGCTATGGGGATACCGACGCGCAGGCAGTAGAAACCATTGCAGAACAGCTCCATGACCCGGCCCGGCGTGAGGAAATCCGAAGGCTTCTGCAATCTTTCCTCGACCATGCCGACCCGGAGGAAGAAATCGCGGCAGACATCACCCTTTGTATAGAAGAAATGGAGGAGCTGCCCCCGGCACTCACCCCGGAACAGGCCCAGCGGGAAGAAATTGCGGGGTATCTGGAAGAAGCTGGGTTTGTGGCTTCCGAAGAATTGATCGCAGACGGCATTGCCGAATACCAAGCCCACGGAGGCGAAGGAAGCAACCGGGAAATTGCAGGCTTTATTGAGCGTGAGTTTTTGACAGAGGAACCGGATACAGAACTTCTGGAAAAGGCAAAGGATCTGATTAACGAGTTTTGTGAGGATGAATACAACGAGCCTGCTGATTTCAGCGACCTGGGGAATGTGGGTCTTGCCTACACCACTATTACAGATGAGAAAATCCCCATCCAGGTCAACGCTGATCTGGTCAACTTCCGCATAGAGAGGTATCTGAACGGCGAATTCCTGGAGCGCAGGCAGTACAAGAGCCTGGAGGAACTCATCCAAAACGAGCTGGAGGAACTGGTCTTTGATAACCTTATCTCTGCTTCAGAGGAAGAATCCATCCACATTTTTAACGGTGATCCGGCTTCTCAGGAGAATTACCGGCTGTTGAGCCGCCTAAAAGCCGACTGCGATTACTTTCTGGGGGCTGGCAAACGGGCGGAAAAGCACCTTTGGTCTGGATATGTAAGAACGCATCTTGATAAAATGCGGGAATTATATGCTGCTCTCCCTGAAAAACCGGAATGGCTTGCCCCGGAGGATATAGGGCGCTATGACCGCCTGATGGCCCCGCCTTATCAAGTAGTCGTGTATCCTAACGAGGAGAAAGGGTTTGTAGACAAGCAGAGGTATCAAACGCTTGCAGAAGCGGAACAGGCTGCACAGAAGTATGTGGACGGCGTTATGGAGGGGGAAAGCGACTTTGCCTACGAGGGCGCTGCCGTCTATGACATTCATGAAAACAGATGGCTGTGCGTTTTCAGGAACTTCCCCAATCAATATGCAATCGAGCAAGCTGCACAGGCTCTCTCCCCAGAGGAACAGGCAGAATTACAACCTCTAAAAGAAAGAATGCTCCCGCAGTTGCCCAAGCGCCCCCGCCGTGAGCGCGTGACCTTTGCCCCTCTACACCCGGAAATCCCCAGGGAACAGCGCCATGATTTTCATATCACTGATGACGCCCTGGGGCATGGCACACCCAGCGAAAAATATGCAGCTAACGCAGCCGCCATCCGTACCTTGAAGCAGATCGAGGCCGAGGAACGGCTGGCTACCCCGGAAGAACAGGAGGCGCTATCCCGCTATGTGGGCTGGGGTGGCCTTGCGGACTGCTTTGAAGAAACCAGCCCCCATTACCAGGAACTGAAAAGCCTTTTGGACGAGGACGAGTACGCGGCGGCAAGGGCCAGCTCCCTCACCGCCTTTTATACCCCGCCCGTTGTCATCCGGGGAATCTACAAGGCTCTCTCCCAGATGGGCTTCCAGCAGGGCAATATCTTAGAGCCATCCTGCGGCACCGGCAACTTTTTGGGGCTTCTCCCGGCAGATATGGCAGGTAGCAAAACCTACGGTGTGGAGCTGGACAGTATCAGCGGCAGAATCGCCCAGCAGCTTTACCAGAATGCCAGCATTTCCGTGAACGGCTTTGAAAAGGTGCAAATGCCCGACAGCTTCTTTGATGTAGCGGTGGGCAACGTCCCCTTTGGGGATTTCAAGGTGATAGATAAGCGGTACGACAAGCACCACTGGCTCATCCACGACTATTTCTTTGGGAAGGCGCTGGACAAGGTGCGGCCCGGAGGGGTTATTGCTTTTGTTACCAGCAAGGGAACCATGGACAAGGAAAACTCTGCCGTCCGCAAATATCTGGCCCAGCGCGCCGATTTGATTGGCGCTATCCGCCTGCCGGACAACACCTTCAAGCAAAATGCCGGAACAAAAGTCACCAGCGACATCCTCTTTCTGCAAAAGCGCGACCATATCACGGATTTGGAGCCGGATTGGCTGCATTTGGATACGGATGAAAACGGCATCCGCATGAACAGCTATTTTGTGCAGCACCCGGAGATGGTTTTAGGCGACATGGTGATGGAATCCACGCGGTTTGGCCCGGACAGCGCCTGCAAAGCCCGCGAGGGGGCCGACCTGTCAGAGCTGCTTGCCGAAGCCGTCCAGTTTTTGCAGGCGGAGATCAAGCCCTACGAGCTGGAGGAACTGGACGAGGAGGAAGACCGCTCCATCCCCGCCGACCCGAATGTCAGGAACTTTAGTTATACCGTTGTGGATGGACAGGTGTACTATCGGGAAAACAGCCGTATGCACCCTTTGGAGGTATCTGTGACGGCGGAAAACCGAATCCGGGGCATGATCGAGCTGCGGGAATGTGTGCGCCGGCTCATCGACTACCAGACCGAAGGCTACCCGGACGCAGACGTCAAAGAGGAGCAGGCAAAGCTCAATACCCTGTATGACAGCTTCACAAAAAAATACGGCCTTATCAGCAGCCGGGGCAATAAACTGGCCTTTTCGGAGGACTCCAGCTATTGCCTTTTGTGTTCTCTGGAGGTGCTGGACGAAGATGGCAGCCTAAAAAGAAAAGCGGATATGTTCACCAAACGCACCATCCGGCCCCATGTGGCTGTGACCAGCGTGGACACCGCCAGCGAGGCCCTGGCTGTTTCGATTGCAGAGAAAGCCCGTGTAGACATGGAGTATATGGCCCAGCTTTCCGGCAAATCCCCGGAGGAACTGGAGGCCGAGCTTTCCGGCGTGATTTTCCGCAACATCGAAGGCCCGGAAAACCCGGACAGGCTGCGGGGAGCTTCCCTCAGCCTGCAAGCCTTTTCCCCCGTGACGGCGGACGAATACCTTTCGGGGAATGTACGCCGCAAGCTGCGGATGGCAAAAGCCTTTCTGGAGGCGGCCCCGGACAGCCAAAAGGCAGCCGCCCGTAAACAGGTGGAGGCTTTGGAGGCTGTCCAGCCTCAAGACCTGGGCGCTGGGGAGATCGGTGTGCGTATTGGCGCGAATTGGGTTCCTATCGACGTATATCAGCAGTTTATGGTGGAGCTGCTCACTCCCTATGGGCAGGCCCAGAATCGTATCAAAATCCTGCGCTCCGAGTCCACCGGCCAGTGGAATATCACCGAGAAAAACTTTGACCGGGCCAATGTCAAGGCTAACACCACCTACGGCACCAAGCGCATGAGCGCCTACCACATCCTGGAGCAAACCCTGAACCAGAAGGATGTGCGGGTTTTTGATTATATCGAGGACGAACATGGCAATAAAAAGCCGGTTCTCAACAAAAAAGAAACCGCTATCGCCCAGGACAGGCAGGAGCTTATCAAGCAGAGGTTTTCCGAGTGGGTTTGGAAAGACATCGACCGCAGGGAACGGCTGTGCGCCATCTACAACGAAACCTTCAATTCCAGCCGTCCCCGTGAATACGACGGCCAGCATATCCGTTTCGAGGGCATGAACCCGGCAATTACGCTGCGGCCCCACCAGATCAATGCCATCGCCCATGTTATGTACGGCGGGAATACCCTGCTGGCTCACGAGGTAGGCGCGGGCAAAACCTTTGAAATGGTGGCCGCCGCCATGGAGATGAAACGGCTGGGGCTTTGCACCAAGTCGCTTGTGGTGGTGCCAAACCATCTCACGGAACAATGGGCGGCGGAATGGCTCCAGCTCTATCCCAGCGCCAATATTCTGGTTGCTACGAAAAAAGACTTTGAAACACAAAACCGCAAGAAGTTTTGCAGCCGTATTGCCACCGGCGACTATGACGCGGTTATCATCGGCCACAGCCAGTTTGAGAAAATCCCCATGAGCGCCGAGCGCCAGCAGGCCATTTTACAGCAGCAGATTGATGAAATCCTGTTTGGCATTGAACAGGCCAAAGCACAGAAGGCGGAACGCTACACCGTCAAGCAGATGGAGCGCACCCGGAAATCCTTAGAGGCAAAGCTGGAAAAACTGAACGACCAGAGCCGCAAGGACGATGTGGTGACGTTTGAGCAGCTCGGCGTTGACCGCCTGTTTGTGGATGAGAGCCATTATTTTAAGAACCTCTTTTTAATGACGAAAATGCGCAACGTAGGCGGGATCGCCCAGACCGAAGCGCAGAAAAGTTCCGACCTCTTTATGAAATGTCGCTATCTGGATGAACTCACCGGAGGGCGCGGCACAATTTTTGCCACAGGCACCCCCATCTCGAACAGTATGGTGGAGCTTTACACCATCCAGCGGTATTTGCAGTACGGGCTGTTGCAGGAAATGGGCCTCATCCATTTTGACGATTGGGCCAGCGACTTTGGAGAAACCATCACCGCCATCGAGCTGTCCCCGGAAGGCACCGGTTATCGGGCCAAGACCCGGTTTGCCAAGTTTTTCAATCTGCCGGAGCTGATGGCCGCTTTCAAACAGGTGGCCGACATCCAGACGGCAGATATGCTCCATCTTCCCGTGCCAAAGGCCAACTTTCACACAGAGGTCATCAAGCCGTCCGAGCTTCAGCAGGAGATGGTGAAAGGGCTGGCGGAACGGGCGGAAAAAATCCGGGATGGAGGCGTTGACCCCCATGTGGACAATATGCTGCGCATTACCAATGACGGGCGCAAGCTGGCCCTGGATATGCGTCTTATCAACCCGCTGGCTGCCGACGACCCAAACGGCAAGGTGGCTGTCTGCGCCCGGAACGTCTACAAAATCTGGGAACAGACCAAAGAACAGCGTTCGACCCAGCTTGTATTCTGCGATCTGTCCACGCCCACCAAAGACGGCTCTTTCAACGTATATGACGATCTGAAAAAGAAGCTCATGGAGCAGGGTATCCCGGAGGATGAGATCGCGTTCATCCATGACGCCGACAGTGAGGTAAAAAAGAAGGCGCTGTTTGCGAAAGTCCGTGCCGGGCAGATACGAGTGCTGATGGGAAGCACTCAGAAGATGGGCGCTGGCACTAACGTACAGGACAGGCTGATCGCCCTGCACGATCTGGATTGCCCCTGGCGGCCTTCCGACCTTCAGCAGCGGCTGGGCCGTATTGTCCGTCAGGGGAATGAAAACGAGGAGGTGGAAATCTTCCGCTATGTAACCGAGGGTACGTTTGACGCTTACCTTTACCAGCTTGTGGAAAACAAGCAGAAATTCATTGCTCAGATCATGACCAGCAAGGCCCCTGTCCGGGTGGCGGACGATGTGGACGAAACGGCCCTCAGCTATTCCGAGATCAAGGCGCTGGCCACCGGCAACCCTCTCATCATTGAAAAATGCAATTTGGATATGGAGGTGGCAAAGCTCAATATGCTCAAGGCCAGCTATCTCAATCAGCGGTATTCCCTGGAGGAGCTGGTGCTGCGCGAATACCCGGCAGACATCGCCCGGATTACAGAACGGATTGCGGGCTATGAGAAGGATGTGGCGCTGGCAGCCGCCCATCCGAAAGGCCAAGAGGGCTTCTGCGGCATGGTGATCGAGGGCAAACAGTATGCCGAAAAAGAGGACGCTGGCAAAGCTATCATCGACGTTTGCAGCAAAATGACTGGCTCCGACGCGGTTTTGCTGGGAGAATACAGGGGCTTTTCCATGGTGCTGGCCTATGATGGTATCAGCAACGAGTACCGCATTACCCTGAAAGGCACCCTCTCCCATACGGTGACGCTGGGCGCGGATGTGTTCGGCAATATCGCCCGTCTGGACAATGCCCTTGAAAACCTTGCGGGGAGCTTGCAGGCAGAGCAAAGCAGCCTGGAGGAAACAAAAGGGCAGCTTGAAAATGCCCGCGCTGAATTGGGCGCGCCCTTTGCCCGCGAGGAGGAGCTGGCGGAAAAAACCGCCCGATTGAATGAACTGAACGTCCTGCTGAAAGTGGATGAGAAAGACAAGACGCTCATTGACAGCGTTCCCGATGAGGGCGAAGAAGTCCCGGAACGGAAGGTTGTGGGATTGGAGCGTTGATTCCCCTGTGCCGATTGGAGCAATCCAGTCGGCCTTTTACATACCAAGATGGACTTTTTCAAAAAAGTGCTGTATAATAAAAGCGGTTAGCTACAACTAATTCATTTCAGAGGTAAGGAAAATGGGACTGATAAAAAAATATTTTAGTAATACCCGGAAGCCGGACGGGATATTAGGAAAGATGATGGTAAGCGGAATGAATAAAGCTCATGCGGGGGTGTCCGACTGGGGCATAAGGCATTTATCTTCTATCCAGCCCCAGACGATCATAGAATTAGGCTGCGGTGGCGGACGCAATGCGGCCCAGCTTCTTAATAATTTTCCAAAGGCGACGTTGACCGCGTTGGATTATTCTGAGGTGTCCGTAGAAAAAACAAAACAGGTCAATCGGCGGGAAATCCAACATAAGAGGTGCCAGGTATTGCAGGGAGATGTCGCTACACTGCCTTTTTCAGAAAATAGTTTTGATCTGGCCACAGCCTTTGAAACCGTCTATTTTTGGCCGGGGCCTACA
>OHJH01000045.1_pt1 | contig 20151 bp, 16 predicted proteins | sample 1568471 | NCBI WGS metagenome assembly OHJH01 (sample SAMEA3879546, study PRJEB24766) | human gut metagenome | biome: human-associated habitat; feature: feces | place: USA | collected 1985/1987 | reverse complement strand
AAGGTTTCTTTCCCTTGCTGTGTCTATTGCGTGTTGAACTAACTGCTTCGAGTATCCACGACCTCCATATTCCGGAAGGACACGCAAGGCATGAAGAACTACTGTCTCGTTATCATTTGCATCAATAAGCCATTTAACTGCGTGATACGCCTCATCACGATCATGATTCATAATATACGCCGCAACAATTCGACCATCTTCAATACCGATAAACTGATTTCTCTCTTTGATTGCATCTTCGATCATTTCATCTGGAGGGAAACCACCTTTATCTCCCTCCGGCAGAAAATCTTTTTCGCTCAAAACTTTACACATACCGTCATAAAACTGTCGCAATTCTATAAAATTTTTCTCTTCTGCATATCTGATAATCATAGAAATCTATCCCTCCAACCTCCGATTTGTTTGCCACATCATAGCACACCCTCAAAAATGTGTAAAGCCAAATTCTACACCGAAAGGAGATCTTAACCTTGAAAGATGCAACGCAATTTCATATCCGCCCTGCCCGCCCAGAGGAGGCGGGCTTATTTTATACCCCGCACCCCGAAGAAGATAAGCGGTTGGGTACCGTTGGCCATGTCCGCATGGATTTCGGGCGCAGCGGCAACGAGTTCCGGCATACATGGTGGCCCCGTGGCCCGGAGGAGCTGAACAGCCCCGCGTTCAAAGCGGAGCTGCAGGCGGTCGTGGACACGCTGCGGGAGAGTATGCTGAAAAGCCGCTTCGCTATGGAGCGTTTCTGTTATGAACACGGCGGCAAAATCAGCGGCGGCTGGACACAAAACTACGGTTACATCGTGGAAACCGAGCATTACCGCTACTGCCTCACTGTGCGTCCTGTTGCGCTTTGCCCTGCGCTGTGGTATACTGCACATATCTATCCCCACATTGCCTTCATAAAGGAGGACTGCCTGTGTCTACAATGTTGGAGCGCCGCTACCGGCGGCAGCACCTGAACTGTGTGCGGCACATCACCCTGGACCCCAAGGGCCGGGGCGTGGTGCGTATCCACATGATCCCACCCCGTGAGGACGCGGAAAACGCGCCCTTTCTGCTGCTGCTCAACGGCAGCAAGCTGGTGCCCCTGAACCTGAGCTGGGCCATCCTGCTCTCCTGCTTCATGGATCGACTGGAGCCTTTCGCCGGGCTGGAGATCACCGAGAGCGACTGGAACGCCATGGCCGCCGGTGCGGTGGCCCGGACCCATAAGGTCTACCCCTTCACGCCCAAGGAGCGTCTGGCGGAGGACCTGCAAATCATGATAGAGTCCCTGGTGGCCATCGCCCGGGGGCAGGCGCCGGAGGCGGAGGTCGCGCCGCTGACGCTGGGCGAGTACGCCCCCGAGATGACCGCGCCCCACCGTATGGACCTGATGGTCAGCGCCATGACCCGTGACGGCGCGTGGCACTGCAACCAGAAATGTCTGCACTGCTATGCGGCGGGACAGCCCCTGTCCGACACACCGGAGTTGACCACCGCCCAGTGGAAAGAGATTTTGACGAAACTGCGCGCGGCCAATATCCCCCAGGTGACGTTCACCGGCGGCGAGCCCACCCTGCGCGCCGATCTGGTGGAGCTGGTGGATGCCGCCCAGTGGTTCGTCACCCGGCTGAACACCAACGGCCGCTTGCTGACGCCGGCGCTGTGCCAAAAGCTGTATGACGCCAGCCTGGACAGTGTGCAGGTGACGCTCTACAGCCATGATAAGGACATTCACAACGCCCTGGTGGGGGCCGACGGCTTTGACGACACCGTGGCGGGCATCCGTGCCGCTGTGGCGGCGGGGCTGTCCGTGTCCGTGAACACGCCCCTGTGCAGCCTGAATACCGCCTATGACGAGATGCTGCGCTTCGTCCACAGTCTGGGCGTCCGCTACGTGACCTGCTCCGGGCTGATCCCCTCCGGCGGCGCGGTGGGCGACGAGAGCCGGGCCACGGCGCTGACCGAGCAGCAGCTCACCGACGTACTGACAAAGGCCGTGGCGGTGACGGAGGAGCTGGAAATGGAACTGGACTTCACCAGTCCCGGCTGGCTGAAGGAGGAGACGCTGCGCGCCCTGGGCCTGACCCTGGTGCCCAGCTGCGGCGCCTGCCTCAGCAACATGGCCATCGCCCCGGACGGCGGCGTGATCCCCTGCCAGAGCTGGCTCAGCAGCCAACCCTTGGGTAATATCCTCGCCGACGACTGGGACAAGATCTGGCAGAGTGAGCGCTGCGCGGCCATCCGGGCCAAGAGCGCCAAAATGGAGCAGCTGTGCCAACTGCGTGAAAGCAACCGGGAGGAGGGCACCCTATGCTGAAGAAACTGCACGTTCTGCTGCTTGTCTTACTGGCGGCGGTTTGCTTTACCGCCACCGCATGGGCAGATTACGACTACATCGAGCAGTACGGCGTTATGGTGACGCCCAACACGGAGGATGGCAGCCTGCTTATCACCGTGAAGCTGGAGTGGACGCCGCTGGAGGAGCTGCCCTACGGTCAGGAGCTGAAAATAGGCGTGCCCAACGGTTCCATCCGGGACGTGGCGGCACTGACGGACAACATCGAGCGGCTGGACTTCGATAACAGCTATATGTATGTCTATCTTGACCGCGCCTACGAGGCGAACGAGACGTTTTCCTTCGCCTACTCGTGGGTGCAGGAGTATATGTATCAGCTCAGCACCAACGGCGTTATTGAGGACTATGACAATGTTCGCTACGACTATGTGACCTACGACTACACCCCCGGCTGGTTCGACGAGGCGAAGATCGGCCAGATGACCCTCATCTGGAACGACCCCGCCGGGCTGACCGGCGATTTCACCGAGGGCACGGTCAGCGGCGCTGACAGCGTGACGGTGCAAAACGGCATGGCCATCACCGCCTCCGATCTGGACTACGGCTACAAAATGAACATACAGGTGCGCTACACCGACTGGCCCACCCAGCTGTCGGAGGAATACAGCGCCGACAATCTCCCCTCCGACTACGACCACTGTGTGGACGTGCCATGCGAGCATTTTGAGGACGACACCGGTGACGCCATCATCGGCATGATGGTGACGATATTCGTGGTGATGTTCATCCTCGTGCTGATCTCCGCCGCCCGCCGGGGCGACGGCTACGCCGGCGGCTTCGGCACCCGGTATGTGTTCGTCAACCACCTGTGGTACCCCGCCGGGCCGGACGGCAGGCCCCGTCCCGGCAGCGTGGGCACCAAAACAAAGCCCAGACCGCCCAGAAGAGGTGGCGGCGGCTTCGGCGGCGGAAGCCGTGGCGGCGGCTTTGGCGGAGGCGGCTTCGGCGGCGGCAGCCACTGCGCCTGCGCCAGCAGCTGCGCCTGTGCGTGCGCCTGTGCCTGTGCCGGCGGCGGGCGCGCCGGCTGCTCGGCCAAGAACCTCTACGGCGTGGGCCTGGACGAAACACTGTCCGAAAAGCTCTGATAAAAAAACATCCCCCGACCGGGGGATGTTTTTTTGCTTACGAGTATTGGAAACCTCTGCCCGGCTCCTTAAACTCCGCCACACGCTTGTTAAAGCTGGCGAAGGCCGCGTCCTCGAAGGCCAGCGTGTCCTCGGCGCCCATCTGCCGCAGCAGCCACTTGCACAGCGGAGGATTTAGGATCAGCAGCGGACCGATCAGCGCCGTAGCGTACAGCCCGCCCCGGCGGAAGCCCTCCGGCTTCGACTCCGGCGTGCGGCCCACGCCCCGTACGGTGTCAAACCAGCCCTCCGCCTCCGCTGCGTCGTAGTGGAAGCCGAACAGGCTCTTGAAGCCGACGACCTCCATACCGTCAAAGGTGCCCAGGAAGAAGCTGTTGTGCCGCTTCATCATGGTGTACCGCACCCGTCCGGGCAGAATGCCCAGCCCCTCTATGGTGTCGGCGCTGTCGCTTTCTATGGCGGCGGAAAACACGTCCGGCGCGTTGCCGGTCAGCAGGATCAGCTGTCCCGCGTCCGCCTTTTCGGCGATGTCCGCGGCATAGGGCCGCAGGGCGTCCGCCGCCAGACGCAGCCCCTGTTCTGTGGTACTGCCCATATAGACCAGCGCCACATCCTCCGTGAGGAACCGGGGTTTGCTGTGCAGGTCCGTCTCTATGATCTCCAGCGCCGGGCAGCAGCGCTTCAGATAGTAGATGTTCTGCAGATCGCCGTACAGGTTGCAGACCTCCGGAAACAGAATTTCCGCCTTCATTGCGCGCCCTCCTTTGCCAGCAGCTTTTCCTTCAGCTTTTCCCTGACCCGGAAGGCCAGGGGCGTGCCGTCCACGCCGTAGAGCAGATACACGTCGTCGCCGGGGGTCAGCGGCAGCAGCTCCAGGGCGGCGAACTCGTCCTCGGCCAGCCGTATCTTCTGCCGGGGGATGCCCGCCAGCAGCAGCCGCAGCTGGTAGTCATAGGCCCGCGGCCCGGCGCAGACCAGGCACGTCACATCATCGCTGTTCAGGAATTCAAAATCCGTGTCGTACATCCAGCTGGGGTTTTCCGACCAGCTTTTGGCCACGCCCAGGCAGTTCATCATCAGCAGCAGCTCCTTCTTCCCCGGCTTGGACCGGATATAGTCGAAGTTGCGGGAGCAGGCCAGGGCGTTCTTGTCCTTGGACATCTGCATAATGACCTTCACGCCGCCGATCTCCTCCTCGGACAGCCGGCTGGCGGGGATCTTCACCTCCGCCATGCGGCGGGCGATGGTGCCGTGGTCATAGCCCAGCTGCCGCAGGGCGGCGATGACCGTCACCGTGTTGTAGATGTTGTGCAGGCTGTCGGTAATGAGGGTGTACGGGTACTCCTGCCCCGCCTCCCGTATGCACATGGTGTGGGCGGCGGTGTCCACCTTTGTGGCCAGATAGTCGCAGTCGGGGGAGTGGAAGCCGCAGCTCTCGCACACGGCCCGGCCGATGTGGTGGTAGCGGCGGTATTCATACCGCAGCTTCCCGGCGCATCGGGGGCAGATACGCATATCGTTCAGCAGGTTCTCGCATTCCGTCACGTCGGTGGGCAGCCGGTCGATGCCGAAATATACCCGCTGGTTCTCCGGCGCCACCGTGCAGGAGATCAGGTCGTCGGCGTTGAGGATCAGCCTGCTCTCCTTAGGCAGGGACCGGGTCAGGATGTCCGCGATGTAGCCCGGATGGGCGTTCCGCATGATGGAGTCCCGGAACAGGTTGGTGATGACGATGTGCTCCGGCTTCACATAGGGATAGATCCTGGGCGCGGAGCGCTCGTCGATCTCCAGGATCGCCAGGTCGTACTCCGGCCTGATCCGGCCCAGCAGGCCGCAGCCCTTCAGCAGCGCCGTGCTGACGCCGGAGATGATGTTGCTGCCCGCCCGGTTGCTGAGTACGGTCTTGCCCTCGGCGGTGAGCACGTCATTCAGCATATTGGCCACGGTGGTCTTGCCGTTGGTGCCGGTGACGGCTATGATGTGCTCCGGCTTGCCGATATACTTCAAAAAGTCCGGACACAGCTTCACCGCCAGACTGCCGGGGAAGTCCGTGCCGTTGTGGCGGGTGATCTTCAGCGCCGGGATGGACAGCTTTGCCATCCACAGCGCAAACAGGAACCGCAGTTTACCCATTGTCATTCCTCCAGAGCGATGGCGCGGCAGGAGCAGCCATCGGCATTCTCAAATTTCAGGGGCAGCGTAACGAACGTGAAGCGTCGGCCCAGCAGCTTGTCCAGCCCCTTGAGGTTCTCGGTGTTCACAAAGTCCGCGCCCAGCAGTGTCATGTGGTTGGGAAAATCCACGCTGTCGCAGGGGTCCAGCGAGATGGTGTCCTCGCCCACGCCCTTCAGCGGCAGGCCGGCCAGATATGCCGCCGCCTCCGCCGTCAGGCAGGGAAAGCCCTCATAGTAGCCCGGCGTGCCCCACTTCTTGTCCCAGCCGGTGCAGAACAGCACGAAGTCCGCGCCGTTCAGGTCATAGCTCTGCAGCAGGGACAGAGTAATGGCGCGCTGCCCCCGGCAGTCCACCACCACGGCGGGACCGGCGAACTTCGCCGCGTCATAGCAGTCCAGCGCCGTACCGTCACGGAGCATATGGGCCGGGGCGTCCATGTGGGTGCCGGTATGGGAGAACATATGCAGCAGCGTCTCCCGGTAGCCGCACTGGTCGATCGTGCAGGCGGTGGTCAGCCGGGGCTGCTCCGTGCCGGGATACACCGGCATATCGTTCCGTATGGTGTGGGTCAGCTCATGTGCCGTCATGCGTCCGCCTCCTTGTCGTGTGTCTGCAGCCAGATCAGCAGCGCCGCCACATCCGCCGGTGACACGCCGGACACCCGCCCGGCCTGCCCCACGTTCAGGGGCCGCAGCGCGCTGAGCTTCTCCCGCGCCTCCAGCCGCAGACCCTGAATGTGGTCGTAGTCCATATCCGGCGGCAGCTTCCGGCGCTCCAGCTTCTCAAACTCCGCCACCTGCCGCTGCTGCCGCTGGATATAGCCCTCGTACTTCACGGTGATCTCCACCTGCTCCCGCACCTCCGCGGGCAGGTCGGGTCGATTTGCGTCGAATTCTGTCAGGTCCGCGTAGGTCAGCTGGGGCCGCCGCAGCAGATCGATCAGGCGGCAGCCGCTGTCCACGGCGGCGGTGCCCCGTTCTGTTAGCAGGGCGTTCAGCTCTGGCGTGCCGGGTATGCCCGTGCGCTCCAGCCGCCGTATCTCCTTCGCCACGGCCTCGTACTTGGCCTCCACCGCCGCCAGCCGTTCATCGCTGACCAGCCCCAGCTCGTGCCCGATAGGGCACAGCCGCGCATCGGCGTTGTCCTGCCGCAGCAGCAGCCGGTATTCCGACCGGCTGGTCATCATGCGGTACGGCTCCTCGGTGCCCTTGGTCACCAGGTCGTCGATCAGCGTGCCGATATAGCTCTCGCTCCGCTTGAGCACCAGCGGCTCCCGGCCCTGCAGCTTCAGCGCCGCGTTCACGCCGGCCACAAAGCCCTGCACCGCCGCCTCCTCGTAGCCGGAGGAGCCGTTGAACTGCCCCGCGCCGTACAGGCCGGGCACCGCCTTTACCTCCAGCGTGGGCAGCAGCGCCAGCGGGTCGATGCAGTCGTACTCAATGGCATAGGCCGGCCGCATCATCACCGCCTGCTCCAGCCCCGGCACCGTGTGCAGCATCTCCAGCTGCACCTCCTCCGGCATAGAGGACGAAAAGCCCTGCACATACAGCTCCTCGGTGTCCAGCCCCATAGGCTCGATAAACAGCTGGTGCCGGGGCTTGTCCGCAAAGCGCACCACCTTCGTCTCGATGGACGGGCAGTACCGGGGGCCAATGCCCTCGATGACCCCGGAATAGATGGGGCTGCGGTCCAGATTTTCCCGTATGATCCGGTGCGTCTCCTCGTTGGTGTAGGTCAGATAGCACACCGCCCGGTTTTCCGGTACGTCCTTTGTCTCAAAGCTGAAGGGCAGCGGATCCGGGTCGCCCTCCTGCAGCTCCATTTTGCTGAAGTCCACGCTGCCCCGGTGTATCCGCGGCGGTGTGCCGGTCTTGAACCGCCGCAGGGGCAGCCCCAGTGCCCGCAGGCTGTCCGTCAGGGCGTTGGCCGGGTGCAGGCCGTCCGGCCCGGAGGCCTCGATGCACTCGCCCACGATGGTCTGCCCGGTCAGGTAGGTGCCCGTGCACAGAATGACCGCCCGGGCGCCCAGCACCGCGCCGGTGCGGAGCACCACGGCGGCGGCATGGCCGTTCCCGTCGCAGCGTATCTCCGTCACCTCCGCCTGCCGCAGCGTCAGCCCCGGCTGCAATTCCAGCGTGTGCTTCATCACCTGCTGGTATTTCCGCCGGTCCGCCTGAGCCCGCAGGGACCACACGGCGGGGCCCTTGCCCCGGTTCAGCATCCGATACTGGATGCAGGCCCTGTCCGCCGCCCGGGCCATCTCGCCCCCCAGTGCGTCCAGCTCCCGGACCAGGTGACCCTTGCCGGTGCCGCCGATGGCCGGGTTGCAGGGCATATTCCCCACCGCGTCCAGGCTCACCGTCAGGCAGACGGTCTTCATGCCCATCCGGGCCGCCGCCAGGGCGGCCTCGATGCCCGCGTGCCCCGCGCCGATGACGGCCACATCATAGTCGCCGCCGTGAAACTCTCTCATCAGGTGCTCACCTCACCACATAAGACTGCTTGAACACTTTATTATACTATACAGCACACAACAGCGCAAGAGTGTTACACAGAAATAACCCATAGGTATTGTGCAATGTGCAATAAAAGTTTACAAAAGCTTTATACAGAATATCCAATTTTGCGCTTGTTATCCGGGCTGCCGCGGCATATAATAACACTGTAAAACGGAAGAAAGGAGCGTGATATCACCATGACGACAACTTGGATCTGGGGTGACCTGGATGACATGATCTTTGCCGACAGCGACTGGGAAGTGAGCCAGCGGTAAGGCATACCGATGAGGAAACCACGCGAAAGCGTGGTGATTTGCTTTTTTATGGGTGTTTTTCGACAGAAAACGCCTCCTGCACATAGATCGCAAAGCCTGATCCCCGCGCAGCAAAGATGAAAAGAGACGGCCAACGCCGTCTCTTATTTGTTATTTTCGGTTGCTCTTAATGAGATATTCGTGATACCTTAACGATATTTTAGCGTTACCTTAGCGACAATGTATGTTATAATAGCGTCATCAAAAGGAGGGGAGGGCGGCTATGACCGGTAAACAAGCCCGCCGGAGACAGTTGCTGCGGACCATTGGTCTGCACTTTTCCGGCATGGATGTGCTGAAAGCACTGGGACTCTACCTGGTAGCCGTTATGTGCTGTCTGCTGCTTCGCAGCTTCGATATGCACAACGACACCAGCTACGTTGCCATGATCTTTCTGCTGGATGTGTTCCTTACCGCCTACTGGACGGACGGCTATCTGCTGGGCATCATCATGGCGGTGGTGGGGATGTTCAGCGTGGACATCATCTTTACCTACCCCTTCTGGCATATCAGCTTTACGCTGACGGGCTTTCCGCTGACGTTCCTGGTGATGATGACCATCTCCATCCTGACCGCTACCGTTACCAGCCGGGCCAAGCAGACCGAGCAGGTGCGCCGGGAGGCCGACCGCGAAAAGATGTATGCCGACCTGCTGCGCGCCGTGTCTCACGACATCCGCACGCCGCTGACCGGTATCGTGGGCGCCACCAACGTTCTGCTGGAGCAGGACGGCGGACTGACGCAGGAGCAGCGCCAGCAGCTGCTGCGATCCACCAACGAGGACGCCCAGTGGCTCATCCGCATTGTAGAGAATTTGCTGTCCATCACACGCATAAGCTCTGAGGAGGCTAAGGTCAAGAAAGAGCCGGAGCCGGCGGAGGAGGTCATCGAGTCCGCCGTGGCCAAGACCCACAAGCACTACCCGGAGGTGGATATCCGTGTCCATCTGCCGGATGAGCTGATGATGGTGCCCATGGATCCCTTGCTGATGGAGCAGGTACTGGTGAACCTGATGGAGAACGCCGTCATCCACGGCGAGACCCACCATATCGACGTGACCCTGTCCAGCGAGGGCAACTGCGCGGTGTTCACTGTGGCGGACGACGGCCGCGGCATTCCCCAGCACCTGCTGCCCCGGCTATTTGACGGCTCTGCCCGCAGCGACCGCAGCAGTGACGGCAAGCGCAGCATGGGAATTGGTCTGTCCGTGTGCCGCACCATTGTGCTGGCCCACGGCGGTGTGATACGGGGAGACAACAGACAGGAGGGCGGCGCGGTATTTACCGTGACCCTGCCCATGAAAGGAGAAAACGATGAAGATTAAAGACAAAGTCCTGATCGTGGAGGATGAGCAGTCCATCAGCAACTTTATCTCCATGATCCTCACCGCCAACGGCTTCGACACCATCATTGTCCGCACCGGCGAGGAGGCCCTGACCATGATCGCCTCCCATTGCCCGGACATGATCGTCCTGGACCTGGGCCTGCCCGATATGGACGGCATGGAGGTGCTGAAATCTGTCCGCAAGTGGTCCAATCTGCCGGTGGTGGTGGTTTCTGCCCGCAACCACGAGCACGACAAGGTGGAGGCCCTGGATTACGGCGCCGACGACTATCTGGTCAAGCCCTTCGGCACCTCCGAACTGCTGGCCCGCATCCGCACCGCCATCCGCCACACCCGCACCACCCTTTCCAACACCCAGATCGCCCAGTCCGGCAAGTTCGTCACCGGCGATCTGACCATCGACTATGATAAGCACCAGGTGCTGATGAACGGCGAGAACGCCGGATTGACCGTCAATGAGTACAAGATCGTGGCCCTGCTGGGCAAGTACGCCGGCAAGGTCCTGACCTACGACTTCATTATCCGGGAGCTGTGGGGGCCCAAGGCCAAGACCGACAATCAGATCCTCCGGGTAAATATGGCCAACATCCGCCGCAAGATCGAGCCTACCCCCGGCAACCCCCAGTATATTTTCACCGAGGTGGGCGTCGGCTACCGTATGCGCGAGGGAGACTGATACATACCGAGAAGAAAAGACCGCCTGCGGGCGGTCTTTTTCATATGCGGGGTGTTTCTTTTGGAGAAAATATCTGCCGACACGAACCGACTCTTTACGGAAAATTTATAATGTACGGATAAAGAAAAACCGCATTTCCGCTGTCACCGTGTTAAGAAACGCCTGCCTGTATTTACAGGGCGGTTTTTTCGCTGTAAGATACAAACACGCCCGCCGCGGCGCGGCGGGGGAAACTTGTAAGGAGAGAAAACAATGGAAGAAAGAAAAGGCTTTGGATCCAATTTCGGATTCCTGATGGCCGCGGTCGGCTCGGCGGTCGGCCTGGGCAACATCTGGGGCTTCCCCAATAAGATGGGCGCCTGCGGCGGCTTCACGTTCCTCATCATTTACCTCATTTTGGCTGTTTGCTGCGGCTTCATCGTCATGGTGGGCGAGCTGGCCATTGGTCGTAAGACAGGCAAGGGCGCTGTGGCAGCATATAAGGCCCTTAGCAAGAAGTTCAGCTGGATGGGCTGGATGGGCATCCTGTCCGCGTTCTTCATCCTGTTCTTCTACTGCGCTCTGGGCGGCTACTGCATTAAGTATGTGGTGCTCAATGTAGGCGACCTGTTCGGCGCGGGCTTTGGCGCCAGTGCCATCGCCGCCGCGTCGGCGGACGCGGCCAGCGCCTCTCTGGGCGACGCGGTGTTCGGCGCTTTCATGTCCAGCACCACCGAGGCCATTATCTATGGCTTGATCTTCGTGGTGCTGACTATGCTTATCGTTCTCGGCGGCGTTGGCGGCGGCATCGAGAAGGTCTGCTCCGTGGGTATGCCCGCCCTGTTCGTGGCTCTGCTGATCTGCATCATCCGCGCCTGCACGCTGGACGGTGTGGACACCACCGTGCAGGTGCTCCAGGCGGACGGCTCCCTGGTGGAGCACGTGATCCACGGCAGCGCCCTGGATGGCCTGAAGTACATGTTTGCCCCCGGCTGGGCTACTGAAAATGGATACTATGTTCCCGCCTCCGCCGTCATCGATGGCGTGAAAATGTCCGCGGTGGAGATCAACGGCGTCATGCAGCGCATCGTGACCTTCAAGCAGGAGACACCCGACGTCCTGACTGTGCTGGCTACCGCCGGCGGCCAGATGTTCTTCTCCCTGTCCCTGGGTATGGGCGCCATGATCACCTACGGCTCCTATCTGCAGAAGAAGGAGAACATCCAGAAGAACGCGCTGCTGATCGTGGTCATGGATACGATGGTGGCTCTGATGGCCGGCCTGTGCGTGCTGCCCGGTCGCTTCGCTCTGGATCCCTCCGGCGCAGTGGGTGGCCCGTCCCTGCTGTTCGTCACCATGCAGAACGTGTTTAGCCGCATGGGCGGCCTCGGCCCCATCTTCGGCATCCTGTTCTATCTGCTGGTGGTCTTTGCCGCTATCTCCTCCTCTATCTCCCTGCTGGAGGTCATCGTGGCTCACTTTGTGGATAAGGCCCGCGACGAGGGCAAGGGTGACAAGCGCAAGAGCTATACCCTCATCGCCGCCGCCTGTGTGGGCCTGGGCTGCATCCTGGTCTGCGCTGACCGTCTGGGTGCCAGCAGCTTCTCGCCTGCGGAATTGCTGAACATTGCAAATCCCAAGACCTGGGCTGCCGACTGGCTGGACTTCTGGGATGCGCTGTCCGAGGGCATCATGATGCCGCTGGGCGCGCTGCTGATGTCTCTGATGATCGGCTGGGAGATCGGCCCCGATGTGGTCAAGGAGGAGGCCGAGGCCTCTGGCCATGCTATGGGCAGCTACGGCTTCTTCAAGGTCTGCGTCAAGTTCATCACGCCGCTGATCATGGTCCTCATCCTGTACGGTCAGATAAAGGAATTCTTCCTGTAAAGTCTCTTGACGAATTGTTAATAAACAAACTCTTACTTAACAGAGGGGACGCCGGTGCCGCCGCACCGGCGTCTCTTTTTGCGTCCGCGGACCCGGAAAGACTTGTGCCGCCTGCCGTAAAAAGCGCACGACGCTGTGTTTGCCGCCCGGTTTCTCTTGTAAAAACGACGAAAACGGAGTTCACAATTTGTTAAAATAATGGAATATGACGTTAAGAACTTGACAATATCTTGGCGTGACGGTATGATACAGGAGGTTGGCGGGGCAGATACGCTGTTTCGCTGGCTGATGGTATTCACCACCAATTTGTGAGGAGGTAAATCACACACATGGAAAAGAAAAGCACTAAAATAGCGTATTTCGTAGCGCTGGGTGTTTTCATTGTCCTGCTGGTCATCCTGGGGATCCAGTTTAAGGGCAAGGAAAATCCCGTCTTCGTCGGCGACGGCGCGTTCTACACCACCGGCGACGGCGTGTTCCTGGATGGCATCCTGAAGACCGCGGACGACAGCGAGGGCTCTAAGTATGCGCTGGACGGCTCCTACTATGTGAGCCCCGAGGCCGGCACCTACTTCGAGCTGTCTGAGGATGGCAACACCATCGTCGGCGCCGACGGTACCGAGTACGTCAAGTCCGAGACCCCCAGCAAGGACGTCAACGGCGTGGAGTACACCACCTATGAGGAGCAGGTCTACTCCGATACGCCCTTCGCCGGTACCTTCTGGTCCCTGCTGCCCCCCATCGTGGCCATCGTGCTGGCCCTGATCAGCAAGGAAGTGTATTCTTCCCTGTTCCTGGGCTGCCTGGTCGGCGCGCTGCTGTACACCCAGTTCGCTCCCTGGGATACCATCGTGACCCTGGTGGGTGCCGATTACGGTATCATCTCCGTGCTGGCTGACGGCGGCAACATGGGTATTATCGTGTTCCTGGTCACCCTGGGCATCATGGTGGACCTGATGAACAAGGGCGGCGGCTCCGAGGCCTTCGGCCGCTGGGCCAAGAAAACCGTTCACACCCGCTGCGGCGCGCAGCTGCTGACCATGCTGTTGGGCGTGCTGATCTTCGTGGACGACTACTTCAACTGCCTGACCGTGGGCGCCGTTATGCGTCCCGTCACCGAGTCCCACAAGATCTCCCGTGCCAAGCTTGCCTATGTCATTGACTCCACTGCGGCTCCCGTCTGCATGATCGCCCCGGTGTCCTCCTGGGCCGCCGCCGTTTCCGGCTACGTGCAGTCTCCCAGCATCAACGGCATTGAGCTGTTCCTGAAGCAGATTCCCTGGAACTACTACTGCCTGCTGACCCTGCTGATGATCGTGGTCATCTCCGTGCTGAACATCGACTACGGTTCCATGCTGACCCACGAGTACAACGCCCAGGTCAAGGACGACCTGTTCACCACCCCCGAGCGTCCCTTCGCCGGCGACGATGAGTACGAGACCGGCTCCAAGGGCAAGTCCTCCGTGCTGGATCTGCTGGTGCCCGTGATCGTCCTGATCATCATCTGCATCGTCTCTCTGATCTACTCCGGCGGTTACTTCGATGGCGGCATGACCTTTATGGAGGCCTTCTCCGGTGCCGAGGCCGGTCCGGCGCTGGCCATCGGCGGTCTGATCGGCTGCGTGTTCACCTTCGTTTACTTCTGGCTGCGCGGCGCCATCGGCTTCGAGAAGTCCTTTGAGTCCGTGCCCCAGGGCTTCATCCAGATGATCGCCCCCATCCTGATCCTGACCTTCGCCTGGACCCTGTGCTCCTTCACCCGCAATGCCATGTACTCCGCTGACTTCGTCAGCAACGCCATGGCCAACGTTGGCGACCTGCGTATGTTCCTGCCCGCCATCATCTTCATCATCGGCGCGGCTATCGGCTTCGCCACCGGTACCTCCTGGGGCACCATCGGCATCATGGCTCCCATCGTCGTCTCCGTGTTCAACTACGACGCGGAGCCCATACTGTGCACCATCGGTCTGGCGGCTGCCTGCTCCGGCGGCGTTATGGGCGACCACTGCTCCCCCATCTCCGACACCACCATCATGGCTTCCGCCGGTGCGCACTGCTACCACCTGAACCACGTGTTCACCCAGCTGCCCTATGCGCTGACCGTGGCCGCAGTGTCCTTCGTCAGCTTCATCCTGGCCGGCCTGATCCAGAACGTGTTTGTCAACCTGCTGATCGCTGTGGCCCTGATGGTCGCTACTCTGCTGGTCATCCGCGCTATCGTCAGCAAGAAGCACGCCGGCATCTTCGCCGAAATGGCCGAAGCCAACAAGGCGCTGGCTGCCAACAAGTAAAATATATCCATACATCAAAAAAAGAAAGCCCTGCGGGGCTTTCTTTTTTGTTCAGAGCAGGGAGACTGCGGGAATTTTGCGAAAAGATGTGACAAACCGCAACGAATGTGGTACAATGTCCCTATTGAGTATATAGGAGGTGTCGCTGTGCGGCAATATCCCCAATTAGAGATTGATCTTTCTCTGCTGCAAAGCAATGCCCGGGCGGTGATCTCCCGCTGCAATGCCGCGGGTATCTGTGTCTGCGGCGTTATCAAGGGTGCGGATGGCCTGCCGGAGATCGCCCGGGCCCTGCGTGCTGCCGGCGCCGCAGAGTTGGGCACCAGCCGCCTGGAGCAGGTGGCCAAATGCCGTGCCGCCGGTGTGCCCGGCCCCTGGCTCCTGATCCGCATCCCCGGCCTGACGGAGCTGCCGGACGTGGTCGCTCTGTGCGACACGTCCCTGCAAAGCGAGTGGGCCACCCTGATGGCGCTGGAGGAGGAGTGTCTCCGCCAGAACAGGACCCACCGCGTCATCGTGATGGCCGACTTGGGCGACCTGCGTGAGGGCTTCTGGGACAAGGACGAGCTGGTGGACGTCTGCCAGCGGGTGGAGCAGGACCTGCCCCATGTACATCTGGCCGGTATCGGCGTCAACCTGTCCTGCTACGGCTCCACCAAGCCTACCCCGGACAAGATGAACGAACTGGTCGCTTTGGCTCACCGGGTGGAGGCGCGTATCGGCCGATCGCTGGAGGTCGTCTCCGGCGGCGCTACCAGCTCCTTTACGCTGGTCCATTGGGGCACCATGCCCGCCGGTATCAACCACCTCCGAATCGGCGAGGGCATCCTGCTGGGCAAGGATTTGCAGGTGGACTGGGGCATCCGCGACATGGATTACCTCCGCATGGACACCTTTACCCTTCGGGCTGAGGTGGTGGAGGTCAAGGACAAGCCCACCTATCCCATCGGCGAGCTGGCCATCGATGCCTTCGGCCGCAAGCCTACCTATGTGGACCGCGGTGTCCGCCGCCGCGCCCTCCTGGCCCTGGGCCGGGCCGACGTGGGCGACCTGGAGAGCCTGCTCCCCCGCGAACCGGGGCTGACAGTCATCGGCGGATCCTCCGATCACTGCATCGTGGACGTGGAGGACTGCCCCCGCCGTCTGCAAGTGGGCGACATCGTGGAATTCTCGCTGTGCTACAGTCATATGCTGTACGCCACATCACGGAGCGATATGCGGCTCCTATTCAAACATCAACAGGAGGAAGCGTAAGACAATGGGAGATTTAGGGATTTTGATCATCGGCGTCGTGGACACGTTTTTTGCCTTTTTTGTGGTGGCGCCCATGATGCTGCAGGCGGCCAGCCTGTTTGGCGTACAGAAGCAGTTTGCTAAGGCCATGGTCCAGGAGGGCGTCGTCAAGCAGGAGGACGTGGACCGCATCCACCCCAAGAAGCAGATCGCCGGCGTGGTGATCTCGCTGATCATGCTGGCGGTGCTGGCGTTTACCTGCACCAAGGCCTCCCCCTGGGGCTATATCTGCGGCGGTGTGGGTCTGGTGGTAGGCCTGCTGAAGTACCGCACCATCGTCCAGTACAACAGTGAAACGGTCAAGCGCTTCAAGAACACCTATAAGGACGAGATGGATGTGGCCAAGTTCAACAAGTTCGTGGAGACGCATTTCTGATAAATCTAAGCGAATAAAAACCTCCCCGGCACTATGCGCCGGGGAGGTTTTTATTCGCTTTTTTCGATGGTGCCGCCACCCAGCACCTCGTCGCCGTCATACAGCACCACCGCCTGCCCGGCAGTGATGGCCCGCTGGGGCTGATCGAACACCACCCGCAGTCCGCCGTCCGGCAGGGGATAGGCGGTGCAGGGGGTCTCCACCTGGCTGTATCGCGTCTTGGCGGCGCACCGCACCGGCACCGCCGGTATCTGGCCGCTGATCCAGTTTACGTGGGACGCCAGCAGGGAGGAGGCATACAGCGCCGCGTCGTCTCCCAGCACGATGGCGTTGTGCACCTGATCCTTCTCCAGCACATATACGTGCCGCCCCACCGCCACGCCAAGGCCCTTTCCCTGACCGATGGTATAGCAGGGAAGGCCCCGGTGCCGTCCCAGCACGCGGCCCGCTTCGTCCAGGAAGTCTCCCGGCGTCAGTGTCAGCCCCTGCCGCTGCAGAAAGGTCACATAGTCTCCGTCCGGCACGAAGCAGATGTCCTGGCTGTCGCCCTTGTCGGCGTTGTCCAGCCCTGCCTCCCGCGCCTTGTCACGGATGGCCGGCTTGTCATAGTCTCCTACCGGCAGCAGCAGATGGGCCAGTTGGTGCTGCGTCAGCTGATACAGCACATAGCTCTGGTCCTTCCGCCGTTCCGCACCCCGCAGCAGGCGGTATCTGCCGCTTTCCGCGTCGTAGGCCACCCGGGCGTAGTGCCCCGTGGCGATATAGTCATACCCCAGCGTCAGTGCCCGGTCCAGCAGGGCGCCGAATTTCAGCTCCCGGTTGCAGTCGATGCACGGATTGGGCGTCCGTCCGGCGGCGTATTCCGCCGTGAACCTGTCCATCACGCACCGGCGGAAGCGGTCCGTCTCGTTGAATACATAGAACCGCATCCCCAGACGTGTGGCCGCCTGCCGTGCGTCCTCGGCATCGTCGGCGGAGCAGCAGCGGCTGTCCTCGTTAGGGGCCAGCTTCAGCATGGCGCCGTCACAGTCGTAGCCCTGCTGCACCAGCAGTGCCGCCGCAGCGGAGCTGTCCACGCCGCCGGACATGGCCACCAGAACCTTTTTCTTGCGCATACGATCGTTCTCCGTAGTCTATGTCTCCCGCGCCCGCATGGGGCGTATGCGCCGCCGTTCAGCGGCGGCGCATACTTTCGGGAAAATGTGGAAAGCTATCGGGCGAAGAGCGCCATAGCAGGCAGGGGCGCGTCCCTGCCGTTCCGCGGCGGCCCTCCGCCCGACAGCGTGTTCTTATTCGTCCAGATGCTTTGCCAGGAATGCCTCGTCGGGCAATGCGTCCGCCAGCTCCAGCAGTACCCGCTGGAAGCCGCCGGTGTAGTCCTCGATGTTCTCGCCCAGCGTCCCCAAAGCCCGTACCATCGGCAGCGCGATGGTGGCAGTGGTGCCCTGTCCCTCCCGGCTGTTCAGCAGCAGCTGGCCACCGTGCAGCCGTGCGATCTGATGCGCCAGGGGCAGTCCCAGCCCCACGCCGCCGGCGACATAGTCCAGGGTCATGGGCCGCATATGCCAGCGAAACAGCATTTCCTGCCGGTCGGCAGGAATGCCGCAGCCGGTATCCTTTACCTTGATAAGCACATGGGGCTTCTGCACGGCCAGCGTCACCGTCACCTTTCCACCGGCGGAGCAGGCCTTCAGCGCATTGGACAGCAGCTGCCACAGGGCCTGGCTCAGCCAAGGCTCGTTGACAGCGGTGATGGCGTAACGCTCCTCGCACACCATTTCCAGCTGCACGCCCTTCAGCTCGAAGGGGACCTCCGCCTCCCGGATGATCTCGTCCAGCCACACCTTCAGGTCCGTGTTTTCGGTGGGCAGCAGCTCCTTGCGGTTTAGCATAGAGGCGGACTCCAGGTTCTTTGCCAGCCGCAGCAACCGGAAATAGCCATGGTAGAGCATGGCGGCGTTCGCGTCCAGTATCGGATCCTCGTCCCGTTCATCGGCGGGGGCCAGCTTCTGCATCCCATAGTAGATATTGCCCAGTGCGGACCGTATCTGCATCGCCACCAGCGGCAGCCGCTCCATGTATACCTTTTCCTGCTGTGCCTGTTCCATGAGACCAGCCTCCTTCTGTTGTCAGCATACCAGTTTCCCGGTGCCATCAACCGTGCCAACTTCTGTCAGCTTGTTCACATCATATCAAATGCGGTGCAAGAATACAAGATTTTTATCAAATTTCCGCGAAACGAAAAAAAGTTTCAAAAAAGGCTTGCATTTTGCGGAATAACTGCATATAATTCTAAACATACCATACATTTAGGATATTCCATCAGAGAGGAAGATGTTTTATGAGCATTAAAGTCGGTATCAATGGTTTTGGCCGTATCGGCCGTATGGTCATGCGCTGCTGCATGGATCACCCCAACATCGAGATCGTGGGCGTTAACGACCTGTGCCCCGCCGATTACCTGGCCTATATGCTGAAGTTTGACACCATGCACGGCAAGTTCAAGGGTGAAGTTTCCTCCGAGGGCAACAACATCGTTGTCAACGGCAAGGCCATCCCCGTGTTTGCTGAGCGTGACCCCGCCAACCTGCCCTGGGCCAAGGTCGGCGCCGAGTACGTTATCGAGTCCACCGGCCTGTTCCTGACCAAGGAGAAGGCCGCCGGCCACATCGCCGCGGGTGCCAAGCACGTGGTCATGTCCGCCCCCTCCAAGGACGACACCCCCATGTTCGTCTGCGGCGTCAACCTGGACAAATACACCAGCGATATGCAGTTTGTCTCCAACGCCAGCTGCACCACCAACTGCCTGGCCCCCATCGCCAAGGTCCTGCACGATAATTTCGGTATCACCGACGGCCTGATGACCACCGTGCACTCCACCACCGCCACCCAGAAGACCGTTGACGGCGTCTCCCTGAAGGATTGGCGCGGCGGCCGTGCTGCCTCCGGCAACATTATCCCCAGCTCCACCGGCGCTGCCAAGGCCGTAGGCAAGGTCATCCCCAGCCTGAACGGCAAGCTGACCGGTATGTCCATGCGCGTTCCCACGCTGGATGTCTCCGTCGTCGACCTGACCGTCAACCTTGAAAAGCCCGCCACCTACGATGAGATCTGCGCGGCCATGAAGAAGGCCAGCGAGGGCGAGCTCAAGGGCATCCTCGGCTACACCGACGAGCAGGTCGTTTCCTCCGACTTCCTCGGCGATACGCGCACGTCCATCTTCGACGCCAAGGCCGGTATCGCCCTGACGGATACGTTCGTCAAGGTCGTGAGCTGGTACGACAACGAGATCGGCTACTCCAACAAGGTGCTCGACCTCATCGAGCACATGTACTCGGTCGACCACGCCACGAAGTAACTTAGCTTTTTCCTGTTCCTGTTTTTGGGTAAAAACAGGACGGTGCTCCTCTGAGACAAGAGGGATCTGGTGCGAGATCCCTCTTGTTTTTTTCGCGTTTTCGGTGGTATACTGCCATCGTTGCAAATTTTTCTTTGAGGTGGATCATGTTTCAAGGTTTTACGCCCGAGGCCGTCGAGTTCCTCTGGGGCATCAAATTCAACAACAACCGCGAGTGGTTCCTGCCGCGAAAGGAGCAGTTCCTCGCGCTCGTTGACCGGCCGATGCGCGAGCTCGGCAGCGAAATTTTTGACGCGATCGCCGCGGCGTATCCCAAGCAGTCGCTCAAGCTGCACGTCTGCCGCATCTACCGCGACGCTCGCCGTCTCTTTGGCCGCGGCCCATATAAGGACCACCTGTGGTTCACGATCGAGCGCCCGCACGAGCGCTTCGAGGGCGTCCCCGCGCTGTATTTCGAGCTCGCACCGAACTACTTCAGCTATGGCTGCGGCTACTGGGACGCCTCCCCCGCCACGATGGCCAAGCTCCGCCGC
>OHJH01000044.1_pt1 | contig 20186 bp, 15 predicted proteins | sample 1568471 | NCBI WGS metagenome assembly OHJH01 (sample SAMEA3879546, study PRJEB24766) | human gut metagenome | biome: human-associated habitat; feature: feces | place: USA | collected 1985/1987 | reverse complement strand
CTTTCCCCCATTTCTTCCGCTGTTGGAAGAAATGGGGCCGTCGGAGACAAAGAAAGCGCTCGCGCCGGGGCGCGAAATAGCCCGCTGCGCCGGCTGCGGGCGGGGGACGAAAAAAGGACCGGCGGGGCCGGTCTTTTGTGTTTTTTCGGCTGCACAGCTTACTGGGACTTGTTTTGCAGCTTTTGGAGCATGGCGGTGAATTCGGGCGGCAGGGGGCAGTGGAGCTCCACCGGTTCACCGGTGCGGGGGTGGACGAAGCGCAGGCCGGTGGCGTGGAGGCACTGGCCGGTGAGGCCGGGGACCGGCTTTTTGGCGCCGTAGACCGTGTCGCCCAGGATGGGGTGGCCGATGTGGGCCATGTGGACGCGGATCTGGTGGGTGCGGCCGGTCTCCAGGCGGCAGCGCAGGTGGGTGACGCCGGGGTAACGGGCGACGACCTCCCAGTGGGTGACGGCACGGCGGCCGGTGGGGACCACGGCCATCTTTTTCCGGTCGGCGCTGCTGCGGCCGATGGGGGCGTCCACGGTGCCGCTGTCCTGCTTCATATTGCCGGTCACCAGGCACTCGTAGGTGCGGGAGAGGGAGTGGTCCTTCAGCTGCGCGCTGAGGGCCAGGTGGGCGGCGTCGTTTTTGGCGGCGATGATGAGGCCGCTGGTATCGCGGTCGATGCGGTGGACGATGCCGGGGCGCTTTTCGCCGCCGATGCCGGAGAGACTGTCGCCGCAGTGGTGGAGCAGGGCGTTGACCAGGGTGCCGTCCGGGTGGCCGGGGGCCGGATGGACCACCAGGCCCGTGGGCTTGTTGACCACGATGACGTCGTCGTCCTCGTAGACCACGTCCAGGGGGATGTCCTGGGGGGGCAGGGCCGTCTCGCGGAGCTGGGGAACGTCCACGGTGACCGTCTCACCGCCGGAGAGGCGGGCGCTTTTGGCGGCGGGCTTGCCGTTGACACGGACGCGGCCCTCGGCGATCAGGCGGGCGGCCTGGGAACGGGTCAGCGCGCCGTCGGCGGAGAGGAAGGCGTCCAGGCGGACGCCGGCGTGTTCAGTTGCGGCTGTCAGCTCCCGCGTCATGGTCAGGCTCCTTTTTCGGCTTGTCGTATTTGTCGTAGAACCACAGGTAGTACACCGCGCCCAGCAGGACGCCGATGACCACGAAGATATCCGCCAGGTTGAAGATGGGGTAGGACATGAATTCCAGGTCGAACATATCCACCACGTAGCCGCGGCAGAGACGGTCGATCATGTTGCCTGCGCCGCCGCCAAGCACCAGCATGGCGGACGTAAGGCCCAGGGGGTGGCGGACGATCTTCTTTACCACCAGATAGACCACGGCGGCCATCAGGACGATGGTGACGGCGGCCAGAAGGCCGGTCTTGCCGGAGAAGCTGCTCCAGGCAGCGCCGGTGTTGTGCAGGCGGGTGAGCCGGACGATGCCCGGCAGCAGCGGGGCCGACTGGCCCACGTCCAGGTGGGAGGTGACCCACCACTTGAGAAGCTGGTCGCCGCCGATGCAGACGGCCAGCAGGATGACATACCACATAGTGTTTCCTCCGGGAGAATGTACTGCTGTTATGATAGACTATTTGGGCGGGGATTGCAACCGGAAAAGAAAAACGCCCCGAGGGGGGGCGCTGCGAGGGGCGGGAAAGGGGCGCCGGGAGGTCAGTCCTCCGGGAAGCCGGGCTTCATGCGGAAGGTGTAGGTGCCGTCGGCGCAGAGGGTATCCTGACTGTCGGTGACCCAGGCGTGCATGACCACCAGGGTGCGGCCCATGTGGATGGCCTGAGCGTGGCCGCAGAGGACGTCGCCCTGGGCGATGCCCAGGAAGCGGGTCTCGCAGTTCACCGTAAGGCCGCGGCTGCCCCGGGTGCAGGCGGCGGCGCCGGCCACCTGGTCCAGCAGGGTGCAGTACACGCCGCCGTGGACGATGCCCAGGGGGTTCAGGTGGCCGGCGGTCAGGCGGACCTCGCCCTCGGCACCGCCGTCGGACAGGGACGTCAGGCGGATGCCGTTTTCCACATTGAAGCTGCCGGGGAGGTTGGCCCGGCGGAGGATGGTGTCAAAAAGGGCTTGTTGTTCTTCGTGGGTCATGCGGCGGCCTCCGTGGCGGTGTCGGCGGGGGTATCCTCCAGCTTGACCAGCTCGCCCAGGACCACATAGCGGTAGTTGGCCGCCTCGTAGGAGCAGGTGCAGAGGGTCACGATCTGGCCGGAGGGGACGCCCTTGCCGGAGTAGAAGGTGGAATTATTGATGAAGCGCTGGAGCTGGTCGGCGGAGAGAGAGGTGCTGAACACCTCGTGGGTGCCGGGGACAACGATGCCGGCGAACAGGTCTACCCGGTACTTGCCGGCGTTGGTGTAGAGGAAAAAGTAGGGGTGGGCGTCGTAGTACCACTGCTGCTTATAGTTGGAGATGGAGGCGAACATGGAGCCGTCGGACATATGGTGGCCATAGAGCACGTTGTTGTGGCCGGAGAAGTCGCTGGGCACGCGGGCGTCCAGGAAGATGGTGCCGTATTCGCTGTAATTGCCGTACAGATCGTGGTGGAGGTAATACTCGTTGTTGCCGTCGTAGGCGATGGGGTAGCTGATGGGGGTACCGGGGCTGTAAATGTAGCCGATGATGTCGTTGTAGTGGCTCTGCCACCAGCTCAGGTCGATGCCCTTGGGGCCGGTCTGGCGCTCGATCTCCCGCTGGAGGTCGGCCCTGGTCTGGGCGATCATGGCGGCGGCGTCCGTCTCCGGAGTCATAGCGGCGGCCAGGTCCTCCACGGAGGGAAGGGCCTTCAGCAGGGCCACGGCCTGGGCCGGTGCGGCGGAGGAAACGGTTTTGGCCGCGGCGGTGGGGACGGCGTCGGCGGCCAGCAGGTACAGCGGCACGCCGAGGACCAGCGCCAGCAGCGCGGCGAGGATGCGGTTTTTCATATATGGAGCTCTCCCCTTCTGTCGGTTTGGGAATACACAATGAAAATATTATACTTGCATGAATGGTGTATCGTCAAGGAAAAATATGGGCGCTTGGCAAGTTTTGACAGCGGAAGAGGAAATGCAAAAAAGAGACAGCCGCAAGGCTGTCTCTTTTTGTGCTGTGAGGAGATACGGCTTATTTGTCGTACATATCGATGAGCTTGAGCAGATGCTCGTAGCGGGCCTTGGCCTCGTCCTCGTTGCGCTTGAACAGCACGTCCGCACGCTCGGGGAACTCGCGGGTCAGGCGGGAGTAGCGGGCCTCGTTCATCAGGAACTCCTGATAGCCGCCGGCAGGGGCCTTGGAGTCCAGGGTGAACTTCTTGTCGCCGCCGTCGGGATTGTAGCGGAACAGGTTCCAGTAGCCGCAGTCCACGGCCTTCTTCATTTCCTTCTGGCAGTTCATCATGCCGCCCTTGATGGAGTGCATCTCGCAGGGGCTGTAGCCGATGATCAGGGACGGGCCGTGATAGGCCTCGGCCTCGGTGATGGCCTTGATGGTCTGGGCGGGGTTGGCACCCATGGCCACCTGGGCCACGTACACATAGCCGTACTGCATGGCGATCTCGGAGAGGCTCTTCTTCTTGACCTCCTTACCGGCGGCGGCGAACTGGGCCACCTGACCGATGTTGGACGCCTTGGAGGCCTGTCCGCCGGTGTTGGAGTACACCTCGGTGTCGAATACGAAGATGTTGACATCCTGCTTGGAGGCGATGACGTGGTCCAGACCGCCGTAGCCGATATCGTAGGCCCAGCCGTCGCCGCCGAAGATCCACATGGACTTCTTGGCCAGGTATTCCTTCTTGCTGAGGATATCAGCGGCCAGCGTGCAGGCGGCGCAGTCGCACAGCAGGGCGCCCTTGGCCTTCAGCTCGGCGGCGTGCGCGGCGAGCTGAGGCATGGCGGCCAGCTCCTCCACGGTGCAGATGCTCTCCTCCAGGGCCTTGACGTAGGCCTTGGCGGGCTCGGCGTTGGCGGTGCCGTCGTTCATGGTGTCCAGCCACGCCTGTGCGGCGGCCTTCAGCTCGGGACGCGCCCACTCCACGGCGATCAGCTGGCGGGTCTCGTCGGCCAGATCCTCGCGGATCTTGTTCTGGCCGGTGAACATGCCCAGGCCGTGCTCGGCGTTATCCTCGAACAGGGAGTTGCACCAGGCGGGACCGTGGCCGGCCTTGTTGGTGCAGTAGGGAGACGTAGCCGCGGGACCGCCCCAGATGGAGGAGCAGCCGGTGGCGTTGGAGATATACATATGGTCGCCGAACAGCTGGGTGACGAGACGGGCGTAGCTGGTCTCGGCGCAGCCGGCGCAGGAGCCGGAGAACTCCAGCATGGGCTGCTTGAACTGGCTGCCCTTGACGGTGTTGTCCTGCATATCCTTCTTCTCGGAAACCTCGGCCACGCAGTAGTCGAACACGTCCTGCTGGGGCAGCTCGCCCTCCTGGGCGACCATGGACAGGGCGTTCACCGGGCAGGCGCCGATGCAGACGCCGCAGCCCATGCAGTCCAGCGGGCTGATGGCCATGGTGAACTGATAGGTGCCCTTGCCCTTGCCGGCCTTGACGTCCACGATCTTGGCAGCCTCGGGGGCCTTGGCGGCCTCGTCAGCGGTGAGGGCGAAGGGACGGATGGTGGCGTGGGGGCAGACGTAGGCGCACTGGTTGCACTGGATGCACTTCTCGGCGTCCCAGGTGGGGACGGAGACGGCCACGCCGCGCTTCTCATAGGCGGCGGCGCCCAGCTCGAACTGGCCGTCCACATGGTCCACGAAGGCGGAGACGGGCAGGCTGTCGCCGTCCATCTTGCCCACGGGCTCCAGAATATCCTTGACCATCTTCACCAGCTCGGGTTTGCCCTTGAGCTCCTTGGCGGGCTTGGTATCCACGGCGTTGGCCCAGTCGGCGGGCACGTCGATCTTCTTATAGGCGGTGGCGCCCAGATCGATGGCCTTGTAGTTCATGTCCACGATGTCCTGGCCCTTCTTCAGGTAGGAGGCCTTGGCCTTCTCCTTCATGTAGGTGATGGCCTCCTCCTCGGGCATGACCTTGGCCAGAGAGAAGAACGCGGACTGGAGGATGGTGTTGTTGCGCTTGCCCATGCCGATCTCGATGGCCAGGTCAATGGCATCGATGGTGTAGAGCTGGATGTTGTTTTGGGCGATATAGCGCTTGGAGGCGGCGTCCATGTGGTGGTTCAGCTCGTCGAAGTCCCACTGGCAGTTGATCATGTAGACACCGCCGGGCTTGACATCCTGCACCATCTTGAAGCCCTTGGTCACGTAGCTGGGGTTGTGGCAGGCCACGAAGTCCGCCTTGTTAATATAGTACGGGCTGCGGATGGGCTTGTCGCCGAAGCGCAGGTGGCTGATGGTCACGCCGCCGGTTTTCTTGGAGTCATACTGGAAGTATGCCTGGACGTATTTGTCGGTGTGGTCGCCGATGATCTTGATGGAGTTCTTGTTGGCGCCGACGGTACCGTCGCCGCCCAGACCCCAGAACTTGCACTCGATGGTGCCGGGGGCCGCGGTGTTGGGACAGTTCTTATCCTCGGGCAGAGACAGGTTGGTGACGTCGTCCACAATGCCGATGGTGAACTGACGCTTCATCTCGGCCTTGGCCAGCTCGGTATAGACGGCGAAGACAGAGGCGGGAGGCGTGTCCTTGCTGCCCAGACCGTAACGGCCGCCGATGACGGTGATGTCGTTCCGGCCGGCGTTGGCCAGGGCGGTGACGACGTCCTGATACAGAGGCTCGCCCTGGGAGCCGGGCTCCTTGGTGCGGTCCAGCACGGCGATCTTCTTGCAGGTGGCGGGAATGGCCTCGATGAGCTTCTCGGCGGCGAAGGGGCGGAACAGACGGACCTTGACCAGGCCCACCTTCTCGCCGTGGGCGTTCAGGTAGTCGATGACCTCCTCAGCCACGTCGCAGATGGAGCCCATGGCCACGATGACGCGGTCAGCGTCAGCGGCGCCGTAGTAGTTGAACAGCTTGTAGTCGGTGCCCAGCTTGGCGTTGATCTTGTCCATGTACTTCTCGACCACGGCGGGCAGGGCGGTGTAGTAGCTGTTGCAGGCCTCGCGGTGCTGGAAGAAGATGTCGCCGTTCTCGTGGCTGCCGCGCATATGGGGATGCTCGGGGTTCAGGGCGTGGCGGCGGAACTCGGCCACGGCGTCCATGTCGCACATATCCTTCAGATCCTCGTAGTCCCAGACAGCGATCTTCTGGATCTCGTGGGAGGTGCGGAAACCGTCGAAGAAGTTGATGAAGGGGACCTTGCCCTCCAGCGCGGCCAGATGGGCCACGGGGGACAGATCCATGACCTCCTGGACGTTGCCCTCGCACAGCATGGCGAAGCCGGTCTGGCGGCAGGCCATGACGTCGGAGTGGTCGCCGAAAATGTTTAGCGCCTGAGTGGACACGGTACGGGCGGACACGTGGAACACGCAGGGCAGCTGCTCAGCCGCGATCTTGTACATATTGGGGATCATCAGCAGCAGGCCCTGGGACGCGGTGTACGTGGTGGTCAGGGCACCGGCGCCCAGAGAGCCGTGGACAGCACCGGCGGCACCGGCCTCGGACTGCATCTCGACGACCTTGACCTTGGTGCCGAAGATGTTTTTCAGACCGTTGGCGCTCCACTGGTCCACGAAGTCCGCCATGGGGCTGGACGGGGTGATGGGGTAGATGGCTGCGACCTCGGAGAACGCGTAGGAAACGTGCGCCGCGGCGTTATTGCCATCCATGGACTTCATTTTTCTTACCATAATGAGCCTCCTTACATTATATACTTCCGTACCGCCAGAAGGGCGCAAAGACCCCTTTGTACGGAATGTTAGGCACCGTCATAGTAGCACAAAAAATCCTGGATGTAAACCCACATTTTCGTGATTTGTGCCACGATAAAACTTTTTTAGCGCCATGCACAAAAATTCTCACGGCGGCGGGACAGGTTCATGCACTCCGCGCAAAAGGCAGGGGGACTTTTTTGGAAAAGTGGCTGTTCACGGCGGGAATTTTGTGGTAAAATGTAAGGTGCTATAAAATTAGTGTAAAGGGGGCGCTGTCCATGATGGTGACGGTACGGTCGCTGGGCCTGACGGGCATCACCGGCTATGAGGTGTCGGTGGAGTGCTTTCTGTCCGGCGGACTGCCGGGGTTCGACGTGGTGGGCCTGCCGGACGCGGCGGTGAAGGAGTCGCGGGAGCGCGTTCGGGCGGCGGTGAAAAACTGCGGGGCCAAGTTCCCCGTCAGCCGCATCACGGTCAATCTGGCTCCGGCGCGGGTGCGGAAGGAGGGCACGGTGTACGACCTGCCTATCCTGCTGGGCATTCTGGCCGCGGCGGAGGAGATATCTCCCCTGCCCCAGGGCGCGGCGTTTTTGGGCGAGCTGAGCCTTTCCGGCGCGCTGCGGCCGGTGACGGGCGTGCTGCCCATGGCGCTGACGGCGGCGCGGCTGGGCATCGACACGCTGTATGTGCCCGAGGCCAACGCCGCCGAGGCTACCCTGGCCGACGGGCTGACCGTGTACGGTGTGACGGACGTGGGACAGCTCATTGCCCACCTGAAGGGCGAGCAGGTCATGACGCCGGCGCCCCGGTGGACGCCGGGACATCAGGACCGGCCCCTGCCGGACTTCGCCGACGTGATGGGACAGGAGAATGTGAAGCGGGCGCTGGAGATCGCCGCCGCCGGCGGGCACAATGTGCTGCTGGTGGGCTCGCCCGGCGCGGGCAAGTCCATGCTGGCCCGGCGGCTGCCGTCCATCCTGCCGGACATGACCCGGGTGGAGGCCCTGCAGACCACGGAGATCTATTCCGTGGCGGGCATGACCGACCCGCGGCACCCGCTGGTGGATACGCGGCCCTTCCGCAGCCCCCACCACACGGCGTCCACCGTGTCGCTCTCCGGCGGCGGGGGGATACCCCGGCCGGGAGAGATATCCCTGGCCCACAACGGCGTGCTGTTTCTGGACGAGCTGCCGGAGTTCAGCAAGGCGGCGCTGGAGACGCTGCGCCAGCCGCTGGAGGACGGCTTTGTGACCATCACCCGGGCCTCCGGCTCCCTGACGCTGCCCAGCCGCTTCATGCTGGTGTGCGCCATGAACCCCTGCCGCTGCGGCTGGTACGGCCACCCCTCCGGACGCTGCACCTGTTCACCCCAGCAGGTGGAGCAGTATATGCAGCGCATCTCCGGCCCGCTGCTGGACCGGATCGATATGCACATCGATGTGCCGTCAGTGGAGTATGAGGCCATGCGCCGCAAGGAGCAGCCGGAGCCGTCATCGACCATCCGGGAACGGGTCAACGCCGCCCGCGAGGTGCAGAAAAAGCGCTTTGCCGGGACGGAGGTGTCCTGCAACGCTTACATGACCCCCGCCATGATCGGAACATACTGCGCGCTGGACGCCGCCGGCGAAAAGCTGATGCAGGGTGCCTTTGAGCGCCTGGGCCTGACGGCCCGCAGCCACGACCGCATTCTGCGCATGGCGCGCACCATCGCCGATCTGGAGGGCGCGGAGAGTATCGAGGCCGCGCATCTGGCGGAGGCTATACAGTACCGCAGCAGCAACACATTAAAGTGACGGCAGGATATTTTCCGCCCTGCCATCGTCAGACCCGGTACGCCGCCGATAAACGTCCGTAGGGGACGGCGTCCCGCAGTGGAGCGCAGCGGAACAAATGCCCTTGGGGTACGCCGTCCCCTTGTAGGGGCGGACGAAGCTGTCCGCCCGCCGTCCCTACATCTGTACACCAACAACAAGGAGAGAACCATATGCACGAGATCATTCTGTGCAAGCTGGGCGAGGTGGTCCTGAAGGGACTGAACCGCCGCAGCTTTGAGATGAAGCTGATGAGCAACATCCGCCGCCGCACCCAGCGGTTCGGCAAGTGGAAGATATATTCCCGCCAGTCCACTATCTATGTGGAGCCGGCGGAGGAGACCTGCGACATCGCCGGGGCTTACGCTGCCTGCAAGCAGGTGTTCGGCATCATCGCCATCACCCGGGCGCTGCCCTGCGAGAAGAGCAAGGAGGCTATTTTTGACACGGCCAGGACCTATCTGGGCGGTGCGCTGACCGCGGCCAAGAGCTTCAAGGTGGAGAGCAAGCGGGCGGACAAGTCCTTCCCCATGGGCTCCATCCAGCTGAGCCAGTGGGTGGGCGGCGCGCTCCATGACGCCTTCCCCCACCTGACGGTGGACGTACACCACCCGGAGCTGACGGTGTACATCGAGGTACGGGAGGACGCGGCCTACGTCCACGGCCCCGCCGAGAGCGCCGCGGGCGGTCTGCCCCTGGGTATGGGTGGCCACGCGGTGAGCCTGCTGTCCGGCGGTATCGACAGCCCCGTGGCCAGCTATATGATCGCCAAGCGGGGCGTACAGCTGGAGATGATCCACTTCGCCTCTCCGCCCTATACCGGCGAGCTGGCCCGGGAGAAGGTGCTGAAGCTGGCGGAGGAGCTGACCCCCTGGTGCGGCCGGCTGGCGGTGTTCATCATCCCCTTTACCGAAATTCAGGAGGAGATACGCCGCAAGTGCCCGGAGGATCACTTTACCCTGATCATGCGGCGGTTCATGATGCGCCTGGCCAATATGCTGGCGCTGGAGCTGCGGTGCCGCGCCCTGGTCACCGGAGAAAATCTGGGTCAGGTGGCCAGCCAGACCATGCAGGCGCTGGCCGTCAGCGAGGACGTGACCACCATGCCGGTGCTGCGGCCCCTGATCGGCATGGACAAGGAGGAGATCGTGAAGATCGCCCGCCATATCGGCACCTTCGACACGTCCATCCTGCCCTATGAGGACTGCTGCACCGTGTTCACGCCCCGGCACCCCAAGACGAAGCCCAGCGTGGAGGAGACGCGGGAGTACGAAAGCGCGCTGGATGTGGAGGGCCTGTGCCAGCGGGCCATGGCCGGACGCGAGATGATCCGGATCAAACCTACGCTATAAGGAGGCGCGTCTATGCCCCGTACCGCGGAGATCATCGCCGTGGGCAGCGAGCTGCTGACCGGCGGCGTGACCAATACGAATGCCGCGTTCCTCTCCCGGCTGCTGACTGCCGCCGGTGTGGAGGTGCTGTACCACACCACTGTGGACGACGACGCGGCGCGGCTGGAAAAGGCCGTGACCATCGCAAGGGGACGGGCGGAGCTGCTGGTATTCACCGGCGGCCTCGGTCCCACCTACGACGATATGACGAAAACGGCGGTGTGCGCCGCGCTGGACACGCCGCTGGTGCTCCACCAGGAGGTGGTGGAGGATATGCGGCGGTATTTCGACCGGGTATTCCGCCGGGAGATGCCGGAATGCGATATGCAGCAGGCCTATCTGCCGGAGGGGTGCACCGTGTTCCGCAATCCAGTGGGCACGGCGCCGGGGTGCGTGTTCACCGCCGGAAAGACCACGGCGGCGCTGCTGCCCGGCGTGCCCCATGAGTGCCGCTATATGGCCGAGCACTGCCTGCTGCCCTGGCTGGAGCAGGTCCGGGGACAGACGGTGCGGTCACACACGCTGCATATCTTCGGCCTGACGGAGCCGCAGGTGCAGGAGCTGCTGGGCGACCTGCTGCGGCGGGAGGCGGACATGACGCTGGCACCCTATGCCAAGCCGGGCGAGGTGATGCTGCAGCTGTCCGCCCGCGGGGCGGACGAGCGTGCCTGTGAGGCGCGGATGGCGCCGGTGCTGGCGGAGGTAAGGGCCCGGCTGGGCGCGTATTTCTACGGCGCGGACGTGTCCGGACTGGAGGAGACGGTGCTGGCGCTGTGCCGGGAACGGGGACTGACGCTGGCGGCGGCGGAGAGCTGTACCGGCGGACTGATCGCCAAGCGGCTGACGGATATCCCGGGCGCGTCGCAGGTCTTTCTGGGCGGCGTGGTCAGCTATACGAACCATGTGAAGCAGCAGGTGCTGCACGTGCCGGAGAATTTGCTGGCGCGCTGCGGCGCGGTGTCGGCGGAGGTGGCCCGGGCCATGGCCCTGGGCGTCCGGGTGCTGACAGGCGCGGACCTGGCGGTGTCCGTCACCGGACTGGCCGGTCCCGACGGCGACGACCGGGGAAACCCGGTGGGCACCGTGTTCGTGGGGCTTTCCGCGCCGGAGGGCGTGACCGTGCGGCATCTGACATTGGGCGGCGACCGGGAGCGCATCCGGACGCTGTCCGCCCACCACGCTTTTGATATGCTGCGGCGTTATCTTACCAATCTACCGACAGAAGGAGAATAAAACCATGGCAAAGAACAGCTACAAGGCCAACGTGAACCAGTACGCCAACCAGGAGGAGGCCATCCGCAAGGCCAAGGGCAACCCCAATAAGAATATCCATTCCAAGAAGAAGAACAGCAACTACGGCGGGTACACCACCGGCGCGTACATGGCCCAGAAGGTGGCCGAGAAGGTGAACCAGCAGGAGAAGGTAAAGCTGCCCACCTGGCTGAATGTGACGCTGATCGCGGAGTTTGCCGTGGTGCTGGTGATCCTGATCCTGCGCCTGACAGCCTTCAAGGACAGCGCGGTAATGACCCACCTGTCCTCCCTGACGCTGGGCATCACCTGCGGCACGCTGTTCTATATCCGCAAGTACAAGCACACGAAGAAAACCAGCGCCATGTACAGCATCATCACCATTCTGCTGGTGGTCATGTGCCTGCTGTACACCACCTTCGGCATTCTGGGCCTGCTGGGCTTTTTGGGCTGAGCGCCCCGCGCCGTAAGGCGCAGACTTTCCGGAGGGAGAAAGGAGCCGAGCTATGGCTGAGCTGACACCCATGATGCGGCAGTATATGGAGGAGAAGGAGAAGCACCCCGACTCCCTGCTGTTTTTCCGGTTGGGTGATTTTTACGAGATGTTCGGGCCGGATGCCCGGACGGCGTCGAGGGAGCTGGACCTGGCCCTGACCACCAGGGACAAGGACAAGAGCAAGTCCGACGAGGAGCGCATTCCCATGTGCGGCGTGCCGTATCACTCCGCCGAGGGGTATATCGCGCGGCTGATCGCCAAGGGGTACAAGGTGTCCATCTGCGAGCAGATGGAGGACCCGGCTCTGGCCAAGGGGCTGGTGAAGCGGGAGATCATCCGTACCGTCACCCCCGGCACGGTGCTGGACGAGGCATGCCTGGACGCGGGACGCAGCAACTATCTGTGCGGCGTGTATCTGACAGACACGGCGGCGGGACTGTGCGCGGCGGACATCTCCACCGGGCAGGCCCAGGTGACGGCGTTCACCGGGGTGCAGCGGTTGACGGGGCTGATCAACGAGCTGGGGCGCTTCGCCCCGGCGGAGGCGGTGATGAACGCCGCGGCCTATGACGACCCGGCGCTGACCGCCGCGCTGGAGGAGCGCTTTTCCTGCCGGCGGGAGAGGCTGGCGGAGGGACGGTTCGACGTGTCGGACGCGGAGAAGAAGGTGCGGCTGCAATTCGGCGAGGCGGCGCTGCGGGACCTGCCCCGGAATGAGAGCGCACCGCTGCTGGCGCTGGGCGGACTGCTGACGTATCTCTACGAGACGCAGAAGACCGACGTGAAGCAGCTGGATAAGCTGGAGTGGTACCGGACGGGACAGTTCATGGAGCTGGACCTGACGGCCCGGCGCAATCTGGAGCTGACGGAGACGCTGCGGGGCAAGGAGAAGAAGGGCAGTCTGCTGTGGGTGCTGGATAAGACCAAGACGCCCATGGGCGCGCGGAACCTGCGGATGTGGCTGCAGCAGCCGCTGGTGAACGTGGCGGCCATCGACCGGCGGCTGAATGCCGTGGCGGCGCTGACGGACAACACCGTGGGCCGCCAGGAGCTGCGGCTGGCCCTGACCGGCATGGGCGACATGGAACGGCTGATGAGCCGGATCGTCTACGGCACCGCCGGAGCCAGGGACCTGGTGAACCTGCGGGCGGCGCTGGAGCACCTGCCGGAGATCAAGCGGTGCCTGACGCCGTTCCGGACAGGGGCACTGGGAAAGCTGGACGAGCAGCTGGAGACGCTGGAGGACATCAGCGGGCGCATTGCCGCCGTGCTGGTGGACGAGCCGCCGTTCTCCGTCCGGGAGGGCGGCATGATCCGCGAGGGCTATGACGATGAGGTGGACCGGCTGCGGGGGATACTCTCCGGCGGCAAGGGGTTTATCGCGCAGCTGGAGGCCCGGGAGAAGGAGAAGACCGGCATCCGTACCCTGAAGGTGGGGTACAACAAGGTGTTCGGGTACTATATCGAGGTGAGCAACTCCTTTAAGGACCAGGTGCCGGCGGACTACATACGCAAGCAGACGCTGGTGAACGGCGAGCGCTATATCACCCAGGAGCTGAAGGATCTGGAGCATGAGGTGCTCACCGCCCATGACCGGGACGCGGCACTGGAATACGACCTGTTCGCCGCGCTGCGGACAGAGGCGGCGGGACAGGTGACGCGGGTGCAGCTGGCGGCATCGCTGATCGCGCAGTTGGACACGCTGTGCGCCTTTGCCGAGGTGGCGGCCCAGAACCACTACTGCCGGCCGGAGGTGGACGAGTCCGGGGTCATCGAGATCACGGCGGGACGCCATCCGGTGGTGGAAAAGGTGCGGGGCGACGCGTTCTTTGTGCCCAACGACACCCATATGGGCGCAAAGGAGGACCGGGTGGCCATCATCACCGGTCCCAACATGGCCGGTAAGTCCACCTATATGCGCCAGGTGGCGCTGATCGTGCTGATGGCCCAGGTGGGGTGCTTTGTCCCCGCCCAGCGGGCGCATATCGGCGTGGTGGACCGCATTTTCACCCGCATCGGCGCCAGCGACGACCTGGCGGCGGGACAGTCCACCTTCATGGTGGAGATGACCGAGGTGTCGGAGCTGCTTCGCTGCGCCACGAAGAACAGCCTGCTCATTCTGGATGAGATCGGCCGGGGTACGTCTACATTCGACGGAATGTCCATTGCCCGGGCGGTGCTGGAGCACTGCGCCGGGAAGCTGAAGGCCAAGACGCTGTTCGCTACCCATTATCATGAGCTGACCACGCTGGAGCAGGAGCTGCCCAACGTGCGGAACTACAACGTGGCCGTCCACGCCCGGGGCGAGGATATCGTCTTTCTGCGGAAGATCGTCCCCGGCGGCGCGGACCGGAGCTACGGCATCGAGGTGGCCAAGCTGGCGGGCCTGCCGGACACGGTGCTCAAGCGGGCGCGGGAGATCTTGCGGGAGCTGGAGAGCCAGCCCCGGCAGCCCCACACCCCGGCGGCGCGGGAGGACCAGGTATCCCTGGAGGGCATGGCCGAGGGCGCCGTGGCGGATATCATCCGCCGGACGCAGGTAGACGCGCTGAGCCCCCTGGAGGCGCTGAACCTGCTGTATGAACTGAAGAGCAAGCTGCAATAGAAAAGGAGTGAATACCATGCCGCAGATACAACAACTGCCTGCCCATATCGCCGATCTCATCGCTGCCGGCGAGGTGGTGGAGCGCCCCGCCAGCGTGTGCAAGGAGCTGCTGGAGAACGCTTTGGACGCCGGGGCATCCGCCGTATCCGTGGAGCTGGAGCACGGCGGCATGACGTATCTGCGGGTGACGGACAACGGCTGCGGCATCGCGCCGGAGCAGCTGCCTACCGCGTTTCTGCGCCACGCCACCAGCAAGCTGCGCCGGGCGGAGGACCTGGCGGCTATCGGGACGCTGGGCTTCCGGGGCGAGGCGCTGGCGGCCATCGCCGCCGTGTCACGGCTGGATATTTTCTCCCGTGCGCGGGGCGCCGACAGCGGCGCGTCCCTGCATCTGGAGGGCGGCGTACCCGGTGAGGTCACGGCCGCCGGGTGCCCGGAGGGCACCACCGTGTGTGTGCGGGACCTGTTCTACAACACCCCGGCGCGAATGAAATTCATGAAAAAGGACAGTGCCGAGGGCGCGGCGGCTGCCGCTGTGGTGACACAGCTGGCGCTCAGCCACCCGGAGGTGTCCTTCAAACTGCTGCGGGATGGACAGGAGGTGCTGCACACCCCCGGCGACGGGCAGCTGCTGTCGGCGATCTACGCTGCACTGGGCCGGGATTTTGCCAAAAGTCTGCTGGAGGTGGACGGCGGCAGCGGCGATGTGCGGGCCAGCGGCTTTGTGAGCAGTCCCGCCGCGGGACACGGTACCCGGGCGCGGCAACTGTTCTTTGTCAACGGGCGGCTGGTGAAGAGCCAGCTGCTGACCGCCGCCGTGGAGGAGGCCTACCGCAACCGGCTGCTGAAGGGGAAGTTCCCCGGCTGTGTGCTGCACATCACGCTGCCAGTGAACGAGGTGGACGTGAACGTCCACCCGGCCAAGACGGTGGTGAAATTCGCCGCCGAGAAAGCGGTGTTCGACGCGGTGCACTACACCGTAAAAGACGCGCTGGACGGCGAGGGGCGGCCAAAAGCGGCGGAAAAGCCCTTCTATCAGACCATGACGGCACAGGAATTCCTGAAACGACCGGATGCGCCAAAGCCTTCGCAGGCGGCGATGCTGCCCATGGGGAAGACCATCGGCTCGGTACCCGCAAGACCGGCGGCTACGGAGCCGGTCAGGCCCGCGCCCGCTCCCGCCCCGGTCACGCCGGTGATGGCGGTGCACGACGTGGTGTGCCAGCCGGACAAGCCGTTCACGGCACCGGCCGCGCCGGGCGTGGTGTATCACATCACACCGCCGGAGGTCCGCACACCGGCGGAGGAAACGGCGGAACGACCGGAGACGACGCCCTCCCCTGCCCCGGCCGCGGAGCCGGAGCAGCAGGAGATCGCCATGCCGGAGGGCCCCGCCGCGGCGGAGCAGCCCTGGCGCGTGGCGGGCGAGGTGCTGAAGACGTATATCATCTGCGAGGACGCGGAACGGAACGTGTGGCTCATTGACAAGCACGCCGCCCACGAGAGAATGCGGTTCGACGCGCTGAAGGCGCGCACGGAGCCGCCCATGCGGCAGCTGCTGCTGACGCCGGCGGCGGTGACGCTGGCGGCGGAGGAATACACCGCCGTGCTGGAGGATCTGGAGCTGCTGGCGGACTGCGGGTTCCTGTGCGAGGACTTCGGCGACGGCACGGTGCTGGTGCGGGAGGTGCCCGACGATGTGCGGGCCGAGGACGCCGCCGCCACGCTGGAGGAGCTGGCGCAGAAGCTGCGCCTGCACAGTGCGGACCGGGCGGCCCTGCGGGACGAGGTGCTGCACACCGTGGCTTGCAAGAGCGCCATCAAGGCCGGCATGACCAGCGATCCGGCGGAGCTGCGGGCGCTGGCGGCGCAGGTGCAGTCCGGCGCGGTGCGCTATTGCCCCCACGGGCGGCCCGTGGCGGTGAAGCTTAGCGAATACGAGATCGAAAAAATGTTCAAACGGGCGTAAAGCCGCGTCTCTTCCGTTCTGCCATCGCCGGGTCGGCTTGCTGTACACAAAGTACAGCGGCACCGTCCCGTCATCGGCAGAACGAAAAATCCACGACTTTACAGGCCATAACGGCGCTGCGGCGCTTTCCAAAACGGATCGAGGTGAGGACATGGACAACAAGGTCATCTGCGTCGTAGGGCCCACGGCCTGCGGCAAGACGAAGATGGGTGTGGCGCTGGCGCAGCGCTTCGGCGGCGAGGTGGTTTCCGTGGACTCCATGCAGCTCTACCGGGGGATGACCGTCGGCACCGCCGCCCCCACGGCGGAGGAGATGGAGGGCGTGCCCCACCACATGGTGGCCGTGGCGGACCCGGCGGAGAGCTGGTCCGTGGCCCGGTACGTCCGGGAGGCGGACGCGTGTGTGCAGGACATCCTGCGGCGGGGAAAGCGGCCGGTGCTGGTGGGGGGCACGGGGCTGTATCTGGACGCGCTGGTGCGGGGGCAGGACTTTGCCGCCGGCAGCCAGGGCGGGGAGATACGCCGGGAATTGCAGGAAAGGCTGGCGAAGGACGGCGCGGGGGCGCTGCTGGAGGCGCTGCGGGCCGTGGACCCGGAGAGCGCGGCGCGGCTGCACCTGCGGGACGAAAAGCGCATCGTCCGGGCGTTGGAGGTCTATTACGAGACGGGGGAGACCATCGGGGCGCACGACAGAAAAAGCCGGGAGATACCGCCCCGGTACGACGCGGCGTACATCGGCCTGGCCTTCCGGGACCGGGAGGATATGAAGGAGCGCATCGACCGGCGGGTGGACGCGATGGTGGCACAGGGGCTTTTGCAGGAGGTGGAGACACTGCTGCAAAGCGGCCTGCCCCGGGACGCCACGGCCCTGCAGGCTATCGGGTACAAGCAGTTTCTGGCGGTGGCCGAGGGCCGCGCCACCGTGGCCGAGGCCATCGCGGAGGTAAAGCTGCGGTCACGGCAGTACGCCAAGCGGCAGCTGACCTGGCTGCGGCGCAACGAGGCCATCCACTGGATATTATGGGAAAAAACGCCGGATTTTTCGGCGGGGTTACAAAATGCGACAGAATTCCTCCTGTCCGCCGGGGTATGCTGATAGCGGCGGGCGGAGGCAGATATTGTGCATATCGTCCGTACAGACATACAAGGAGTGGACGATCATGCAGAAGACAAACAACTTACAGGATATCTTTCTTACCAAGGCCCGGAAGGAGAACGTGCCGGTGACACTGTTCCTGGTGAACGGCTTTCAGCTGCGGGGCGTCATCACGGGGTTCGACTGCTTCGTGGTGGTGCTGGACAGCGAGGGGCGGCAGCAGGTGATCTACAAGCACGCCATCTCCACCATCGCGCCGGCGCGGAATGTCACGCTGTGGGAGGACGCGGAGTAAGAGAACATAGACAAAGAGGAAAGCCCATGAACAACACCCCAGACAACAACACGAACATCCCGGCGGGGAGCAACAAGCGCTCGTCGCCGCTGCTGAAGGTGCTGCCTATCGTGGTGCTGGCGGCGGTGCTGGTGTACTTCGCCGCGCAGGTATACAACTACTTTGCCGACCCGATGACCATCACGCTGGTCTATGAGGCACAGGCGGAGGACGTTATCTCCATGGAGGGCTGGCTGGTGCGGACGGAGGAGCCGCTGCCCGGCCAGACCGGCACCGTGTCCCGGGCCGTGCAGGAGGGCCAGCGGGTGGCCGCCGGCGAGACGGTGGCCACGGTGTACAGCGACGACAGCGCGCTGCAGACCGTCAGCCGGATCGAGACGCTGGAATTGCAGCTGCAGCAGCTGCAGTTCGCCCTGACGTCCTATCTGGACCCGGACGCGGCGCTGAAGCTGGATACGTCCATCACCGGCGACATCCTGACCCTGCGCCAGACGCTGAGCGCCGGGGACTATGCCGCGGCGGAGAGCGACCTGGCGGCGCTGAAGGCCGCCGTGCTGAAGCGGGACCACGGGAGCTATACGTCACAGGAGGAGATACAGGCGCAGGTCAAGTCGGTGGAGAGTGAGATACAGCAGCAGAAAGCCGCGCTGTCCGGCGCGAAGACCGTGACCGCCAAGGCCTCCGGCACCTATTCCGCCGTGTGCGACGGGTACGAGAGCGTGCTGACGGAGGCGTTTCTGGAGGACGTGACGCCGGGCAAGCTGAACGGCGTGAAGGCGGCGGCGGAGCAGAGCAACGTGGGCAAGCTGATCTACGGCGACACCTGGTACTATGCGGTGGTGCTGCCGGCAGAGCAGGCGGCGGCGCTGAAGGATATGGGCCGGGTAGATGTGCGTCTGGCCAAGGGCTTTGACCAGAGCATCCGCATGAGCGTGGTGTCCGTGTCCCGGGAGGAGAACGGCCAGGCGGCGGTGGTGCTGTCCAGCACACGGTATCTGGCACAGACCACGCTGCTGCGTCATCAGGCGGCGGACGCGGTGCTGCACACCTATCAGGGACTGCGGGTACCGGCCGACGCGCTGCGGGTCAGCGCGGACGGCACCACCGGCGTGTACTGTGTGGACGGCGAGAACGCCTCCTTCCGGCCGATCGAGCTGGTATATCAGGGGGAGGGCTATGCGCTGGTGAAGCCCGCCGAGGGCGTGCGGGACACGCAGACCCTGCGCTCCGGCGATCAGGTCATCGCCACGTCCGGCGAGCTGTATGACGGCAAGGTCATCCGATAAACACGGCGGCAACCGCCGCAGGCGGGCGCACGCGGCTTAGATACGAAAGAGACAAGGAGGCACAAGCGATGTCTATTCGGGAAAATTTGGAAGCGATCCGCGCCGAGATCGACGCGGCGGCACGGGAGACGGGCCGCACCGGGGCGGATATCACGCTGGTGGGCGCCAGCAAGATGAACGATGCCGCCGCCTGCCAGGAGGCCATCGCCGCCGGCATCGACGCCCTGGGCGAGAACCGGGTGCAGGAGATGACCGCAAAGCTGGCGGAGGACGCCTATCGCGGCGCGCCGCTGCATTTCATCGGCCACTTGCAGCGCAACAAGGTGAAGCAGGTGGTGGGCAAGGTGGCCCTGATCCAGTCCATCGGCTCGCCGGAGCTGCTGGCCGAGGTGGACAAGCAGGCGGAAAAGCTGGGCATCGTGCAGGATATTCTGCTGGAGGTGAACATCGGCGGCGAGGCGGCCAAAAGCGGCTTTGCGCCGCAGGAGGTGGAAAACGCGGCGGCACAGGCGAAGGAAATGGGCCATGTGCGGGTGCGGGGACTGATGACCATACCCCCGGCGGACGCCACACGGGAAGAAAATGTGGTATATTTCCAAAAAGTACAGGCACTATATGTTGACATAAACAGAAAAATGTACGATAATGGATTAGAATATCTTTCTATGGGTATGAGCGGCGATTTTGAGGCCGCCATTGCCGAGGGTTCCACGCTGGTGCGTGTCGGCTCTGCCATCTTCGGCGCCAGACAATACCGTTAAGGAGAGGCGAATATGGGTTTACTGGATAAGTTCAAAGAGATCATTACCGAGAATGATGATGATTTTGACGATTACTATGACGACGACAACCGGGACTACGGTCTGGCTGCCCCGGAGCGGGCAGAGCGACAGGAGCGCCCCCGGCACGAGCGGGCGCCTAAGCCGGAGCGCCAGGAACGCCCTCGCAGCAGGGGACGGGACGATAAGGTGGTCAATATCCACACCACCACCCAGTTGCAGGTGGTGTTGGTGAAGCCGGAGCGGTTTGAAGAGGCTGCCTCCATCGGCGACAATTTGAATGCCAAGCGTACGGTGGTGTTGAATTTGGAGAGCACCAACCGAGATATTGCACGCAGACTGCTGGATTTCCTCAGCGGCGTGGCGTATGCCAACAACGGCCAGATCAAGCGGGTAGCCAACAGCACCTATATCATTACGCCTTACAATGTAGATGTAATGGGCGATCTGATCGA
>OHJH01000030.1_pt1 | contig 23171 bp, 18 predicted proteins | sample 1568471 | NCBI WGS metagenome assembly OHJH01 (sample SAMEA3879546, study PRJEB24766) | human gut metagenome | biome: human-associated habitat; feature: feces | place: USA | collected 1985/1987 | reverse complement strand
GGCCGAGGTGGATGCCCAGAAGGCAGAAGCCGATAAGGAGATCAAACAGCGCCGTGCGGAGATCAGCCGTCAGGAGAACCGCATCGACCAGAAGGAGACCGCCCTCGACCGCAAGACCGAGGCGCTGGAACGCAAGGAAGAAGAGCTGAAAAAGCGTTCCGCTGAGGCCGAAGAGCGTCTGGCGGAGATCGACGCCCTGCGTGCCAAGGAGATGGAGCGGCTGGAAACGCTGGCCGGTCTGAGCCAGGAGGATGCCCGCGAAGTGCTGCTGCACAAGGTGGACGAGGAGCTGACCCACGAAAAGGCAGTGCGCGTTGCCGCCTATGAGACCGACCTGAAGGAGAACTGCGACAACATTGCACGCAATCTGATCGGTCAGGCCGTCAGCCGCTGCGCTGCCGACCACTGCAGCGAGACCACCGTCAGCGTGGTGCCGCTGCCCAGCGACGAAATGAAGGGCCGCATCATCGGCCGCGAGGGACGCAACATCCGTTCCATCGAAACGCTCACCGGCTGCGATCTCATCATCGACGATACGCCGGAGGCCATCACGGTCTCAAGCTTTGATCCCGTCCGCCGCGAAGTCGCGCGCCTTGCGCTCGAAAAGCTCATTCAGGACGGCCGCATCCACCCCGCCCGCATCGAGGAAATGGTGGAAAAGGCCAAGAAGGAAGTGGACAACCAGATCCGCGAGGCTGGCGAACAGGCCATCTTCGAGACGGGTCAGCACGGCCTGCATCCCGAGCTGGTCAAGCTGCTGGGCCGCATGCGCTACCGCACCTCCTATGGCCAGAACGTGCTCAAGCACTCCATCGAGGTCAGCCATCTGGCCGGCCTGATGGCGGCGGAGCTGGGCGCGGATGTGCAGCTCGCCAAGCGCGCGGGTCTGCTCCACGACATCGGCAAGGCCGTCGATCACGAGATGGAGGGCACGCACGTCGAGCTGGGCGTTGAAATGGCCAAGCGCTACCACGAGTCCCCCGAGGTCATCCACTGCATCGCGGCGCACCACAACGATATCGAGCCGCAGACCGTCGAGGCCGTGCTCATTCAGGCAGCCGACGCGATTTCCGCGGCTCGTCCGGGCGCGCGCCGCGAGAGCATCGAGAACTACATCCGCCGCCTCGAAAAGCTGGAGGAAATTTCCAACAGCTTCCCGGGCGTGGAAAAGTCGTTCGCGATTCAGTCCGGCCGCGAGGTGCGCATCATGGTCAAGCCGGAGGACATCTCCGACGAGGGCACCTATGTGCTCGCCCGCGAGGTCGCCAAGCGCATTGAAAATGAGCTGGAATATCCGGGACAGATCAAGGTCAACGTCATCCGCGAGACCCGCTGCGAAGTAAAACAGAATGTGGAAAGCGGCGTCGTATATTGCGGCGCCGCTTTTTGTCGCCGCGAAGCGGCCTGTGATTGAAACGGGTTCAAACCGCAAAAGGGGCGGAAAACAGCGGACGCGCAATGCGCGCCCCTACGGAGAAAATTGCAGATGGAGAAGGAAAAGCAAATGACAACAGAGGTTCGGACAATCGAAAATGCGGAGGAAAAGCGGCGAATCTGCCGCGCGATTTTGGAGGCGCTGCCGGAGTGGTTCGGCATTCCGGAGGCCCGGGAGGCGTATATCCGGGAAAGCGCAGGCAGGATATTCTTCTGCGCCTATGACCGGAACAGGCCGGTGGGTTTTCTGTGTCTGAAGGAAACGGGAAACGCCACTGTGGAGCTGTATGTCATGGGCGTTCGGAAGGAGTATCACCGCCGAGGCATAGGCCGCCTGCTGTTCCGGCAGGCCAGGGAGGCCGCCGCCGGGGCTGGGTACGCCTTTATACAGGTGAAAACCGTGCAGATGGGGAAATATGAGGAGTACGACCGGACCAACCGATTTTATCTGGCCCTGGGCTTCCGGGAGTTTGAGGTGTTCCCCACCCTGTGGGACGAAGGAAACCCCTGCCAGGTGTACATCATGTCCCTGGAATAGGCCGCAAATTTTCCTTGACGCGGCGGGAAAAACATGGTATCCTCATGCTGTTACAGGCGATGATGGGTGCGGCAGCCCGGAGCCGCGGGAGGAAATGCCCGCCGGACGCCCCGTTACCGGCGCAAGAGTGTGGATATATCCAAATTCAGGTGGAACCACGGACGTTATTTCGTTCGCCCTGAGCTGTTATGGCTCGGGGCGGCTTTTATTTTGCATCCAAAAACATCACATAAAGGAGATTTGACACATGAAAAACACGGAAAAGACCATGGACAAGATCGTGGCCCTGTGCAAAAATCGGGGCTTCATCTTCGCCGGCTCCGAGATCTACGGCGGCCTGGCCAATACCTGGGACTACGGCCCCCTGGGCGTGGAGCTGAAGAACAACATCAAGAAGGCCTGGTGGAAGAAATTTGTCCAGGAGAACCCCTACAACGTGGGGCAGGACGCCGCCATCCTCATGAACCCCCAGACCTGGGTAGCCAGCGGCCATCTGGCCGGCTTCTCCGACCCCCTGATGGACTGCAAGGAGTGCAAGGAGCGCTTCCGCGCCGACAAGCTCATCGAGGACTGGTGCCACGAGAACAGCTTTGAGCTCAGCAAGCCCATCGACGCCTTCTCCCAGCAGGAGATGAAGGACTTTGTGGAGGAGCACAACCTCCCCTGCCCCAGCTGCGGCAAGCACAACTTCACCGATATCCGCCAGTTCAACCTGATGTTCAAGACGTTCCAGGGCGTCACCGAGGATGCCAAGAACACCGTCTATCTCCGTCCCGAGACGGCCCAGGGCATCTTCACCAACTTTGTGAACACCCAGCGCACCACCCGCCGCAAGCTGCCCTTCGGCGTCTGCCAGATCGGCAAGTCCTTCCGCAACGAGATCACCCCGGGCAACTTCATCTTCCGCGTCCGCGAGTTCGAGCAGATGGAGCTGGAGTTCTTCTGCAAGCCCGGCACCGACCTGGAGTGGTTCAACTACTGGCGCACCTTCTGCCACAATTGGCTGCTGGGCATCGGATTGAAGGACGAGAACCTCCGCCTGCGTGACCACGACCCCGAGGAGCTGTGCTTCTACTCCAAGGCCACCACGGACTTCGAGTTCCTGTTCCCCTTCGGCTGGGGCGAGCTGTGGGGCGTGGCCGACCGCACCGACTACGACCTGACCCAGCACCAGACCGTGTCCGGCAAGGACCTGACCTACTTCGACCCCGAGACCAACGAGCGCTACATCCCCTATGTGGTCGAGCCGTCCCTGGGCGTGGAGCGCAGCGTCCTGGCCGTGCTGGTGGACGCCTACGACGAGGAGGTCGTGGACGCGGAGAAGAACGACGTCCGCGTGGTGCTGCACCTGCACCCGGCCCTGGCCCCCTACAAGGCCGCCATCCTGCCCCTGAGCAAGAAGCTCTCCGAGCCCGCCCGCAAGATCTACGAGGACCTGTCCAAGGAGTGGATGCTGGACTTCGACGAGACCGGCTCCATCGGCAAGCGCTACCGCCGCGAGGACGAGGTGGGCACTCCCTTCTGCATCACCGTGGACTTCGACACCGTGGGCGATGCCGAGCACGCCGGCGACAACTGCGTCACCGTCCGCGAGCGCGACACCATGGAGCAGGTGCGTATCCCCATCAGTGAGCTGAAGGCCTATCTGGCCGAGAAGCTGGCCTATTAAGCGTAAAAAAAGAAAGCCCCGCCGGGGCTTTCTTTTTTTGCTCACATATCCACGATCTGCAATTCGCTCTCGTCCACCTTCTGCATGTCCTTCTTGTTCATCATGTCGTACATACAGGGCACCACGAACAGCGTCATCAGCGTGGCGTACAGCAGTCCGCCGATACAGACCACGGCGATGGGCTGCATCAGCGCCGTGCCGGCGTTTTTCGCCGCGGCGGTGACGATCAGGCCCAAAATCGTTGTCAGACTGGTCATCAGGATCGGCCGCAGGCGGGTCACGCCCGCGTCGATGATCGCCTCCCGGCGCTCCATGCCGGACAGCCGCTGCTGGTTGATGTAATCCACCAGCACGATACCGTTGTTGACGATGATGCCCACCAGCATCACAAAGCCGATCAGGCTGATGACAGATACCTCGATCCCCGCGATCAGCAGGGCCAGGAAGCCGCCGGTAAAGGCCAGCGGGATGGTAAACATGACGATGAACGGGGATTTCAGCGACTGGAACTGTGCCACCATGATGAAGTACACCAGCACCACGCCCAGCAGCAGCATCAGCAGCAGCTGGCTCATGGCCTCCATGATCTGCTCGTTCTCTCCGTTGAATTCCGCGGTGACGCCCTCCGGCAGCGTCAGACCGCTGACGGCCTGCTGCGCCGCGGAGGTCACGTGGGTGACGTTGTAGCCATCGGCGATGGCGGCGGTCACGGTAACGCACCGGCGCTGCTGGTCACGGGAGATGGTGTTCATGGACACCGTCTCCGTCACGGTGGCCACATCGCCCAGCTTGAAGGTCTTGTCCTCCTCGCTGTCCCCGGTCAGCTGCCCCGCGGCGCTGCTGCCGGTCATGCCCGAGGTGCTGCCGGTCATGCCCGAGGTGCTGCCAGTCATGGCGGAGGACGCGCTGCTCTCCGCCGACAACTCCAGCTCCAGCAGGTTCTCCCGCTTGAGGACGCTGCCCTCCGCCGCGTCCACGGTCAGGTCCATGTCCTCGCTGTCCAGCGTCACATCAGAGACGCTGGCGCTGCTCTGCAGCGCCGCGGCGATCTGCATATACACCTGGGCCACGGTCAGCCCCTTCTCCGCCGCCGCCTTCCGGTCGATGGTCACCTGCAGCGCCGGGGCCGAGGCGTCCAGCCCGTCGCTGACCTCGCCGACGCCCTCCACCTGCTCCAGCCGCCGGGCGATGGTCCGGGCGCTGCTCTGCAGGTCCGCCATATCGCTGCCGAACACCTGCAGCGACACGCCGCTGCCGGTCATATAGCTCATCATACCGCTCATCACGCCGCTGGCCGTCACCTCACAGGGCAGGTCGGCACACAGCGTCTCGATCTCCTTCCCCGCCACAGAGCCGAAGGTCCCCTCCGGCATGGTGATGTAGCCCTCCACGTCATAGCTGCCGCCGGAGGCGCCGCCCATGGCACCGCCCATGTTCAGGCCGCCCATGGTGCCGCCGCCCATCATAAAGCCGGCGTCCTGCACGTCGTCCACAGTCATCACCCGCTCCAGCACCTCGTCGGCCAGCCGTACCGCCTCCTCGCGAGAGGTGTCCTCCGGCATGGTGATGGTCAGGGACAGGTTGTTCATATCCATCTCCGGCATAAAGGTAAAGCCGCGGCGCAGGCACGCGCCGGCACTGGTCACCAGCAGCACCAGCGACAGCAGCAGCACGCCGGCCTTGTGGTCCAGCGAAAAAGCGATGGCCTTCCGATAGGCGGGATAGACCTTGTCCAGCAGGCCCGGCTTCTGCACCATGGGCCGGCGCAGCATACCGCTGGCCATCGCCGGCACCAGTGTCAGCGCCACCAGCAGGCTGGCCAGCAGCGAGTAGGTGATGGTCAGCGCCAGGTCGGTGAACAGCTGGCGGGTCAGGCCCTCTACGAACACGATGGGTGCGAACACGCACACGGTGGTCAGGGTAGAGGCCGTCACCGCGCCCAGCACCTGGCCCGCGCCGGACACCGCCGCCTGAATGATAGTAGCTCCCTTGGCCCGCAGGCGGTAGATATTCTCAATGACCACCACGGAGTTATCCACCAGCATACCCACCGCCACGGCCAGACCGCTCAGGGAGATCATGTTGATGGTCACGCCGGTGAAGTACATCAGTACGATGGCAAAGATCACGCTGACGGGGATAGATACCAGCGTGATGACCGTTGGCCGCCAATCCCGCAGGAACAGGTACAGAATGACCACGGAGAACAGCGCGCCCCACAGCAGCGACGAGGTGATGGTCTCCACGATCAGGTAGATATAGTCGCCCTGGTCCATCAGCGGCGCGAAGGACAATCCCTCGTACTGGCCCTCCAGCTCCTCAAACCGTGCGCTGATGTTATTGGACACCTCCGCCGTGGCGTAGTTGGACTGCTTGGTAAAGGTGATGAGAATGCCGTTGTCGCCGTTGACCTTGGTGTACAGCTCCCCGGCGTTGTCCGTGACCACCACGGTGGCGATGTCGCCCAGTGTCACCGGCTCGATGCCGTCCATGCCCAGGTCCAGCAGCACCATATCCTCCAGCTCCTGGCGGGAGGACACGCTCTCGCCCACGGATACCATGTATTTCACGCCGCTGTCGTCCTCAATGTACCCGGCAGGCATGGCGAAATTCTGTGCCGTCAGCAGCTGGCTGACGGCGGAGATGGACAGCATCCCGCCCACGTCCGTCTGGTCGGCGATGGACTTGTACGCCTCGTTGATCTGGTCCATGCCGGCCTCGATCTGGGTCATGGCCTCATCCAGCTGTATCTGCGCCTCCGTCAGCTGGGTAATGCCGTCGATCAGGGAGAGCGTCATGTTATAGACCTCACTGGTGACCTCCCGCTTCAGCTCGCCGCTTTCCAGATCCTTCATCAGCTTATCCAGCGTCGCGTTCAGCCGTTCCAGCGTCTTTTTCAGCTGTTCCAGTTCCTCCTGCCCGGGCACGGTGATGGGCGGCTCACCGGGCTCCGGATCCGGGTCTGGCTCCGGGATCTGGCCCCGGGCCGCCTTCAGATATTCGTACAGCTTATCCACCGCCGCGCCCGCCTTGGCCGCCGCGCCGGCGGCAATGGCCTCCTTGGCCTCATCCAGCTGTGCCTGCCCCTTTTCCACCTGGTCCTTGGCCTTCTGCAGATCCAGCTTCCTCTTGTTCAGTTCGGTACGTACCGCATCCGCCAGCTTCTCCGACAGGGCGTCCAGCTTGGCCTCGTCCAGGATCACATGGGCCTCCCGGGTCACGGCGCCGCTGACCGAAATGCTGGCCACGCCGGACACGCCCTCCAGCTTGGGGGACAGCTCTCCGGTGACGAAATCGCTGAGCGCGTACACGTCCATGTCCTCCCGGGTCACGGCGGCCACCATCACCGGCAGCATGGAGGGATTGATCTTCAGCACATAGGGGGCGGAGACGGTGTCGTCCCAACTGCCCTGCAATACGGAGATCTTCTGCTGGATGTCCACACTGATGGTATCCATATTGGCGCCGTCCTCAAACTCCAGCGTGACCATGGATACGCTGTCCTGGCTGGTGGAGGTGACGGTCTTGATCTTATCCAGCGTAGCCATGGACTGCTCCACCGGCCTGGTGATGGACTGCTCAATGGACTCCGGGCTGGCGCCGGGATCAGAAGTGACGATGATGACATAGGGAAAGTCCATGTTGGGCAGCAGATCCGGTGTCATTTTCAGATACGCCACCACGCCCAGCACGATAATGCCCAGCACCGTCACAAAGATCGTCAGCGGTTTTTTCACGCTGAAGCCGGCCATATCCGTCCCTCCTTTTTCCGCCTGCAGCGCCCACGCACCCAGGGTAAAACTGTAATAATGTGTAAGTGTACCATCCCCGCCGCCGACTTGCAAGCGGAACGGCGCAGAATTCACGAAAGCGTTACAAATACAGGGTTTTTTCGGGAAAATAGTTCGGAGTTCGTAGTATTCTTTGCGCCGTCTTTACGCGTCCGGACGATGAAAAACGCGGACGCACCTGCGTCCGCGTTTTTCGCAAATAAGAAAGAGAAAAGGAAAGAAAACAGCAAAATCAGCCGGTGCCCCGTTACAGCAGCGTGCACAGCAGGTGCAGCTCGGCGGCCATCCACACCGGCATCAGCATGGCGGTGACACGGCACACGGGGTTGATGTTCCCCGTCAGCAGGCACACCAGCGTGAACGCCAGAATAACCGCGATCACAACAGCGGCGATCGCCTTTGCCGGGGAAGTCTTGGTTTTCGTGTTTGTCATAGGAAACAACTTCTTTCTGTATTGTGGCCAAATCATACCACAAAGGTTGGTGCTTGTAAAATTGATTATTCTACTGTATAATATAGACATAAACTATAATTTGGAGAGCCGCCTATGACCAACCAGGATATCGAGACCTTTTTCGCCGTGCTGGACCACGGCACCATGACCGCCGCTGCCGAGGCGCTGTACATCACCCAGCCGTCCCTGTCCGCCCGGCTGAAGGCACTGGAGGACCAGGTGGGCGCGCCCCTGTTCCACCGCGGCAAGGGCCAGCGCCGCATCACCCTGACGGATGCGGGCCAGCACTTCCTGCCTCTGGCCCGCCGGTGGCAGAACCTGCTCTCGGAGACGCAGACCTTCGCCGCCGCGGGAAAGCGTGAGTTCCTCCACGTCATCGCCGCCTACACCGCCAACCAGTACATTCTGCCCCCGGTGTACCAGCGCTTTCTGGAGCGCGAGCTGCCGGTGAACCTGTGGGTGGAGTCCATGCGGACGGACCAGGCGGTGTCCGCCGTGGCCCGGGGCGACGCGGACATGGCCATCGTGGACGGCGCATTGCACTACGATCTGCAGATCGAAGCCAAACCCCTGTTCCGCGAGGGCTTCTTCCTTGTGGTGCCCAGAACGGTGGCGCTGACGGAGCCGGTGGAGGCCACCACCCTGCACGTGCAGGACGAGATACTCATCTACGGCCAGCCGGAGATACAGCAGTGGCACGACTACTGGTTCGGCGTGGACGCCCGCCCCCTGCTGTACGCCGACACGCCCCAGCTGGCCGAGACCCTGCCCGCCTGCGGCAAGCGCTGGAGCATCATCCCCGCCGGCGCCACCGAGCCCTATCTGCGGATGTTCAGCAACGTGCAGGTGCTGCGCCTGGCCCACCCGCCGGCGGAGCGCACCTTCTACCTGGTCACACCCAAGGGCCGCGCCCTCTCCGCCGCCGCGGAGACACTGCTGGAGGACCTGCGGGTGCAGATACAGGATCTGGAGGGCATCACCTGGTATTGAGCAGCGAAAGAGACACACCCTTCGGTGTGTCTCTTTCTGTCGTTTTGTGTCGCATTCTGTCCTTGCACGTCGTATGGCGGCCATTCACGTCGATTTTCGTCTTTTGACGTCGCACGATGACCTTTTGCGTCGTTTCCCGTCGTTCCCCGTCGCACACAGACGTATCCCGTCGCTTCCTGTCGCAATGTGTCGAATACCGTCCTATCCCCGCCGCAGCTGGCCCCGGATCAGCCGCGTCACCGCGTCTGCCAGCCACCCGATGGCCGGCAGGCGCTCCATGGCCTGTCCGTAGATACGCCGGGCGTCCGGCACCTCCCGGTCGCTTCCGGTGAACAGACACACCGGCAGCACACCCCGCAGCCGCAGGGCCGCGGCCTCCGCCGCCGTGTCGTCCACGCCGCGCTTCCCGGTGTAGGCCCATCCGCCCAGGCCGTTGGGTATCCGCTGGTCGTCGTTGGGGCTGGCGTCCGAAAGCACCAGCAGCAGCGACTGCTCGCTGCGCCGCTGCCGCAGCAGCCAGCCCATGGCCCGCAGGGCCAGCCCGTCCCGGTTCCACCCCGCGGCCACATAGTCGAATACCCCCTCGTTCTGCTCCGGATGGTCATAGTCCCGCAGCACCCGCAGCACCGTGCAGCCGCTGACGGAGCAGAACGCCGTCACCCGCACGGGGATGCGGCACCGGCTCAGGCTCTCCGCGATAAGATACGCCTGTGTGGCCAGCTTCTCCTGCTGCCGGTTCTGCGAGGCCGAGCCGTCCAGCAGCAGGTCCACGGACAGCTCTCCCGGCTCCTGCGGCGACCGGCGGGAAAACACCCGCTCGTCCCCCAGCGCCCCGGCGCGCCAGGCCAGCTCCGGCCGCAGCCTCCCGGCGCGGCCCGTACCGCCCTCGTCCTCCGCCCGCAGCAGCAGCGTGTTCTGCAGCTTCTGCGTCAGCTGTGCGATGGCCAGCTTGTTTTCCACCAGATGTTCCTGATAATACGCCCGGTTCTTCTCCCGCTGCTGCCGGAAGTGGGCCGCGTCCCAGGCCGCCTCCGGCGCGGGCGCGCGGCCCATCGGTTCGCCGCGGGTAAAGTGCAGCCGGCAGTTCTTGTGCACGCCGGTGCACAGGGTGCGCTCCGCCTCACTGCGCTGCCCCGGCGTCAGCATGGACGCGCCGAAGCAGTCCTCCACATACCGCCGCAGGATCGGCTCCGGCGTCCGGCCCTGCAAAAAGCTGAACAGCGTCTGCTTCTGCAAGCCGCCGCTGCCGCCGGGCGCGTCATGTGACAGCGCCCGCAGGGCGTTGGGCCGCACAAAGTGCACGCCGCCGCTTTTGTCCCGCTTTCGGCCTACCCACGCCGCCCACTGGCGGTCGTCGGCGGCCCGGCGGGCGCGGCGGAACCAGGTGTACAGCACGCGCTCCGTCCGCTGGATCAGCTGCGCCTCCGTGCTGTCCCCCGGCGCGGCCAGCTCGTCCAGCAACGGCGACAGGGCCGGGTCCTCCGGCTGTTCCAGCACGCGGCAGGCCCAGGCCCGGCGCACGGCGTCCCCGTTCATGCCCTCGGCCACCGGCGTCTGCGCCAGCAGCCGGCGGGCATAGTCCCGCCGCAGCGCCGGCAGCAGCGGCCGTTCCGCCGCGCCGCGGGCGAACACCGCCCCCTCCAGCACCAGGAAGAATATGTCCGTGTACAGTGCCTCCTGCGCCGACCGGTGAAACTCGTTCAGCAGCGGCCGGAACCGGTCAAAGTCGTAATACCGGCAGGCCAGGCCCAGCACCGTATTGCCGTACAGCTCGGCATCCCCCGCCCGGTCGAAGGTCAGCAGCTCCGGCTTGCGGGCATAGTCCCCCCAGCCGTTCCACACCTGATTTTCCGCCCGGCGCGTCTCTCTGTCCTGTCTGTCCATATCAGTCGAACAGCTTGTCCCGGGTGGCGTCCCTGGGCAGACGCGCCCACACCGCGTCCGCCACCAGCTGGCGCTCAAAGGGCTCAAAGGCCTTGTTGATGATGCCCAGGTCCAGCGCCTGTCCGGAGGGTATCCCCTTCTCGATCAGGTGCAGGGCCGCCAGCAGTCCCCGCAGGTCCAGCGCCTTGGTGGATATCTCACCGCTGTCGCACTTGGTCCGCAGGTCCCGGAACAGCGCCGTCAGCTGCTCGGCCCACTCCCGCTTCAGGGTGGGGAAGCTGCGCCGCAGCAGCTTCTGCAAATTCTCGTCGGAGATCACCGGCATATCCACCACCACGAACCGGCTCACCAGCGCCTCGTTCAGCTCACGGGTGCCGGCGTAGCCGTAGTTCATGGTGCCGATGAACCGCGCCGCATCGTCCAGCTGTATGCGCTCATACCCCGGCACATCGATGACGCGCCGGTGGTCCAGCGTGGCGTGCAGCACGGCCAGCGCCTCGTTCTTTGCCATATTCACCTCGTCCAGCACGCCGAAGCCGCCCAGCCGCGCACAGGCGCACACCGGTCCTTCCCGGAACACCACCTGCCCGTCCTTCAGCGTGTCCGCGCCGATCAGGGCCGCCGCGTCCACGTTCACATACATGGACACGTCCCACACCGGCCGTCCGAACAGCGCCGCCAGGTCCTCCGCCAGCACGTTCTTGCCGGTGGCCTTCGGCCCCGCCAGCAGCAGGTGCTCGCCGCACAGCAGCGCCGCCGCCGCGCTCTCCCATACCTCCCTGCCGTAGTAGAGATACTTCGGCACGGGCACGCGCTCCTGCGCCTCCGGCGTCAGGGGGTGGGCCTCCCGGAAGCGGCGTACCTCGTCCAGCAGGCCGCTGTCCACGCCCTCGTCCCGCAATTCCTTCCAAATATCCATAGACTCGCCTCATTTCATCTCCGGATGATGCCAAATTATACTCCCGCCGCCCGCTAAGTGTCCGTTAAGGATGTGCGGTCCGTTCCCTTTGTCATATCCGCCCGCGTTCCGCCATATAGATAGAGCACAACGGCATGGGAGTGTTGCGTTATGCGAGACGATCTGGAGCAGCGGGCCAAAGAGCTGGCCCTGTACATGATAGAGAACCGGACCACCGTCCGCGCCGCCGCCAAGAAGTTCGGCGTCAGCAAATCCACCGTACACAAGGACCTGTCCGAGCGTCTGGCCCTGTGCGACCGGGCGCTGTACACACAGGTAAAGGCCATACTGGACGAAAACCGTTCCCAGCGGCACATCCGCGGCGGAATGGCCACGCGCCGCAAGTATAAGGGGATATGAAAAAAGGGACGGCGGCGCCGTCCCTTTTCCCGTATAAACCAAAACGGACACCCTTGCGGATGTCCGTTGCGTTTGGTCATTAGCCAATGTTGTTCAGCTTCAGCGTCAGCGCGCTCTTCTTGTGGGCCGCGTTGTTCTTGTGCAGCAGACCCTTTGCAGCAGCCTTGTCGATCGCCTTGACCGCCACCTTGTAAGTGCCCTCGGCCTCGGTGCGATTGCCTTCAACGGCAGCAGCCTCGAACTTCTTGATAGCAGTCTTCAGTGCGGACTTATTGGCTTTGTTGCGAGCATTTCTCGTCTCTGCCACCAGAACACGCTTCTTAGCAGACTTGATATTCGGCAAACCAAACACCTCCCCGACTTGAATTTTTTGTGCAGCGAAAATATACACTTCCACGCAGGATGATATTTTAGCATCTTTGCCTGAAAAATGCAAGACTTTTTTGCAATTTCCGCGGCAGTTTTTGTATAAAAGCGATTTCACCGGCCATGCTACCCAAAAGCCACAATATTTTGTGTTCAGAAGGGAGCGTTGACCACTACTATGAACCTTTCCCGCACCGATCTGGCCGTGGAAACAGCGGAGGCGCTGCCCACCGGCCGGGATATGTTTGCCCCCGGCACCGGCGTCACCAAGTCCGAATGCCTGCTGTGCGGCTGTCCCGTCACCCGCATCCATGTCCATACCCCGGCGGGCGCCCGGGCCATCGGCAAGCCCGAGGGCCGCTATATCACCATCGACCTGCGCCCCGCCCTGTCCCGTCAGGAGGCGCTGACCGGCCGGGCCGCCCTCTGTCTGTGCCGCGAGCTCCGCGCCCTGCTGCCGCCGCCATCTAGCGGCCCCGCCCTGGTGGTGGGGCTGGGCAACGACGCCATGACCCCCGACGCCGTGGGGGCGGCGGCGCTGGAGCACCTGCTGGTCACGCGGCACATGGTCCGTTCCATGCCCCGGCAGTTCGGCGCGCTGACGCCGGTGGCGGCCCTGGCCACCGGCGTGCTGGCCCGCACGGGGGTGGAGACGCTGGAGCTGATCCGCGGCGCGGCGGACCGCCTGCACCCCTCGGTGGTCATCGCCATCGACGCGCTGGCCGCCCGCAGCCGTCACCGACTGTGTGCCACCGTGCAGCTGGGGGACACGGGCCTGATCCCCGGCAGCGGCGTAGGCAATCACCGCAAGGCAGTCAACGCCCGGACGCTTGGCGTGCCGGTCATCGCCCTGGGCGTCCCCACGGTCATCGATGGTGCGGCCCTCTGCGGCGACGAGGACGCCCCGCCCTCCGGGTTGTTTGTCACGCCCCAGGACATCGACCGCCGCGTCCGTGAGCTGGGCCGGCTCATCGGCTATGGCGTCACCCTGGCGCTCCAGCCCGGCCTGACGCCGGAGGATGCAGCGGCCCTGCTGGGATAGCCCTTGCAAAATCCTCCCCGACGCGGTACAATAGGACATCAAAACTTCGGAACGGGAGGTATCGCACATGGAATTCAACCCCCAGATACAGCTGGCCGGCCTGCTGGAATGGATGGCCGAGCAGATGAATGCCTGCCACGGCAAGACCGCCGTCATCGGCATCTCCGGCGGCAAGGACAGCTCCACCGTGGCCGCCCTGGCCGTGGCCGCCTATGGCCGCGAAAACGTCCTCGGCGTCCTCATGCCCGACGGCGTCCAGCCGGACATCGACTACTCCCAGGCACTGGTGCAGCACCTGGACCTGCCCCACACCACCATCAACATCCATGACGCCGTTCAGGGCGTGCTGGGCCAGATGGAAAAAGCGGGCCTGACCCCCAGCCGCCAGACGAAGGTCAATCTGCCCAGCCGCGTCCGCATGGCCACCCTGTATGCCGTGGCCCAGTCCGTAGAGGGCGGCATCGTCATCAACACCAGCAACCTCAGCGAGGACTGGGTGGGCTACTGCACCATCTACGGCGACAGCGCCGGCGCCTTCTCCCCCCTGGGGATGTACACCACCGAGGAGGTCGTCGCCCTGGGCCGTCAGCTTGGCCTGCCGGAGAAGTTCCTCATCAAGCCGCCGTCCGACGGCCTCACCGGCCTGACCGACGAGGACAATCTGGGCTTCCCCTACCGCGCGGTGAACGAGTACGTCCGCCGCGGCGTGGTGGACCCGGCCATCAAGGAGCGCATCGACGCCCTCCATCGTGCCAGCCGCTTCAAATTCCAGACCCTGCCGGTCTACCACAACGGCCTGCCCATGGCGCTGACCGACGAGACCGATTATTATAACTGAGCCCCGTTTCCTTTTGTGCGCCTTTTTTCTCTCCGTCTTTTGAGAATACAGGGCTTTGGAGCCTTCCGGAACACAAAGGCAAACCGTGACTGACGCAAACGTATACAAAAGAGCGCATAAGCAGCACACGCAGAGGACAACCAGGCAAACGCTGCGTAAACCAAAAAGCAAGCAACCATACGTTGCCGAAAGCGAAAAAAAAGCAGAAACACCCCGGCCCAATGGCCGGGGTGCTATAATACCCTCTAATTTTGGCCGAATCTTGAAGCGGCCATGAACAATTTGTGAATTCTGCCTTTTACGCCGCGTTTTTTCCACAGCAGACAGCGCATTTCACTGAAACTTTCTGCTCTCGGCCACAGCCATCTGGTCGCAGCGGTTGTTTTTTTCATTCTCCGCGTGGCCCTTCACCCAGTGGCAGCGCACCTCGTGAATATCGGTCAGCGCCAGCAGCTGCTCCCACAGGTCCGGGTTCAGCGCCGGCTTTTTGTCGCTCTTCACCCAGCCCCGCTGCTGCCAGCTTCTGGCCCAGCCCTTTTCCAGCGCGTCGATGACGTACTTGCTGTCGCTGTACAGCTCCACCACGCACGGCTCCTTCAAAAGCCGCAGCGCCTCGATGACGGCGGTCAGCTCCATGCGGTTGTTTGTGGTTCGGGCCGCGCCGCCGGAGAGCGCCTTCTCCGCACCCTTATAGCTGAGTATCGCCCCCCAGCCGCCCGGACCCGGGTTGCCGCTGCAGGCCCCGTCGGTGTAGATCGTAACGGTTCTCATATATCCTTCCTTCACTCCACCCCAACGACCCGCACCGTTCCGTCCTGCACGGTAAAGCGCACGTTCTTTCCTGCGTAAGCCATGCCGTACACGCGGTCGGGGTCGTCCTGATACCGGGGCCGCGGGTCGGCGGCCAGGGCGCTCAGCAGCCCGTGGCGCTGTCCGCTGTCAAACTGCGCCAGCAGCTCCGGGGGAAAGTCCACCGTCAGCACCGCGCCGGCATCGCCGCCGGTAAAGCCGCCGGCGGCGTCGGGATAGCTGTCCGCGTAGGCCAGATAGGGTTTGATGTCTACGATGGGCGTTCCGCTGACCATATCCGCGCCGCGAACATACAGCACCGGACCCTCCGGCTCGTCCAAGGCCACACGCTCCAGTTCCACGGCGGAGAGCCCCAGGCTGTTAGGCCGGAAGGGCGAACGGGTAGCGAACACGCCCACGCGCTCGTTGCCGCCCAGCCGGGGCGGCCGCACCGTGGGCGACCAGCCCTGCCGCTGCGCCCGGTCAAACTGCCAGATGAGCCAGATATGCGAAAAGCCCTCCAGGCCCCGCACCGCATCCACATCCCGGAAGGGCTTTTCGAACACGATGCGTCCGGGACTGTCGGCAATGCCGCTCTGCCGCGGCACGCCGAACTTCTCCGCAAAGGGCGTCTCTATCCGCGCAATGATATCCAGCCCGGAGCCGTTCACAGCGGGGCCTCCTCCGACGCGGGCTGTTCCTTCTCCTCGGGATCGGCCAGAGCCAGCGAGATGACCCGGTCGCCCTCCTCCTTGAAGCGCATGACGATAACGCCCTGCGTGGCGCGGCCCGCTACGCGGATATTTTCCACAGGTGTGCGGATCAGGATGCCCGCTGCCGTCACCAGCAGCAGGTCCTCGGTACCGTCCACCACCTTCATGCCCACCACCGGGCCGGTCTTGTCTGTGACCATATAGTTGCGGATACCCATGCCGCCGCGGTTGGTAATGCGGTACTCCTCAATAGGCGTCCGCTTGCCGTAGCCGTTCTCGGTGATGGACAGCACGGTCTTGTCCGCGTCGGCGCGGGCGGCGCCGATGACATAGTCGCCCTCCCGCAGCCGGATGCCCCGGACACCCACGGCGGTACGTCCCATGGCGCGCACATCCGTCTCGTCGAAGCACACCGCCTGCCCGTCGTGGGTGGCGATAAGCATACGGTCATGCCCCCGCGTCTCCGTCACGGAGATCAGCTCATCGCCCTCGTCCAGCGTCAGGGCGCGGATGCCGTTGTTCCGCAGGTTCTTCAGGGCACTGACCTCCAGACGCTTCACCGTGCCGTTCCGGGTGGTCATGAACAGGTACAGCTCCTCGTCTCCCGTCTCCCGGAAGTGGAGCATAGCCTGCACACGCTCGCCCGTCTCCACCTGAATGATGTTGACGATGTTCACGCCCTTGGCGGCCTTGCCGCTCTCGGGGATCTGATAGCCCTTCTTGCGGTAGACCTTGCCGGTGTCGGTAAAGAACAGGATATAGTCATGGGTAGACGCAGTGAACACGTCCACCACCGTGTCCTCCTCACGGGTGGTGATGCCCTTCTTGCCCATGCCGCCCTTACTCTGAGCGGCGTATTCGCTGACCGGCGTGCGCTTGATGTAGCCGTTCTCCGTCAGGGTAAAGACACACTGCTCCTCCTCGATCAGGTCCTCGATGTCCAGCTCGTCCTCCACGTCCTGGATCTCGGTCTTGCGGTCGTCGCCGAACTTGTCGGCAATGGCGGTCAGCTCCTCCTTGAGGATGGACTTCACCAGTCCCTCGTCGCTGAGGATACGCAGGAAGTAGGCGATCTTCTCCTCCAGCTCCTTGTACTCGGTCTGGAGCTTCTCCCGGTCAAGACCCTGCAGCGCCTTCAGGCGCATATCCAGAATGGCCTGGGCCTGCACGTCGTCCAGCCCGAAGCGCTGCATCAGGTTCTCCTTGGCGTTGTCGTAGCTGCTGCGGATGATCTTGATGACCTCGTCGATGTTGTCCTGGGCGATCAGCAGGCCCTCCAGCAGGTGGGCGCGCTCCTGTGCCTTTTTCAGGTCGAAGCGGGTCCGGCGGATGATGATCTCCTCCTGGAACTTCAGGTACTCGTCGATGATGTGCCGCAGGGACAGTATCTTCGGCTGCCGCTGGTTTTCCACAAGCGCCAGCATATTGATGGCAAAGGTGGTCTGCAGCTGGGTCTGGGCGAACAGGCGGTTCAGCACCACCTGGGGATTGGCGTCGCGCTTGAGCTCGATGACCATTCGCATACCGTTGCGGTCGGACTCGTCCCGGATGTCGGAGATACCCTCCAGGCGCTTGTCCTCTACCTGGTCGGCGATGGCCTTGATGAGCATCCGCTTGTTCACCTGATAGGGCAGCTCCGTGATGATGATACGGGTGCGGCCGTTGTTGAACTCCTCAAACTCATGCCGGGCGCGGACCATGAGCCTGCCCCGGCCGGTGGCGTAGGCGGCGCGGATGCCGCTGCGTCCCATGATGATGCCGCGGGTAGGGAAGTCGGGGCCCTTGACGTGCTCCATCAGGTCGCTGAGGGTGGCGTCCGGGTTATCCAGCACGCAGATGCACGCGCCGATGACCTCCCGCAGGTTGTGGGGCGGGATGTTGGTGGCCATGCCCACGGCGATACCACTGGAGCCGTTCACCAGCAGGTTGGGGAACCGGCAGGGCAGCACACGGGGCTCCTTGCGGCTCTCATCGAAGTTGGGGTCCCAGTCCACCGTGTCCTTTTCGATGTCGCGGAGCATCTCGTTGGAGATCTTGCTGAGACGGGCTTCGGTGTATCGGTAGGCGGCCGGTGGGTCGCCATCCACGGAGCCGAAGTTGCCGTGGCCGTCCACCAGCATATAGCGCATGGAGAAATCCTGCGCCAGACGCACCAGCGCGTCGTACACGGAGGCGTCGCCGTGAGGGTGATAGCGGCCCAGCACATCGCCCACGCAGGTGGCGGATTTCTTGAAGGGCTTGTCGCTGGTCAGGTTATCCTCGTACATGGCGTACAGGATACGCCGGTGCACGGGCTTCAGGCCGTCCCGCACGTCAGGCAGCGCACGGCCCACGATGACGGACATGGCGTACTCGATATAGGAGTTCTCCATCTCCGGCACCAGCGGGGACTCTACGATATGCTGGTCGGGAAAACGTATTTCTTCCGGGTCGTATTGGGGCTTTTTGCTCATACTGACACGACCTCCTTAATAATCCAGATTTACCGCGTACTTGGCGCGCTGCTCGATAAACTCCTTGCGGGGCTCCACCTTCTCGCCCATGAGGACGGTGAACGTAGCGTCGGCCTTTACGGCATCGTCCAGCGTGATGCGGCGCAGCGTTCGCTTCTCCGGATCCATGGTCGTCTCCCACAGTTCGTGGGGGTTCATCTCGCCCAGGCCCTTGAAGCGGCTGATGTCTACCTTCACATTGGGGTTTCCGCCCCGCAGCTCGGCGGAGATAGCGTCCCTCTCCTCCTCGCTGAAGGCCAGACGGGTGGTCTTGCCCCTGGTCAGCTTGAACAGCGGCGGCACGGCGGAGTAGACGTACCCCTGCTCGATCAGCGGCCGCATGAAGCGGAAGAAGAACGTCAGCAGCAGCGTGCGGATATGGGCGCCATCCACATCGGCATCGGCCATGATGATGATCTTGTGATAGCGCAGCTTGTTCTCGTCGAACTCCTCGCCGATGCCCGCGCCCAGGGCGATGATGACCGGCTGGAGCTTGTCGTTGCCGTATACCTTGTCCACCCGGGCCTTCTCCACGTTCAGCATCTTGCCCCACAGGGGAAGGATCGCCTGGAACCGGCTGTCGCGCCCCTGGGTGGCGGAGCCGCCTGCGGAGTCGCCCTCCACGATGTACAGCTCGGTCAGCTCGGGGTTGTTCTCGTTGCAGTCCCGCAGCTTGTCCGGCATGGCCGCGCCGCCCAGCACCGTCTTGCGCCGGATGGACTCACGCGCCTTCCGCGCCGCCTCCCGGGCGCGGTTGGCGGTCATGGCCTTATCCAGAATGGTGCGGGCCACCACGGGATGCTCCTCCAGATACACCGCCAGCTGGTCGCTGACGATGCCGTCCACCAGCGTGCGGATGTGGGCGTTGCCCAGCTTGGCCTTGGTCTGGCCCTCGAACTGAGCCTCCGTCAGCTTCACGGAGATGACGGCGGTGATGCCCTCGCGCACGTCCTCGCCGGAGACCTTGTCGCCCTCCTTGATCATGCCGTACTTCAGGCCGTAGGCATTCAGTACGCGGGTCAGGGCCGCCTTGAAGCCCGTCTCGTGCATGCCGCCTTCCGGCGTATGGATATCGTTGGCGAAGGACACCAGCGTCTCGTTGTAGCCGTCGTTATACTGGATGGCGATCTCCGCCGTGCTGTCGCCCTTGGCGCCGGAGAGATAGATGACCTCCTCGTGGAGCGGGGTCTTGTTCCGGTTGATGTAGGTAACGAACTCCCGGATGCCGCCCTCATAGCACATGGCCTCGGACTTCTCTCTGCCCGGCCGGGCGTCGCTGATAGTGATCCGCAGACCGGCGTTCAGGAACGCCTGCTCCCGCATACGGGTGTGCAGCGTCTCATAGTCGTACTCCAGCGTGTCGAACATCTCCGGGTCCGGCTTAAAGGTCACGGTGGTGCCGGTATGGTCCGTCTCACCGATGACCTTCATCTCCTGGGTGATATTGCCCCGGGAGAATTTCATCTCATAGATTTTGCCGTCCTTGTGTACCTGCACCGTCAGCCACTCGCTCAGAGCGTTCACCACGGACGCGCCCACGCCGTGCAGGCCGCCGGAGACCTTATAGCCACCACCGCCAAACTTGCCGCCGGCGTGCAGCACGGTGAACACCACCTCCAGCGCGGGCCGGCCCGTCTGGGCCTGGATATCCACGGGAATACCACGGCCGTTATCGGTGACGGTGATGGTGTCACCCTCGTTGATGGTCACGGTAATGTCCGTGCAGTAGCCGGCCAGCGCCTCGTCGATGGCGTTGTCCACGATCTCATATACCAGGTGGTGCAGACCGCTGGCGCTGGTGGAGCCGATATACATACCCGGCCGCTTCCGCACAGCCTCCAGCCCCTCCAGCACCTGTATTTCTGATGCGTTGTATTCCGTATCCACCACTGTCTTTTCCAGTTCTGCCATGTACTACTCTCCTTTTCCTTGGACCCGCTTGCCCAGCGTCCGGGAATTGATCTGCGACAGATACACGATCTGCCGGTGATAGGGATGATCACACACCACGAAGGACCGCGGTATGTCCTCGCAGGCACTCTGTACCACACCCTCCTGCTCGGCTCCCTGTAAAAACTCTCTCGTTTTTTTTGAGGTAGAGGTGTTATCCAGGTCAAAGATACCGATGACCCGCCTATCCTCCACCATCACGTTCATACCGATGTGCAGATACGCCATCACAGTACCTCCCCGCCCCGCACATGGAACACCCTGCCGCTGAGCAGCGTGTCCAGCCGGTCGTTTTCACAGCAGGTGATAAACACCTGTCCGCCGCTGATGCGATTCAGTACGTATTCCTGCCGCCGGGGATCCAGCTCGCTGAGCACATCGTCCAACAGCATTACCGGATACTCCCCCATGGCGTTTTTGTGTATCTCGCGCTCCGCCAGCTTCAGGCTCAGTGCCGCCGTCCGTACCTGCCCCTGCGAGCAGAACTGCCGCGCGCTTCGCCCGTTGACCAGCACCTCGATATCGTCTTTGTGGGCGCCGGAGAGACACAGCTTCGACGCACGCTCCGCCGCCTGATGACTCTCCATATGTGCCGCCAGCGCCGCGTAGATATCTGCCTGGCTTCCCAGCGGGTCGGCGACGGTCCTGACGGTCTGGTACGTCAGGGTCAGTTCCTCCCTCTCGCCGCTGCACTCATAGTGTGCCTGTCGGGCATATTCCGCCAGCGCCGCACAGAACCGCGCCCGATAGCCTACCAGCACTGCGCCGCTGCGGCACAGGCCTTCGTTGAATTCCGGCAGCAGCTCCAAAAGCTCTGGCTTGTCCTCGCTGTCCCGCAGGATGCGGGTCTTGTGCTCATACAGCCGGCTGTACTGGCTCAGCGCCTCGGCGTACCGCGGCCGCAGCTGGCACAGCGACAGGTCCATGAACCGCCGCCGTTCCGCCGCACCGGCCCGGATCAAAAACAGATCCTCCGGCGCAAAAAACACCGTATGCAGCACGTCGGACAGGGCGGCGCTGTTTTTGGCGGGCACACCGTTAACGGTCATTTTCCGACGCTTTCCGCGGAAGAGGTGTATGTCCGTCACAAATTCCCGCTGCCGGGAAAAGATATCTCCCAACAGCGCGGCCTCCTGCATATCAAAGCCGATCAGCTCCTTATCTCCGTGGGCGCGGGGACTTTTTCCACAGCTAAGATATACGATGGCCTCCAGAAGATTTGTTTTTCCTTGGGCGTTCTCTCCGTAAATAACGTTGCAGCTGGGGTCGAACGTCAGCGCCTGCGTGCCGTAGTTCCGCCAACCCTGCAGGTGCAGGGCGTCAACTCTCATACGTCACCGTCAGCGTCTGCCCGTTGAAGGCCACCACGTCGCCGGGTCGGATCTTCTTGCCCCGCATGGTGCACACCTCGCCGTTGACCGTCACGTCACCCTCCTGGATGACGAGTTTGGCCTCGCCGCCGGTCTCTACCGCCGCGGCAAACTTCAGCAGATCCTGCAATTTGATATATTCCGTTGTGATGGTGATAGTCTCCATAATAATGAACCTCGTTCATAGATATAATATGCCGTTTTTTTCTTCAATAAAAAGCGCGCACAGTTCGATAAAGGTGCAGCTCCTGCGTTCTGCCGATGGCAAACCAACGACGGCGTACCGGGTGTATGTCGAGGAGGTGTAACGATGGCAGGGCACAAGAGATGTGCCTTTATTGCGCCTTCAGGCGCACCGGCAGCACCATATAAAGAAAGTTGTCACTGTCATCCACGGGCGTGATAATACAGGGCGAAATACCGGTGTTCAGCTGCATTTTCACCGTGTCCGCCGGGGCATAGCGCAGGGCGTCCATGAGATAGCGGTTGTTGAAGCCGATCTCCAGCTCCTGTCCGTCGCCGCGGACGGGGCAGATATCCCGGGCTTCGCCGTTTCCGGTCCGGGCGGACATATACACCCGGTCCTGGCTGAACAGGCAGCGTACCGGACTTTTCAGCTTCTCGCTGATGACCACGCTGACGCGGTCCAGGCTTTCGATCATCGTCTTGTTGTCCACCTCGATGCAGATGGGGTTGGTGGTAGGTATGGCATTCTTGTAGTCCAGGAATTCACCCTCCAACCGGCGGCATATCAGCTGGGTAGCCCCGGCCTCGAACATCAGATGGCGCTTGCCCTGGGTCACCGTCACCATGTCGTCGGTGTCGGCGCATATTTTCTCCACCTCATTCAGGGCGGCGCCGGGGGCCACGAACTTGAAGGCCCCGCCGTCGATGTGCTCCAGCGGTTCGCGGCGCAGCGCCAGACGGAAGCCGTCCACCGCCACCATGGTCAACCCCTTGTCGCTGATCTCAAACAGGGCGCCGGTGTGGATGGGACGGGCCTCATTGACGGAAACAGCAAAGCTGGTCTGGTTGATCATGGCCTTCAGCGTCCGCTGCTCCAGTGTGACGGAGAACTGGTCGTCCACCTCCGGCAGCTCCGGATAGTCGTCGGCGCTGAGGCCGGGAAGCTCGAAGCTGGCATCGCCGCAGTTCAGCTTCACGTTGAACTTGTCGTCTGCCTCAAAGGTCACCATATCGTCCGGCAGGCGGCGGATCATCTCGCCGAACAGTCTGGCGTTCAGGACGATGTGCCCTGCCTCGGACACTGCGGCCTCTACCGTGGTGCGTATGCCGGTCTGCATATTATAGCCGGACAGCCGCAGTCCCTCGCCGCACTCCAGCAGGATACCCTCCAGCGCCGGGATGGAGCTTTTAGCCGCCACCGCCCGAGACACCGCGGCCACCGCCTGTTGTACCAGTGCCTTTTCACAGGAAAATCTCACCATATCCGTCGTTCCTCGCTTTCCGAAAGTCATTGCCGCCTGCGCTGTCTGAAAGATCAGCCCTACGCAAAAAAGCGGTTCTGTTTTT
>OHJH01000028.1_pt1 | contig 23970 bp, 24 predicted proteins | sample 1568471 | NCBI WGS metagenome assembly OHJH01 (sample SAMEA3879546, study PRJEB24766) | human gut metagenome | biome: human-associated habitat; feature: feces | place: USA | collected 1985/1987 | reverse complement strand
CCAGATTTTGTCCTATGTTCATCGCAAAATTGTAAAATACTTCCATTTCCTTCCATTTTTGCCGCGACAAAAGCAGGAGGCCGCACGGCCTCCTGCTTCTCTTTCACGGTTTATCTTCCGGTCATGACGGTCATGACCTCGAACTCCTCGTGGTTCAGGGTCTTGGTCATGGCCAGGCCCTCGTCAATGTCCACGTTGCTGATCCGGTCGCCCTTGGCGCAGACGATGCGGTTGGTCTTGCCCTCCGCCAGCAGCTGCACCGCCTCGTAGCCCATGCGGGTGGCGGTGACGCGGTCCTTGGCGGTGGGGCTGCCGCCCCGCTGGATGTGGCCCAGAATGGTGACGCGGGGATCCAGCCCCAGCTCCTTTTTGATCTGCTCACCCACGGCCATGCCGCTGGCGGCACCCTCGGCCACCACGATCATAAAGTTGGTTTTGCCGCTGATACGGGCGCGGCGGATCTTCTCAGCCACGTGCTTTTCAAAGTCGTAGGGACGCTCGGGCACCAACACGGCGGTGGCGCCGATGGCCACGCCCACATACAGCGCCAGATAACCGGCGCGGTGGCCCATGACCTCCACCACGGAGCAGCGCTCGTGGGACTGCATGGTGTCGCGGAGCTTGTCCATACACTCCACGGCGGTGTTGGCCGCGGTGTCGAAGCCGATGGTGTAGTCGGTGCAGACGATGTCGTTGTCGATGGTGCCGGGGATACCCACCACGGAAACGCCGAACTTGGACAGGTCCTGCGCGCCGCGGAATGTGCCGTCGCCGCCGATGGCCACCAGGCCGTCCAGACCGATGAGCTTGCAGGTGGCGTAGGCCTTCTCCTGCCCCTCCTTGGTGCGGAACTCGTCACAGCGGGCGGAGTACAGGATGGTGCCGCCGCGGTTGATGATGCGGCTGACGCTGGCGTTGTCCATCTCGACGATGTCGCCGGAGATCAGGCCCTGATAGCCGCGGCGGATGCCCACGCACTCGATGCCCCGGGCGTTGGCGCTGCGGACCACGGCGCGGATGCAGGCGTTCATGCCGGGGGCGTCGCCGCCGCTGGTCAGCACGCCGATACGTTTGACTGCGTTTTTCATACGCTATTCCCTCACTTTGTCAAGGGGCGATGCCCCTGAATATGCAGGCACATTGTACCATACGTTTGGTCTGTTTTCAAGTCCTTCGGCGAGCCGCGGCAAATTTTTGCCTGTACAGTCCGTCGGTTTTGTGGTATCATCCCTATGATAAACGAAAGGAGCGACCGTCATGCACCCACAATTCGCAGAATTGACGCCCAACTGGTTCAATCGGGCGTTCATATACACCGGCTCCATCGGGGAGTTTCGCTACCGCTTCGATGGAGATAAGGACGCGGGAATCCTGCACACCGCTGTATACAGCAATGTGTGCTACGAGCTGGCGCAGGACAAGGAGGAACGGGATTTCACCTGGGACGAGGCGGGCGTGGAGACGCTGAAGGCCTGGCTGCAGGAAAAATATGAGGCATACTGCACGGCGCAGAAATGACAAAAGCACCCCGCGGGGTGCTTTTTTGCGTCAGTCACGCCAGGTGCTGCCCAGAAACAGCGCCAGCAGGGGCATCAGCTCCAGACGGCCCATAAGCATCTCCAGCGACAGCACCAGCTTGCTCAGGGGCGAGAGGATGGAGAAATTCTCCATTGGGCCGAGGATGCCCAGACCGGGGCCCACATTGCTGATACAGGTCAGTGACGCGGCGAAGGACTCCTGGAAGCCATAGTTGTCCCAGCTGACCACCAGCGCGCCGACCAGCAGCACCAGCAGATAGGCGCAGATAAAGGAGCTGGCGGCGGAAACGACGCGCTCCTCCACGGCCTGACCGTCCATCTTGATGACGCTGACATGGTTGGGATGGGCCAGACGCTTCAGCTCGCGCTTGAGACTCTTGCACAGAATGGCGATCCGGGATATCTTGATACCGCCGGAGGTGGAGCCGGCGCAGCCGCCGGTGAACATCAGCATCACCAGTGCCATGCGGCAGAAGGTAGGCCACAGGGCGAAGTCCACAGTGGCGAAGCCGGTAGTGGTGATGATGGTGACGGTCTGGAAAGCAGCATCGGTGATGGAGTCGTGGAAGCCCACACCGGCCTGCGCCCACAGATTGACACACAGCAGCAGTGTGGTGGCGGTCACCACGCCCACATAGATCCACAGCTCCTCGCTGCGGAGCGCCTCCTTCACTTTGCCGCGGACAGACAGGAACATCAGTGAGAAGTTGACGCCCGCCAGGAAGGAGAACACGGTGACGGTCCACATGACCGCCTTGGACGCACCGGCTAGGGAGGTATCATAAATCGAGAAGCCGCCGGTGGCCATGGTGGTAAAGCTGTGGCAGACGGCGGAGAACCAGCTCTCGCCCGCCAGACGCAGGGCCAGCACCTCGCAGAGGGTCAGCACCACATAGATGAGATACAGTATTTTGGCGGTACCGCCCACCTTGGGCACCAGCTTGGTCTTGATGGGGCCGGGGCTCTCGGCCCGCATGAGGAACACCGCGCCCTCGCCCAGCTTCGGCGTCAGCGCCAGGAACAGCACCAGCACACCCATGCCGCCCATCCATTGGGTCAGCGAGCGCCACAGCAGCACGCTGCGGGGCAGGTGGGACACGGCGGTGAAGGTGGACGAGCCGGTGGTGGTCAGGCCGGAGACCGTCTCGAACAGGGCGTCGATATAACTGTCCAGAACGCCGGTGAACACATAGGGAAGCGCGCCGAACAGTGCCAGCAGCACCCAGCTGAGGGCCACTGCCGCAAAGCCGTCGCGGCTGTGCATCTGGGTCTTTTTCACCGGGATCAGATGCAGCACCGTGCCCGCCGCGGCACAGAGCAGCGCCGTCAGGAGAAACTGCTGCCAGCAGGTCTCGGCATAAATACAGGCCGTCAGTGCCGGCAGCAGCAGGAAGCCTGCCTCGACCCACAGGATGTAGCCCATTGTGTGTGAGAGCAATCGAAAGTTCATAGAAAATACCTCAAAGAAAAGGTGAAAAGCCTTCGGGTATTATATAACCGCGTGGGACGGGTGTCAACCTCAGTCCAGCTTGCCCTCCAGCGCCGAGAACAGGGCGGGCATATCCACGTCCTTGCTGGTGAACATCTTGAAGGCACGGGCCGCCTGGTAGAGCAGCAGGTCGATGCCGGACACGGTGGGCAGGCCGCGCTTTTCGGCCTCGCGCAGCAGCATGGTCTGCCGGGGGTTATAGACCAGATCGTAGACGGTGACGCCTGCCGGGGCGTCACGCAGGAAGCCCAGGTCGGAAAACTCCTTCATGCCGGCCATGCCCAGAGAGGTGGCGTTGATGAACAGGTCGCTCTCGGCCATGGCATGGCGGACGGGGAAAATGCCGAAGTAGATGAACTGCGCCTTATCCGGGTAACGCGCGGCCAGATCCTGGGCCGGATAGACGCTGCGGTTGGTGACGAAAATCTTTTTCACACCGGCGCCGACCAGCGCATCACAGATGGCGTCTCCGGCGCCGCCGGTACCCAGCAGCAGCACGGTCTTGCCCTCCGGCTCCAGGCCGCGGGCGCGCAGGCTGTCCACAAAGCCCCGACCGTCGGTGTTGTAGCCAATGGCCCGGCCGTTTTTGATGCAGACAGTGTTCACCGCACCGCAGGCGGCCGCCGCAGGGCTCAGCTCATCCAGCAGCGGCAGGATGGCCTCCTTGTGGGGCATGGTGACGTTGAACCCGGCACAGCCGCCGGCCTTGGCCTCGGCCACGAAGTCAGCCAGATCGCGGGGCTGAACGCGGCGGACTTCATAGGTGTAGTGTACGCCGGTCTGGGCGATCATGGCGCCGTGGAGCAGCGGCGAAAGGCTATGATCCACGGGGTCGCCGATAAGATAGAGCTTTTTGTTGGTCATACAAGTGCCTCCCCAGTGCAGCCGCAGGTGGGCGCAGCCGCAGTGTCATTGGTGTGTTGGAGCAGATAGTCCATGGCTTCGAGATAGCCGGCAAGTCCGTTGCCGGTGATGACTCTAACGCAGGCCGGCGCGGTGACGGACACGGCCCGGAAGGGCTCGCGGGCGTTGATATCGGAGATATGCACCTCCACCGCCGGGACGGGGGCGCAGCGCAGAGCATCATAGATGGCGTAGCTGTAATGCGCGTAGGCCCCAGGGTTGATGACGATGCCGCCGAAGCCGGCCCGGGAGGCCTGGATAGCGTCGATAAGCGTGCCCTCATGGTTAGACTGGAACAGCTCCACCTGGCAGCCCACGGCGGCGGCGTGCTCGTAAATCAGTTTACATAAATCGTCATAGCTCTGTCTGCCGTAGATGTCCGGCTCCCGCTGGCCCAACAGGTTCAGGTTGGGGCCGTTGAGGATGAGCAGCTTCATGGCGTATCCCTCCATAGTCGCAGAATAAAGTCCTTCATTTGGTCAACAGTGCCGTCAGGCACCCGATAATGGGCGCAGGCCGCGTACAACGGGCAGCGGACGGCATACAGGGCCCGCAGGGCCGCCTCTCCCCCGGCGAGCAGCGGACGTCCGGCGGCGTAATCAGTCGACATAATATTATCCACCGTCCGGTCCAGCCAGAACACCGTGCCGCTTCGACGCAGGAGCTCACGGTTCTGCTCCGTCAACACCGCACCACCGCCGGTGGCGATGACGCAGGGTATTTCCGTCTCTGTGCAGAGCGCTTCCAGCGTCCGGCGTTCCAGGGCACGGAAGGCAGCCTCGCCCTCCGCGGCGAAAATCGCCGGAATGGAACGGCCCGCTGTCTGCTCCGCCAGCGTGTCCGCGTCATAAAAGGGCACGGACAGCGCCCGGGCCAGGGCGGCGCCGATGGTGGTCTTGCCGCCGGCGGGCATACCGATGAGGATGAGCCGCCCCGTCATGCCTGCTCCTCCCGGGAGAGCGCCATCAGCAGGGTCATCAGGCGCTCCGCCTGATCGCGGCGCTCCGGCAGCATATCGCCCCGGGTACGGAGGACTTCCGCCTCCCGGGCCTTATCCCGGACCGGCAGACCGTGGGCGCTCTTATACGCGCCGATGGCGGCAGACAGCCGCTGACGGCGGTCAAACAGCTCCAGGATCGCCGCGTCCGTCTCGTCCAGCCGTTGACGCAGGCCGTTCAGGTCGGAGGGAACGTCCGGCAGCAGCTGGCACACCGCCAAGGCGGCGGCGGACTCCACCGCCGGGGCAGCGCGGAGCACGATGCAGGCGTCGTGGCGGCCGGGGACGGAGATAGTGGTCTCCGTCATGGTATATAGGTCCACGGTCCGCTGTTCCTTAGCGATGGACGGTGTGGGGCGGAACGTCACGTCGAACACCACGTCCATGCCGTTGGTGATGCCGGCGTTGACGCCGCCGGCATGATTGGTCGCTGTGCGAACAGCGCCACGGGCCATCGTAAACGGGTCGTTGGCCGCGCTGCCGAGCATTTGGGCGAAGGTCTCCCCTGCGCCGAAGCCGATGGCCTTGACGGCGGGAATGGCAAACACATGGCGGGCGATGGTGCCCTCCACGGTATCCCGCCAGTCAGGGCCGCCCAAACCGGCGGGCAGACCGCTGACGGTGCAGCGGATCACGCCGCCCACACTGTCGCCGTCCGCTTTGGCAGCGGCAGCGCGTGCCCGCAGAGCCTCCTCATCCAGGACATCCGCGTGAACGGCGATATGGGCCGTCTTCAGGTATGTGATCGCCAGCGCGCCGGCCACGGTCAGCGGCGCGGTGAGCCGCCCGGAGGTATGGCCGCCGCCCCGGGGATCGTTGCAGCCCAGGGCGCGGACCGCGGCGGTATAGTCTCCGTGGGAGGGCCGGGGCTTGTTCTTCAGGCTGTCGTAGTCAGTGGAACGGGCATCACCGTTGTAAATGACCGCCGCCAGCGGATCGCCGGTGGTGCGGCCCCGATAGATGCCAGATAGGAAGTGCACTTCCTCTTTTTCCTGCCGGGCGGTGGTCAGTCCCCCCTGCCCCATGCGGCGCAGCAGCTGTTCACGGATAAAGGCCTCGTCCACCGGCAGACCCGGCGGCACATCCGTCAGCAGGACACCCACCGCCGGACCGTGGGACTCGCCGAAAAGCGTGTAGTGCATCACGATTCCAGCACCTCCCAGTTTCCGCCCAGGGCGGCAAGCTCGCGCCAGAAGGCGGGGTAGGACTTCGCCACCGTCTCAGCGCCGGACAGTGTCACGGGGCCGTCGGCCACCATAGCGGCGCAGCCAGCCAGCAGGGCGATGCGGTGGTCACCGCAGGCAGAGACATCTCCGCCGTGCAGCGCGCTCACGCCATGGATGACCAGCCCGTCCGGCTGTTCTTCCACCGAAGCGCCCAGCGCGTTCAGCACAGCGGAGACGGCGGTCAGGCGATCACTCTCCTTCTGCCGCAGGAACGCGGCGTGGGTAAAGCGGGTATCGCGGCCCGGGCGCAGCGCGGCGTACAGGGCCAGCGGCGGCAGGAGGTCCGGGGTGTCGGAGATATCGATCTGCTCCGGCAGCTTGTCCAGATAGCGCAAGATGGCCGCGTCGCCCTGGAGATAGGGCGGCGGCGCCAACGGGATACGAAGGGCCTCTCTTCTCTGTCTGGGAAGCAGGGCACGCAGCACCAGCCAATAGGCCGCAGCGGACCAGTCCGGCTCATCCAACAGCGGCGCGGGGCGACAGAACTGCCCGCCGGGGATATGCCAGCCATCGGTGATTTTCTCCACGGTGACGCCGTGGCGAGCCAGGACCGCCAGAGTCATCTGCACATAGGGCCGGGAGACGGCCTCTCCGGTGACGGTAATGTCCGAGTCCCCCGGCAGCAGCGGCAGCGCCAGCAGCATACCGGAAATCAGCTGGGACGTCTCATCTCCCGGCAGCGACCAGTGGCCCGCTGTCAGCGGGCGGGTCAGGGCAAGGCCCTGCTCCGTGCGCCGCAGGCCCAGATCCCCGGGGATAGGACGAGAGAGCAGCCGGTCGGAGCCGGTGAACACCGCGTCGGTGCGGCCAAGGGCCATGAACAGCGGCAGCAAAAAGCGCAGGGTGCTGCCGCTGTCGCCGCAGTCCACCAGCGGCGCCGGGGCAGTCAGGCAGGCCAGTCCCCGGTAGGTCGCCAGCACATCCTGTGCCGCGTGGGGCGGCAGCTCCGTGACCTGGCCCGCCAGAAACCGGCAGATCAGCTCGCGGTGCAGCAGGCTTTTGGAGGGTGGCACCGTGACGGTGCCCCGCAGAGACGAAGGCGTCAATAACAGCTTCATGCTTTATCCTCCCATAAATCGGACAGGGGCACCATCACCAGTTCACCCTGTCCCATACAGCGGACGATGACCAACTGCACCGTACCGCCGGCGGTTTTTTTATCGTGGCCCACGCAGCGGCGCAGGGCCGCCTCGTCACAGTCGATGGCCGTGGGCAGGCCGTACCGCGTCAGCAGCGGCTCCAGCCGTGCCAGCACATCGGCGCCGCCATAGCCATTGGCTATCTGCCAGCGAAGGGTACGGCACATCCCGGCGGCCACAGCCTCGCCATGGGTCCAGGTGTCATACCCGCCGACAGCCTCGTAACCGTGGCCGAAGGTATGGCCAAAGTTCAGCAGGCGGCGCGCGCCGTGGTCCTCCGCATCACCGGATACCAAGTGCAGCTTGGCCCGCCCGCAGGCGGCGACAAGGGCCGTCAGGGCCTCGCCGCTGTCGCTCCGCAGGCCCTGCTCGGCGGCGGCCAGCAGGGCGGAATCGGCCACCAGCCCGGTCTTGATGACCTCCGCCATACCGGAGGCAAACTGCCGCTGCGGCAGCGTCGCCAGGCAGGCAGGGTCCGACAGCACCAGAGACGGCTGGTGGAACGCGCCCAGCAGGTTTTTGCCCTCCGGCAAGTCCAGAGCCGTCTTGCCGCCCAGGGCGCTGTCCACCTGGGCAAGCAGCGTGGTGGGGATATGGGCCAACGGCACGCCCCGCAGCAGCGACGCGGCGGCAAAGCCCGCCGCGTCGCCGCAGGCGCCGCCGCCCAGCGTCACCACGCCGCAGGAACGGTCAAAACCGCTGTCCAGTATCCGGCGGCACAGGGACAACCATGCCTCCGGCGTTTTGGCACTCTCGCCCTGGGGCAACAGGAACAGCCGCACCTGCAGTCCGGCAGCACGGAGGCTGCCCTGCACCCATTCGCCATAAAGGGCAGATGCATTTTCATCCGCCGCCAGCGCCCAGCGGCGCACCTGCGGCACGTGCTGCCGCAGCAGCGCGCCGGCGCGCCCCAGCACACCGGCGCCGATACACACCGTGCAGGTCGCGTTGTTCAGTTGGACGGTAAACTGTTCCATAGACTTCCTCCGCAGCCGGCCGGCCATTGTACTCAGCAAAGCGATTCCCGCTTGGCAATCAAATCCTTGTCAATCGATGGTAATATCAATACCTAATACAATACAAATTCATCAACAAATTTATCGTATATATTGTATCGCAGCATAGCGGTGTTTGCAATAAAAAAGCGAAAAAAGCCGCCGCACAGCGGCGGCGGAAAAAACAGGCCCACCGCCTATCGGCGGTGGGCCGTATGTGTCAGTCGTCCAGATTATTCAGCTTGGAGCAGCGTTCGTACTCCACCTGCATGACGGAGGCCACAGTGTGGCGGCCGTAGTCGTCCAGCTTGGCGTACTGGGTCAGCAGCTGCTCGGTATCATCGGTCAGATAGAAGGCGGCGTCATCGGCCATCGCCTTGATGCCCAGCGTCTTGCAGATCTGCATGACGGTATCGAACGAAGAACCGCCGACGCCGTTGTGGAGGGCGCTGTTGATGGTGGACAGGGGCACGCCCACCGCAAAGGCAAACTGCCGCACGCTCCGGTACTGCCGCGAGATCTCGTCACGAACGATGGTAGTCAGATTATCCATAATACGTCCTCCACTCATGTATAATAATGATAAAGTGATTTCCTACGCTTTTCACGTTTCGACAACCTGAAATGCTTTTTTTAATAAAAAATTTATTTTTTCGGTTTTTTGTAAAAAATTGAGCCCGCCGGGAGGGAATAGCCGCGCCGATAAATTATGCTTTGATTTTACCAACAATCATGGTATACTAAACATCCGAGGTATGTTGATATGAGTGGTAACAAAAAATTCCCCCGCACCCACACCGGTCGGCTGGCCGCCGACATGGTGCTGCGGTACTATACCCACGACGTAGCCCGGGACAGCGCGGCGCTGACGTATTATCTGCTGTTCGCCATCTTCCCCCTGCTGATCTTCATCAGCACCCTGCTGGGTCTGCTGGAGCTGGACGTAGCGTATATCACCTCCGTACTGGAGCCGCTGCTGCCGGCAGATGTGGTGGATGTGGTGCGCTCATATCTGGAGTACGTCTCCGCCAACCAGAGCCGTCAGCTGCTGTGGTTCAGTCTCATCTTCTCCATCTGGTTCCCCATGCGGGCCTCCGGGTGCCTGATGCACTCGCTCCGCAAGGCCTTTGGCCGCAGCGCGCCGGAGAGCCTGTGGCGCAGCCAGCTGCGGATCCTGCTGTTCACTGTATGGCTGATCGTCGTTATCGCCGTGACGCTGGTGCTGGTGGTGGTGGGACGGTCCGTGCTGGAGTTTGTCGGACGGTTCATCACCATCACCGACTCGTTCATCACCGCGTGGAGTTCCCTGCGCTTCGTGCTGCTGGCGGTGGTCATGGCTATCACGCTGGTGATCCTGTATATGCTCTCCCAGGGCCAGCGCCGGCCGCTGCGGGAGGTGCTGCCCGGCGTGGGCGGTTCACTGGCGGCGTGGATGGTGCTGAGCATGGCGTTTTCGTACTACGTAGAGCACCTGGGGCGCTACTCGGTGCTGTACGGCTCCATCGCCACGGTGATCGTGGTGCTGCTGTGGCTGTATATGTCGGGACAGATACTGATACTGGGCGCGGAGTTTTCCGCCGCCCTGCTGGAAAAGAGACAGACCGCCGCCCCCTCGGGCGGAGAGGAGGACGCATGAAGATCATCATCGTAGGCTGCGGCAAGGTGGGCTATGCCATCGCCCAGCAGCTGACCCAGGAAAAGCACGACATCACGGTGGTGGACGATGAGGCCGCCCACCTGAACCGTGCGGACAGCACGCTGGACGTGCTGTGCATCCACGGCAACGGCGCCTCCATCAGCGTTCTGATGGAGGCCGGAGCGCGGGACGCCGACCTGGTCATCGCCGTCACCGGCGTGGACGAGACGAACCTGGTGTGCGCGCTGATCGCCAAAAGCGTGGGCGCGCAGCACACCATTGCCCGGGTGCGGAACCCGGAATACCGGCGGGACGCGGATATGCTCAAGCGGGAGATCGGCCTGGATATGGTCATCAATCCCGACCTGGCCGCGGCGCAGGAGATCGCGCGGATCCTCAGCTTCCCGGCAGCCATCTCCGTGGAGCCCTTTGCCGGCGGGCGCATCGACATGATCGGCTTTCAGCTGCACCCGGAGGATACCATCCTCGGCCGCAGCCTCAGCGACTTTCACCGGGAGCGCGTGGCAGAGGTACTGATCTGCGCCGCCCAGCGGGGCGATGAGTTCATCATCCCCAACGGCGCCTTCGTGCCCCAGCTGGAGGACCGGCTGTACATGGTAGGCAGCAAGGCCGAGCTGCACAAAATGCTCAAGAGCATGGGCCGCAGCCTCCAGCGGGTAAAGGATGTATCTATCCTGGGAGGCAGTCGGATCAGTATGTACCTGAGCTGGGAGCTGGCACGGGCCGGCACGCGGGTCCATGTGGTGGAGCAGGATCATGATAAGTGCCTGCGGCTGTCTCAGGACCTGCCGGGCGCCATGATCATCGAGGGCGACGGCACGGACATCGACCTCATCAAATCGGAAAACCTGTTCGGTGCGGACGGCTTCGTGGCACTGACGGGCCGTGACGAGGAAAATCTGCTGATGGCCCTGGCCGCCCGCCGTGCCGGTGTACGGAAGGTGCTGGCGAAAATGACCCGGCCCAACTACATGGAGCTGGTACAGGAGACGGGACTGGGCAGCATCATCAGTCCCAAGGATATCATCGCCAACCAGATCACCCGCTACGTCCGCGCACTGGCCAACTCGCAAGGCATGGCGGTGGAGTCACTGTACAAGCTGCTGGGCGGCAAGGTGGAGGCTCTGGAATTCACTGCCAGCAACGACGGCAACGGCATACTGCACACGCCGCTGATGAAGCTGCCCCTGCGCCACGGCGTCCTGCTGGCCGCCATCGTGCGGGAGGGCAGGACCATCATTCCCGGCGGCATGACCACCATTGAGCCGGGAGACCACGTACTGGTGGTGACCAATGTACCCGGTCTGACGGACCTGAAGAACATTCTGGCATAATGAAAGCCCCCATGCGTCCGCATGGGGGCTTTTCGGATACAAGAGAAGAGGGCGGCCGACGCCGTCCTCTTTCTGCACGCTATTTTTTCTACGCACCCAGCAGCTTGTGCCAGGTATCACGGCCCACCAAGCCGTCAGCGGCAATGCCCCGGGATGCCTGGAAACGCTTGACCGCCGCGGCGGTGTTGGTCCCATAGATACCGTCCGCCCCGCCGGCATCATAGCCCAATCCGGTCAGCGCTGCCTGTACACAGCGCACGGTATCGCCGCGGCTGGCGGTAGTCAGCAATGGCAGTGTCAGCGTCGTGCCGGAGACCACCGGCGCCGGCACCGCAGGCTTTGCGGCCTGCGCGCCCGCCAGGGCATCAAAGGGGAAATTGTCCCCGGGACAGCCGGTGGCGTTCACATCGCTGTGGCGCTGGACGGTGGAAATGCCGTACTTCTGCTTCAGGTATGCCACCAGCTCCTGTCCGGCGCGCAGCTGGGCGTCAGGCATGGTCTCGCGGTCAAAGCTGCCCTCGAAGCAGACGCCCAGGCTGTCGTAGTTATTGTTCCCGGCGTGGGCGCCCACGGTGTCCTCCGGACGGCCGCGATAGACGGTGCCGTCCTTGCGGATGAAAAAGTGATAGCCGATCCCCGTCCACCCGTTGGCCAGGTGCCACTGGTGGACCTGCTGCGGCGTACATGTCACCGCCGCGGCGTGGTGCAGGATGATGCGGCGGGTAGCCGTCCGTCGGGCCAGCTGACCCGCCCACTTATAGGCAACTTCATTGATCTGCATTTTTGTCTTCCTCCCCTGCCTTTGTTTCAACGGCGACTTTCAGCCGCGTCAACAGCTTGCGTAAAAAGCCCGGCACCGGGCCGCCCAGCGCCGCCACGTTTTCCAGGATGGAGATCAATTCGTTGATGATGAGCCAGACGATGACCATCGCCGCCATCAGGAACTGAAAGCTGACCTCCACCCCCACCTGGGTCAGGCCGTAACGCACCAGCCAGTCCACCACACCGGCTACACCCACCAGCACCAGATAGCCCAACTTTTTCAGGATACCGCGCAGGCCGGTTTTGGAGCAGAGCTTGCCCGCGCTCCAGGCCTTTGCCATACCGCTGGCATAGTCCGCCAGCATTACGGCGATCAGCACCGCCAGCGGCACCACCAGCGCCGAGGCGTAGCTGCACAGCGCACCCAGCGCCGCCGCCAGAATGGCCATAACAGAAGTTTCGTTTTTCATCCTTTGTGTCCTCCCCACACATTATTCAGCGGCACCGTTACAGTGTATGCCGCCCTATTATGCGGGGTGTTTTTCTCCGGTGTTGCACAAAAGCGGACAACAGAAAGGCAGGCATCTTACGATGCCTGCCTTTTGTCCGTGCGTCCCCGGGGTATGGGCCGCGCGGCCCGGTATCCATTCAAGATATGGCTCAATAGCTGCCCAGGTCGGCGCTGGCGTCGCCCTCGACGCTCTTGCCGAACTCGTAGTCGTTGCCGGGCAGGACGGCGTTCAGGATCACGCCCGCCAGGGCGGCGATGGCCAGGCCGGTCAGGGTGATGTCGGCGCTGCCCACGGTGAAGGTGATGCCGCCGGTGGAGGCGAAGCCCAGACCGCAGACGAAGATGACGGCGGCGATGATCAGGTTGCGGGACTTGGTCAGATCAACGCGGTTCTCCACCACGTTGCGGACGCCCACCGCGGAGATCATACCGTAGAGGACGAAGCTGACGCCGCCCACGATGGCGGTGGGGATGGAGTTCACCAGTGCGTCGAACTTGGGGGAGAAGCTCAGGATGATGGCGTACAGGGCGGCCAGACGGATGACCCGGGGGTCGTAGACGCGGCTCAGGGCCAGCACGCCGGTGTTCTCGCCGTAGGTGGTATTAGCGGGACCGCCGAACATACCGGCGAAGGCGGTGGCCAGACCATCACCCAGCAGGGTGCGGTGCAGACCGGGATCCTCAATGAAGTTCTTGCCGGTGGTGGAGGAGATGGCGGAGACGTCGCCGATGTGCTCCATCATAGCGGCGATGGCGATGGGGGCCATGACCAGGATGGAGGTCACGTCGAACTTGGCGATGACGAACTTCTGCAGACCCACGAAGTCGGCGCCGGCCACCTCGGTGAAGTCCACCTTGCCGGCGATCAGGGCCACGATGTACGCGCCTACCACGCCCAGCAGGATGGGGATGATCTTGATCATGCCCTTGCCCCAGATGTTGGCCACGATGATGATGGCGATAGCCACCAGAGCCAGCCACCAGCAGGTGGAGGCATTAGTCACGGCGGTGCCGGACAGATTCAGACCGATGAGGATGATGATGGGGCCGGTGACGATGGGCGGGAAGTAGCGCATGACCTTCTTGGCACCCACCAGCTTGAACAGCAGGGCCAGCACCAGATACAGCAGACCCGCGACCACCACGCCGCCCAGGGCGTAGGGCAGCTTCTCCTCGCCGGTCATGGCGGCGAACTTGCCGCTATCCAGATTGGCTACCGCCTGGAAGCCGCCCAGGAAGGCGAAGGAGGAGCCCAGGAAGGCGGGCACCTTCAGCTTGGTGCACACATGGAACAGCAGGGTGCCGATACCGGCGAACAGCAGGGTGGTCTGGATGGACAGGGGCAGGCCGTAGCCCGTCACCAGGATGGGCACCAGCACCGTGGCACCGAACATGGCAAACAGGTGCTGCAATCCCAGCAGCAGCATCCGGGGCACGCCCAGCTCCCGGGCGTCGTAGATGGCGTCGTGTCCTAATTTCTTGTTCATGTGACTTGTCCTCTCTTTCTCGTTCATCCGTATATGTTTACTTACTTACAAACAGCCTAAAAAAATGACCGGTGAAAAATCACCGGTCAAATGGAAACAATATCAGAAACAAAAACAGAGGGAGCGTCGGTCCGCTTTTTCACGATCGTCTTGCAGGTCATGGCGTGTCCCTCCTCTCATTTTTCTTGCCTATTATACGGGGCACAGCCGCAAAATGCAATACACTTCTGTGCCAATATCCTGTCAAAATTTCAGAAGATGATTTGGCTGTATTGCACAAGATCATTCGCCCCGCTTATCGCTGCCATCCGCCAATCTTAACCGCCGCCGCAAAACGGGGCACACGCCCGCCGCCACGATGATCTTCACTGCGTCTCCCGGCAGGTAGGGCAGCATCCCCGCCCACAGCAGCGCGGAAAACGTCATACCCTTGCCCATGTAGGCGTTGAGTATCAAGGCCATGTAGGGCATTCCCACGGCGTACAGCGCGGCCAGTCCCGCCAGCGACGCCAGTGCCATGCGTTTGGGGTCCAGACTCTCCCCTGCCACGGCACCCACCACCCATGCGGCCGGGATCAGCCCCAGCAGAAACCCGAACGTGGGCTGGAACACATAGCCAAAGCCGCCGCCCATGGTGAAGATGGGCAGGCCCACCAGCCCCAGCAGGACGTACACCGCCTGGCTCAAAGCGCCCCACCTCCGGCCCAGAAGCAGCCCCGCCATGGCCGTAAACAGATATTGCAGCGTCACGGAACTGTACACCATCGGAATACGCAGAAACGCACCCACCGCCGTCAGCGCGGCGAACAGGGCGGTATAGACCAGCTTGCGGGTACGGGTGTTCATAGGCGTCCCTCCTCCAAAAACTGTCCTGATGATACTAAATTCCTTAACACCTGTCAACTATTTACAAACGCGGAATACAGTGCTACAATGTGTTTTCGACCGAAAGGAGATGATGGCCGTGACTTGGGATGTTCTGCGCTATGACACCGTGGACTCCACCAACAACGTATGCAAGGCCCTTGCCGCGCAGGGGCTGGACAGCACCGCCGTCATCTCCCGGGCGCAGACCGCTGGTAAGGGCCGGCTGGGCCGTTCGTTCCAATCACCGGAGGGCGGCCTGTATCTTTCCGCCCTGTGGCAGGACTGCCCGGCCGGGCAGCTGCTCACCGTGACACCGCTGGCCGCGGTGGCTGTGTGCCGCGCTGTTGAGAGCCTCTGCGACACGGACTGCGGCATCAAGTGGTGCAATGATGTGGTGCTGCACGGCAAAAAGCTCTGCGGCATTCTGACCGAGTCCTCCCTGCTCCCCGACGGCAGCGCGGCGTGGCTGGTGGTAGGTATCGGTGTCAATGTGGGACAGACAGCCTTTCCGCCGGACATCGCGGATACAGCCACTTCCCTTGCGCTGCATGGACTGAGTGTGTCCCCGGACGCGCTGGCAGACGCCATACTGGCCCAGCTGACAGCCCTGCGGACGGTGCTGACCGACCCAGTGGAATGGCTGGCGGAATACCGGCGGCGGTGCGTGAATTTGGGCAGACCCGTGCGCGTCCTGCGAGGCAATACCGTCCGGCAGGCCACGGCGCTGGCCATAGACGAACAGTTCGGCCTGATGGTGCAGTATGAAAACGGCGAAACGGAGACAGTCCGCAGCGGCGAGGTCTCAGTGCGGGGACTGTACGGATATATAGAATGAGGTGATACGAGCATGAACACAAAACTTCTCGGTCAGCTGTTCCTCACCTTTGCCAAGGTGGGCGTCATGACCTTCGGCGGCGGTATGGCCATGCTGCCCATCCTCCAGCGCGAGGTCGTGGAGGACAAGGGCTGGGCTACAGACGAGGAACTGGTGGACTATTTTGCCATCGGCCAGTGCACCCCCGGCATCATCGCTGTAAACACCGCCACCTTCATAGGGCAGAAGCAGGCCGGCATTATCGGCGGCATCGTGGCCACGCTGGGCATTGTGTTCCCATCGCTGATCATCATCACCGCACTGGCAGGCGTCATCAACAGCTTCTCCCATCTGGCTTGGGTGCAGCACGCCTTTGCGGGTATCCGCGTATGCGTGTGCGTGCTGATCTTCAACGCGGTGGTCAAGCTGTTCAAGGGCTCTGTGAAGGACTGGGCCGCCGGGCTGATCTTCCTTGCTGTGCTGGCGGCGGCGCTGCTCACCGACCTGTCCCCCGTCATCTTCGTGGCGGCGGCCGCGGCGCTGGGCATCGTCATTCAGAACGTGATAAGGAGGGCGAAATAATGCTGTACCTCCAACTGTTCTGGGAATTCTTCAAGACCGGCCTGTTCGCCGTGGGCGGCGGGCTGGCCACTCTGCCCTTCCTGCAGGATATGGCGGAACGCACTGGATGGTTTACCCACGCCCAGTTGGCGGATATGCTGGCGGTGTCCGAGTCCACTCCCGGCCCCATCGGCGTGAACATGGCCACCTATGTAGGCTTCACCACCGGCGGCATCGGCGGCGCGCTGGTGGCCACCATCGGGCTGGTAACCCCCTCCGTTATCGTCATTCTCATCGTGGCGGCGTTCCTGAAGGCCTTTCGCGACAGCAAGTGGGTCAGCGCCGCGTTCTACGGCCTGCGCCCCGCCTCCACCGCGCTGGTGGCTGCGGCGGGCATCTCCGTAGTACCTATCGCCCTGCTGCACAGTGGTATGACCGGTCTGACCGCGCTGAACTGGCCGGCTATCGCCCTGGCGGCCGTACTGCTGGTGTGTACCAACTGGGTACCGGTGGTAAAGAAGTGGCACCCCATCGTGTTCATCGGCATTTCCGCCCTGGTGGGCGTTCTGCTGAAATTTTGAGAAAAGGGAGACGCTGCGCGTCTCCCTTTTTGTATATATTTTCTCCCGGCAGGGCAGACTATCGCTGCTATACTGTCGGGAGGTTTGTATTCTATGTCTGAAATGTTCTGTTTTCAGTGTCAGCAGACGGCGGGCAACAGCGGCTGCGTCCGCACCGGCGTCTGCGGCAAGCAGCCGAAAACCGCCAATTTGCAGGACTATCTGGTGTGCTCCCTCATCCACCTGGCGGAGATATATGCCGCCAAGGAGGACTATCCTCCGGAAGTCACACACCTGCTGGCGGACGGTCTGTTCGCCACGCTGACCAACGTAAATTTTGACGATACAGCCTTACAGGGCTATATCCGCCGCGCCGAAAAACTGACGCCCCAGCGTCTGCCGATACAGGACCCGAGTTGGCTGTGGCGCGGCGATACGGACATCGTGTCTCTGCGCGCCACACTGCTGTTCGGCATGAAGGGTATGGCAGCCTATGCCCATCACGCTTTCCGCCTTGGGCAGGAGGATGAGGCGGTCAGCCAGTGGTTCTACAAGGGGCTGTGCGCCCTGCGGCAGGAGCACACCGTTGAGGAGTGGCTGGCCCTCATCACGGAATTTGGTCTGGTAAACTATCAATGCATGGCCCTGCTGGACAAGGCCAACACCGCCGCCTTCGGTGACCCGGCGCCCGCAAAGGTCCACACGGACATCCGTCGGGGGCCGTTCATCGTGGTATCCGGCCACGATCTGGAGGACCTGCACCAACTGCTGGAGCAGACGACAGGCACCGGTGTCAACGTGTACACCCACAGCGAGATGCTGCCCGCCCACGGGTATCCGGGGCTGCGAAAATACCCGCAGCTGGCCGGAAACTTCGGCACCGCCTGGCAAAACCAGCAAAGCGAGTTCGACAGCCTTCCCGCACCCATTCTGATGACCACCAACTGCATCATGCCGCCCCGTCCCAGCTATGCCGACCGTATCTATACCACGTCGGTGGTGGGCTATCCCGGACTGAAGCACATCCCGGAGGATCGGGAGGGCCGCAAGGATTTCTCCGCCCTCATCGACCAGGCGCTGGCCCTGGGCGGATACAGCACCGACCGGAGCATGAGTGGCATCAACGGCGGACATATCCTGACCACCGGCTTTGCCCACAAGGCGCTGGGCGACAGCGCCCCGGCGGTGATCGACGCCATCAAAAGCGGCGCGGTGAAGCACATCTTTCTGGTAGGCGGCTGCGACGGCGCGCACCCCGGACGCAACTACTACACGGACTTCGTCAAGTCCACGCCTATGGACTCGCTGATCCTGACGCTGGCCTGCGGCAAGTTTCGCTTCAATGATCTGGATCTGGGCGATATCAATGGCATTCCCCGCATACTGGACGCAGGCCAGTGCAACGACGCCTACAGCGCTGTGCAGATCGCGCTGGCCCTGGCCGATGCCTTTGGCTGCGGCGTCAATGACCTGCCGCTGACGCTGGTGCTGTCCTGGTACGAGCAGAAGGCGGTATGTATCCTGCTGACCCTGCTGGCTCTGGGCATCAAGCGCATTTACCTGGGGCCCACCCTGCCGGCCTTCCTGTCAGAGACGGTGGTCAAGACGCTGGTGGATACCTATCAGCTGCAGCCCATCACCCATCCCCAACAGGATCTGGACGCCATACTACACCGCGGATAAAGAAACATCCCCCGGCGGAGCCGGGGGATGTTTCTTTATCCAAGCACCTCTGCCAGGCCGACCAATACCGGCATGGTCAACGCGGAGATCGCCGTCTGGACCGACACCAGGGACGAGGTCAGGGCGGTGTCCTTGCCGAAGCGGGCGGCGAACATACTCAGCAGCGCCGCCGGCGGCGCGCTGGCCGCGATCAGCAGCACCAGCGTCAGGTCATGGGACACGTTCAGCGCCAGGCAGATGCCCAGTGAGGTAAGAGGCAGCACCAGCAGCCGCAGCACCAGCGTCACCCAGGAGCTGATACCCTGCAGCGCCGCCTTGAAATTGGCGTGGCTCAGCTGATAGCCCACCACCAGCATGGGCAGCGGCGTATTCAGGTCCGCCAGATAGTTGATGGGGACCATCAGGGGTTCCGGCACCGTCACCTGCCCGAGATACAGCGCCATAGCCAGCACCACGCTGATGACGCCGGGGTTCAGCAGCAGGGGCTTCAGCCGCAGCTGGCTGCGGTCGCCTGTGATGACATAGACGCCCCATGTCCAGCTGAGTATAGTAAATACGATGACGTAGGCCGAACCATAGAACACGCCGATGCTGCCCAGCAGCGCGGCCATCAGGGGATAGCCCATAAAGCCGCAGTTGGAGAACACTGCGGCGAAGCGCAGGCAGTTCTGCCGTTCACGGTCTCTATCGCGGATCAGCAGCATGGCCGCTGCAATAAACACCACATGGAGTACGGCCGAGACACCCGTCACTACGCCGAAGTTGTGCAGTGCCGTATGCTCCAGCGGCCGTTGAAACGCCACCACCATCATACAGGGGGACACCACGTACATGACCAGGCTGCTCAGGGCCACCGAGGCGCGGTCATCCAGCAGCTTGACCTTTCCCAGTACAAAGCCCACCACCAGCAGCAGGTACAGCGTGAGGATCTGCTGCCCCACGGTGAGGAATGATTGCAGCACAGCTATCCCTCCTAAGCAAAAAATGCGCACCGCCTCAGTGTATCACAAAAAATCCCGGTGTCAAGTCCCCGTGAAGAAGAAAAGCGGAAGCCGCCGCTTCCGCTTTTCTTACAGATCGTTCTTATCCCGGCCCACGGACTTTTCCGTGGAAAAGCCGTCCGGATACCGGCGCTCCAGCTTCTCCAGGTTGGCCCGGAGGATGTCCTCCAGATCAAGGTCCAGCGCCGTGGCCGCCTCGGCCAGATACCAGGCCACGTCACCCAGCTCCTTGGCCAGATGCTCCCGGTCCAGCGGATGGCCCTGGGCCAGCCACTTCTTCACGATGTCGATGGCCTCGCCGGACTCGCCGCACAGGCCCATGACGCTGTTGATAAGCACATCCCGGCCCTTCAATTCGGGATTTAGCGAAGCCATGGCCCGCTGCTGGTATTCGTTGATGGTCATAACGCCGTACCCTCCAACAATGCCGGTATCTGCCGCAGATCCGTCACCTGCCAGGTCACATCCGTACCCTCTGCCGCGCCGGGGCGGCGGTAGTAACAGGTCTTCATGCCATACTGCCGGCCGCCGGCCATGTCGGAGGTCAAGGAGTCCCCAATAATCACACAGTCCTTCGGCGCGATGGCCGCTTCGCATCCATCGTTCAGTGCCGCAAACGCCCCGTCAAAAAAGGCCCGGGCCGGCTTGGACGCACCCAGTCTCTCCGACACGAAGAACCAATCGAAATACCGCTTCATGCCCGCCAGTTCCAGCCGGTGGAGCTGCTGGTCGTATGGTCCGTTGCTGGCCACCGCCAGCGGATACTTGCCGTGGAGCGCCTCCAGCAGTTCCATGGCCCCGTCCACGGGGATAGCGCTGTCGTACAGGGCCGCGCGGAAATACTTTTCGAATGCCTGTCCGTCAAAATCGATATTCAGTGCTCGGAACACGTTGTTCCAGCGGATCTCTTCCAGCTCACGGAACGTCAGCGTGCCCTGCTCGATCTGCCGCCAGAGTTTTCCGTTCTCCCGGTGGAACACGGCCTCCATGTACGGCTCGTAGGGCTTCAGTCCAAAGTGCGCGAAGCCATCCCGCATGGTCTGCCGGATATAGGCGTCAAAATCCAGCAGGGTGTTGTCGATGTCGATAAAAATCATCTGCATGGGGTACCTCTCAGATAAAGAACTTACGGTGCAGGCTGCGCCGCAGGGGCTTGCACATGGCGATGACCAGCAGCATGGCCCCCAGCACCACCCCCGCCGCCAGCGGGTAGAAGGACCAGAGGAACGTCTCGTGCAGGCCGAAGGTCAGGTTCAGCAGAAACTCCACCAACACCGCCATGCCGCCGGACAGGATCAGCGCCCCGCCGCAGATGTACAGCGCCGCGCCGGGCAGATACCGCAGCAGCGTCACCATGGCGCACACCAGCAGCCCTGCCGCGCCTGTGACCGGCAGCGCAAAGGTCAAAAACCAGTGGCCTCCGGTGGCGTAGTTCACATACAGCAGGAACACGCCGATGGCCGCGAAGTCAATAGGCACGAAGATCACCGGGTTGGGCCGCTTAAACCACAGAGGCAGCACCGCCAGGATATACAGCAGCAGCAATCCGCCCACGGCAAAGCCGGACCAGACGATGGTCCCGTTGATGCGCCAGTCGCACAGCACGGTGATGACCGCCGGCAGCAGCATACACACAGAGATGACGAACAGCACGCCGATGCGGCTGACCTCCTCGTGGCGGGGGTGGTCAGCCGGCGGGTAGGGCGGCTCACCCTGTCCGCAGGGCAGATCGGGATGAAATACCCGGGTGCCGCACAGGGGACAAACGCGCTCGCTGTCCGCCAGCTCCACGCCACATTTGATGCAATACATAAGAAAGGCTCCTTTCTCCCGTTGTGTCAGCGCATATTGCTCTCGACCTTAACGGGCAGTCCCAGCCGATGCAGCACGCGGTAGAAGTGATACTCCAGCTCCGGCTCCCGAATGCTGCGAATACAGTTGATGTAGGCCGTGTTCCCCCAGGTGACCACGCCGCAGTTGTGGGGTGCCTTGGCCTGCACACCGATGATGAAGTCCATCCGGCGCACATAGGGCACCATCACCTCCGGTAGCTCCACGCGGCCCAGGTTGGACAGGCACAGGCAGGACTTACACTCGCCCACCGTGTCAAACACGGCCTTCATGGCGATATTCTTGATGAACAGCGGCATGACCCGCAGCACGGGCGAACGTTCGCTGGCCACATTGGCGGCAAACTTGGCCCGCATAGTCCAGCGGTTGTTCTCCAGTCCCATCTTGTGGTGCACCAGCGCACATAGCTCCTGAAAGCTGCACGCCCCCAGCCGCGGATCGATCTCCGGGGTGATATAGGACGCAAAGTTCCGCAGCGTTTTGCTGGGAAACAGCTTTCGCAGATTTACCGGCAGCAGCACCTTCACCGGTTTGCGGTGGCGGGGGTTGGGCACCTTCTCCGTCTGCAGCTCCAGAATAGCCTGCATCATGGCGGCACACAGCAGCTCCGTCACGGACACGCCGTGGTCTTTGGCGCAGGAACGCAGCTTATCCGCCGGCACCATCAGCGTCACCAGGTCCTTGTAGCCATCTGTCTCCGGTGTGCCGGTCAGGTGCCAGGCCGTGGCCTCGGCGCGGCTGGCGGTCACATCCCCAGCATACCGGGCAAAGCTGTCCTCCAGCTCCTCCGGCGACGGCTCCTCTAACCGTCCCAGTACGCCCTTTTCCGCAGGGACGGAGATACCGTACTTCTCACTGAGATACTCCGCCAGCAGCGATTTGACGAACACCAGCGCGCCGGTGCCGTCGGTCAACGCATGGAAAAACTCCACCGCAAAGCGGTCCTTATACACCAGCACCCGGAAGGCGCACTGCCGCACCTGGCGGAACGGCGCATGGGCCAGCGGGCAGCTCTTTTCGTCCTGTATGGGCGGCGTGTGGGGTATCTCCTCCAGATAGTACCAGAACACACCCCGCCGCAGCCGTACGGCAATGGACGGGAAACGCCGCACCGTCACATCCAGCGCCGCTGCCAGCACCGCGCGGTCTACCGGCTCCGCCAGCGTGGCGGAGATGCGGAAAAAATTGTTCCAGTTGCGCCGCTTGGCAGCGGGATATATCTTGGCCGCGTTGTCCAGACGCATCCACCGCAGGCTCCGGGCCGGGGACAGGTTCTGCGTCATAAAGCGGTTGATCTCATAGATGTCCTGCTCCATGTTCTCCTGCAGGCAATAGAGCACATAGGCGTGCCAGCGCCCCGGCGCGATGATCAGCCTGCTTTTGCTCCCGGCCTTTTTCAGCCGTTCATGCAATCCCCGGGCGTCATCCAGCAATATCTCATCGCCGCCGGCGAAGATCAGCGTCGGCGGGAAGTCCGTCAGGTCGCCCAGCAGGGGCGAACACAGCGGGTCCGTGGGGTCCTGCGTATAGCACCTGGCGTAGAATTGCAGCAGCTCCTCCGTCAGGGACGGATCGTTGTCCCGGTTGAATTCGTAGGACTTCCCGGAACCGATCAGGTCCACCCAGGGTGAGATGGCGATGAGCCCGCAGGGCAGCTCCCGGCCCAGCTGCTTCAGCCTCAGGCACAGGGCGCAGATCAGCCCGCCGCCGGCGCTCTCGCCGCACAGCAAAATCTGCTGCGGCGCGTAGCCCTTTTTCAGCAAATAGTCGTAGGCAGTCAGTGCATCCTCCAACGCGGCGGGATAGGGATTCTCCGGTGCCAGGCGGTACGCCCCGCAGAACACGCGCACACCGCACTCGCTGGCCAGCGTAGCCGCAAAGCCCTTGGCATAGTCCAGACTGCCGCAGGTATAGCCGCCGCCGTGGAGATACAGCACCACGCCGCTGCGGCGCTCGTCCTTAGGCATGACCCACGCGCCCTTGAACTGCTCGAAGTCGTGGTCGCGGAAGATCACCTCCCGCTTGTGCAGGGCGCTCATCAGCTCGCCCAGCTTATCCTGTCCCTTGCGGGTGGTCTCCAGTGAGCAACCCGCCACAAAGGGCTTAAAAAAATTCAATTGTGAACGCACCAGCTTTGCCGATAATTCCATTGTGGTCGTTCCTTTCCTCGTTGCTGATAGATGATTATACCATATTGTGCAAGTCTTGTAAACCAAGCCAAACCGGACGAACGAGCCGCTTTTGTACCGCGTCTCGAACACGAGTCTTTTCTTTACAGCCGCAGTACAGCCATGGTATACTGAGGCAAAAGGATCCGGACAGGGGTGATGACACATGTCCTCAGGAAAAAAATCGGCGTGGAAACGACGGGTACGGGAATTCCGCAATTACCTGCTGTGTCTGGTATTGGGCGGTATATTTCTCTTCATGGGTCTGACCCAGCCGATATATACGGAAGAAAACACCATGGAAATTTACGCCGACTCCGAAGAGGCACTGATGTCCAGCCAAGGCCGCAGATTATATCCTATTCCGTTGTTGATATGCACGGACGGAACGGAATACACCTTTGGCTTTTCGTGCTACAAGAAGCTT
>OHJH01000014.1_pt1 | contig 29509 bp, 28 predicted proteins | sample 1568471 | NCBI WGS metagenome assembly OHJH01 (sample SAMEA3879546, study PRJEB24766) | human gut metagenome | biome: human-associated habitat; feature: feces | place: USA | collected 1985/1987 | reverse complement strand
TACTGGATGTCTGTCAAGGCGGCGCAACGACGGGGCTGCGCGAAACGCGCCTTTTGCGGCGTATGTTTTCTTATGCCAGGCGGCCTAAAGGCGGTGCTCTTTTTTTGCTGGCGGATCCCGTCATTTTGATGCAAATGACCCGCCGCTTTAGCCGATGCTGTAAGTATATTCACCAAAATCACATATTCTGCGAATAAATATTCAATTTTGCCTTGACATTCCCGGACTGTGGTGGTAAATTATGCAACATCAACGAGAGAGATGCACCGGACGGCGGCAAGCCCATCCCCGGAAAACGCACACCGGAAAGGCGGTACGACCCATGAAAAATCACCACATCAAAGGAGTTGGCACGATGGCACTGCCGCGACGACGACAGGCGCACCGCCTGCACCGCGCGGCATGAGCTCTCCCGACCACATACATTTTATACATGAATAAATATTCACTATATACGGAAGGATATACGACCATGAAAAAGTTTGTTTCTTTGCTTCTGGCGCTGATGATGGCGCTTTCTCTGGTAGCCTGCGGCAGCAAGGCTGATACGAAGGCCGACGACAAGACCGATGACGACACCGTGACCGAGCCGGCCAACGCGCTGGAAAAGATCAAGGCCGATGGCGTGCTGACCGTGGCCCTCAGCCCCGACTTCTCCCCCATGGAGTTCGTGGACTCCTCCAAAACCGGTCAGGACCAGTATGTGGGCTTTGATATCACGCTGGCCAAGTACATCGCCGAGAACCTGGGCGTGGAGCTGGCCATCGAGCCCATGGGCTTCGACGCCAGCCAAACCGCCGTGTACACCGGCTCCGTCCCCATGAGCATCTCCGGCTACTCCTGGACGGAGGACAGAGCCCAGAACTATGAGCTCAGCGATTACTACTACGCCGGTGAAAACGAGACGAGACAGGCCCTGCTCATTAAGAAGGAGAACGCGGATAAGTACACCTCCCCCGAGGATCTGGCCGGTCAGGACGTGGGCGCGCAGAACGCCTCCCTGCAGATGCAGCTGGTGACTGAGCAGCTGACGGACGCCAATCCCATCTCCATCGGCGACATCACCGTGGGCGTCATGGAGCTCAAGAGCGGCAACATCGAGGCGCTGGCCGTGGCCTACGGCAACGCGGAGATGATCGTGGACGCCAACCCCGATCTGGTCATCTGCACCTGGGAATTCGACGTGAAGGCCGAGTATTCCGCCAACGTTATCATGATGCAGAAGGGTGAGACGGAGCTGCTGGACGCGGTGAACGCCATTCTGGCACAGGCCAAGGAGGCCAACCTCTACGACGGCTGGTACAAGGACGCCGTAGAGCTGGGCAAGAGCGAGAACGCACAGGAGCTGACACTGAACTGACACGGATATACACCGCGGCGGGTACGAAAGCCGTACCCGCCGTCGTATACACAGTAAAAGGAAATCACCATGAAATTCATTGACTTTGAAAAGCTGGCCGCGCTGTTCCTGAAATACTGGGACAAATTCCTCATCGACGGCGTGTCGTACACGCTGGCGCTGGCCGCCATCACCGTGGCCTTCGGCGCGGTGTTCGCCTCCGTTCTGGCGCTGATGAAGATGTCGAAGATACCGCCGCTGCGGTGGCTGTCCACCATCTACATCGAGATCATCCGCGGCACGCCCATGCTGCTGCAGCTGTATTTTTTCTATTTCGGCCTGCCCATGCTGATCCCGGCGTTGAACAAGCAGAAGTTCCTCTGCATCGCCATCGCCCTGATCTGCAACAGCGCGGCCTACGTGTCCGAGGTCATCCGTTCCGGCATCCAGGCGGTAGATCCGGGGCAGAAGGAGGCAGCGCTGAGCCTTGGCTTCAGCGAGAGCAAGGCCATGTGGTTCGTGGTGGTGCCCCAGGCAGTGAAGAACATCCTGCCCGCCCTGGGCAACGAGTTTATCATGATCATCAAGGACACGTCCCTGGGCTCCACGTTCTTCATCGGCGACCTGATGACCCAGTACCTGGTGGTCAAGGGCGCCACATACCTGCCCATCGAGCCGCTGGTGATCGTGGGCGTCATCTACTTCATTATGACGTTCGTGCTCAGCAAGGTGTTCGGCCACTTTGAAAGAAAAATGAAGAAGGCCGACCGGAACAACGGCTATGGGCGCAAGCGGAAGCAGCAGCGGGAGGTGCATATCTGATGGCACAGACGCTTATCCAGGTCAAGGACCTGAAGAAATACTACAACGGCGGCGACGTCAAGGCGCTGGACGGCGTCACGGTGGACGTGTACAAGGGCGACGTCATCGCGGTGATCGGGCCCTCCGGCGGCGGCAAGAGCACATTCCTGCGGAGCCTGAACCTTCTGGAAACGCCCACCTCCGGCTCCATCATCTTCGACGGGGTGGACATCACCGGCAAGAAGGTGGACCTCCCCCTCCATCGGCAGAAAATGGGCATGGTGTTCCAGCACTTCAACCTGTTCCCCAACAAAACGGTGCTGGATAACCTGACCATGGCGCCCATCAAGATCAAAAAAGTCCCCAAGTCGGAGGCCGAGCAGAAGGCCATGGCGCTGCTCCAGCGCGTGGGCCTGGCGGACAGAGCCAACGACTACCCCGCCCAGCTGTCCGGCGGACAGAAGCAGCGTGTGGCCATCGTCCGGGCCCTGGCCATGGAGCCGGAGGTCATGCTGTTCGACGAGCCCACCAGCGCCCTGGACCCGGAGATGGTGGGCGAGGTGCTGGAGGTCATGCAGGAGCTGGCCCAGTCCGGCATGACCATGGTGGTGGTCACCCACGAGATGGGCTTCGCCAAAGAGGTGGGCAGCCGCGTGCTGTTCATGGACGCCGGCAAGATCGCCGAGCAGGGCACCCCCGCCGATGTTTTCGATCACCCCCAGAGCCCTCGCCTTCAGGATTTCCTGAAGAAGGTGCTGTGAAAAAGGAGCAGACAATGAACGATGCAAAAAAGGCGGCGCTGGCCGCCATTGACGAGAAGAAGGAACTGGTGGCAGAGGTGGCGGACGCCATCTGGGACTATGCCGAGCTGTCCATGCAGGAGGTAAAGTCCGCCGCCCTGTTCGTCAAGGTGCTGAAGGCTGAGGGCTTTCAGGTGGAGGAAGGCATATGCGGCATCCCCACCGCCTTCTCCGCCTCCTTCGGCAGCGGTGGGCCGGTCATTGGCCTGCTGGCGGAGTACGATGCGCTGTCCGGCCTTTCGCAGGCGGCGGGCAGCACCGCGTACCACGAGCTGGTGAAGGGCGGCAGCGGCCACGGCTGCGGCCACAATCTGCTGGGCGCGGGGGCCATGGCCGCCGCCATCGGCCTGAAGCACTATCTGACCCAGACCGGAAAAAGCGGCACCGTCATCCTGTACGGCTGCCCCGGCGAGGAGGGCGTGGCGTCCAAGGCCTATATGGCTCGGGAGGGCCTGTGGTACGGCCTTGACGCGGCGCTGACGTGGCACCCCGGCGACAGCAGCGAGGTGACTACCGGCTCCACCAACTCCTGCATCCAGATGATCTACACGTTCCACGGGCTGGCGTCCCAGGCATCCACCGCGCCGGAGCGGGGCCGCAGCGCGCTGGACGCGGTAGAGCTGATGAATGTGGGCGTGCAGTTCCTGCGGGAGCATATGCCCCGCGACGCCCGGGTGCACTACTCCATTCTGGACGCAGGCGGCGTAAGCCCTAACGTGGTGCAGCACCAGGCCAGCGTCCTGTACATGATCCGTTCCAACTTCGTCAAGGACTGCATGGCCCTGCACCAGCGGGTGGACAAGATCGCGCAGGGCGCGGCGCTGATGACGGACACCACCATCGAGCGCCGCTTCGTGGACGGCCTGTCTGACACCGTGTGCAACCACGCGCTGGAGAAGGTGCTGTACGACAACTTCTCCCAGCTGGGCGTACCGCCCTGCACGGCGGAGGAGCACGCTTTCATGGAGGCACTGTCCGCCACCTACGAGGGGCGTGACGTTCCCGGCGGCGTGGGCGCGGAGAACGATCCCGCCTTCGCCGAAAAGGTGAAGGCCATGCAGACCGGCCACTTCAACGACTTCCTGATGCCGCTGTATCAGGGTCCCGCCTTCAACGCCGGCTCCACCGACGTGGGCGATGTCAGCTATCAGTGCCCTACGGCGCAGATCCATGTGGCGGTGTGGCCCAACCACGTCCCCTGCCACAGCTGGCAGGTGGTGTCCTGCAACAAGACGCCCATGGCCCATAAGGCCACCGTGCACGCCGGCAAGGTGCTGTGCGCCGCCGCCATCGATCTGCTGGAGCAGCCCGCGCTGCTGGAGGCCGCCAAGGCCGAGTTCCGGCAGCGGACGGCGGGCGGGTACAACTGCCCCATCCCGGCGGACGCCGTGCCGGCGCCCCTCGAGCTGTAAAGAAAGAACACCCCTGACCTGCCGGTCAGGGGTGTTCTCTTACAGATGCAGCTCCTTCAGCCGCCGGAAGCTGCGGCTTGCCAGCAGCAGGCCCAGCGCCGCCAGCACCAGCGCCGCCGCGCCCAGCACCCAGGTCAGCGTGTCCGTCAGCCCCCGGCTGCACAGCCAGGAGAACAGCCGGTAGGCGCCCATGACCAGCAGGATGCCCGCCAGCAGCAGCGCCACCAGCACGGTGGAATTCTCGCAGTTGTCTATCTTCTTCATGGCGTCCTCCCCTGCGCCGGAACGGCCCCGGCGCTTTTGTCCACCATCATACCATCCGCCGCACAGCCCGTCAAGGGCAGAGAGCCGGGGACTGTCCTCACGGGCAGTCCCCGGCTTCGCGTTTACGCCAGCAGGGCGCGGTCGTTGTCGTATTCCTGGCCGCTGACCTTGCTGAACAGCGCCAGCAGGTCCGGCACCGTCAGCCGGGCCTTCTCCTCGCCGGAGATATCCAGCACGATCCGCCCGTTGTGCAGCATCAGCAGCGCACCACCCACGTCCATCTGGCTCAGCAGCACCGGAGTGGTGCGGGCGGGCAGCGCCTGGTTGGCCTTGCCCAGCAGCTTCAGGTTCACGGACCAGAGCACCATCTGGGTCAGGATGCCCGTCAGGATGGGCGGGATGCCCAGGCCCACATGGAGCAGGCCTGTCACCGCACCGGCCAGCACACCGGCCAGCACGGCACACAGCAGCGCCAGCCACGGGCTCTGCCCGCCCAGCAGCAGCATGGTGCACACCGCCGCGCCGGTGCAGATGGAGCCGTCCACGGTCAGATCGGCGATATCGAGCACTTTATAGGTAATGTATACGCCGATGGCCATCACGCCCCAGATCAGTCCCTGGGCCAGAGCGCCGGGCAGCGCGTTCAATAGCTGTGTCATGTGGCTACACCAGACCTTCCTGTCTGAATTTTATTCCATGGCCTCGTAGCCCTCCGGGGCAGTGATGCCCAGGGCCTCGCACATGGTGGGGTTGTACATCTTGGCAGCGGGCGCGTACTGGATGGGCATCTCAGCGATGTCCGCCTCGCCGGTGAGCACCTGGGCGGCCATCTCGCCGGTCTTGTAGCCCAGGTCATAGTAGCTGATGGACAGCGTGGCCACGCCGCAGCCGGTGCAGATGCCCTTCTCGCCGGCTACCACCGGGGTCTTGGCGTTCAGAACGATGCTGCCGATGGTCTCGGTGCAGGAAGCGGCGGTGTTGTCGGTGGGAATGTAGATCACGTCGCTGTCGGCGGCGGCCTTGGTGGTCACAGCGGCCACGTCATTGGTCACGTTCTCCTCGCCCAGCTTGTCCTTCACCGCGTCGATGAAGCCCTGGGTGGCGGCGTCCAGTGCGTCATGGGTCGCCAGCTGGCACACGCCGATGGTATACTTCTTGGCGCCGTCGGCATCGCCGGTGCCGTCCGTCTTGGTGTCGTCGGTCTTGCTGCCGCAGGCGGCCATGCTCACGCACATGACGGCGGCCAGCAGGGCGGTCGTCAGCCGCCGTGTGATGTTCTTTTTCATGGTGTGGTTCCTCCTGATGGGTGTTTTTGAAAATTTGGCTGCAAAAAAGCCGCCCTGTGGATCTGTGATCCATAGGGCGGCTTTGATGTCAGTGCGTCTCCGTGGGAGAACGTCCTCATTTCATCAGCAGCATTTCCGGGCACCACAAATCACTCTTACTTTATCCGCATAGGTAAAGTAAAAGCTAAATGCGTATGCCTTGTACAGCTGCTTCATCATGTGTGGCGTTCTCCTTTCCCGAAGTTTTCTGTAGATATCACAACAGGGAGCCACCGTCAACCGTCATATCCACCAAAAATATTTGCCAGGAATAAACACTCCGCCACGCGCTTTCGCGCTTTAAAGTTCGGATGCGCCCGGTGTTCCGGCAAATATCCGGCACTTTCCGCCGTCATTTTCCGCTGGGCATATCGCCCAGAGTGCAGCCGTCCTCTGTCAGCAGCGTCAACCCGGCAGGGCGTTCCGCCAGCAGATACTCCAGCACACCGCGGCTGACGTCGTCCATCTCCCCGGCGCGGCGGATATGCACCGCCAGCGGCTGCCGCGCCGCCAGACCGGTGAGCCACCGGATAAACGCCTGGGCCACTGCCGCCGGTGCGGCCGTGACCTCGCCCTCCGCGCCGGCACACACCGCCGCAGCGGGCTGTATAGCCCCGAGCACCCGCAGCAGCGTCCGGTCGCCCGATGGCACGTCGTATCCGATAGCGTCCAGCAGCTTTCCCACTGCGTCCGCCATCCAGAAGCAGGGCACCGCCCGGAGGCAGTAGGTCCGCACGTGCAGGCCCGGCGCATCGGTCCGCGCCGCCGCAGGCTCCTCCGGCGCGGCGGGCGCGGCCTTCAGCTCCGCGTATTTCTGCGTGATGGCGCTGCCGGGATAGATCTCCAGGTTGGAGGCCAGCCGGTTGCGGAACTCGTTGAAAAACCGGATAGCACGGCTGCGGTCGCCGCTGCGCTCATACAGCGTCATCAGCCGCAGGGCCAGCTGCTCGTTGTAGGGCTCGTATTCCATGACCCGCTCCAGAATGCCCACGGCCTCCGGCAGCATATCCCGCTGCTCATACAGCTCCGCCGCCTTCATCAGCAGCCGGTTCTTCCGCTTCTCATAATAGATGCGCTGGCTGAGGATCAGCTCATTCAGGTCCTCGCAGTGGTTGAAATAGTACCCCTCCAGCAGCTCGCCGCCGAAGGCGTCACACGCCCGCTTCAGCTCGTCCGCCGACTGTGTCTCCGGGTCGATCTCGTCGATGGTCTGCAGATCGCAGATATAGTCGTATGCCCGGTCGATGCAGCAGTACTCCCGGTCCAGCTTGATGAGCGACCGCCCGCCCTCGCCGGTATCGGTACTCTTTTTGATCTTCCACAGGGTATAGCGCAGATTATACTTGGCAGCGCTGGCGGCGCTGTCCGGCCAGAGGTAGGCCGCCAGCTTCTCCCGCGCGTAGTAGTCCCCGCCCCGCAGGAACAGGATACACAGCAGGGCGCATCCCTTGTTGCCCAGCTCCGGGGTGATGTCCGTGCCGTCGCAGATGACCTGCGGCTTGCCAAACAGTCTGATCTGAAGCATGGCCGTCACCTCACTGCCGGCTGTGCAGCACCGACCCGGACTTGATGGTCACGGTCACGTCGGTCTGCTCCAGCTGCTCTGCGGGCACGGCGCGGATGTCGCGGTCCAGCACCACGATATCCGCCAGGTATCCCGGCGCCAGCTTTCCCTTGCGCTTGTCCTCAAACAGCGCGTAAGCGCCGTTGACGGTGTACATCTCGATGGCCTGCTCCACGGACACGGCGCACTGGGGCACAGCGCGGTTCACCGCCGCGTGGATGCCCAGCATGGGCCGCGGCTCCGTCACGTCACTGTCCGACCCTCCGCACACCACCGCGCCGGCGGCGAACATGGCGGCAAAGTTGTTGGAGCGCAGATAGCGCTCGCCCACCCGGCGCTCGTACATACCGCCCTTGCCGCCCCATAGGTAGGCGTAGGCCGGCTGCACCGAGAAGATCAGCTTCATATCCGCCGCCCGGGCGATCTGCTCCGGCGTGGCCATGATGGCGTGCTCGATGCGGTGGCGCAGGGCGGTGCTGCCGCCCTGACGGATGGCCCTCTCGTGGGCCAGCAGCACGGACTCGATGGCCCGGTCGCCGATGCTGTACAGCGCCAGCTGCATATCCTGCCGGTAGCACTGCTGCACGAACTCGTCCAGTCCATCCTGGGGCAGGAAGATCTGTCCCCGGTAGTCCGGCCGGTCTGCGTAGGGTGCCGACAGGGCGGCGCTGTGGCTGGACAGGGTGCCGTCCACCATAATATTGCCGCCCACCCGGCGCAGCCCCAGCTTCCAGACCTTCGCCAGGTCCATGGTCTGGTAGAACAGCGGCATATCCACCGGGAACTCGCCGCTGTGGGCGTAGATGAACTCCGCGTCCCGGTCGTCGAACAGCCAGCCGCCCTCAATGGCCGCCACGGTGGTGATGCCGTTTTCCAGCAGTCGGGACATGGCCAGATGGATGGCCTCCATCCGGAACTCGTCCGGCAGGCTCCGCAGCACATTGGAGCGCAGCACATAGTTGGCGTTCCGCCGGAAAATGCCCGTAGGCAGGCCGCTGCCGTCCAGCTCCACACCCTCCAGGGAGAAGGGAACCTTGTAATACAGCAGGGCGTGGGTGTTCAGCATGCTGACGTGGTACTCCTTGGAGAACAGCACCACCGGACTGTCGCTGCAATACCTGTCCAGCACATACCGGTCCGGAAAACGCTTTTCCTCGAACTGCGACTCCTCCACCTGGCAGCCCAGCACCGCGCCCTCCCGCTTTTCGGCGGCGGCCAGCATCTCGCCCAGCTCCCGGTGGGACCGCGCACCGCCCAGATCCACGCTCATCATGTTCACAGCGGTCTGCATCACATGGAAGTGGTTGTCGATAAACCCCGGCAGCACCGTGCTGCCCCTGGCGTCGATGACCTGCGTGCCGGGGCGCACCAGCTTCTGCCAATCATCGCCGCGGCCTGCGGCGCAGATCATTTTCCCCGCCGCGGCCACCCAGTCGGCCCCGCCATCGCCGCACATGGTCACGCAGCGCCCGTTTTTAATGATGATATCCGCGTACATAGCGTCCCGTCCTCCTGTTGAAAGCCGTGTTGTGTTATGGCCGTATTGTACACCAGGGCGGGCCGTCTGTCCAGTGGCGCTGTGTCCCCGGCGGCAAATGTACCAAATCGTTTGTTGAAAAGCGCGACATGATTTGCTAAAATGTTTAGTAACAACGGAAATTCAACGCTTTTCCCACGCGCGGCGCAACATCTCCCGGTTACAATGACATCAAACTGAGGCGGAGCACGGCCGGCGCGGCCCCTCTCCGCCCTCCCGAAAAAACGAAAGGACAGGGATGTATATGAGCGTTTTGATTTTGAACCGCGAGCAGGTCAAGCAGGTCATCTCCATGAAGGAAGTCATCCAGGAGGTGCGCGAGGTCTATCGTCTGAAATCCCAGGGCAAGTCCGTGATCTGGCCGCTGGTCAACTATGAATTCGTGGACGAACACGCCGCCATGGACATCCGTTCCGGCTATATCAAGGGCGTACAGCTCCACGGCCTGAAGATGCTGAACAACTTTCCCGAGAACCGGGAAAAGGGCCTGCCGCCCTTCAACGGCATTATGATGGTCTACGACTCCAACACCGGTATTCCCGTCAGCGTCATGGACGCCTCCTACGTCACCTGTATGCGTACCGGCGCCGCCGGCGCGCTGGGCGTGGACCTGCTGGCCCGCAAGGACGCCAAGCACCTGTTCATCCTGGGTGCCGGCAAGCAGGCCCCCTTCCAGATCGCCGCCACGCTGCTGCTGCGTCCGGCCATCGATAAGGTCTACATCGCCGACCCCATGTTCCCCGACAACGCGGTGCAGTTCGCCGCCCACATCGCCCAGCAGCTCTCCGATGACTTCGGCATCGACGCCTCCGGCGTGGAGTTCCTGCCGGCGCTGGATATGGCTGCCGCCGTGGGCGACAGTGACGCCATCATCACCGTCACGCCCTCCCGCAAGCCCATCATCCAGAAGGCGTGGCTGAAGCCCGGCACCCATCTGAGCTGCCTGGGCTCCGATATGGAATCCAAGCAGGAGATCGAGAGCACCATCTTCCAGGGCGCCGCCTTCTACGCCGACGACCGCGCCCAGTGCATCCGCGTGGGCGAGATGGAGCTGCCCATCAAGCAGGGCGTTGTCAGTGCCGACGACATCACCGGCGAGATCGGTGACCTCATCGACGGCAAGGTCCCCGGCCGCACCAGCGACACGCAGACCACCATCTTCGACGCCACCGGCCTGTACATTCTGGATCTGGCCGCCGCCAAGGTGGCCATCGACCGCGCACTGGCCGAGGGCGTGGGCTTGCAGGCCGACCTGTAACCCCGCGGAATATATCCGCTTACCCTACAAAACAGACGAAATGAGGAGGACAATAAAATGAAACTGGCATGGTTTGGTGTGGAAGAGTGGCTGAATCCCATGGACTCTCTCGCCCGTATCAATCTGGGCAGCAGCTGCGTCAGCGCCCTTCGTATGGACGAGCTGTTTGACCTGACCGGCGAGGATCTGGACGCTTTCCTGAACGAAATGCGTACCATGAGCCTGCATTATCACCACGGCGACGCCACCGGCTCCCCCCGGATCAAGGCGGCGGTGGCCGGCATTTACCCCAAGGGCAATGTGAAGCCCGAGGAAGTCATGATCACCCACGGCGGCACCGGCGCCAATGACCTGGTGCTGATGAGCGTGCTGGAGCCGGGTGACAACTGCGTGGTGATCAAGCCCTCCTATCAGCAGCACTACGATATCCCCAAGGGCAGCGGCATCGAGACCCGCGTGGTCCAGCTGAAGGCCGAGGATAACTATCAGCTGGATTTCGACGCCCTGGACAAGGCCTGCGACGCCAACACCAAGATGATCGTCCTGACCAACCCCAACAACCCCATCGGCGTGACCCTGTACGACGAGGGTCTGCGTAAGATCGTGGACATCGCCGCCAAGCACGACGCCTGGATCCTCTGCGACGAGGTCTATCGCGGGCTAGACGAGAACTATATGCCCTCCATTCTGGACTACGGCTACCACAAGGCCATCTCCATCAGCAGTATGTCCAAGATGTACTCCATGGCCGGCACCCGTATCGGCTGGATCGTCTGCCGCGACCACGAGATGTACGAGGTCATGAAGACCCGCCGTTCCTACAACACCATCTGCTGCGGCATCTGGGACGAGATCATCGCCTCCATCGCGCTGGAGCATTACCAGGCCCTGTGGGCCCGCGCCCGTTCCATTCTGGAGCCCAACCGCAAGATCGTGGAGGACTGGGTGGCCTCCCAGCCCCACCTGCACCTGCGTGCCAAGGCCATGGGTACCACCTGCCTGATCGACTATGATTACGACGTGGACTCCGAGACCCTGGCCAAGGACGCCATGGCCACCGAGCAGATCCTGGTGGTCCCCGGCGACTACTTCGATATGCCCAAGACCATCCGTGTGGGCTATGGCGCCTTCCGCGATCCCCAGGTGCTGAAGGCCGGCCTGGAGGAGTTCGGCAAGTACCTGGAGAAGTACAACTAACTGACACATCCCTCTCTCACAAATTTCTTCCCCCCTGCGGCACGTGCCGCAAAACAAGCGCCCGGCTTCTGCCGGGCGCTTGTTTTTTCCGTATTCTGTTGGCGCTCACACCCGCGCCCAGCGCATCCAGCCGTCCTCGAACAGGGCTGTCAGCCGCCCCGTGTCCTTCAGCCACGCCAGATAGGACCGCACCGTGCTGCCCACCAGCACATACTGCTCAAAGCTCATGGTCAGCCCGTAGGCGGCAAACAGCTGCTGCAGGATGTCCTCAAAGCCGCGGGGCACAGCGCAGAGGTCCACGATCCTCTCCGCGATCTCATGCACCTTCCGGATATTGTACTGCGCCAGATCGGCGATGTCCTCCGTCACCTCCGTGTGCGCGGGCACAAATACCTTCGCCGTCATGGTCTGCACCTGCTCCAGCGTTTTCAGGTACCCGGCCACGTCGTAAATAAAACCGATCTGGTACTTGTCCAGTATCTCCCGGCTGGAAAGGCAGTCCGCCAGAAACACCACGTCGTCCGGCGTCCGAAAGCCTACCATGTCGAAAAAGTGCCCGGGCAGGGGGATAGACGCAAAGCCCTCCGGCAGCTTGTCCGCCGTCAGCTCCGCCGCGTCGCTCTCCTGTGCCAGCAGAAACTTGTGCCGCAGGTCCTTGGGCGGATATCCGCCGTAGAGAAACGACGGCTCCAGCACCGGGTGCCGGGTAAACGCGCAGTCGATTCCCGGCGCGTAGATCCTACAGCCCGTCTGTCCCTGCAAATACCGGTTCCCGCCGATGTGGTCGGCGTTGGCGTGGGTGTTGTAGATCGCCGTCAGCTGCCAGCCGTTGGCGTCCAGCACCTGCCGTATCCTCCGCCCCGCGTCCTTGTCGTTGCCGCTGTCGATCAGGCAGACGTTTTTCTCATCCAGCCGGAAGAGGCCGATGTTGGTGGGGCTCTTGATGTAATACGTCCTCTCGGTAAGCTGTATCAGTTCGTACATTGCGGTATTCCCTCCGTTACTTTTTTATATCGCCATCCGATCATGTTTTGTTGCTTCCTTGTCCTGTCATCCTATCAGTTTTTCCGCCTCTTTGTAATGTCATTCTATCATGTTTTGCTGCTTCTTTGTGCTGTCATCCTATCATATTCCCCCGCTTCTTTGTATTGTCATCCTATCATATTTTCCCGCAAAACACAAGCGCCCGGCTGATAGCCGGGCGCCTGCGTACCTCATCTGTATATGGCGCCGCTGGCCGCCACACAGTTCTTTCCGTTGTTTTTGCAGATATACAGCTGCCTGTCCGCCTTTGCGATAAGCGAAAAGTCCTTCAATTCCCGGCCCGTCCCGCACGCAACACCGAAAGAGGCCGTAACAATGTGCCGGTCCGGCAGGTCCTCTCTTGGAACAGCCGCGGCGCGCACCGCGTCAAGAAGCGCACCGGCGATACGGCGGGCCTCCTCCTCGCCGATACCCGGCAGGATCGCCACGAACTCCTCGCCCCCAAAGCGGAAGAGATACCGGTCAGCCGCCGCCAACACCCCGACCACGCTTCCGGCCACACGCCGCAGCGCTTCGTCGCCCTTCATGTGGGAGTAGTTGTCGTTGTACGATTTGAAATCATCCACGTCAAAAATAATGACGCTGACCCGTTCCGGCGCGGTTTTATCGGCAATGAACGTGCCATACGTCTCCATCGCCTTTTTATTCAGTGTTTCCGTCATCACGTCGTTGTAGGCCAGCTTGATGAAAGCGTGACCCATTTCCTTGACGTGCCGTTCGTTGGCAGACTGCCGAAGGAAGATGGACCGTAGCACGATAAAACCTACAATGATGGAAAATCGCAGCAGGAAATGCTTGAACAGATCATAGTTCTCCGCGTAGGGAAGCTGTCCGGGCAGCCACCAGCTGATCAATATCAGAACACATACCGCCACGGTATCCACACGGCGGTATGTGGGCGCGATCATGATCGCAAACAGATAGCACATGGAGATGGACAACCCGACCCGGTGAAAGTTGCAGGAGACCATAAAGACGGTAACGCTGGCGATCACCACCCCATAGTAGGCCAGCAGCGCAAACCGCGCCGGCGGCGCATCGTATTCTCCTCCACGCTTTTTATAGGCGATCGTAAACACCAGCATCGCCAGCGAGCCGCCGATCATCATGTAAAGCGGCACCATGTCAATGGGGATCATCGAGCGCGCCGCGATGTTCTTGACCAGGTAGATTCCGTTGGTCAGTATAAACAGAATGGCTGCATAAAATACGACCGAAAAATTCTGCCGCATAAGGATGCTCTCCACAGTCGGAATCTCATCGATCTGTATTCCCAGCACACGATCACTAAAGCTCTTAAACCTGGCAAACGCCATATCCGATATCCAGCAGGACACCCTCTGCACAATATCGACCTTATTCCCTCGTCTTTCCATACGATCCCTCCAGCAAATAATACGACCCCGTTTGTCTGCTTTTGTTGATCTATTGTTATATTTTACCATGCTTCCGCCCAAAACACAAGCGCCCGGCCGATAGCCGGGCGCTTGGTATTATGCGGGAAATCGAGCCCTTACTTGGCGTCCTTGATGGCAGCCTGTGCGGCGGCCAGACGGGCGATGGGCACGCGGAAGGGGGAGCAGGACACATAGTCCAGACCCACGCGGTGGCAGAACTCCACGCTGGAGGGGTCGCCGCCGTGCTCGCCGCAGATGCCCAGATGGATGTCGGGGCGGGTGGCGCGGCCCAGCTTGCAGGCCATATCCACCAGCTTGCCCACACCGACCTGATCCAGCCGGGCGAACGGATCGCTCTCATAGATCTTGTTGTCGTAGTAAGCGGGCAGGAACTTGCCGGCATCGTCACGGCTGAAGCCAAAGGTCATCTGAGTCAGGTCGTTGGTGCCGAAGGAGAAGAACTCCGCCTCGGTGGCGATGGCATCAGCGGTCAGTGCAGCGCGGGGGATCTCGATCATGGTGCCCACCAGGTACTTCATGTTCATACCGGCAGCAGCCAGCTCCTCGTCAGCGGTCTTGACCACCACGTCCTTGACGAACTTCAGCTCCTTGACCTCGCCCACCAGGGGGATCATGATCTCGGGAACCATGTTCCAGTCGGGGTGCTTCTTCTGGACGTTGATGGCGGCGCGGATGACGGCACGGGTCTGCATGACGGCGATCTCCGGGAAGGTGACGGCCAGACGGCAGCCGCGGTGACCCATCATGGGGTTGAACTCGTGCAGGGAGGCGATGATGGCCTTGATGTCGGCTACGGTCTTGCCCATATCCTTGGCCAGCAGCTCGATGTCCGCCTCCTCGGTGGGAACGAACTCGTGCAGAGGGGGATCCAGGAAGCGGATGGTGACGGGGCAGCCCTCCATGGCCTCGTAGATGCCCTCGAAGTCGCCCTGCTGCATGGGCAGCAGCTTGGCCAGAGCCTTCTCGCGCTGCTCCTTGGTGTCGGAGCAGATCATCTCGCGGATGGCGGCGATACGGTCGCCGTCGAAGAACATATGCTCAGTGCGGCACAGGCCGATACCCTGGGCGCCCAGAGAACGGGCGCGGGCGGCGTCGGCGGGGGTGTCGGCATTGGTGCGGACCTTCAGCCGGCGGAACTTGTCGGCCCAGGCCATGATGCGGCCGAAATCGCCGCCCACATTGGCGTCCACGGTGGGCATAGCGCCGTCGTAGATATTACCGGTGGAGCCGTCCAGGCTCATCCAGTCGCCCTCGTGGTAGGTCTTGCCTGCCAGGGTAAACTGCTTGTTGCCCTCGTCCATGTTGATGGCGCCGCAGCCGGATACGCAGCACTTACCCATGCCGCGGGCCACAACGGCTGCGTGGGAGGTCATACCGCCGCGGACGGTCAGGATGCCCTGAGCGGCCTTCATGCCCTCGATGTCCTCGGGAGAGGTCTCCAGACGAACCAGAACCACCTTCTCGCCCCGGGCAGCCCACTCCTTGGCGTCCTCGGCGTTGAACACGATCTTGCCGCAGGCAGCGCCGGGGGAGGCGGGCAGCGCCTTGCCCACCGGCTCGGTGGCCTTCAACGCCTTGGGGTCGAACTGGGGATGCAGCAGGGTATCCAGGTTGCGGGGGTCGATCATGGCCACGGCCTGCTGCTCGGAGATCATGCCCTCGTCCACCAGGTCGCAGGCGATCTTCAGCGCGGCGGGAGCGGTGCGCTTGCCGTTGCGGCACTGCAGCATGTACAGCTTGCCGTGCTCCACGGTGAACTCCATATCCTGCATATCGCGATAGTGGTCCTCCAGGATATTGCAGACCTTCACGAACTCGTCATAGGCCTCGGGGAACTTCTCAGCCATCTCGGCAATGGGCATGGGGGTACGCACGCCGGCCACCACGTCCTCGCCCTGAGCATTGGTCAGGAACTCGCCCATCAGCTTCTTCTCGCCGGTGGCGGGGTCACGGGTGAACGCCACGCCGGTGCCGCAGTCATCGCCCATGTTGCCGAAGGCCATGGACTGCACGTTGACGGCGGTGCCCCAGGAATAGGGGATGTCGTTGTCGCGGCGGTACACGTTGGCGCGGGGGTTGTCCCAGCTGCGGAACACGGCCTTGATGGCGCCGATCAGCTGCTCCTTGGGGTCGGTGGGGAAGTCGCTGCCGATCTTGGACTTGTACTCGGCCTTGAACTGCATGGCCAGCTCCTTCAGATCCTCGGCGGACAGCTCCACGTCCTGGGTCACGCCCTTCTTCTCCTTCATGGCATCGATCAGCTGCTCAAAGTACTTCTTGCCGACCTCCATGACCACATCGGAATACATCTGGATAAAGCGGCGATAGCAGTCCCACGCCCAGCGGGGGTTGTTGGACTTCTTGGCGATCACGTCCACCACGTCCTCGTTCAGACCCAGGTTCAGAATGGTGTCCATCATGCCGGGCATGGAGGCGCGGGCGCCGGAGCGCACGGATACCAGCAGGGGATTTTCCAGATCGCCGAACTTCTTGCCGGTGATCTTCTCCATCTTCTCGATATACTCCATGATCTCCGCCATGATCTCGCCGTTGATCTGGCGGCCGTCCTCGTAATACTGAGTGCAGGCCTCGGTGGTGATGGTAAAGCCCTGGGGCACGGGCAGACCGATATTGGTCATCTCCGCCAGGTTCGCACCCTTGCCGCCCAACAGCTCACGCATCTTGGCGTTGCCTTCGGTGAACAGGTAACAATACTTCTTGCTCATTGCAGTTCCTCCGTATATTAAATAGTTGTACCAAACATTGAGAACAATTTATTATAGTCATATTTTTTTTTAAAAGCAACCCTGTCGCGGATATTTTTACAAAAAATGTTGTTTCCTCTGCGGACACTCGCCGTAAACCGATAACACATTTCCGTTTCCTCTATTTTCCGTCCTTTTTGGCGCAGCACCCGCAAAGCCGCCGTCCCGGCGCGCTTCTCCCGGCGGAACGGAGGGAAGATTTTGTGTCTTGCCTATTCCCCCACTCCTGTGGTATACTATTATATTGAATTAGTAGGCACTTTACCGGGAGGTACGCGCATGGTCCAGCTGCCCCAGGAAAACAGCATATTCACCCGCACCGTGCGCCGCGCCGCCGGGGAGGACCGTCTCAGCCACGCGGTCATCCTGACGGGCCGGGGTGACCTGACCGCCGCTGCCCGGTTTCTCGCCGCCGCCCACGTCTGCGAGGGGACGGACAGGCCCTGCCTGCGCTGCCGCCACTGCCGCAAGGTACTGGAGGGCATCCACCCGGACGTGATCCCCGTGCTGGATACAGAGCACAAGGAGCTGACGGTGGAGGCAGTCCGCGCCCTGCGTAAGGATGTGTACATCCGCCCCAACGAGGCCCGGCGCAAGGTATACGTCGTCTCTGACTGCCGCCAGCTGAACCAGCGGGATCAGGATGTCCTGCTGAAGGTGGTGGAGGAGGGACCGCCCTATGCCGCTTTCATCTTCTGCGCAGACGCTCCCGCCGCCCTGCTGGAGACCGTCCGTTCCCGCTGTACTCTGCTGAAATACGACGGGGAAGACGCGCCCCTCAGCGACGGTACCGCGGAGCTGTGCCGTGCGTTTGCCTCCGGGCGTCTGCTGCCGGTGACCACGGCGCTGCTCTCCCGCGAGCAGTCCCTGAAGCGCGAGACGCTGCAGGCCCAGCTGGAGGAGCTGTGGCGCGCCGCGGCCGAAGCCCTGCTGGTGCAGCAGGGCAAGGCGCAGCCGGACCCCGCCTGCGCGGAGGCAGCCCTTCTGCTGGCGGACAGGCTGACGGCGCGGCAGCTGCTGGGACTGTGCGCGGCCAGTCAGCGCTTTGCCGAACAATGTGACCAAAATGCGGGCGTGGGCCAGATATTGGGTGCCCTCGCCGTGAAATGGGAGGAACTTTTATGACCGATGTGATCTCTGTCCGCTTCCGCAGCGGCTGCAAGGAATACTACTTCGACCCCAAGGGGCTCACGATCCCCGCCGGCACCGACGTGATCGTGGAGACCGCCCAGGGCCCGGAATTCGCCCACTGCGCGGCGGGCAACCACCAGGTGCCCGATGACGCGGTGGTCAAGCCCCTGCGGTCCGTCCTCCGCATCGCCACCGACAACGACAAACACACCGCCGCCTACAACCGCAGCCGTGAGAAGGAAGCCTTCGATGTCTGCAAAAAGAAGATCCAGCAGCACAAGCTGGAGATGAAGCTGGTGCGGGTGGAGTGCAGCTTTGACGGCAGCAAGATCCTGTTTTTCTTTACCGCCGACGGCCGCGTGGACTTCCGCGAGCTGGTCAAGGACCTGGCCGGTGTGTTCCGCGCCCGCATCGAGCTGCGGCAGATCGGCGTCCGTGACGAGGCCAAGATGATCGGCGGCCTGGGCATCTGCGGCCGGCCCTTCTGCTGCGCCCAGTTCATGGACGAGTTCCTGCCCGTATCCATCAAGATGGCCAAGACCCAGAACCTGAGTCTGAACCCCACCAAGATCTCCGGCACCTGCGGCCGCCTGATGTGCTGCCTGAAATATGAGCAGGACGCCTATGAGGATGCCGTTAAGCGCCTGCCCAAGAACGACTCCTTCGTCCTGACGCCGGACGGCACCGGCAATGTCAGCGACGTAAACGTGCTGAAGGAGACTGTGAACGTCCGCCTGGATGACCGCACCGACGGTCCCCGCTGCTATCACAACTGCGAGGTCTGCGTCCTGCGGAGCGGCAAGGGCAGCCGCGACGGCATCGCAGTCCCCGACAAGCGCCCCGAGCGCTATGTGGAGCCGCTGGCCGAGGAGGAGCTGCCCACTATCACCCTGCTCAGCGACTTCGACCCGGACGCCGCGGCGGAGAGTGAAAAGAAGCGCAGCCGCCGCAGCCGCAGCCGCCGTCGGGGCGACGGCGAGAAGCGCACGGCGGAGAAGTCCGCCGCCCCTGCGGAAAAAGCCCCTCGTTCCGATATCCCCACCGAAGGCGGCAAGCCCCGCCGCGAGGGCGGCGATCGCCGCCGCAGAAGCGGACGCCGCGGCGGAAACGGCGGTGCCAACGCCGCCGGCAGCACCGGCGCACCCGCACCCAAGGCAGTCAAGCCCGCCGGGGACGGCCAGGGTACCGTGAGCGGTGAGAAGAAGCGCAGCCGCCATCGGCCCCGCCGCAGAAGCGGCGGCAGTAAGCCCAACGGCGGCACGGAGGCGTAAATCATGCGTAAATTCAACGGTTTGCTGCTGGTCAGCGATTTCGACAACACCCTTGTCTACACCGAGGAGGCCCTGCAAAAGTGCGTGGATATGCCCCCCGTCTCTGACGAGAACCGCGCCGCCATCGAATATTTCATGGCCAACGGCGGCATCTTTTCCGTGGCCACCGGCCGCGCCAAGCCCGCCTTTGAAACGGTGGTGGACGGCATTCCCATGAACGGTCCCACCGTGCTGTTCAACGGCGCGGCTATCTACGACTTTCCGCAGAAGAAGTACCTGGTCACGGCCTTTTTGCCCGACTCCGTCCGGCAGCACGTCACGGAGGTCGTCACCGCCCTGCCCCAGGTGGCTGTGGAGCTGTACCACGATGACAACACCATTCACGCCCTGAACGCCAACGACGTCACCCGCCGTCATATGCACATCACCCACGCGCCGTCCATCGAGGTAGACACCATGGACGACGTGCCGTCCCCCATCAGTAAGGCCCTTTTCTCCACCGAGGAGGCGCACCTGCCCGCCCTGTTGGACTTTCTGGCCTCCCGGCCCTGGTACCACGACTATGAGGTAGTCCCCAGCGCCGTGACCCTGGTGGAGCTGACAGCCAAGGGCGCCAACAAGGGCGGCATGGTCCGGCGTCTGGCGGACCTGCTGGATGTGGCACGGGAAAACGTGATCTGCGTGGGCGACCACGCCAACGACATCAGTATGCTCACCTGGGCCGGCCAGGGCTACGCCCCCGCCAACGCCATTCCCCAGGTGCTGCACACACCCGGCGTCCGCCGCCTGCCCGACTGCCGCGACAACGCCATTGCCCAGCTGATCCGTTCCCTGGACAAACAGCTTTGAAAAAGACAAAAGCCAAGCCCCCTTTCGGGGCTTGGCTTTTTATTTTATCAGGAACAATACAGACCGCGTTTGACCGCCCCGGCCACTGTCCCGTCGCTTTTCATCAAAAAAAGTTTTTTCCGAAAACCCGCCGATTTCCCCCATTAAAGCCCCTTTTTATAAGGTTTTCTCTTCACAGCAAGGTTTGTTTACAATTTAATCCTTGACGTGAGAGGAAAATCATTGTATCATACGCTTTGTAACTATTTAGGGGCTTACACCATGACGCAGGATCAACAACAGAAAAAAGCCGCCGGCCGCGACCCCAACCGGGAGCACATGACCCTATCGGAGCTGTGGCAGCTGTGGCGTGACAATTTAATGAGCTGGCGGAGCTTCTGCGATGAGCACCACGATCTGTTCACCCTGAACATACAAGCGGGCTTCCGCCGCATCGGTCGGTGGCTGTCCGATCTGCACAGCAATGCGCGGGCTCTGGCGGCCGCCAACCGCGACAGGCGGTTCCCCGAATCCGAATACGGCGCAGCCCAGCTGTTCCTCTTCTTCCGCGGCAGCCTGGAGCGCCGGGCCGCCGCCATACGCGAGGGCTTCTCCAACCGGCGCAAGGCACTGACCTGGATGGGCGGCAAACGCCGCCACTTTTTTGAGAAGATGCATCTGCACCCGGTGGCATTCCTGTGCGGCGCCATGGCCATCGCCGCCGCGGCCACCGTTCTGTCCCTGTACACCCTGGGCGCTCAGGTGACCTATGACGGTCAGGACCTTGGCATCGTCTCCTCCCGCCGCGCCGCCGAAAAGGTGGTGGCGGAGCTGGAGGATGTCACCCGCGCGACCACCGGCGACGGCGGCTACACCGTGGATACGGCGCTGCTCACCGCCGAAACAGGCGTTTTCCCCCGCCGCGAGCTGATCTCCGACGACGAGTTTGAAGAGACACTGAGCGACACCCTCGGCGTGGTGGATTACGCCTATGTCCTGTATGTGGACGGCGAAAAGGTGGTGGCCACCACCCGCTCCGGCGCGCTGGAGGACCTGCTGGAGCAGCTGAAGCTGGGCTATGAGACGGCGGACACGGTGAACGCCTACTTCGCGGAGGAAGTGGACATCCGGCAGGAGTACGTGGAGTCGTCCTACGTGATGAACCTGGGCTACATCGCCGAGATCCTCAACGAGACGAAGGAGGGCGAGGTGACGTACACCGTCACCGCCGGTGACAGCTATTACAGCATCGCAGCGAAGTACGACATGAGCGTGGATGACCTGATGAAGCTGAACGTGGGCTACGACCCCAAGATCCTCCGGGTGGGCGATGTGCTGACCATCAGCAACGCCGTGCCCTATTTGACGGTGGTGAACGTGGAGCGACAGCGGTACGTGCAGGATGTGCCCTATGAGGTGGAGTACACCGACGACGCGTCCATGTATCAGGGTGAGTATAAGGTCACGTCCCCCGGCATGTACGGCAAGGCGGACATGACCGCCAACGTGACGTATATCAACGGCGAGGAGACGGAGCGCGAGGTGGTCGCCAGCGTGACGCTGTCCCAGCCGGTGACGGAGCAGCAGCTCCGCGGCACGAAGGAGCGGCCCACCTGGTATCCCACCGGGTCGTTCTCCTGGCCCTGCACCGGCATCCTCACCAGTCGGTTCGGCTATCGAAGCCTGCTGGGCAGCACCTACCACAGCGGCATCGACATCGGCAACAGCTACGGCACGTCCATCTATGCCTCCGACGGCGGCACGGTGACGTACTCCGGCTGGATGAGCGGGTACGGCTATCTGATCATCATCGACCACGGCAACGGGTATCAGACGTACTACGGGCATAACAGCAGTTTGGTGGCGTCCCTGGGGCAGAAGGTCCACAAGGGCCAGCTCATCGCCCGCATGGGCTCGACAGGCCGCTCCACCGGCAACCACTGCCACTTCGGCGTCAAGTTCAACGGCACGTTTGTCAACCCGCTGAACTATCTGTAAACCGCAGCGCCCCTGCCCATCGGCGGGGGCGCCGATCTTTCCCTGCGGCAGGGCGCACGTTTCCGGGGTTGCAAAACCCAAAAACTATGGTACAATAGACCTGCGCCTGTATGTATTTCCCCGCCGGCGGCGGTGGAATGGAGAAACCGTTAAAATGAGGTGAAAAAGATGAAAAAACTGATCGCGCTGCTGTGCGCGGTGTGCGCCGCGGCCATGAGCCTGTGCGTCGCCTGTGCCAGCCCCCTCACCGGCGACACCAGCAACATGGGCCTGTGGATCACCCTGGTGGTCGTGGCCGTCATCGCCGTTGTAGTGCTGCTCATCGTGGGCAAAAAGAAGAAGAAATAAGTCGATATGACGAAAGCCCTGTGCCGCACGGCACAGGGCTTTTTACGTTATTTCCCACTTCCCTATTCAAACAGTCCCGCCTGTCCCGGCACCTCCGTGTGCCCGATGGTCTGCACCTGACGGACATTCTCAGCGGTCAGCGCGTCGCTGATGGCCATTTTACGGATGATGTTCTGCACCGTCACGTCCAGCCCCGTGCCCTCCCGGTAGTCGGCAGGGAAGATGAAATCCACCCGTCCCTTGGCCAGCAGGTCCTCCACGCCGGCCCGGTTGCTGCTCTGGTACACGGCGATGGCCTGCCCGCCGTAGGACCGCATCATCTTCATACACGGCACGTCGGAGAGCCCGTCGCCCACATAGATCATGTTGGTAAAGGGCACCCGCTTGCTGTCGTCGGGCATGGAGTCGTTCAGCGTCTTGTCATCGGCCACGTCCAGCACACCCTTGTTGATGCGGTAGACGAACTGGGTCTTGTTGGTGAAGTTGACGTCCAGCTTGGGCCAGCAGGCGGCACCCGCCTCGTCATAGTAGAACTCGCAGGCGTAGATCTGCTTGAACTCGTGGGCAATACCGCTGCCCTCAATGATCTCCTTCAGCCCGGAGGACAGCACATAGTGCTCGATGGTCACGCCCTGCTGCTCACCGAAGGCGTTGATCCGCTGAAACCACTCCCGCACGCCGGGAAACAGCTCCATGCTGCGGCCGCACGCCACCAGGAAGTCCCGCTTCAGGTCCTTTCCCTGGGCGCGGCACTCGACGATCATGGTGTACATATACGCCAGCAGCCCGTCCATCCGGTTCTCCCGGCCGAAGGTGTTGGCCTTGTGCCAGAACTCCGCCGGGGTATACCCCAGGGCCGGGATGAAGGCGTAGTCCTCCATGTCCGTGGTACACAGCGTCTTGTCAAAGTCATACAGCAGCGCGATGATGGGCTTTGTCATACCGTCTTCCTCCGTGGAAAAAAGGCGGCGCAAGGCCGCCTTTTTTTGTTGTGCTTACTTGTTTCCGCTGTAGTTCCGACCGAACTTCAGTTCATCCAGACTCAGCCGGAAATCGCTGGGGATGGCGCTGCCGTCCACCGGCGGCAGCTTGATGGTGGGCTCGTCGGTGACGGCGCTCCCGGCGCCCTTCTCCTCCGGCGCGTCGATGTACTTGCTGAGGATATCCTGCTCGATGGCGGACACCACATCGGCCTGGGGCTCAGCGGCAGGGGACTCCGGCTGCTCCGGCACGAAGTCCAGCTCCGGCAGAGACTGCAAAAAGGCGCTCTGGGCCTGGCACAGCTCCTCGCTGCGGCGAATAAACGCCGCGGTCTTCTCCTGTGCGGCCTGCAGCTTCTTCTCCGCCGCCCTGCGCTCGTCGTCCAGCCGGTGGATCTCCGCCTGGGCCTCCACCTGCGCGTCGGCCAGGATCTTCTCCTTCTCGCTCTGGGCCTCCTGCACCAGCTTGGCGGCCATCTTCTGGGCCGTCAGCAGTGCCTGGCGCATGGCCTCCTCGGTGGAACGGTACTCCTCCACCTTCTCGGCCAGCACCTTCAGCTTGGCCTTCAGCGTGACATTCTCCTTGAACAGGGCGGTGTAGTCCTCCGTCAGCGCGTCCAGGAACTCATCCACAGACGCCATATTGTATCCGCCGCCGCCGAATGACGCCTTCGGGAATACTTTTTCGGAAACTTCCTGGGGTGTAAACATTGCCGATCCCTCCGTTATATGATTTCTTTAGAAGTACAGTCCGTTGTTCTCCAGCTCATCGATCAGGTCGCCCATGATGTCCACGGAGTAGGGGGTGATGATGTACGTGTTGGCCGCCACCTTCTTGATCTTGCCCTCGCCGGCATAGGCCACGCCGGACAGGAAATCGATCAGCCGCCGGGCCACGTCCTTGTTGGTGGACTCCAGGTTCAGCACCACCGTGCGCTTCTCCTTCAGATGGTCCGCGATCTCCGAGGCGTTCTCGAAGCGCTCCGGCTTCACCAGCACCACCTTCAGCTGGGTGGTGGCGTGGATATTCACCACCTTGCCCCTGGGATTCATATCCTTTACCATGCCGAAGGTGGCAATGGAATTGGCAAGAGAGGCAATGAGTCCCGCCGAAGCCGGTTCGTTAATGCCTAAGAGCTTCCCCAGGGCCATCAGGGGTTTGTTCAACACCCGGGTCAGCACATACACCAGCGGGAAAGCCCCTGCCAAAACAATGGCGATGGTGCCCACGGTCTCGAAGCCCTCAGAGATGGGGGCCAGCCCCGGGATCACCGCAAACCCTGTCAGGGTCTGGATGATGGCCCCGGAAAGTCCCACCGTCACCACCGCCACCAGGATCTTCCCAAAGGCCGTAAAGGCTGCCACCATGGCCTTTTCCGCCCGCCAGAGTCCCAGAGCAATGAGCAGGGCCATAAGCACAATGGGCACCAGGTTGCGAAGGACCATAGAAAAGGCATAGCCTGCCGTCAAGCCCCCCGCCAGGATGCCGAAGGGGATGGCCACCATGCCGCAGAGGATTCCCTTCGCCATGGCGGGCCGGTCCTCTTCTTCCAGGATCCCCATAGCCACCGGAATGGTAAACACCACCGTGGCCCCCAGCATGGAGCCGGTGATAACGCCGCCGAGATCTGCCGCCTGAGGGTCCGCCGTCAACTGCCTTGCCAGCGGGCCGCCACCCATGTCGCAGGCCAGAACGGTCCCGGCAAACATGGCCGGGTCCGCACCCAGAAGCCGGTACACCGGCACCACAATGGGCTTTAGTATCCCCGCCAGCACCGGAGCCAGGGAGACGATCCCCACCATAGCCAGGGCCAGGGAGCCCATGGAGAGAATGCCCTCCTCAAACCGGCTCCCCAGGCCAAAGCGGCCCCCCAGGATCCGATCCAGGCCTCCCAGCAGGGCAAACACCGCCATCATGTCGATGAGCACTTCATGAAATGACATTCTATTCCTTCTTACTGTCCAAAATTGCCACCACCGCGGCATCCACCGGGGCATCCATACAGTATCGGGAGGCCACCGTGCCGGTAGCCAGAAGCACCCGGTCCCCAGGCCCGGCCCCTACCTGGTCCGCCGCCACCAGCTCTTCCGCACCGGAGCAGACCACCAAAAAGGTCTGACCCTGGAGGCACTGAGCCTTTCGGGTAGCCCAGATGGAACCCACAACATTTCCGATCTTCATTTCGTACCCTCCAAAATTTCCTTTGCCAGCGGCGTCAGCACTGCCCCCACCCCAGGGGCAGCGCCCTGGGCCCTCAATATCCGGGCTTCCTCCGCCGTAATAAGCTTTTTCCGCCCGCCGTCCGTAAACAGAACTCCCCAGTTTTTCAGCTCCCGCTGGGCGGCGGACAGACTGCCGCTGAGGGCCCGGTTTTTGTCGCTGCGAGGAAGTCCCGGGGTGTAGAGGCTCACAGGCTTTCCCTGAGACAGTGCCTCTAAAACCCGCTCGTCCCGGAACCGAAGCAGCTGGCCCAGGGTCATAGAGCCAATGACCACGGCATCATAGGGAGGCTGCTTCACATAGGTATAGCCCAGAGCCGCCGGGGGCTCCGCACCAATGAGCAGTGCCGTCATGGCAGGATCCTCCCAAAATCGCCCTTCTGAAAGCCGCAGGCGTTGGCCTCGTCATAGTCCAGATGGGCATAGGGGGCAAACTGGGGGCTTACCCGTATGGCTACATCCTCAAAAATCACAGGCCGGGCGGTAAGGGCGCGCAGCTTCACGTTTTGGCCGTCGGTGACACCGAAGGTTTTCGCCGCCTCCGGAGTCAGGTGCACATGGCGCTTGGCCGCAATGACTCCCTGAGAGAGGGTCACCCGGCCCCTGGGACCCATGAGCTCCGCCCCGGGGGTATCTGCCGTGTCTCCGGAGAGCCGCACCGGGGCCTTGATCCCCAGGACCCGCGCATCCGTCAGCGACAGCTCCACCTGGGCTTCCTTCCGTTCCGGCCCCAGCACCGCTACATGTTCAAAGCTCCCCTTTGGGCCCCGGACCGTCACCCGCTCCCGAGCCAGATACTGCCCCGGCTGAGACAGGGGCCGCTCCGGGGTCAGGCCGTGACCGAAGAGAATCTCTGCTTGCTGTTCTGTCACATGGACGTGCCGCCCGGAGGCCTCCAGTTCCACAAAAAGCCGTCGGGCAATGGCTTCTGTCAGTTCCTTTTGTTCCATCCCATTTACCCCAGCCGTTCCAGGATCCTCTGGGTCAGCAGCTCCACCAGCTCACTGTCCGGGGGCTCCGGCACATGAGGCCCATCCTCCGTCCCCCAGGCCACCCGGCGGATGTTGATGAGATCCAGAGGTGAAATATTGTTGGAGGAGCTGCTGCCTCCTACTGCCCCGCAGCCCAGCGTCAGTGCCGGGAACAGCCCCGTCACCGCGCCGATGCCCCCCAGGGCCGCCGGGGCATTGACCAGAAAGCGGGAGACAGGGACCCTGGCAGCAAACCGCCGGACCACCTCTTCATCTCTTGCGTGGAGGGAGAAGGTGTGGCCGCTGCCCTCGTGGCTCAGGACCTCAATGCTCTTTTCCAGCACTGCCTCCTCGCTGTCCATGACAAAGAAGGCCAGCACCGGGCAGAGCTTTTCCATGGAGTAGGGCCGGGTGGGCCCTGCCTCCTGCTCCCGGGCCATCAGGACCTTTGTGGTTCTGGGCACGGAGAAGCCTGCCTTTTCCGCCAAATAAATCGCGCTTTTCCCCACGATCTGGGGATTCAGCCCTCCCGTTGGCTTGAAAAGAAGTCCTGCCAGAGCCCCCGCCTGTTCCTTGCTCATCAGATAGATGCCCTGACGCTGCGCCTCGGAAAGGACGGCGGTCTCCATGCTCTTTTCCACAATGACGCTTTGCTCCGAGGCGCAGACAGTGCCGTTGTCAAAGGTCTTGGACCGGATGATATCCGACACAGCCCGGGGCACATCCGCCGAGGAGTGGATATAAGCCGGGCCATTCCCCGCCCCTACTCCAATGGCGGGCTTTCCGGAGGAATAGGCGGCCTTCACCATCCCCGGGCCTCCGGTGGCCAACAGCAGCTTGATCTCCGGAGCCGCCATCAGCTCCTGGGTCCCCGCCATCTGGTTTAGCGTCAGGCAGCCAATACACCCTGATGGAGCGCCCGCCGCCACCGCCGCCCGGTGGAGCAGCTCCGCCGCCTGACGGGTGCAGCGTGCCGCCTTTGGGTGGGGGGAAAACACAATGGCGCAGCCGGCCTTCAATGCGATCAAAGCCTTGTAGCACACGGTGGAGGTGGGGTTGGTGCTGGGCACAATGGCCCCAATGGCACCCATGGGCACCCCGATCTCCCACAGCCGCTTCTCCGGGATCTCCCGCAGAAAGCCCACGGTCTTCATAGGCCGGATGGCCTCCAAGACGGCCTTGCAGGCAAACAGATTCTTTTCGGTCTTGTCCTGGGTGTTGCCGAAGCCGGTCTCTTCCACAGCCAGCTTGGCAAGGGAGGCGCACTCCGGCTCAAAGGCCGCCGCCATGGCGGCAACGATGCCATCCAGTTTTTCCTGAGGGTAGGTTTCTAAGGCCTTCTGGGCCTCCCCTGCCCTTCGCGACAGGTCCCGGGCCTCCTGCCGGGCCTGAAGATCCGTATCCAGTTCCATAATCCTACTCCTTTTCTCCTGACCTTCCCCTGGGGGCAGCGGTGGATGGGGGGCGGCACCCAGTCGGTTCTGCCCCACACCCGTCACGCCTCCGGCGTGCCGCCCTCTCCCAGGAGAGGGGTTTAGTACAACAGGCTCGACCCGTCCCCCGCCTTTTTTGTCAGATGCCCGTTCTCCACAAAACCCATTTGCTCCAGCCACCGCTGAAACTCCGGGATAGCGGTCTTGCCGGTGATCTCCCGCAGGGCGGCAGTCTCCCGGAAGCCGGTGGTCTGGTAGTTCAGCATGATATCGTCCCCATGGGGGATCCCCATGAAATAGTTGCAGCCCGCCAGCGTCAGAAGGCCGGCCAGATTTTCAATATCGTTTTGGTCCGCCTTCATGTGATTGGTATAGCAGCAGTCGCAGCCCATGCTGACGCCTGTCAGCTTGCCCATGAAGTGATCCTCCAGCCCCGCCCGGGTGACCTGGCGGGCATCGTAGAGGTACTCAGGACCGATGAAGCCCACAACCGTATTCACCAGGAAGGGGGCAAAATACCGGGCAAAGCCGTAGCACCGGGCCTCCATGGTCACCTGGTCCGTGTCAAAATGGGCATTGCTGGAAAGCTCCGACCCCTGTCCCGTCTCAAAATAAAGCACATTGGGTCCTTCTGCCGTGCCCTTCTGGAGCATCAGCGCTTTCGCCTCCTCCAGCGTCCTGGCCGTAAAGCCGAAGGCCTCGTTGCCCTTCTGGCTTCCGGCAATGGACTGGAAGATGAGGTCGCAGGGAGCTCCCTGCTCCACCGCCTTCATCTGGGCCGTCACATGGGCCAGTACGCAGATCTGGGTGGGAATGTGCCAATGCTCCTTGATCTCCTGAAAGCGCCTGAGTATCTTCGCCGCCTGGTCCGCGGAGTCCGTCACCGGATTCAGGCCCAGGACAGCGTCCCCGGCCCCAAAGCTCAGGCCCTCCAGCAGGGAGGCGGTAATGCCCTCCGGGTCATCGGTGGTGTGGTTGGGCTGTAGGCGGCAGCTCAGCGTTCCAGGCAAGCCGATGGTGGTATTGCAGTGAGCTGTGACCCGGATCTTGTTGGCCGCATAAATAAGGTCCAGGTTTCCCATAAGCTTGCACACCGCCGCCACCATCTCCGAGGTCAGCCCCCGGCTGAGACGGCGGATGTCCGCCCCGGTGGTGCCCTCGTCCAGGATCCACTCCCGCAGGTCAGAAACGGTCCAGCCCTTGATCCTTTGGTACTGGGGCTCGTTCAGGTCATCCTGGATGAGCCGCGTCACCTCGTCTTCTTCATAGGGTACCGCCGGATTTTCACGGAGCTCCTCCAGGGTCACCCCGGCCAGCACCACCTTGGCCGCCACCCGCTCCTGGGCGGTTTCGGCGGCGAGGCGCGCCAGCTTGTCTCCGGTTTTTTCCTCGTTGGCCTTGGCCAGCACCTGCTTCAGATCCCGGAACACATATGTTTTTCCCAGGAGGGTGGTTTGTAATTTCATAAGCTTCCTCTTCCTTTTTGTTTCAGCATCAGGATATAGACGGCACTGCTGAGCCGGTTCAGCCCCCTCAGGATGTCCTCCCTGCCAGAGGGGAAGGCAGCAGCCGCCAGAAGCTCCGCTTCCCGCACTTGGGTTCGAA
>OHJH01000013.1_pt1 | contig 30417 bp, 29 predicted proteins | sample 1568471 | NCBI WGS metagenome assembly OHJH01 (sample SAMEA3879546, study PRJEB24766) | human gut metagenome | biome: human-associated habitat; feature: feces | place: USA | collected 1985/1987 | reverse complement strand
GCTCTATCATAACACGCCCCGGGGCCGGGGACAAGAGAAAAGCCGACGGCGCGGCGGCGCAGTCGGCTTTTCTGGATGCTTATTTATAGAGGAAAGATCACTTCTCGATCTTCTGGCCCTTGTTGGCCGCCTTGTGGACGGAGGACAGGACCATGCCGGTGAGGGCAAAGAGAGCAATAACGTTGGGCAGGACGATGAAGTTGTTGAACATATCGGTGACCTCCCAGACGAAGTCACTGCCGGAGACGGTGCCCAGGAAGATGAATACCAAGGCGATAACGGTGTAGATCACGTTGCAGAGCTTGCTGTTCTTGCGGCCGAAAAGGTAGTTGGCGTTGATCTTGCCGAACAGGTTCCAGCTGAGGATGGTGGAGAAGGCAAAGAACAGCAGGCAGATGGCCACGAACTTGGCGCCCAGGCTGGCGCCGAATACGGAACCGAAGGCCGTCTGGGCCAGGTTGGTCTTGCCAAGGGTGGCGGTAATGTCGCCGAAGTAGCCGTTGGCCAGAGGGCCGTCAGCGGTGTACAGGGTGCAGATAATGACCAGGGCATTCAGGGTCAGGACGATGAAGGTGTCGATGAACACACCGATCATGGCCACGACACCCTGATCGTGGGCGTGGGCCACATTGGCTTGGGCGTGGGCGTGGGGCGTGGAGCCCATACCGGCCTCATTGGAGAACAGGCCGCGCTTGGCGCCCTGGGAGATCGCGGTCTTGAGGGCATAGCCGATACCGCCGCCGACGATGGCCTGGGGCTGGAAGGCATACTTGAAGATCATGCCGAAGGTGGAAGGGACGTACTTGATGCGGGCGCAGAGGATCACCAGACCGCCCAGCAGGAAGATACCGGCCATAATAGGCACCAGCTTCTCGGTGACGGCGGCAAGACGCTGCACACCGCCCAGGAAGATGATGGCGCAGATGATGACCAGGACGATACCCACGATCCAGGAGGGGATGCCGAAAGCCGTCTGCATGGTGGAGCCGATGGAGTTGGATTGGACCATGCAGCCCATGAATCCAAGGGCCAGGATGATAGAGACGGCGAAGAAGCCCGCCAGGAACTTGCCGAAGCCTCCCTTGAACGCCGTGGTGATGTAGTAGACCGGGCCGCCCTTGATATTGCCGTCAGGCTCAACGATACGGGTCTTCTGGGCCAGGGTAGCCTCGGCATAGATGGTGGCCATGCCGAAGAAGGCGATGATCCACATCCAGAAGATGGCGCCGGGGCCGCCGGTGAGGATGGCGCCGGAGGCACCCACGATGTTGCCGGTGCCCACCTGGGCGGCGATGGCGGTGGCCAGCGCCTGGAAGGAGGTCATGCCGCTTTTCTGGGCGCCGCCGCGGAGGTTCATCTCACCGAAAAACTTTTTCATGCCCTCGCCGAAGCAACGGACCTGGACAAAGCGGGTCTTGATAGAGTACCACAGGCCCACACCCACCAGCAGGAAAATGAGGATATAGTTGCTGAGGTACTCGTTGATCTTGGATACGATGGGGAACAATACACTTTCTAACATACAATTTCTCTCCTTGCATAAAAAATAGAGCTGCCGGAAAACGGCAACTCTGGAGAAGTCTGGTCAAGCGAAAAACTCGTCTGCTCCGTCCTTTTGCCTGAGAGATTCGGCGCTCGCGCGCCTTGCACCTTCGGCACCCAACTGAATGGGATTCTCCAGAGTTCCCTCCCCATCCGGTCTTTCCATTCCGGGCGGTTCATCGGGCTGTATCTAATTGATGGACGTATGTTACCACATAACGGACATCTTTGCAACCCCCTTTTCGAAATTTTTATGAATAGACGCGCACCTTCCTGCTTTGCGGTGAAAAAAAGCACCCCGTGACGGGGTGCTTTTGCTTACATTTGCAGGGTAAACGTCATCTGTACCGGGTTGTGATCGGAGTAGGCAAAGCCTGTATCCAAAACAGCGGCACTGTCCACGGCAACATTGGGGGTGACCAGGAAGCCATCCACGGTGAGGACATACTGGCCGTCGTGGTATGGACCGTCGGCGTTGCGGCAGGAGGGCACCGGGTCGTTCTCGTCCAGTGGCGCCACCAGCTGCACGTCATAGCTGTCGAACACGCCCTCCGGTATGGGCTGCGCCCAGGAATATTCCTGCTCCGCCGCGCCGAAATAGACGGAGGAGTCCCCCAGCAGGTCCTTGTTGAAGTCGCCGCCGGCCACGCACCAGCTGCCCTTTTCGTACTCCGCCTGCATATCCGCCAGCAACAGCGCCAGCTGCTCCGTGGCGATGGTACCGTCACTGGTGTAGGCAGAGAGGTGCAGGTCGTAGAGCACCAGCTCACCGCCGCCGGAGACGGGAACACGGCTGACAGAGTAGCAGCGGTCCAGGTCCAGAAGCTTCATAAAGCCGGACTCCACCGGCAGCTCCACGCGGTCGGCTGCGGTGATATTCGCCGGAGAGAAGGTCAGCAGGCCGGACCGGGAGGCTCCGTGGGGAGCGGTCAGGGGATACAGAAGATAGGGCGAGTCGTAATTCTGGCAGAAAACGCTGCTCTTGTTGAAGAGGGCGGCATACAGCGGCTCGCGCTCGTCCACATGGTAGGTACGGGTGGAGCCGATATCCACCTCCTGCAGCAGGCAGAAGTCGGCGTTCTGCTGCTTCAGGTACCCGGCGATGGCGTCCATGTTGGCCGTCAGGCGCTCTTTTGACCAGGCGCGGGACTCCGTGCCGCCGTCCATGAAAAAGCCGTAGTCGTCCTCGTAAGCGCCGAAACCGATGTTCCAGGAAACGACCGTATAGGCCGTATTCGTATCGACGGACCGGGCGGCATCGGTGGACTGCACCGGCGTCAGCATCTGGTCGCCGATACGGTGATAGTCGATAAACACATAGGCCACATAGCCGCCCGCCAGCAGCAACAACGCCAGCAGAACGCAGAGAATGATCTTCACCCATTTTTTCACGGCACAGGCCCTCCTTGGTTTACTTTTTTCTGAATGTATAGTATACTCTTTTCAAACGTATTTGAAAAGAGGTATCCTGCTTGAAAAAGATCGTTATTCGCTTCAACGCGCCGGTGATATTATCCTTCGCCCTGCTGAGCCTGATCGCCCTGCTGCTGGGCAACTGGACCAACGGTGCCGCCACGACGCAGTATTTCTCCGTGTACCGGTCCTCTCTGGCCGACCCTCTGACATACGTACGCTTTTTCGGCCATGTGCTGGGGCACTCCGGCTATGACCACTACATGGGCAATATGCTGCTCCTGCTGCTGGTGGGCCCCGGTCTGGAGGAGAAATACGGCAGCGGCACCATGGTGTGGATGATCGCGCTGACGGCGCTGGTCACCGGCCTGGTGAATTTTATCTTCTTTCCCCACACGGCGCTGCTGGGCGCCAGCGGCGTAGTGTTCATGATGATCGTGCTGTCCTCCTTTACGGCGGCGCGGAAGGGCGAGATCCCCGTGACGCTGATCCTGGTGGTCATCTTCTACCTGGGCGGCGAGATCATGGACGGACTGTTCAAGCAGGACAACGTCTCCCAGATCGCCCACATCGTAGGCGGCCTGTGCGGCCTGGTGTTCGGCTTTACCGTGCGGCGGGGACGGAGGTAACGGATGTACATAGCCATCGGCATTGCGGCGGCGCTGTTTGCCGCCGACCGGATATTGAAATATCTGTCCCGGACGGGGAAGCTGAAATGGGAGCGTCGGTATGTGCGCCTGACCCATCTGGAGAACCGGGGGTTCTTTCTGGGGCTGGGACAGAAGCACGAGAAGCTGCTGCGCTGGCTGCCGCTGGGCGTATGGCTGGCGGCGGCAGCGTGTCTGCTGCCGGAGCTGGGCAAGCGGGCCTTCGCGGCACAGCTGGGCATTCTGTCGGTGCTGCTGGGCGGCATCAGCAACCAATGGGACCGGCTGCGGCGGGGCAGCGTGACAGACTATCTGCAATTCCCCCACCGAAAGGCCAAAAAACGGGCGCTGGTGTGGAACCTGGCGGACTTCATGCTTATCGGTGGCGTGGTGCTGACCGTGGTCGGACTGGTGAAGGAGCTTATCAAGAAATAAAAAACCGGGCCGACGGCCCGGTTTTTTATTTCTCCTTGTAGTACAAACGGCAGTGGCAGTATCCCTCGAAGCTCGGGTCGGCGATCTGGTCCTTGAACTCCTTGCACATACACCTGTTCTCCTCGGTGCGGGCCAGACGGCAGGGACAGTAGCCGCCGGTGCGTTTCAGGCCCTCGCGGATGGTTTTCACGATCTCGAGATCGTCATTGAGACGGACTTTCACAGAACAGCCTCCTTCCTCTCTGCGGTAAAAGGCCCGCGGCGCGGGCCTTTTATGTATTAACCGTGGGAATTGAACCAGTCCTCGCAGAACTTGGCGATGGACGGAACGATATCCTTGACAAAGCGCTTGGTGGTGTTGATGCACAGGTCGTAGGAACCCTTGTCGCCCCACTTGCTGTCGCTGTACATCTGGTGGTGCTGGGCACGGTTGCGGTCGATCTGCTTCATACGGGACTCGATCTCCCGGGGCGTCAGATGCTCACCCTGCGGGGCACGGCGCTGGCAGCGCTCGATCCTGGAGTCCTTATCCGCATAGACAAAGATGTTCAGCGGATCGTAGTCCTTGAGGATAACATCGGCGGCCCGGCCCACGATGACGCAGTCGCCTTGCTTGGCGAAGTTCTCGATGATCTGGCGCTGGGCCACTGCCACGCGGATGGGCTGCTCCATGATCTGGAAGGGCTGCATGCCAAAGCGGTGCCCGATGGTCAGCGGATAGGCGGCTTCGATGCTCTTTTCGCCCACGTTGGCCACATAATCCTCGTTGAAGCCGTTTTCCTTGGCGATCATCTCGATGATCTCGTGGTCGTAGCACGGAATGCCCAGGGCCTTGGCCAGACGCTTGCCCAGCTCACGGCCGCCGGAGCCGAACTCACGGCTGATGGTAATGATTCTGCTCATAATTAGGATACCTCCCTTATTGCTCAATATTCATAGCTGCTGCCGCCCACGAACTCGCGGACGATGGAATTCAGCGGCACATAGGGCGTGTGCAAAGGCGGGACGCTCTCCACCACCTCTACCAGGTCGGTGAGGTCGTGCTCCTGCATATACTCCGGCGTCAGTTCCTGCCGGAAGTTGGGGATGTTGGCCAGACACTTGGCCAGGATACAGGGCTCATAGTCGTGGAAGGAGTCGATGTGAATGGCGGCGTTGCTCTTAAAGGGCCGGATATAGTTGACCTCGCCGGCGTTGACGCTCTCGGCACGCTCGACCGTCTCCCGCAGGGAGTGGCCCCGGGTGTTGTAGTCCCGGATGAGCCGACGGGCCACGCGCAGCTGCTCGGGACGAACCACGCGGTCCTTATTGGTGAGGATACGGGTGCGGGGCGCCACATAGATGCCGGTGGCCGCGCCGCGGATCTTATCGAAAATCAGGGGGTTGAGCATATGGATCCCCTCGGCAATGACAATGCACTCCTTGTCGCCCTGCATGGGCTTATAGCCGCCGGTAGTGCCAGTCTTGAAATCGTACCAGGGAATATCCACCTGCTCACCGTCCAGCAGGCGGCCGATGCAGCTGACCAGCAGGTCCACGTTGACGCAGTAAGGGGACTCCCAGTCGGTAGCCTCCGGCGGGCGCTGGTCCAGGGGCAGGAAAAAGTTGTCCATGCTCAGCAGGCAGACCTTGACGCCCAGATTTTCCAGGTAGTCGCGCAGGCGCATGGCGGTGGTGGTCTTGCCGCTGCCGGAGGGACCGGTCAGCGCCACGATGCGGCGCTCACGCCCGGCGGACAGGACAGCCGCTGCGGCGGAGGACACCTTGTCGTGGAATACTTCCTCGCAGCGCAGGACGAACTGCGTCTCGTTGTTCATGGCCTGGTTAATGGTCTCCAGATCGATGATACGCATAAAGCCTCTCCTTTCAAGAGGGGGATAATACTTTATCCCGTATTATAGCACGGTATGGCCGCCGCGTCAAAGGGGCAAAGGCGTAAAAACGCCGCAAAATATACACGCCCCTTTCCCCCGGCCAGTGGCGCAATACTACCAAAAAATGCAACAAAATGCCGAAACTTTCATTGCAATTTGCCGGTATTTGTGGTAGTATGATGTTAGGAATTTAACAATACTGCACAAACCCGCGTACTTCTGTGGCATAGCCGCCATTTCGGTCAGAAATGACGGCGGCGGGTAACACGAAAGGACGTGAGACTTGTTGGAGCACTCCCCCAAGATCATCGCCGTCGCCGGTAAGGGCGGCGTGGGCAAGACCTCCATCTCCGCCGCCTTTGTGCGGCTGCTGACTGAAGCGTACCCCGACAAGCGTATTCTGGCCATCGACGCCGACCCGGCGGTGGGACTGTCCACCGCGCTGGGCGTTGAGGTGAAAGAGACGCTGGACGACATCCGCAAGAGCATCGTGGCCTCGGTGGAGGACGGTGCGCCCCGGGAGGCCATCGAGCTGCTGAGCGAGGCACGATACCGCATTTTCGACACCATGGTGGAGCAACAGCGGTTCTCGTTTCTCGCCATCGGCCGGCCGGAAACGGCGGGCTGCTACTGCAAGGTGAACGCCTATCTGAAGGAGGTCATCAACCTGCTGGCCAACGACTTTGACTACGTGGTCATCGACGGTGAGGCCGGCATCGAGCAGATCAACCGCCGGGTGATGGAGAAGGTGACGCATCTGGTGCTCATCACCGATCCCAGCCGCAAGGGTACACAGGTCATCGACACCATCAAGCGGGTGGCCGACGAGCTGGTGATGTACGACCGCTGCGGCGCTATCGTCAATCGGGTCACGGACCCGGCGCTGATTCCCTACATCCATATCAACGGCACGGAGATACTGGCCACCATCGGCAGCGACCCACAGCACGCCGCCAATGATATCCAGGGTCTTAGTGTTTTTGATCTGCCGGAGGATGCCCCTGTCATCCGCGGCGCACGCGAAGCCCTGACCAAGCTGGAGATCTTATAATTGAAATACATTAGGAGAGAGGTGTAATTCTTGAGAGACCTGAAGCATCTGATCTACTTCGAGAGCCTGCTGGAGAATGCCGACAACGATCTGGTAAAGCAGGCACAGGCGGAGGGGAAGCTGGCCATCGGCTATACCTGCTACCATATGCCTGAGCCGCTGCTGAACCTGCCCGGCTGCTTCTCCGTCCGGCTCCGCGCCCCCCGCACCGGTTCACTGGACATCGCTACCTACTATATGTCCAACTACACCTGTGAATATGCGCGCGCCCTGGTGGAGCGTGGCATGGAGGGCGGCTACCAGTTCCTGGACGCGCTGGCCGGCGTGGACGCCTGTTCCATGATGAACCGCGCCATGGAGCACTTTGAAATTCTGCAGATGAATGACAAGCCCAACTTCTTTGTCACCCACTGCGACATCCCCTACAAGATCACCGACTACACGCTGGACTCTTACGTCAAGCAGATGCGCCGCCGGGTGCTGGATCCCCTGACGGAAAAGTACGGCGTGGATACCTCAGATGCCGCTATCCGTCAGGCGGTGAAGGAGCACAACGAGGTCTGTTCCATCATCAGCGAGATCGGCGAGCTGCGCAAGGAGGAAAACCCGGTCATCACCGGCTATGAGTTCCACGTGCTGAACCTGGTGAGCTTTACCTGTCCCAAGTACCTGATCCTGCCTTACCTGCGAGAGACGCTGACGGAGCTGAAAAAGCGCAAGCCGGATCCCAAGCCCGCCTTCCGTGCCCGCGTGGCCATCGTGGGCAGCGAGATCGATGACCCTCAACTGACGAAGCTTATCGAGGGCTGCGGCGCACTGGTAGTGTCTGACCGGTACTGCTTCGGCTCCACTCCCGGGCGGGAGATCATTGAGCTGAAGGACGATGAGGACGCCCTTCCCCAGATCTGCATGCACATCATGCAGCACTCCGAATGCGCTCGCTACATCGCCGATGAGAAGGTGCAGCAGCGCCGTGAGACGGCGGATCGCCTGGCACGGGAGTATCACGCTGACGGAATCATCTATGAGCAGATGAAATACTGCGACTACTGGGGCTTTGAGCGCGCGCTGGTGAGCCACATCATGCACGAGGAGTATGACTGGCCGGTGCTGAGCATCGACCGTCTGTACAACAACGGCAACTCCGGCCAGCTGCGGACCCGCGTGCAGGCCTTTGTGGAGTCGCTGGAGATCAAGAAGCTCCACAAGCAGAACGGAGGTGCCAACTGATGGCTGACAAGAAGAAATTTCCCAATCCCGAATTCTTCCGCGCCAAGACTGAGATGGACTGGAAGGTGCAGGCCGCCAACCTGAAGGAGTTTGGCTCCATCGCTCTCGATCTCATCAAGGAGACGGACTGGAAGGCCTTTGGCAGGAAACAGAAGGAGCATTTCCTTGACAATATGAACCGTGTAGCACGGGAGGCCAAGACCGTTGCCGCCATGACCTGCGCGGAGCGCAAGGACCTGCTGCTCAACGGCGAAAAGCATCTGGGTGCCCTGTACCGTAAGGGTGACATGGCCACTGTCCGCCGGGAGTGGCGCGGCGTGGAGAGCACCCTCGTCGACTTCTCCGGCTGGCTGAAGGTCTGGGGCATGCTGCTGGCCACCTTCTCCAAGGATCTGATACCCGCCCTGAACACCACGTTCTGGTATCGCTGGATGATCTCCTATATGTGCTGCGTGAGCTTCATGGATAAGAACACCATGGGTCAGCGGGGCAACGCCCTGAAAATGAGCCACCTGATGACCTACGACATTTTCCGCTATGTGGCGGAAAATCTGGTATTCCTGGCCAAGTGCGATAAGAAGAACGGCAACAGCTCCGAGCTGAACAAGAAGGTCGTTCTGTTCGATGAGATGACCATGGGCCAGATCATGGCCGGCTTCCCCGACCTGCTGGGTATCCCCTATCAGCTGATGCCGGTGTTCCTGGTGTCCGAGATCGACCAGCTCACCTGCGTGCCCTACATCGACGCCGTGGAGTCCTTCGGCCTGCCGGCGGACTGCTGCCCGGTGCCGTCCTCCGAGTGCGGCGCGCTGGTCATCGATGCGCTGCCCCACATGGGCAAGTGCTTTATCTCCTCCTCCATGCCCTGCGACGGCTCCACTATGGCCTCCAGCTATATGTCCCGCCGCTTCCCCGACCTGCCCGTGTTCCACCTGTGCTTCCCGGTTCGGTATGAGGACGAGGAGACGGTGCAGATGGGCGCCGAGGATATCCGGGCGTGCATCAAGTTCATTGAGGAGCAGACCGGCGCCAAGTGGAGTTGGGACGCCTATTTCTCCGCCATGAAGCGCTTTAACGAGGAGACGCGGTATGAGCTGGAAAAGTGGGAGGTCAACAAGACCGCCTATCCCCAGATCATCGGCCCCACCTACGAGCTGTTCCGCAAGTGGAACTACGAGATGGACGGCGGCATCGATCCCCGCGTCATGAAGAGCTGCCGGAAGGTAAACAAGCTGCTGATGGAGTCCTACGAGCGCCGTGAAGAGGCGTGGGTCGGCAAGATGCGCTACCGCGGCATCGTCTGGTCCTGCCCCGCCCACTACTACGCCAACTTCTCCAACTGGCTGGCCAACTGCTGGGGCATCAACGTCCTGGTGGAGATGGAGTCCCTGAACTTCACCAAGCCTCTGGAGACAGAGGACAAGGAGGAAGCCCTGCGCGATCTGGCGCGGCTGTACGAGCGTATGGTCATGCGCCGTCACACCAACGGCGGCTACCAGAACGTGGTGGACGAGCTGTGGCGCCAGTGCGAGGCGTGGAACACCAACATCATCATCATGTACCAGAACGTGGCCTGCAAGAACATGGCCACCGTACAGGGCATCCTGGACGAGCAGGGCCGCGAGCGCGGCTATCACATGATCTGGATCGAGCATGACCTGATGGATCCCCGCACCGTCTCCCGCAAGACCATGCGCGACAAGGTCAACGAGTACATGCGCACGGTCATGCGCGCCGAGCCGATCGATCCCTCCCTCTGCGATTTCGACGACGAAAACTGCATGTAATATTCTCAACTACTACATATATAAAGGAGTTTACGACTATGAAATACTACGGCGGCTGTGATGTGGGTTCCACTTATACCAAGGCGGTCATTCTGGATGAGAACGGCAAGATCTGCGCCGACACCACCATCCGCAGCAAGATCAATTCCGAAGTCTCCGCAAAGCTGGCGATGGAGGAGGTTCTGAACAAGGTGGGCTTGAACTCCTCCGAGGAGCTGGGCTATCTGATCGGCACCGGCTACGGGCGCAACAAGGTCCCCTTCGCCGACGAGAATATCTCCGAGATCTCCTGTCACGCCATGGGCGTGCACGTCACCGACCCCAGTGTCAAGGCCATCATCGATATCGGCGGCCAGGACGTAAAGGGCATCTCCATCGACACCGACGGCACCGTGAAGAACTTTGCCATGAACGACAAGTGCGCCGCCGGCACCGGCCGGTTCTATGAGGCTATGGCCCGCAGCTTCGAGATGACGCTGCCCGAGTTCTCCAACCTGTCCCTGACGGCCAAGAACGTCATCCCCATCACCGCCCAGTGCACCGTGTTCGCCGAGAGCGAGGTCATCACCCTGGTGGGCGAAGGCAAGCCCATGGACGAGATCGCCGCCGGCATCCAGATGGCCGTGGCCAAGCGCTGCTTCGTCATGAGCAAGAAGGCCGGCGCCACCGACGCCATCACACTGACCGGCGGCTGCGCCAAGAATGCCGGTTTGAAGCAGGCCATCGAGCACGTGCTGAAGCTGAAGGTCATCGACCTGAAGACCGACCCCCAGCTGATGGGCGCGCTGGGCGCCGCCGAGTATGCACGGCAGAAGGGCATGGCCCGCGCCTGAATACCTCTTGCCATTTAAGGAGGCTACGATATGTGTAAGGTTTTCAAATTTCTCTTTAAGCTCATCCGTATTCTGGCGGTGGCCGTGGGCGCACTGTTCGTCGTGTACTTCTGGAACCTGGACCAGAAGCTGCTGGGCTGGGCCTATGTGCAGGTCAACAAGATCTTTGACCGCAAGAAAGTGGATATCAAGTTCTGATGGAGCTGTATAATCCGATCATACGGGAGGTGGAGGCGCTTGCCGGCGCCTCCACGCCCAAGCGGTACGCCTATGACCCGGCGGAGGCCTGGGAGGATACCGGGGCTTTCGAGCTGGTCATGCTGCGTGACGCCGCCTATGAGCTGGGCGGCAGCGGCAAAAGCGCGGTGAATTTCACCTGTGTGACCTCCTCTGCGGAGCTGGTGCCCGGGGACGAGATCGTGGTCTGCGGCCCGGACCTGAACGAGCTGAACGGCGACAGCCACTATGCCCGCATCGCTCTGCTGCGGGTGGGCGATATCGAGTCCGATGACGAGGACGACACGGAGCAGGCCTTCCGGGCCATCCAGGACATGGACTTTGTGAAGTACCATGTGTTCCCCAAGGGCTATATGATCCGCACCAGCTCGGAATCCAGCCGGGAACAGGTGCGTATCAGCCGGGAGGCGGTGCAGAAGGGCATGACGTTCCGCCGCATCGGCGCGGACTTTATCCGGCAGTATAAGCAGAACCGCAACATTCTGGCGGTGAAGCTGCTGTTTATCACAGCGCCGGAGGCGGACTACGCGGCGCTGACCAGGGACGCCAAGACGGTCAAGGACATCACCATGAGCCTGACGAAGATCCTGGAGGGAATGCCCACCGACTGCGACTCCTGCAACCTGAAGGCCATCTGCGACGAGGTGGAGGGTATGCGCGAGCTGCACTTCGGCAAGGAGCATCACACCACGGAGTGAGCCCTCTCCCCTATCCACAGGCAAAAGAACGGCCCACAGGGCCGTTCTTTTTTGTTCGTGTGCCGAAAGGCCGTCCATCGAAGGACGGCCTTTTGCACAAAAGGATACCCGCCGGAGGGCGGGTATCCTTTTCTTCTTTTCAAATGCGGCGGTCACGCTGCTGGCTGTTATAGTGCTTTTGCAGGAGAGGGTAAATGACCTTGTAGATCAGCTTGTTCTCCAGATTGAGATAATAGATGGTGAACGTGCCCGCAAACAGCAGCGCTGCCGTGATGAGCAGGCTTTTCAGCAATTTAGCTGCGAATTTCATATGTTTCCCTCCTTACCAGGCCAGACTGTCATCGAAGTCCACCAGCGTGGGGTCCAGCGGTGTCTCGTTCAGTACGACGGTCATGTATTTGTTGACGGTGTTCCGCATATCCCGCCGGGAGATGGTACGGCAGTCCTCCAGGTCGTGCTCCAGGAATATGAAGTGGAAGCCCAGGTCACGGGCCTGCTCCTCCATGAGGGCGTGGACACCGTTCATGCCCTTACAGGCCACATTGTCATTGAAGATGACCATGTCGCAGTTGAACTTGCTGGCCCACTCCCACACAGCGTTGACGTTGTCCCAGCCGCCAACGGCATGATGCCGCATGACGCCCTTTTCGGAGAAGATGGCCAGGTCCTGAATGGCCTGCTCCGGGTCGGTGGTGGAGATCATATTGTGGCCCATGGTGGAGTCCATATTCAGCACGATATTGATGCCCCAGCAGTTCTGGACCCAGGTGGGGAAATCTGTGTAATACACCGCGGAGGGCCCCCACAGGAATGCCCGGTGGCGGGTAGTACCGCCGAAAGGCTCATGCTTCCGTTCGTAGGCCTCCAGCATGAGCTTCAGCACCTTGCGGTCGTTTTTAGTAAACTGGTCCTCCTGGCCGTTGACAGAGGCCCAGGAGTATAGCCGATACAGACTCTCGGCAATGCCGCAGAGGGCGGAATAGGGCGTCTTGAACAGCTCCCATTTCTCCAGCTCGATGCGGTTCTGCTCGTTCATATGCTCAGCGCGGGCGAACAGGGCCTCCCAGTCGTACTTGACGCCGTAGTTCTCCTGGATAAAGGCGATGGCATCCCGCAGGACCTGGGTGGAATAGGGGTGCGCGCCGGGCTCGTTGTGGATCATGGCCATGGTAACGGGGAAATCCGGCAGACCAAAGCGGCGGCGCTGGAACATGGAGGTGGCCTCGCTGGCGTTGCAGGGCATATTGGTGGTCAGAACAGCGCGGCCCACAATGGGGAAATCATCGTCGATGGCAACGCCGGTCTCCGCCGAGCAGCGGGAGCAGACGTCGGCGGCCAGGCCGAAGGACTCGGCCACATCGATGTAGTAGGGCTCCAGGTGTTGGTCGATGTCACAGATGATGAACTCCGGCAGTGTTTGGATGGGGATGGGGATCAGGCCGGGGAAGCCGGTCATAAACAGGGGCGGCATGACCTCGTCCATGGGAACGATGTTGTCGCTGTCCCTTCCGCCGCCCAGACGCTTGTCGTTGGCCAGGACCAGGGCGATCTTTTTCGTGAGGCTGCTGACGATACAGTGCATATTCATGTGGGCGATCTTCAGCTCGTCCTCCCGGTAGCCCTCAAACAGCCGGTCAATAAAGGCGAAGGTGCCCAGATAGGAGCCCATCCAACGGTACTCCCAGAAGCCCTTGAGGATCGGCACCGGGGCGGAGGCCACCATTTTGCCCATGGCCAGCAGGTTGTTCAGCCAGGCGGTGTAGTCCACAAAGGTATCCTTCACACCGCGCCACTCCCGGTGGCGGGCGATACCGGTCTTATCCTCATAGCGGCTGCGAAGACCGCCCTTGCCGTTGGCTGCCTGCCACTTGGGGTCAAAGCGTTCCAGCTTTTTATCGATCACGCCGATGACGGCATTTGTCCACTGCTTCAGTACCATGGTCACACCTCCTTATGGCCCAGCTTTTTGATCTCCAGACTCTCGACAAAGGCCTGGAAGCGGGTACGCAGCTGACCGACGCTGCCCAGGGTGTACTCCTTCTCGATGGTGCAGCAGGGGATGCCCATCTCCTGCTGAAGCACGTGGCTGGCCAGCACCTTTTCATAGCTCCAGAACTCGCAGAACTTCATGCTCTCGTAGATGATCCCGTCGGCGCCGTAGTCCTCCGCCAGACGGCGCAGCTCACTGTGCCGCTGGTCGATCTTGGCGCCGTCCATAAACCGGACGCACTGGTTGTGGTGCAGATAGTGCCGACATACCGCGTCGAAGGCCGTCTCGCCGCCGTGGATCTCGATCTCCTCCCGGCCGGGGAAGGTGCCGAAGCAATAGCGATCTGCCACCACCATGGCACCGCAGCTCTCCAGCAGCTTGGTAAATTCCGGGTCGTCGATCTCGCTTCCGGCCAACACGACACGGGCACGGAAGGGGAATTCCGCCTCCGGCCGGCGTGTTTTCAGCTCCGCCAGCGTCTCCTCCAAATACGGCAAAATCAGGTCATGGGGACAGACCTGACTCACCAGGACGATGACGTGGTATTCATAGCCGGTGATGACCGGGTTTTCCGCCTTACGGAGGTCGCCGATCTCCGTGATGACCCGGCAGAGACGGTTGTGCTTTTCGATGGCGGCGCGGAGCGCATCGTCAGAGGTATCCACGCCGAAGCTGTCGCGCAGGGCGTCCAGTACCTTTGCTTTCAGCTGTGCCTTGTAGTAATCCAGGCTGGTCCTGTCGCCTTTCATGGGTGGGTCGATGATGGTGGTGATGAAGCGGTCGTTCTTCACCGGCTTCAGCAGGGTAAAATGCTCCTCCATGCGCTCCATGGCGGCGCAGCCCTCCGCACCGAACAAAGCGTTCAGATAGTTGAAGCCACCCTCGATGGCCCGTTCCAGGATACAGCGGACATAGGGACAGTTGCGGTTTGTCATGTAGTAGGACGCGATCTCTGCGGTGCCGCTGTTGGGGGCCCGAAGGCGGCTGGAAAAGCAGCCTGGCAAATTCAGCAGCACTTCGGGTATATAGTAGCAGTTATATCCCAGAGCCAGCTGGCCCTCCGCCGCGGCGCGCTGGACCAACTCGTTGTTGGCCTGCTGCAAAAGGTCCTCAAACCAGATCAGGTGCTTCAAGTCTTTCATGGGCAAAACTCCTTCTCAATGGGGACTTCTCCCCGGATTTGGGTCGTGGGTCTTGCTGGTTCACACACTATTTACATTTTAGCATTTTTCAACTATTTTTGCAACTATTTGCGCCGTATTTTTTGTCGTTTTGGAAAAAGAATGACCGCCTCACGGCGGTCATTCTTTTTCTGATGATCTACTGCCACAGGGAGCAGAGCAGGTCGGTGTAGGCGGTGGGATCGTCGATGGGCAGACCGGCGATCAGCTGTGCCTGGTTGTAGAAGACCTGGGCGAACTTTTTGGCTTTCTCCGGGTCGGTGAGCCGGGTCCTTTCGAAGGTCAGGAAGGCGGGGTGATCCACGTTGATCTCCAGAATGCGCTTGGCTTTGAGCCCCAGCTCCGGCTGGGCAGCCGTGAAGTACTTTTCCATCTCGAAGGTAACGCCCTCACCACTGGAAAGGCAGACCGGGTGGGTCTTCAGACGAGCGGAGGCCTTGACCTCACTCACCTGACCGCCCAGGGCCTCCTTGATAAAGGCAAAGGCCTCCTTGTACTGCTGCTCGTCCTGTTCCTGCTTCTCGGCCTCACCGGGCAGGTCCAGATCGCCGTCGGTGGCGGAACGGAAGGGCTTATCCTTATAGGACCTCAGGATATCGGACAGAAACTCGTCGGCTTTGTCGGTAAAGTAGAGTATCTCCATGCCCCGGTCCTTCAGCAGTTCCGTCTGGGGAATGTGGTCCACAGCGTCCACCGTGTCGCCGGAGGCAAAGTAGATGTACTTCTGGCCCTCCTGCATACGGGAGACGTACTCGTCCAGCGTCACCAGCTTTTTCTCGATGGAGGAATAGAACAGCATCAGATCCTGAAGCATATCCTTCTTCTCGCCGTAGTTGTCCATGGCACTGAGCTTGATCTGGCGGCCGAAGGACTGCCAGAAGGACTCATACTTCTCGCGTTCGTCCCGTAGCAGACGCTCCAGCTCGGCCTTGACCTTTTTTTCCAGGTTGGCGCCGATGAGCTTCAGCTGGCGGTCGTGCTGCAAAAGCTCACGGGAGATATTCAGGTTCAGATCCGGGGACTCCACCACACCGCGGACAAAGTTGAAGCACTCGGGCAGCAGCTCCTTGCACTTGTCCATGATCATCACGCCGGCGGAGTACAGCTGCAGCCCGCCCTCGAACTCCTCGGAGTAGTAGCGCAGGGGCGCCTTCTCTGGTATAAACAGCAGAGCCTTATAGGTCACGGCGCCCTCGGCAGAGACGGTGATAACGCTCAGTGGGGGCTGGCTGTCCGCAAAGCGCTGCTGATAGAACTCGTCGTACTCCTCCTTCTTGACGTCGGCCTTCTTCCGCTGCCACAGGGGCACCATGCTGTTCAGCGTCTCCCACTCGAACTTCTCCTCGTACTCGGGGTTCTCCTGGGTGCTGCCCTCCTTCAGCTCCGGGTGCGGCATGAGCATACGGATGGGGAAACGGATATAGTCGGAATACTTTTTCACCAGTTTGTACAGGGGGTACTCCCGCAGGTACTGGCTGTATTCGTCCTTTTCCTCCTCGGTGTCGGGCTTGATGTGCATGATGATATCGGTGCCCACCGTATCCTTCTCGCAGGGCTCAATGGTATAACCGTCCACGCCGGTGGACTGCCACTTCCAGGCCTGGTCCTCGCCGTATTTCTTCGTAATGACGGTGATCTCGTCGGCCACCATGAAAGCGGAGTAGAAGCCCACGCCGAACTGACCGATAATATCGGTATCGTCCCTCTCGTCACCCGCCACCTCCTGACGGAACTTCAGGCTGCCGGATGAGGCGATGACGCCCAGGTTGTTCTCCAGCTCCTCCTGACTCATGCCGATGCCGTTGTCGCTGACTGTCAGCAGGCGGTGCTCCTTATCAATGGACAGTTTGATCTCAAACTGGTCCCGAGTCAAGCCCACCTTGTCGTCCGTCAGGCTCAGGTAGCACAGCTTGTCGATAGCGTCGGAGGCGTTAGAGATGATCTCCCGCAGGAATATCTCCTTGTGGGTGTAGATGGAATTGATCATCAGGTCCAGCAGGCGTTTGCTCTCCGCTTTGAATGCCTTTTTCTTCATACTTGCTCAGATCTCCTTTGCTCTCCCCCGCCCTTCCCTGCGCGGTGCGTGGAAACGCGGGGCTTTGTTTAAGGGAGATGCGCCCTGGCGCATCTCCCTGTGGTATACGCGTTTCGCTTACGCGAATTTTTTGCGGCTGATGAGCCAGCCCACGCAGGACAGCAGCGCCACCGCGCCGGACACGATCATCACGACCTTGCACACCGGCGGAATGAACTTCTGCACCTTTTTGCCCACGCCGCAGGCCGCCTTGCCCAGCAGGCCCTTCACAGCCCTGCCCACGGCGGACACCGCCGCGCCGGCAGCCTGCAATACGATGTGCGCCAGCTTCTTCGCCAGCTTTGCAGCAGTGGCCAGCGTCTTTTTGGCGATACCGCCCGCCATGTGTAAAAACTTCCTCATGGTCAGCCCTCCTTCGTTTTATACCAGTCGATGATCGGTGTCAGGTTCTCCGCGCTGACGGCGCTGGCGCCCTTGGTCGCCATGTCGTAGGTCAGCTGCTGGGCGGGGCTGAGACTGGCCTTCCCCGCCAGCGTTTTGCGGATCTCTTTGCACTTCAGCTGCATGATCCACTTATAGGGTCCGTGCAGCTTGTTGATATCGAAGCCGCCCTGCAGGGTGAATACCGGCACCTCCGCCGGAATGCCCATCTTGGCCCGGACCTTCTCGGCTCCGGCCTGACTGGCGGGACCCATGCCCACGGCGCAGACGGCGCGGATATCAAATTCTTTGGCCGCTTTCGCATATCCCTGGACCTTGCCGGCCATGAGCCAGCCTAGGTAAATGACCGCCCTGCCCGGATGGGGATCGGCACCCCACTTGGCGTCGGTCACGGGCAGATCCAGTGCGGCGCCCAGCAGACGGGCGTACTGCGCCGTGTAGCCGGAATTGGATGTGTAGACGATGCCGGAAATCATAGTCTTCCTCCCTCTCTGTCACTCACGTTTAGTATAGTCCCCCGCCCTGCCGCTGTCAATGCCGCAGGGCGGTATTCAGACATTCTGCCGCCGATGTCCGGAGCGCTACCGCATAAAGCGGTCGATGGCATCGTTCAGCGCCTGGATGGCCTCCTGGTCACCAGCCTCCACCGCATCCACGATGCAGTGGCTGATGTGATCCTTGAGAATGGCGCGGCCCGTGCCGTTCAGCGCGGAGATCACCGCGCTGAGCTGCACCAGCACCTCGGCGCAGTCCTCGCCGCGCTCCACCATTTTCCGCACGGCATCCAGATGGCCCTGTGCCCGGCTGAGCCGGTTCAGCACGGCTTTGCTCTGGGCATGGGAATGGTGGTGGCCGTGGCTGTGCTCATAGACCCGGCCGTTCTCGTCCACATGGGTGTGGGTATGACTGTGTTCGCTCAAGGGTATCGCCTCACTTGTTATACTCGTATCGGGGCTTGTCCATATCGTACTTCTGCTTCAGCGGATCTCGGCGCTCCATGCGGTCGTAATGACGGCACAGGAACGGCTCCACACCGTAGAACAGCGCCTTGCCGTCCAGGTCGAAGAAGAACACGGCGAACAGTGCGGCGTAGACGCCCAATCCGATCAGGACGACCTTTTTCAAAATCTTGAATACAGTTTTCATGTTCTCTTCCTCCTCTTACCAGCTCATAGAATCGTCGAACTCCAGCAAAGACGGATCCAGCGGCTCCTCCTGCATGACGGTGGTCATGTAGTCGTTGATGATGCTGCGGATCTCGGCACGGGAGACATTACGCTTGTCGGGCAGGGCATGGGGCATCCAGATGGCGTGGATATTGCGGGCGCGGAACTCATCCTCGAACAGGCCGTGGACGCCCTGCATACCCTTACACAGCAGCTGGTCGTACATCATGACCATGTCGCAGTGGAAGCGCTCCATGTTCTCCCACAGCTCGAAGATGTGGTGCATACCACCCACAGCCATGCGGCGCATCGGCGCCCACTCGTGGTAGGTCGCCATGTCCTCCAGGGTGTGCTCGTAGCCGTCGGTGCGGAGGGTCATGTCGAACATCAGGGAGTCCATGTTCATGATGGTGTTCAGGCCCCAGCAGTTATAGGCCCAGGTGCACCAGTTGGAATAGTACAGCGGCGCACAGGACCAGGCAATGACGCGGTGGCGGGTCAGCGGGAAGTTGTTGATGCGCTGCTCCACGCACTTCTCCATGATCTTGCGGACCTTCTTGTCCGTCTCGTGCCAGATGGGCAGATCGCCGTACTGAGACTGGTAAATACGGTACAGCGCCTGGGACACGCCGTTGATGGGATAATAATTGGTGTTGGCCGCCACATCCCACTTCTCCCACTCGAAGCGCTGGAGCTCGTTCTGGCTCTCCAGCTTCTTGCACAGCTGCTGGTAGTCGAAGGGAACGCCGGTCTGCTCCTCGATGAACTTCCACGCCTCCTCGATCTCCTTCATGCAGTGCTTGTGGACCAGCGGATCGTCGAACTGCATGGGCTGGGGCATGGCGAACAGGGGCTTGTCGATGAGCCAGTCCTGAATGATGGACGTGGCCACGGAGCCGTCGCAGGCCTCGTTGGAGGTGATGACCGCCTTGTAGTAGTCGGGCACATCATCCAGCACGAACAGTCCGGCCTCGGCCTGACACATGGGGCAGGGGTCGCCGGGCAGGCCCAGGGACTGCACCGCGTCGATGTAGTTGAGGACCGTGTGGTTGTTCACATGGCAGGTGACGAAATAGGGGATCATCTGCAGGGGGACGTTCTCCACTTCCTTGCTGAAGGGATAGAAAATGCCGCCCCACACCGTCTCGTCGTGGGCGATGGTCTTGTCGTGCCGCGCCTGGACCTTCTTATTCCCCTTGTTGGTGTTCAGGTCGTTGCGGAACATCTGCATGAACTGGTAGATAGTGGCGTTGGTCATGGCCCGATAGTGCAGCGGACAGGCGCGCAGCGCCTCACCCCGCAGGCCCTCCATGCCGCGGTCGAACCAGTGGAGCACGGGCAGATAGGTCTGGCCCATCCAGCGATAGCGCCAGCAGCCCTTGGCAAAGGTCCAGATGCCGCCGTAGCGCATCACATCGTAGACCAGCATACCGTAGTTGTACAGCCACACCTTGTTGAAATAGTAGAAGGTGTCCTTCACACCGCGCCACTCGCGGTGCTTGTACAATCCGGTCTTGTCGCAGTACAGGTCGCCCAGGCGGCGCTCGCCGTGGGGCTTGCCGTACCAGAAATCCTTAGCCAGCTTTTTATAATCCGTGGTCTTGACCTTCTCCACCACGTTTTTCAGATCAAATTTCTTCATCTCTTCACGCCCTCCTGGATCTTCTTGATCTCCACGCTCTCAATGAACGCCTGGAACCGGGTACGCAGCTGGCCGCTGGCCGCGTTGATATACTCCTTCTCGATGGAACAGACAGGATAGCCGAAGTCGCGCTGGAGAACGACGGTATCGATGACACGCTCATAGCTCCAGTACTCGCAGAACTTGTTGGAGGCCACGATGATGCCGTCCGCCTTGTACGCCTTTGCCAGGTCGGCGATGTGCTGCTTGCGCTGGCGCATCTCATGCTGTTCCATAAAGCGGGTGCACTGGCTGGTGAGCAGATAGTGGCGGGCGATGGCACGCAGCGGCGTCTCCCCTTCCCGGATCTCGATGGGCAGACGGGACTCCATGCCGCCGTAGCAGTAGCGGTCCGCCACCACCAGGGCGCCGCAGCTTTCGATAAGCTTGGTAAAGTCCGGGTCGTCGTTCTCGCTGCCGGCCAGCAGGACCTTGCAGCGGTACTGGGGTCTGGCGTCCGGCTCACGGGTCTTCAGCTCCTCCAGCGTCTCGCGGAGCTTGTCGATGATCAGGTACTTGGGACAGGCCAGGGTCACCAGGTTGATGACATGGTACTCATAGCCGGTGATGGTGGGCACGTCCAGCTTGCGGTGATCGCCGATAGCCTGCATAATACGGCAGAGCTCGTTGTGGCTCTCGATGGTCTGGCGCAGGGCCTCGTCAGAGGTGTCCACGCCGTAATTGTCATGGAGGAAATCCAGGACGTGGGCCTTGATTTGTGCCTCGTAATGGTCAATACTGTTTTCCGTCTTTTTGAACGGGACATCCATGAACTCGCACTTGAAGCGCTCATTCTGGATGATATCCATACGCTGGAGGTGCTCCTGAAAACGGCAGGTCACGGTGCAGGTCTCGGTAGCCAGCTGGGCATCCAGGAAATTGAAGCCGCCCTCCAGGGCACGCTCAAGAAGGCTGCGGCCGTAGTGACAGGTGCGGGAAGACATATAATAGGTCGCCATATCAGGGGATGTGCAGCGGGGGGCGCGCAGGCGCACAGAGAAGCAGCCGGGCAGGTCCAGCAGCACCTCCGGCATGAAATAGCAGGTGTAGCCTAAAGCCAGTTTTCCGTCACTTTTCGCCTGCTTCACCAGGTCGTTATTGGCCTCTTGCAGCAGGTTCTCAAAGTAAATCAGATGTTTAAGGTCCCTCATCTCTCGTCCTCCTTGCTGCGCGGAACGCGCAGTATTATCCAGTAAAATTATACATAATTGCAGAAAATTTGTCAATGAAATTGTGTTGTTTGCACAGATTTCGGACACTTTCAGGAGATATGTCTGTTATCGTCGGTTTTTTGACGATTTGGGGAGGAAAATTGACTTTTCAGCGCCGCCGTGGTAGAATGAGCACAGAAAAAACGGAGGTGCGGATATGTGTACTATTGACGAGAAAGCGGCCGTACATTCGGCCGATCATGCCGGTGCAGACGCGCCGCACACACACGCCCATACCCATGAGCATGGGCACGATCACGGGCATACGCATGAGCACCACTCGCCGGAGGAGACGGTGGCGCTGCTGGCGTACATGGTGACGCACAACCAGCACCACGCCGAGGAACTGCACGAGCTGGCCCACAGCGTGGAGGGCGAGGCCGCGCAGCTGCTGCACGAGGCAGTGGTGGACCTGACCGTGGGCAACGAGAAGCTGGCGGAGGCCCTGCGGATCCTGAAAGGGGAGGAATAAACGATGTGTCTTTCCACAGTATGGACGGCGGAACGGCAGCCGGTGTGCAAAAACGTGGCGTCCGTAACACAGAAGGACGGACAGCTGGTGTTCACCGATATCATGGGTATCCCCACGGTGGTAAATGGGCAGATCGAGAAGATCGACCTGATGGAGAACGAGATCATTATCAAGAAAGCGACCGCCTGATGGCGGCCGCTTTTCTGTCTGCCGGCGGAGCAAAAAAGAAAGCCCTTACGGGCTTTCTTTTTTGTTGACTTAGTGCCGCTTTTTGCCGGCCCACGCCATGCCGGTCACGGACAGCAGAGCCGTCACGGCGTAGATACCCACACCCGCATCAAAGGTCTTGGGAGATCCCTTGGTGGTGTCGGTCTTGGTGTCGGTCGTAGTGGGGGCGTAGTAGTAATAGGAGTTGGCGGACCAGACCGCGGTGAGGGTCGCACCATCGTTAGTAAATTCATATGTGGAGAAATCAGTGTACACGGTAGTCCCACCATTAACCGTCCAGCCCTTGAACTTGTAGCCGTCGCGCGTCATCGTCGGGAGTTCAGGATTGTGTGTGGTTGTATAGATGCGCACCGTTTTACCTGTTCCATCGTTGTACTCAACGGTAAATGTTCCCTTTTGCTCCCCAGCGGAATCTGCGACATTAACATCGCCGTTATCCCCCGCCGCAGCAACAGCCGCGTTCATGGTGCTGTGGTAGGTGTAGCCGTCACCGTTGACCGCTTCATAATTCAACCCAGAGACAACGTAGCTGCTGACGCTATTGGAGAAAGTGCCGCCGGAGATGACTTCTTTGTTCTCCATAGTTCTTAAATCAACCGCACCGCCATTCGTGCTATTGCCTTCAAATGTTCCATTTTCAATTCTGAGTGTGGCATAGCTTTCATCTGCGACAGTACCACCCCCCGAAGTCTTGTTCGGAATCCCCTCACAGATGGCATTTCCATTTTGGGACACAAACTTTCCGTTCTTTATGGTAACATCCAGCTTATTCGCGTAGCCCTTGTTGCTTGTCATGCTCAATGCCGCGCCGGTTAATACCGCGCTGTTGCCGTCATCGCTGCCCGGGACAGCGTACGCTCCGTTAGCTGTATACGTTCCGCCGTCAATAACAAATGTACCGGACTTCACAGACAGCGCCGTGTCTCCCGTAATGGTTGTATCTTTCAGTGTCCACTCGGCGTAACCGGCCGCATATATTCCCGCTTTCGTGTTATCCGCCCCGATAACCGCGCCCGTCAGGTCAACCTTGGTTACGCTACCGGTCGTCTTATTGCACCGGCCATTTGTATAAATCGCGCCGTTCGTCGAACCAAAGAAGTTGATCTCCACGCCATAATATCTTTCATTTTCCGGTTTATCGGCTATCCCTGTTTCAATCGGGGACTGCATCACCGCATAGCCGTACGCCGTATTTGTGCAGGTAACTGTGATTCCTTTTTTGACTGTAATCACGCTATACCCAGCACCCTGATCTGTTGCTGCGCCTACCGCCTTGAGCGCATACGGACTGCTTGTCGTGTAAGTGCCAGTTCCCGACAGCGTCAGGCTGCCGTGATCTACCTCAATATAGGAGCTGCTGTTGATATTCTTTCCGTTCATATCGATGGTGATAGAGCGGCCATCGGATATCTTGATGACCTCGGACGGTGTCACATCCACCATCAGCTTGATGGTATCGCCGTCCTGCGCAGCGTCGATTGCGGCTTTCAGGCCAGCGGCATCGGAGAGCTCCGTCTCCGCGGCGAAGGCCACAGTGCAGAGGGACAGCGCCATGACCAGTGCCAGTATGGTTGCCAACAATTTTTTCATCGTTTCTACCCCGATTTCTTTAGATTTCCGCAGGGGCCATCGTTTTAAGCTCGTTAAAACGCAAATGCAGAGGTACCTCTGCCACCCTGTCGGTTGGTTTCATTATAACAAAGATTTCCTATTTGACAAGGGTTTTTTGAATAATTCTGGCATGGAAAACGAAAAATGACCGGGATACCCGGTCATTTTTCACTTTATCTGCGGACAACCTCGCGTCCGTCAGACCACACCGACACGATATTGTGGCGGTGGGTCATGTAGATGGCGCGCTCGAAGCGCTCCTCCACATTCAGGGGATGGGCGGCCTCGGGGAAGTCGCCGTCGTCGATGACCACGGCGTGGAGCTTATCTCCCACGGCGAAGCCCTCCCCTGCCCCGAAATACTTGTGGCCGGAGGTGGTGCCCAGGTAATAGCCCTCGGCCACGGTCAGGAACTCGGGGTGCTGCTCATCGGTGACGCGGCGGGCCTTGGAGGTGCGGATGGACATGGTGATGACCTTGTACATGGGCAGCTGGGCGCCGCCGGCGATATCGCTGCCCAGGGTGACCCACAGGCCCTCGTTGACCATACGGCGGACGGGGCAGATGCCGGAGCAGATGTTCACGTTGGAGTCGCCGCAGTGGACCACCACCACACCGGCGTCACGAATGGCGGCGCGCTCGCGCTCGTCGGACCAGACGCAGTGGGCCATGAGTGTGTGGTCCTTCCAAAGGCCGTACTTGTCGTATGTCTCCCAATACTGGCTGCACTCGGGGTGCAGCTCCTTCACCCAGGCGATCTCGTTGGTGCTCTCGGACAGGTGGGACTGGACGTACAGCCCCCGCTCGTTGGCCAGCTTTCCCAGCTGGGTCATCAGCCCGTCGGTGCAGCTGGGCGTGAAGCGGGGCGTGATAATGGGCTTGATGTGCTCAAAATGGCAGGTATCCAGCCAGCGGAGCGTCTCGGCCACGGACTCCTCCGTCGTCTCCTGCAGCTTGCCGGGCAGGCCGTTGCGGTCCATGTTGACCTTGCCCACATAGCCGGTGACGCCGGCGCGCTCCAGCTCGTCCATGAGGACGAGGGTCGCGTCGGTGTGGAGGGAAGAGAACATACAGACGCGGGTGGTGCCGTTGGTGATCAGGTCGGTAGCCAGCCGGCGGTAGACGCGGCGGGCGTAGTCCAAATCAGCGAACCGCGCCTCGGTGGGGAACGTGTAGGTGTTCAGCCAGTCCAGCAGCGGCAGGTCCATGCCCATGCCCAGCATGGGGTACTGGGGGGCGTGGAGGTGCATATCCGCGAAGGACTGCATGATGATGCGGTCGCCGAAATCGCGGACCTCCGCGCCCTCCAGATGGGCGGGCAGATCGGGATAAAGGCCGGTAATGACGCCGTCCTCCAGCACCAGGCAGCCGTGCTCGAGAATGTCCAGGCGGCCCATGGCGGGCGCATGGACGATATTGCCGCGTAAGACCTGTGTCATGGTGAGGTACCTCCTGCAAGCAAAATAAAAATGGATGCTCCGATGTCGTGCATCGAAACACCCATAGCAGAGCCGTCGGCGGCTCCGTAGAAACGCCCGCGCCATTCTCGCGGGGCTATATGAGCTGTATTACGGGATACATTGTACCACATTCCTGATGGATTGGCAAGAGAAAATCCCCGGCAAATGCACAGCATTTGCCGGGGATTGATGCGTTTTACTCCACGGTCACGCCGCGCTTTTTGAACTCCTCGACCATCAGATCCAGGTCGGGCTCGATGTGAATGGGCTCGCCGGCGGACTTGATGGCGTTGGCCACGTCCTTCAGTCCGTTGCCGGTGACCACGGACACCACGGTGGCGTCGTGGGGGATCAGTCCCTGCTCGCAGGCCTTCTTCAGCGCCGCCGCACCGGTGACACCGGCAGGCTCGCCGAACACGCCGCAGGTACGGCCCAGCAGCCGCTGGGCCGCCAGGATCTCCTCGTCGGAGACGTTGACGGCGATGCCGTTGGACTCGCGGATGGCCATGAGGGCCTTATCTGCATTGCGGGGCACGCCTACGGAGATGGAGTCGGCGATGGTGTTCTCCTCCATGGGCTCCCAGGGCTTGTTCTCCTGGATGGCGCGGTTGATGGGGTAGCAGCCCAGGGACTGGGCGGAGATCAGGCGGGGCAGCTTGTCGATGAAGCCGATGGCGTACAGGTCTTTAAAGCCCTTCCACACACCGGCGATAGTGCAGCCGTCGCCCACGGAGATAGCCAGATAGTCGGGCATCTCCCAGTTCAGCTGCTCGGCGATCTCCAGCGCCACGGTCTTTTTGCCCTCGGAGAGGTAGGGGTTGATGGCGGCGTTGCGGTTGTACCAGCCGTACTTGTCAATGGCGGCGGCGGACATCTTGAAGGTGTCCTCATAGTTGCCCTTGACGGAGATGACGTTGGCGCCGAAGATCATCAGCTGGGCCACCTTGCCCTTGGGGGCGCGCTCGGGAACGAAGATATAGGTCTTGATACCTGCGGCGGCGGCGTTGCCGGCCAGAGAGCTGGCGGCGTTGCCGGTAGAGGAGCAGGCGATGGTCTTGGCGCCGGCCTCCATGGCCTTGGCCACGGCCATGGCGCTGGCACGGTCCTTCAGGGATGCGGTGGGGTTCTGGCCATCGTCCTTGACCCATAGACGCTTGATGCCCAGCAGCTCCGCCAGCTTCGGCTCCTCGTACAGGGGGCTCCAACCCACGCGCAGCGGCGTGTCGGGCGTGGTCTCCTCCACAGGCAGCAGCTCACGGTAGCGCCACATGGAACGGTTCTCGCGCTTGGCCAGCTTCTCCTTGGTCAGCACGGACTTGATGTAGTCGTAGTCATAGACGATATCCAGGATACCGCCGCATTCGCAGTTGGTCAGGTCGGGAACGGCGTCGTAGGTCTTGCCGCAGCGGACACATTTGCCGTATTTTACGTTTTTCATGGTGGTTCTCCTTATATGAAATAAGAAATACAGGGCGGGGCGAGAGCCCCGCCCTGAGGCGTTGTTGCGGTGTTTTCTTACAGAGCCTTCAGCAGGCCGGTGGCCTCGTTGAACTCGTTGATGAGCTCGTCCAGCTCCTTGGCCTGTGCGTGGACGGCGTCCCAGGTGTTCTTGGTATCGTACCACTGGGCGTTCAGGTCCTCCACGTTCATCTGCTGCTGCTCCACCCAGGTGTAGTACTTCAGGTTGTGGACACGCTTGCGCTCGGTGTAGGTCAGCTCCAGCATGGAGTCGGTCTTCAGGCCCAGCATGTGCAGGTTGTGGTCCAGAGATGCCTCATGTGCGTTGTACGCGCCGTACATCTGGTTCAGCTCCTCGATACGGGACTGGTACATGACAGCGGAGTCGGTCAGCACGGTGCCCACCACGTCGTTCTCGGTCAGCTCGTAGTACTTGGCCATCTTGATGCAGCACAGGACGTTGGCGATACCGGAGATGCCCAGCCAGGTCATCTTCTGGACTTCCTCATCGGACATGCCCAGCTCGTCCTTCATGTACTTCTGGCCCTCGGGGGTGTTGAACAGGCGCAGCAGGCGCTGGCTGTCTTCGTCGTCGATGGCGATGGCCATATCGGTGTTCTTCACGTTGTGGATCCAGGGGATGTGCTTGTCGCCGATACCCTCGATGCGGTGGCCGCCAAAGCCGTTATCCAGGATGGTGGGGCACTGCAGGGCCTCGCCCACGGCCAGCTTCAGGTGGGGATAGCGCTCCTTCAGCAGATCACCGGCGGACATGGTGCCGGCGGAGCCGGAGGTAAAGCAGGCGCCGGCGAAGTTCTGGCCGGGCTTCTTGACGGCCTCGAACAGGTCAGCCAGGGCGTAGCCGGTGACGTTGTAGTGCCACAGGGGATTGCCCATCTCGGCGAACTGGTTGAAGATCATCATGGTGGGATCCTGCTTCAGCTCCCAGGTCTTGTCGAAGATCTCCTTCACGTTGGACTCGCAGCCGGGGGTGGCGATGATCTGGCCGGCGATGGACTTCAGCCAGTCAAAACGCTCCTTGGACATATCCTGGGGCAGGATGGCCACGGACTCGCAGGCCAGCAGCTTGGAGTTGAAGGCGCCGCCGCGGCAGTAGTTGCCGGTGGAGGGCCACACGGCATGGTGATAGGTGGCATCGAACTGACCGGTCACCAGGCGGGGAGCCAGGCAGCCGAAGGAGGCGCCCACCTTGTGGCAGCCGGTGGGGAACCACTTGCCGGACATGGCAACGATGCGGCAGGGCACGCCGGAGAGCTTGCTGGGGATCTCCACATAGTTGGGGACCGCCTGGAACAGACCGCCGGACTCCTTGGCCTCGTTGTGCCAGGAAATGCGGAACAGGTTGACGGGATCCACATCCCACAGACCGGTGTGGCTCAGCTTGGCCTTGATCTTCTCGGGGATCAGGTCAGGGTTCTGCATCTGGGCGATGGTGGGGATGATGACGTTGTTCTCCTTGGCCTTCTGGATGTTATGCGCCAGACCGACTTTGTTGATGGACAGATCGATTTTACCCATGTTTCTTTTCCTCCTGTTGTTTGTTCGCATCGATATAGGAATATAAGGTGTATTTGGAAATACCGAAGTATTTTGCCACTTTGTCGCCGGACTTGGTGACCAGGAACGCGCCCGCGTCGCTGAGGAAGCGGATGGCCCGGATCTTGTCGTCCTTGTTCATCAGGGCCGCAGGCTTGCCCACCAGCGCCACGGACTGCTGGATCAGCTCGTCCAGCACATCGTTGACGTTGATGATCTTCTCCGGCTCGGACTGCTCCCGGTCGCGGGTGAGCATGAACTCGCCCAGCTCCTGGTGCATCATCATGATGTTGGTGATGTCGTAGTTGATGGAAAATATGGCCGTGACCGCGCCGCGGCTGTTGCGGATATACAGGGACGAGGATTTCAGTATCTTCCCGCCCGGCGTCCGCGTCAGGTAGCACAGATGGTCCTGGGGCTGCTCGTTCTGATGCTCCAGCTGCTCCATGACGACCCTGGATGCACCGTCGCCGATCTTCCGGCCGGACACGTGCCCGTTTTCGATGTGTACGATGGTGTGCTCCGGGTGGCTGCTGGCCACATCGTGGATGACCACCTCGCACTTGTCGCCGAACTGCGCCGCGATGCCCGCGGCGATCTGCTTCAGCGATTCTAATCGTTTCGCCTCCATAACACCCTCCTTTTCCGCTTTTCTCCTCTTACATAATACCACACCTCCCACAAAAAGCAACGGTTTTTTCTGAAAAACTTTTTGATTTCCTAAATTTTTGTTTGACATCCAGCTACCATGTGCTATGATAGGAGATGGTAAAAACCGTTTACCCGTTTTTAACACAGAATTTGATAAAATTTTTGCGGAGGTACATTATGGATTTTGCTGCCATCAGAAACGCCGCCGAGGCGTACAAACCCGCTATGGTCAAGTTCCTGCGGGACATGATCGCCATCCCTTCCGAGTCTTGTGAGGAAGAGGGCGTCGTCAAGCGCATCGCCGAGGAGCTGAAGGCCCTGGGCTATGACAAGGTGGAGTTCGACAAGCTGGGCAACGTCATCGGCTGGATGGGCGAGGGCGACAAGATCATCGCCATCGACAGCCACATCGATACTGTTGGCATCGGCAATATCGAAAACTGGGAAGCCGACCCCTACAAGGGCTATGAGACCGATGACATCATCTACGGCCGCGGCGGTTCCGACCAGGAGGGCGGCATGGCCGCCGCCGCCTACGGCGTGAAGATCATGAAGGATCTGGACCTGCTGCCCAAGGGCTACAAGATGATGGTCGTGGGCTCCGTGCAGGAGGAGGACTGCGACGGTATGTGCTGGCAGTCCATCGTCAATGAGTACTTCAACGGTCCTGAGGACGCCCGCAGCAAGATCGAATTCGTTATCTCCACCGAGCCTACCGACGGCGGCATCTACCGCGGCCACCGCGGCCGTATGGAGATCCGCGTGGATATGCACGGCGTGTCCTGCCACGGCTCCGCCCCCGAGCGCGGCGACAACGCCATCCACAAGATGGCCGAGGTCATCCTGAACGTCCGTGACCTGAACGAGAACCCCGCCGACGGCTCCACCGAGATCAACGGCCTGGTGAAGATGCTGGATCCCAAGTTCAACCCCGAGCACTACGAGGACGCCCGCTTCCTGGGCCGCGGCACCTGCACCACCAGCCAGATCTTCTACACCTCCCCCTCCCGCTGCGCTGTGGCCGACAGCTGCGCCATCTCCATCGACCGCCGCATGACCGCCGGCGAGACCTATCAGTCCTGCCTGAAGGAGATCGAGGACCTGCCCGCCTGCAAGAAGTATGCCAAGGACGTGAAGGTGTCCATGTATATGTATGACCGTCCCGCATGGACCGGCCACGTGTACGAGACCGAGTGCTTCTTCCCCACCTGGATCAACAAGGAGACTGCGCCTCACGTCCAGGCCTTGGTGGACGCCCACCACAACCTGTGGGGCGACAAGCGCCTGATGCCCACCGAGCTGGCCGCCTCCAAGCGCGAGGGCCGTCCCCTGACCGACAAGTGGACGTTCTCCACCAACGGCGTGTCCATCCAGGGTCGCTACGGCATCCCCTGCGTAGGCTTTGGCCCCGGTGCCGAGTCCCAGGCACACGCCCCCAACGAGGTGACCTTCAAGCAGGACCTGGTGACCTGTGCCGCCCTGTACGCCGCCGTTCCCGGCCTGTACAAGCCCGAGAACAAGGACGGCT
>OHJH01000009.1_pt1 | contig 32968 bp, 42 predicted proteins | sample 1568471 | NCBI WGS metagenome assembly OHJH01 (sample SAMEA3879546, study PRJEB24766) | human gut metagenome | biome: human-associated habitat; feature: feces | place: USA | collected 1985/1987 | reverse complement strand
TGTTAAGATCAACGTTCTGCCGTAAATTTGTACCTTGACTCTGCAATGACCCGCGAATCGTTTGATTATCGTATGTGTAAGACCGCTTCCCAAGCTCGTTAATAGTTGTTCCCTTGCAAGGGTACCACTCGAAATTGAAGGCGAATTCTTCAATCGCGTCATAGAAATAGGTCGGATCAATTACATGATTCTGGTACATCTTTCAACTCTCCTTTAGACTCTCAGGTCCCAGGCCTTTTCAAGAGCACGGATTTTCTTGTGGAGCTCGCGGGCTTCATCCTTCAGACCGGCTTTCCGCAGGTCCTTTTCAAGTGCGGTATAACGGACGGCAATCGCCCGACGTGCATCGTCCTTCGACCAGCCGGCATCAATCAGAGCGTCGGAGCCCTTACCGATCAGCTCGTCGATTTCTGCATGTACGTCATCGAGCTCGGAAAGAATCGGATTTCCCTTTTCGAGGTGGCGAGCTTCTTTTGTCAGTCGGTCGACCGAATAATCGGACTTAATCGTTGCGTAATCGGTCGGGTCGAAATACGGAGGCGGAGCGTCCTTGACATCGGTCTCTTCCGCTCTGTAAACTTCCTCAATGACATCTTCCGTATCAGCATTCAGAATGGCAGCCAGTGCAACCGGCTCGCCGCTCTTTTTAGCCGCTTCCAGCAGCTTCTTCAGCTCTGCACGAGCGGTAGCGGCATTTTCGAACTTCTTCTCTTTTGCGCCGAGGTCAACATACTCGATATACGCAAGCACGGCCGGGTCCTTCATATCGCCGTCAGCATCCTTGACTTTGATGTCCTCGTCACGGTCACTCGACAGAACAATCTCATCGGTCATACTGTCGAACACGAGCGCAACTGCAACCTCATTGCCGTCCTTCTTACCGGCTTCGATTCTGCGGCGGATATCCTTAACAGCAGCGGTCAGGTCGTCCACGTACTTGATGGTGACTTCGCCGTTGGCATAAGTGATTTTCACGCGATAGGGAGGAATGTCCTGAGCGTCTTCAACAGCAGCCTTCGGTTCCATGCCCCAGTTCTCACGGATGGTTGCAATCTTTTCATACACGGTCTTCGCGTTCTCGGTGCCGAACTTAGCGTCAGCTTTTTCGACCAGCTTTGCAGCCTCTTCATACTGCTTCACGAGCTTCTCGAGCACTTCCGGGCGATAGGTCTTCGTGTAGTTCTTATGGCTTTGCGAAAGATCAGCTTCAAGGTCACGAGCAAGGAACTTCAGCTCACGGTCAAACATGTCCTGGTCTTCCGCAGCAATCGCAGCCTTCATCTTGGTCGGCATAAAGGACGTGTTGGTATCAATTCTCTTTTCAAGAGATACCGCATCCAGCACAGCCTTTTGCGCGATTGCAATCAGTTCTTCGCGGCTTTTCCCGGCACAGTCACGAATCTGTACCTGGTAGCCGTTCTTAAATTTCACAATCATTTCTGTTCTCCTTTATAGAAACGGAGGCTAACATCGGCTAAACTTAATCTCATAACGTAGATTACAGATGGCCCATGTTAGCCTCCAAAATTCAGTTTATACTGTTATCGCTTAGTCAGTGAAATCCCAGTACGTTACGACACCCAGCTGAGCGCTGTCGGTGTTGTACGGCATCTGAACTTCAGAAACCTGTCCGACGAACGCGGAAGTGTAGGACATTTTCTCGATGTTCGGCAGGGTGATATAGTGCTGAATCGGATAGGGAATATCGATTCTGACGAACTGCTTTGCCTTTCTGTAGGCAACGATACGGCCCTTACTGTTCGTGCCAAGCTCGTTCAGAGCCGGACGGCCTTCGATACGCAGCTTCAGATCGCCGGACTGAGCAGCACCGAGGTTGTGCTCAAGCAGGTACTGATACAGGGAGCTGGTGTAGAGCGAGGAGAACCGGGAAACGAGGTCGGTCATAACGAACGTCGGAACCAGGATGGTATCCGGCAGGATCGAGGTGTTCATGTTGGACTCGGAGAGATATCTCTCGAAGATTCCGTTGAAGAACGCCACGACAGCTGCATCGGTCAAACCAGCGAAGCCCTTGCCCGTGGTGCCGGTGTTGGACACGGTAGCAGTCATAACACGGTCGCCGTTGAACAGGCCCTTACCGTCACCGATACCGGTGTAAGCGCAATCCTGAACGAACAGGTCCCAACCCGCGACAATCGCGTTGTTGTAGATTTCCTGAATGGACTTCTGGAGAGTCAGCTTCTTCATCTTCTCCAGCTCGATGAACCGCAGGTCATAAGCCACCTCATAGGTGTAGACCTTCACACGCATCTGGTTCAGGCCGGCGTTAACACGAGGAATGTAGTTGACGCCGTTACCGACAATGTTTCTCTGGGCGTTCATGATGCCGGCCCAGTCAACACTGTAGTACTCAACGAAATCGACGAAACCGCCGCCCGTCTCAAACGGGATATCCTTCTGCCACGTTACGAAATACTGCGGCTCATACAGTTCCTTATGGAGCTTAGCCAGAGTCGTGGTCAGGAATGCGAAGTTGGAGTCGTGAATCTTTGCGTCGCCGATTAGAGTACGAGACTGACGGGGACCGTACATATCACGGAGCGAAACCGCTTGACCTCTCTTGGAGGCATCAATGCTTTCGGCGAAGAACTTATCGCCGAGCGAAGTGTTCAGGTTAAACATTATATTTTATCCTCCTTGATTAGATATTGAATGCGATTTCCGCAAGCAGAACGCCTCTGACAGTTTCCTTGCAGCCCGTGAAGTAGGCGCCGGGAATATCGGTAGCGGAAGCGGTTCCGGAAGTGGTAATCTTGCCGCCGGCCAGAAGAGCGACCTTCTTGCCGTTCGCGATGTTATCAGCCGTAGCGCCGGAATCAACCGGAACAGCCAGGAAGCCCTTAATCATCAGGTTGAAGGCATCACCGGAAACATAGGTTTGCTCCTGAGTAGAAGCGGGGTACGTGTTGGGCAACTTCACGTTGGTTGCCAGAATGAAACCGGCAACGACATCAGCAGCTGCTGCGCAGGCCTTGTAGCGGCCGGCGGTAGAGCCGAGAGTCACGGGAGCGCCTGCCATAACAGCAGTATCACCCTCGAGGACAGCAGGAGCGACATCATACTTATCGCTGATGGTCGGGTAGCCCTGCATAAGCTCTTGAATTTTGTTTTTGATAATCAAGCTCATCTTCAATTACCTCCATTATATCTTTTTGCCCATGCAAGAGCAACTTCGTTATCCCGCTCGACCTCAGTGTCGATCGAGTCGGTCACCTTACGGCGCTCGGTAGCGCCAAAAGATTTCTTAGAATCGTGGACCGGTTTGATTCTTTGCGTCAGGTCCTCGGCATCAGCCTCAGCCTCTTCCTCGTAGTCGTCAGCCTCCGCCTCAACATCGGCGTCGTCTTCGACTTTCTCTTCGCCCTCTTCCGTCTCATCGATTTCAATGCCCGATTCGATATCGTCGCCGGAAAAGTCCTTATCATGCTCTTGCTCTTCGATTTCAAGCAGCTGGAGCAGATCGTCCAGGTGAGGAAGCAGTCTCTTCAGCTTCTTAATATCTGCTTTAGAAAGCTCCTCGTCCTTTTCCTCTGCGTCGTTAGCGACACAGGCATCCGATACTTGGAAGATTCGACCTTTAGAGTCCTTAACCTTCAATTTCATCGTAAAGGTACCTCCCTTTCTTATTATGATTTAATTATAACACGGAAAACCGTGATTATATAGTAAATTGTTAAACTTTTTTGGAAATTCTGCACTGAATGTAGCTTCTTAGCACAGAAACATCTACGGGAAAGTCTACCAAACCCTTTTGACCCGTTTTATCGGCAAGAAACGTCATCTCTTTGATTTGTGCCGAAATGTAGCTCTGAATGAAGTTGTTTGCGGCAATCTCGAAATTCGACATTTCAATCCGAATATCATCTTCCGACCATTCCCGTTCGAAAATCCCGTCCAGAATTTTATTTAGCCTCTGAGTCAGCTGTATAGCAAGCCAATAGTCAAGATACTGCAGAATATGGGTTCCCGGCATCTGAACTGTTCCGTATTCAATCACATACGCGATATCTTCAACAGGAACCCGATATTCTGTTTTCTCGCCGCCGGCGTGTTTTACGGCGACGGTTAAGAACTGATTGTTCTGAAGAATCCCGAGTTCAATCTCGTATTTGCCAAGAGACTTGGCAAGGTCCAGCTGAACTGAGATTTCCGGAAACAACTCACTCATCCCGTGCTTCTTCGATGAACTTATCCAGCTTTCTCAACAGGCTGTTTTTCGTCTGGCGGAATTTCATGCGGGTCTGCTCATCGTCCGGAGCCTCTTCCTCTTCGACTGCGGCGCGCCGCTTTGCGAGTTCCTTACGGACCTCGCGCTTGAAGAAGGGAGAGTACTCTCTGTCGCGGATTGCGCGGTCGCGGAGCATCGCTTCAGTCCGCTCCAGTTGATCATCGATATAATCCAGAGCCGCATCATAGGTTTCGAACCGAACGGGATGGCCGTCAAATGTTACTTCATAATCTCCCTCTACGAGGTCGATATCATATCCGCGGTAGGTATCATAGCACACATCCTCGTCGCAGTCCTTCGCCTTGCGTTGAACGGAGTAGGCGATTGCCGCCGCCTGGTTCGGGCCTTTTCCAGCCTTGATTTCCGTCGCAATGTTTTTCTTCAGGGCTTCTTTCGACTTCGACTCAACGAGCTCATCTTCTGTATCAACAGAATCGAGGAAGTACGCATTGACCTCGGTCGTGTCGTAAGTATCGGGATTGGCATACACGGACAGCAGGAAGGAGTTGTCGTATCCGTCAACAGAGAAGGTGTAATCCTTTCTCATCATGCCGTCGCCCATACGTTTCCAGCCGTCGATTTTTTCACGGGTAAAGGTGAGGGGTTGACCGTCAACATAGAACCGTTCCCCGAGGTCTTTGATGAACTCGTAGGCATCATAATTCGGGTTATGCACGAATGTCGACATCTTAGCGAGCTCATGAGAAATCTTGTTTTTCAGCCTTGCAGGCAGCTTTGCCATCTTTTCATCCTCCTTTTCATCGGTAATACGGTTAACACCGAAATATCCGGTCGCGCGCATAATCAGTTTCGGGCACAGCACATTATAGCGGCGAAGCTGACGGAAATCTCTCGTGTCGACCTTGTCGCCGATAACACTCGTTGAGAAGCTCTCGAAATTCTTAGCGTCGTACTTCTTTTCAAGCTCTCTCTGCTTGACCTCGTGAGTGCCGCTGTGGAAAACCAGAATATAGGTTTTGCCGCCGACTTTATAAAGGCCTTCATCAAGGTCGAATTCCGACTTAGCGGGAATATCTTTATCGCTCTGGAAAATCAGTCCCTTCACGTACTCGACACCGTTGGCAGAGTCAACAATGTGCGCGACACCTGCACGTCCCTGCTCGCACAGTGCCACATGGTTGCCGCGAATGTTGACCTGGCGGGGCTCTTTCTCGTTGGTAATATCGCAGGTGTAACCGCAGGACAGGTCAGTTCTGATACCGTTTTCGATATCGTTAATACAATCTGCATCTGTAATAATCAGATTTCCGAGCAGAACATCCTGGCCGTCAACAGTTCCCTTGTGCACATCGCGTACGAATCCGACGGCATAGTCCTTGTAATTGTCGGGGGTCACGTCCTCTTCAGGGTGCTCACAAGTAACAGGCTTGTTCTCAAAGGAGGCAATCGCCTCCTGAGAGAACACTTCCTTCGAATCCCGGATAACATTGACGACAACATCCTCTCCGTCATAATCCGAGAAAATCTCGTTCTTGTGATACTCCTGAGTACCTGTTCTGGCGAGCACGGCGTCTCGACAGATCAGGTAACCCTCAGGAGTCTTACTCTTATGAGGACTTATCTTTTCTTTGATAAGTACCTTCATTTATTATTCTCCCTTCGAAACGAGAATCAGTTCTCCGGTGTTAATACCGTGAGCAATGTCTTCGGTAGCGCCGATTTCGAGCTCGCCCTTCGGATTTCTTACAACAACGTAATCATCTGTCGCAGTGTTACCGATGACTTCGAAGTGCTTATTCGGACTAATGCCGTATGCAAAGGCGAAGCCGATTTTAACATCGGTATTTGCCACTTTGTCAGCGGCATCCTTGAACTCGGCGGGCAGGTACTCTGCAATCAGACGCTCGGCCTTTGTTGCATTTCCCGGGAACGGGATTTTCGAATCCGTTTTATAAAGCCACTCGACTGCTTCTGCAAAATTCCGTGCAGTTTTTACAGGTTTACGGCTCTCCAGGTCAAGCCCGCCCTTGATAACATTCCAAGTGCCGTCCTTTTGCCGCACAATACGATAGCCTCCGAAACTGACGATTTTTGCATCAGGATCGGGTTTTATGGTTTCCTTAACATCTTCTTCGACTTCAACAACATCGTTATCTTCCTCGAAATCAGACTCTGTTTTTTCGTGCTCTTCAGTCTGTCCTTCGTCGATGTTTTTCTTAGCCTCTTCAACAGTTTTGAACGCTGTACCGACCAGATCAAAGTCACGCCGGGTATACACATCGAACATGCCGTCCTCACGGGTGAGAATCAGGTAGTCCTTATACTTGATGGGACGGGCTTTCGTCAGAATCCCTGCGGAGCCGGCATCGTTATCAGGTTGCGCCCACAGAGCATCATCCATGTCGATGTCCTCATCGACTTCGATTTCCTCTTCATCCTCAAGCTCGGGAATCTGAAGATCGTACATGCGGCAAATGAATGCGAGATTGTCTGCCAGGTCATCAAAAGACAGCCATCTGGCAATTGCATCCAGTACATCCTCTTCGCCGGCGATATCAACAAGGTCCTTGATATCCTTTGTCTCTTCATCCCAGTCAGCAGCAATATCTTCAGCAGCTTCTTTAGTATCAGCCGTGCCCATCGCTTCTGTCATTTCATGAAGCAGCTGCTTTGCTCCGAGCTCTTCTTTAACAGACTCGTAAGCAGCACATGCTTTATCGCTCGGAATTTCCCAGCCGTAGTCGTCTTTAACGGCTACTGCATCATTGATTCCGGACACGAATTTCACACTCGGATATTTTCTCTTCATGTTGAGAATTGCACGTCTGGCGCTATCGAAATCATAGTGCCCCTGCTGCCATGTGCCATCGTCCTGATAGTTATACGCCCAGAGATAGTCGTTCGTTTTCGGGCGATGGATAATTGCGATGGTCGTGCCGTCAAGGTCGAAGAGAGATACGACCTCATAGCCCTGCGGCGTCGCAGCGGGCTTTGCGTCGCCCATCATGCGCTTCCGACCCTCTTCACGGGCTTTCTTCTTGCGCTCGCCCTCAGAGATATCCTCTTCCATCAGATCGACGACCTCTTCAATCTCGTCCTTCGGTTCAATCACGCGGGTCTCGTACTTCTTTGCAACGTCATTCCACATCTCGTAACGGGCGCCAAACCTGTCGTCATCAGTCTTCCGAATTGTGCCGTGGCCGTCTGCTCTAACCCATGTTTCGACCTTGTCGAACTTGTTTTCGGTAACACGGTGGATAAAAGGAACACCGTGAATCTTCACCTTCTTTTCGGTAAGAGCATCTCTCATTTTTCTTTTAATCATCTCGTTTCCTCCCAAAATTTCATAACATGTCCCTCATCAAGAGGAATATAGTCTGCATTTGAAGCGAAGTCTGCGAACTCGCGACGGAACTCATCCAGCGTGTAGGGGTCGCCGCCGACCTCTTCGTTCAGGTCATCGGTCAACATAACACCCTCATCTGTTTTAACGGGTCTCTGATGATAGTCCTCTTGATAGACTGCGATAGCCTCTTCGATTGTGACATCGCGCCCGTCGGGAAGTCTGTACCCCCCGTCCACATCAATGCCCTTGCCGGAGATATCAGAGGTGATTTCAAAATCCTCGACCTCTTCATAGTCCTCGTACACGTCATGTCCGCCGTACTCGCTTGCCTGACGACCTGTTTTGACATTGGCCGTAATGGAGTCGTCGAACGTCTCCTCCGTAAAGGGAAGCTCGTCGGTCGGCACAATTTTAGCCTCGCGCTTCAGGCGCTCGTCTGTCTTTTTGAACTCAATGTTGACCGAGAAGTCGTACTCGTCCTCAGACCGTTCGTTCATCACAATCGGACTGGTTTGTACGACAGTTACGCCCTCCGGAGAATCCGGGAAAGTGTTAAAGGCATTGAAAGCCTTCAAAAGGCGCATCCGGGCCTTCAGGCTTCCGACATGGTCTTCGATAATGACACAGTCGATGCGGTACTTTTCACCTCCGAGAGAAGCGTCATCATACAGGTCGACATTGTAATCGGCAAGAAAGTCTGCCAATTTTTCTACAAGAGTATGCATAAGATATTATCACTCCTTTCATATCTATACATATATTATACACCGGATTTCCGAGAAAAAATAGTTAAACCGTTAAATTATTTGTTACAGAGAGTGTTTCTCCGAACACACTCGTAATCTGGCAGTCGTAATAATAGGTATGTCCGACGAGTTTCGATTTGTACGAATCAAGCGATGCGACACCCGGATGCGAAGAGATAATGTCTCCTATCACAAGGTCGAGCACCGTCGTGCTTTGCTGTTTCTCAGTGAGCGGCAGACCGTAATTGACCTGGTACCACAGCTCGCCTTTAATAACAGACAGCCTCTGATTGAGCGACGCCGCGACGGCGTCCGTGTCCTCGAAATAGTTCTCAACGGAGGGAGTTGTCCGCGAGCCAATCCCAAGGTCTTCGTCAGGGCCGGAGGCTGTCCGTACGGTGCCGTTGACGCTGCCGGGTTTATCATCGACATAGCGATATGTCACGCCGTTTATAGTTATCATACCGTCAGCATTCGGCAGCCCGGTATAGCCTTTATAAAAGACGCCACCCACGGTTATCTCATAATAGATAACAGTCGGTTCCTCCTTTGTTTTGCCGAACCAGACAATGTTTTTGTTTTCCGATAAAGCTCTGCATTTCATAGTTTAGGCCTCCTCACGCGCATCTGCGAAAATGTAATAAGGAGTGGTTTGCGGTTGATAGAACCTTGTACCGGCCGGCACCTCTGTGTCGTTAAAGTACGCAAAGGCGAATTGAGTGCTCTCGACATAGGTGTACTCAATGCCCATGCTCTCGATTGTCAGAAGCCCGTTTGTAAAGAGGTTCATAATATTGGCGCTCGCCTTTGACTTGTCAATCGCAATAACACATGCAGCTCTCGTGTCATTGTTATCGATATAGACAATCCCGAGCTCCGTCAAAAAGCTCGGATGCTTGATGTTCTGAATGTAGGCCTTTATCTCTTCCGGGTAGATATCCGACTGATAGCGGCTCCAGGCGAAGAGAGGTGTCCCCTCATATATCTCCCTCAGTCCCTGTCTCGTACCGTTGAAATTATAGCGGCGAATAGTCGACTCGATCAACACAAGCAGCTCCTTATCAGTCAGAGTGATTTGCCCCGTGACACGCTGCGCCTCCGGCACAATCTCTGGCTGTCCCTGAGCGTTGGTCTTGTAGTTCTGTGTCAGCACCACTTGCCTTGACAGCCCGTAGATTGCTGCGACCTCATCGAGGAAGTTGGCCTTCGTATTGGACAGCGAATATCCGAGCTCGGTCAGATAGTTGTCTGTTGCCGACTGATAATAGAAAATATTCAACAGCTCGATGATTTTATCTCCGCAGCTCAGCACGTTCTTCAGGATATCCGTCCACATATCACACCGGGCGAGAATGCCCGGTGTGTTTTTCATAAAGAGGCTCAGTGACTTCCTATAGAAGTCGTACTCCTGCAGCTCATTTCTTAACAACATATGTTGCCTCCTTTACGAGATAGGCGTCGGCCATGCGGTATTGTCATCCCCAATGCTGAAGCTCTTAACAGTCGGAGTAGCAGGCGGTCCGCTGAGAGCAGACGATCCTTTTGTGTAGTGGAACTTGCTCAGACAGGTCGACTGGACCGAGCCGCCGGCTGCGAGGGCTCTTGTCAAAAGGTTATCGCTGAGTGTCGTCGGCGCCTCGACGAGGTACTGAATCCCCTGCACCTGATAGGTCGGCAGCCCATATTTAGTCGTGCGGAAGTCCGCAGCCTCGATGAGCTGCTTGAGCATGATAGCCGAGAAGTCCGTCCCGAGAGGCAGGTCATTCATATAGCCCATCGCCGCGGCCTTAATGGCATTGAACTGGTCGGTCGTGATATCCGTCGTCTCGTTCAAGAGTTTGAGCTGCACCTGCACCTTGGGCTGTATCTCGCTCGTTGCCTTCCACTTGACAGTGTTGGAAATGGTGTCTGTAATCTTAATGTCCTCCGACTTAAAGACTCCACTGGTCGAAGTAGCAGCCGGTGCGTAGGTCGGAATGCCGGGTGTCATGGTGTTATAGATGGCGAGCGCCACGTCGATGTCCGGCACCGTGACGTCCGCCTGTGTCGCCACCGTCACGTACACAGAGTGGGAGGGTATCTTGACGCCGTCTGCGACCGGTCCCAGGTCGGCGCTTGTGTTGTTCGGTATGACGTAGGCATCCGTGACACCCGACACGCTCAACAGGTTGGCCACGAGCGAGTCCTCGACAGTGCGCCCGGATTGTCCGAACGAGCGGAGGCGTCTCGCGCGGAGCGAGGCGTCCGTCTCCTCCTCCGAGCCCGCGACCGCAGGGTCCTTCTGATAGACGGCCAGCATGCTCGCACTGACAGTCTCATAGATGTCGCCGCCTCTGTTTTTCGGGGCAAGGTCGAAGATGATGTTGCGGTGCTCCTGTTTCGACATATCCACCGGCACCAGTTTCCCGTCCTCGGTCAGCGTGCCTGTCGCCGCGGCATTGATTGCCCCCAGCTCGGTGCATATCACCGTAATAGCGGTCGCGCTCCAGTTGTTCCCGGTCTTTGCCGGGAAGCTCACCTTCCTTTTGCCATCCATCCCGATAGGGTTGATCCATTGCCACCTGTTGCCGTTCTTATCGTTCAACAGGAGGTACTCAGGGTCTTGAGCGTTCGGCGACCCGTTCGCAATATAGACGGTAGCGGTCGAATAAGTGCGGCCTCTCCGGAAGGCACCTGACAGCGATGCCAGCACGTCAAGATAGGTGCCGGAGGCCGAGGCTGGTGACAAGTTATCCGAGAGTGCCTCCATCGTACGGTAGATATTATTCAACACGAGCGACTGTGCCATGACGAACTGCCCGTCTGCCGATCCGCTCGACACGTCGATGTCGTAGCCGTATATCTCCTGCATCCTTTTGACATAGGCATCTTTAATCTGCGGGAAGAGCGCCGCCTGAAAGCCGTTCGCATCGACCTTGGCCAGCTCTGTGATGTCGTACTGATTATTTGTAAGTGCCATCTCTTATCTCCTTTATAATTTAATCACCACACCGAAGTTCTTCGAATGCGTGTTGAGGTTCTCCGTTCTCCTCGGCTGCCAATGTCCCATCTCAACGGTATCGCGGAAGTCCGAGTCCGTGAAGACGATCAGCACGAGTGAATTGGTGCTCAGCTCCATATCCGAGAAGAAGTAGCCCTGAATAGTATTGGTGCCGTCCGTATCCCACTGGGGAATGGGCAGCGCCTCGAGCACGCCGTAGCCGTCCGCAAAGCTCTTCGTCACCTCTGTGACGAGGGCGAGCGTCGCGCCGGATGCCGACCGCAGTGTTTTATCCTTCGCCCGGTTGAACAAGTCCACAAAGGCGTTCGCCGCACCGGTCCGTTCCTGATTATTCATACGCCACCTCCTGAAAGATTGCGGTAGAGATTGACAGGCAGAGCATAGATGTTGAACAGGAAGCTGCTCCCTCTGTTTTCGAAGCTGTACTCTATCCGCCTGATAATGTACTCTCCGTTCGGGTTAAGCCATTGCTGGTTGAAGGTGCTTGCAACAGTATCCGGGTTAGTCAGCCCGCTCGACGTGTCAATCAGCCTGTTCGGCACCACGAGGATGTCACCAGGCACTGGGTTGAAGACCGGAAAAAGCTGAATGTGAAGCCCATTATTGCTCGTAACGGTCGGGTTGCCGTTCGCGATATGAATGAAATTCGGCTCAATCTTAATGACCCGGCTCTTCCCGATGTCCGTGATGCTTATCACCTTATTGTTAAAGGACGCATCCGAGTGCGTGATAAGGTCGGCAGTCGCTCCTGAGTACTGTCCAAGCGCCGAGTCAATGACCGAGGTCGTCTGACCCGAGGCGGCGAGCATGTTGGTCGCCACCAGTCGGCGAAGCCGGTCACTCACGAGCACTCTTTCCGGCGAGCATCCCTGCCGGATAAACATCCAGTGCACCATGTCCGCCACGTTGCAGCCCGAGCGAAGCGAAAAGTTAATGCGACTCTGACTCCATGCGGCCACGAGCTCCGACGCGTAGGTGATATAGAGCTCGTAGTCGTGTTTCGACCGCACCTTCTGCTGTATCCAGCTGACCTCGCCCTTTGCCACGCAGAAGAGCTCGTCGTTGTTGCGGTAGCCGACCTCGATTTTAACGCGATAGAGCCGCAGCGCAATAATGAGCGCAATGGAGTCATATGTGATATTGGATATCTGTATCACGCCGTTGTCCTGATTGAGTCCGATGTTTTTGTTGCCGCTCACACGGATGTTAAAGTTCTCGTCGGGGTTATCTCCTATAACAAGCCTGATGCCATTTTGTTTCCCGTATTTCTCGAGTCCCGGATACTTATTCTTGAGCCACGGGATGAAGCTCTCGTCCTGCGCCGCCAGGTGGTTCGTCACGTCCTCCTTCGACTCAAAGGTGACGCGGAGGCGCCGTATCCAACAGTTCTTCTGGACGACGGCGCCGCCCGACGCGATTGACTCTCTGTACGCGGCGCTCATTCTGTGTACCCCTGATTCCCGAGTGCCTTGGTCACTGTTTTCGACACCTTATCCATCGCATCCTTGATGCTTCCTCTGACAGTCACCACGTAATAGTTCGACAGCACGCTCATCGCGTCCTCTGGCGAGTTATATCCCGCAGCCTTTGCGGTCTCGGACTCCATGTATGGGTTATACAAAAACATCCAGTACTGTCTCGAGGTGTCCTTGTACATTGCGTTCTGGTTCTCGTCCATGTTATAGAGCGACGACTCGACGCACCACGAGCCGAAGTAAGGTGCGACGGGCACGGCACCGTCTCCGTAGCCCCGGAGTATCTGCATCGAGAAGGGCTGCGAGGCATTGCCCGTCGAGTTGATGCGCAGCGTGAGCGCATCAACGCCGACCGTCACCGGCACGTCACCCGGCGAGTCAGGCATTGAGTAGAACTGCACGTTCCGGAGTTGTGTATCGATCTCGTACTGCACGTCCTCGAGCAGCATCCTGAGCCGCGCGATGTCGGTCCTGTTGACCACGGCGCCGTTGAGTGACACACCGGTGGGCTCGAAAGTTTTAGGGTCCACATAAGTCTTATAGTTCTGAATAAGATTGAAGCCCTGCTCGAGCCGCTTCTCTATCTTGCTCTCCTGGTAGGCGTTATAGATAAGTCCCGCCGCGAGAATGGCTCCCGCAACAATCAGTCCGACAGCGAGTCCTATCGGACCTGCCGCGGCACTGGTGCCTGCCACAGCAGCCGCGGTGCTCACGAGCGATGCGGTCGCAGTTCCGACCACCACGCCTCCGATAGCCGCCGCACCGATGCCGACCCACGCCGGGATAATCTCCGAGAAGATTTCCCAGAAGGCGTTGTCCTTGACCCCCTTCAACACATAGGCCTTGCCGTCGGCAAGAGCAATGTATCCGTAGTCGATGAGTGCCTCTATCACCATCTTGTAGAGCGAGCCGGACTCGCTGACGATCTCGCCGAGCGACTTGGTCGCCGGCAGTGTCGTCTGGGGGTAAAGCTCCTCGTAGTTAAAGGTTTCGAAGTCCCCGAATTTAGTAACGGTTATGACCTCGGTAAAGGTGAAGGTGTAGCTCATGCTGTTGTATTGCTCGCGCCAGTTAATGCCCGTCAGGGCCATGTTGTCGCGCACCTTAAAACGGGTGTTCTCGGTATCTGTTCTCGAACACATCATAACAGTGCAGAGAATACCCTTCGCCTGAATGTACTCGAACACCTTCTGCACGGCCTCGAGCCTGTTGACGCCGTTCAAATCCTTTAGCTCGCCGGCGTCCTCTTCGAACCACTGCTCCCACGGCTTCTCGCCGCCCGCAAGGTTCCCGATGATATTGTCCTTCGTGTAAAGGTTGGAGTTCTCGTAGCTGTTCCTGCCGGCCAGCGAAAAGCTGCCGGCAAGGTTCAGCGTCCGAGCGTTGCGGTACATGTGGTCCGCCACCGTCACTCCGTTCTCGACCGGGTACTGAGGCACGGTCGCCGAGCTTGACAGCGACTTCTCGGTACATGTGTCGAGGTCGAAATAACACAGTCGTCCGTTGAGCTTTGCACCTATCACTGTGCGGTACTCCATATTGTCAGCCCTCCTTTCAGTTGAGCGCCGTCGCGGCGCTCCGCACGGCTGTCTCGAGTCGTTCGTTCAGGAACTGCTCCATCTCAGGTTGATTGAAGAGTCCGTTCACATTGTTGCTCATCTTGATGCTCACGCTCCTGCTCATGTTATTGACGGTGCTGTTCGACGCGTCCGACATGGCGCTTGAGTTCCACCCGTACGTACTGTCAGAATAGTCAATCCCGAAAAGTGTGAAGATTTTGCCGAGGAGCTGTGTCAGCCCCTTCAACAAAGTGAGCGTACCCTTTGCCACCGACATGATGACGTCCTTGTTCTCGCCGATCCATTGCAGGAACTCCATGCTCATCTCCTGTTTGAAGAGCTTGAGGTCAAGCTGCATCGATTGAATGTTCTGCAGCACGCCGCTCTGTTCAAGCTTGTTGTACCACTCCTGCTGCTTCTGCATATATTGGCCGAAGGCCGCACGTTGCGTCCCGGTCATGTATAACAGGTCCTCGTCCGAGCTAACGCCGAACATCGTGCTCGCCTGCCCGAAGGCCCATGCCTGACCTCCGGTCATGCCGTATTTGAGCATCGTCTCGCGCGCAGCGCGGTTGACCACGAGAGAGCCAGAGCTATAGGTCGCCATGCCTTTGTACAGGTTGGCCGTATCAGCGGTCTCCTTCAGGATATCCGAGAAGATGCCGCGGATACTGACCGACTGTCCCAGCACCTGTGTGAAGACGCTCCCGATTGTTTTAACGACCGTCATGACACCCTTGAGCACAGCATTGGCCGCCATGACAGCGGCGAGCTTGCCGGCGGTTGCTTTGCCAGCTTTAGCTGCTGACGCAGCTTTTGCTGCGGCATCAGCCCTGACGGCTTCCGTCTCACCTTTAACAGACAAGGTCGTCATCTCGTCCTCGATATCACGCTGGCGAGCAAGCTCGCCTCTGAGCTTTGCCGCCGGGCTTATCCACTGTGACCAGGCCTTCTTGAGCGAGGGCTGCATCCAGAAGTCCTCGGCACTTCTCCGTTGACTAATGGACGCGCGCTTCGCGCGCAGCTCAACAGCCTGCTCGCGGGCTGCTTTTTTACGAGCGAGCTCTGCTTCGAACCGGTCGAGCTGTTCTTGCGTCTTCAGCTGTTCCTTCAGCCCGGCAAGATATTCCTTCTGCTGCTTCACACGCACCTCGGCGTTCTGTTTCACAATGCCGTTGTATTTCTCCGCGATAGCTGACTGGCGAAGCAGTTCAGCCTCGGCGAGCTTTATCGCCGCCTGGAGCTCGACGAGCTTCTTTTGCCCGTCCACTTCTACAGTGACCTTTATCTTCTTATTGACTTGGTTTGCCAAACATATCACTCCTTTCTATGGGAATACGGAGAAAGCACCGGTATCGATGTCTCCTCCGTATCTCCTCATTTTTTATTTTCTAACATCACCTGTTTGTTATGGAGACTCGTCATACAGATATCATAAAGAGCGATGACCTCCCAGATATCGTATTTGTGCGCAAGCTCGTAATACGTGGCGAGCCTGTTTGTGACGAGCACATATATAACATGGTGGACGTCCGGCGAGTTGAGCCGGACCTCGGAATCCGCAGGAATCAGGTTTCGCTGGTCGATTCTGCGGAGCCTGTAAAAACCTCGAACACGACGTTCTCCAGGTACCACTGCACAAGCTCGTTGAGTGCCTGGAAGTTCCGCTCGATGCCGAACGGCATATAGACCTCGCGGCCGCTCACTTTAACAGGCAGCCACTTCCCTTCGACCTCGCACTCCAGGTGTTCGAGCGCGAAGCTGATGAGCGTCTTGTTTTTCTTATAATCATCCGGGTCCACCTGCGTCGCGATAGCGAGCAGGTCCACGGGTGACACCTGACCTTCCCGGAAAGTGATTCCGGGAAGGGATTTGACCGTCAGCTCTCTCATTGCTCGATGATGTCGCCGACCTCTGTTGCGGCGGGTGCTTTACGCGACCGAGGCTTTGTGCCGACGATGGAGTCGGTCTTGGCAGCCTCGCTGCGCATCTGATAGTCCCTGTGCGCGTTCTCAATCCTCTTGAGCGCTTCCACGGCAGCCTCGTCGCCGTCGTCTGTCTCCTCGCCGATTGTCAGCACCTTGTTCTTGGCGAGCGACTTGACGCTGCTCCAATGCTGAATGCACGCAGGATAAGTGCCGGTGCCTTTACGGATCATCACACGGCTCTGCACCCACGCCGAAGCAACGCGAAGGCGATCCGCCACGTGAGCGTCACGGTTGGTCATGTCGATGCTCTGAAGTCCCTCTGTGACCTCGATGTTCATGTCGCTTTGGATTCTTACAAACTGTTTCATGGTTCAATCTCCTCTTCATCTATTAAATATACGGTCATCCAATGACCGAGCATACGAGTGACATGGTCGGCGCTCCTGAGCGCCTTAATCAACTCGTTATACACGATGTCGTAATTTGCCTTGTTACGGACCCAGCCTTTGTAATCGATGATTTCCCAGGGGGAATCAAACGAACACAGAGGAAGCTCGTCGCGGTCATAGAACTGTACGAACTGTCGGCCTTGTCGCCACAGCTCATTCCCCTTCGCCGGTCTCATAATCAGGCTCTGTCGCCGCTACGGCCGAAGGCGTAGCTCCCGACTCCGGCTCTTCCCGGAACTCCATACCGGTCGCAGGCGTGTAACGTCCGGCAAACGGATTCTGTTCTTGCGGAAACTGTTCTCCGAGAATCTCGCTCGGTGCCGATTTGCCGGCAGTCTTATACGCCGCGAGAATCTCAGCCTCTTCCTCATACTGCAACTTGTTGAGCTGAAGCTCGGAGAAGTCGATGTTGATGACATTATCGTTCAGGAACGCCCGGAGCGACACTGCGCTCTGGTACTTACTGATAACACCCTGACCGATGAGCGTCTCCAACATGTTGGCGTAATTCTGGATGGAAGCAATCTTCTTATCGTTCTCCTCCGCCTGGTCAAGCGGCCTGAATTCGAAGTCCGGTGTCTCGTTAACACCGAACATAATAAACAGGACCGTGAGCAGCTTCTGGAGCACCGGGCGGAAATAGCTGTCGCACCTGTTCCGGATGGTGATGCAATAACGATGATATGCGTCGGACTCCTGGGAGAGTCCGCCTTTCAGATCGCCGAACAACACGCCCTGCATTTCGAGCGACGCGGCAACAAGCCACATGTTGGTCTCGAGCAATTGTGATAAGCCGGAGATGTTGGAGAGCTGGTTCATAATGTACTCGTCATCCTTATCGAGGAAGGTGAGCGAGTTATATGTTCGCGCCCAGTTCACCATTTCGAGGCGCTTTGTTAGTTGTTCCTCATTTCCTTTATCCGCTCCCATAAACACACCGCGCATTCCGGCCATCTTCACGACCTCGATGAGTGACTTGTTAATCAAGCTCGTGATGCTCGATTTGAGCTGGTCGTCGCGCGAAAGCTCGTTCAGAATGTGAGAGCCTTCCGCGTAACCCCAACCTTGGAGCTGTCCGCACTTGATGAGCTTCGGCGCCGTCCGGTGTTCATACCGGAGCACGTACGAGTGATGGACCGTGTACTGCCGCCCGTCGGCAAAACACACGGTGTAATATTTCGGCTTGCCGAAATCCATATCCCTCATGTTGGTGACGAGCTCATCGGAACCCTGGACACCGTACCAACGGTCGGTGACGTAGATTCTCATCTTCCTCCGTTGAATGAGCTTCCTGTTGATCGGGTCCTTCATCTTCTCGTCGGGAATACCGTCGAACATCATAACGCCGATGGAACCGCCGAACAGAGCTCCCCACTGGAGCAACTGGATCATGTCGAACTTATACCGCTCATAGGCTTTGTAAATCCTCGAGTAGTCACCATCGCCGTGTAACATGAAGCCACAGTTGACCTCATCCTGAGCGGGCTTATCAATCGCCCGGCGGAACACCCATGAGTCATTATAGAGTGCCAGCCACAACGGCCAGTTGAGGGTGCTGTTATCAAAGCCGTAGGAGCTGAAGCTCTTGACCTTGTCATCAGTGCCGACAGCTGCCAGAGAGTTGCCGTAGGCGTCATTAACGGCCACTGACTCGGCAGCGAGCTTGGTGACCGAATCAATCCCGTTGTGAAGCCCGTCTTCAAAATCCCGGAAGTCAGACTTCTTGTTGAAGCTCAGCACGTAATCCCGGAGGATTTTTTCGGCTTCATGATTTGTATCTGCCATACTCTTCTCCTTTCTGTTAAATCATTTCCTTCATATATATTATACCACGTCTGTTCAAATTTTTGAACCCCCTTTTTGAGAAATTCACGGAATGTTAAAATTCGTCGGCTTCTGAATTCCGCTCTGTTGTGCTATAGCTCCTCCGTCTTCGACCGGTGCAGCCAAACCGTCGGCTCACTTAGATTATATATGTGTGATATAATATATATGTACGAAAGAGAGGGTGTGAACCATGAATGTATCACTTGGCTATTGTGAAGACGTCCTGAAGACCTTACCCGTCGGCTACTACCTCGGTCATCCTGTTGCGACAAGACTCGACCCGAAAGGTGACGCGACCTACATTGAGCTTGACTGCGAGCGCATTACCGTTAGCTTCTCGAACATTGCGGATGCCTGCAAGAACGCTCCTGACAGCTATGACCGCGAGACCGTCATCCGTTCGCTCTTCTACCACGAGATCAGCCACGCTATCATGACTCCGGCCAAATTGATGCATTACCTGGGCAAACCGAGCTTTCGCGACGGTATCATCAAAAAGTTTGCTGCAACACTTCCGGCCAGCACCCGTAAAAATGCCAAGCAGATAAAGAACCAGTTTGCAATCCCGCCCGAAAACCTGGCCTATATCATGAGCCACCTGCGCGACATCGTGAACATCTTCGAAGATGAACGGATTGAGACCATCCTCAGCAGCTACTACATGAACGTTGACTTCAGACGCCTTGTGGTCCTGTTAAACGGCGACCCGAAAGACTTCTGCGACCATGACCCGATGGGACGCTTCTTCGCGATTGTCCGGTACAGATACGGTGACCAGACCCTGGCTGAGAAAGTCCAGCAGCTCATCAAGGCGAACCGTGTGATAAACAATGACAGCGAGACCTATGTGTGCGGCAACTACGTCTGCAGCCTTGTGTGGTTCATGCACCTGGTCATGCAGACAATGCCTAAGCAATCTGCACAGAACAAATCTCCTGAGCAATCTGCACAGGACAATAACCAATCCAAGTCGCAGCAATCCGATAACGAGACAAATCAAAAAGCTCCTGAGCAACCTGCACAGGATGAGCCGCAGCCCTTGACAGATGCTGAGATCACTCAGATTGCAAAAGAGAGCGAGCCGTTCAAAGAAGACTTTGATGGTGAAGCAAACAAGATCAAAATCAAAGACATGTTCAAAAAACGGTCGACCAACCGTGAGGCAGCAGCTATTGAAGCTAAAGTCAACAAGATTCTCATGACCGCACTCAACAGACAGAAGAACCTGTCGGGCGGTTCGCACGGTTACGCCGGGCGGATTGATCCGAGAGCTGTGGCCAACCGCGACTACAAGTGGTTCGCTAAGAAGAACCAAGGCTCGGCTGCCAAGCGCTTCAACAAGGTGCGGTTCAATCTCTTCGTGGACAGCTCCGGTTCGTTCTGTTCGTCTCAGGCAGCGGTCAACGCACTCATCTGTGCTCTCAAGAAAATTGAGTCAGACAACCATGATTTCTCTGTGCGGGTTGCACATTGCGGTGACGGCACGCAGTTGACCATGCCTGATGACCCGTACGTTAAATGCGCAAACTGTTCCTTCCTGAGTGCAGACACCAAGGACAAGTACGACTCGCTCCAGACTCCGAACGCAACCAACGTGAACATCGTGGTGTTCGACGGATTGATGAGAGGCACGAAAGACAATACCGTGTACAAGGCGTTCAATCATCCGAACTGTGTTATCGTAACGGACGGCAGCAACGAGCAGTTCATTGATGTCTACGCTCCTCAGGCCAAGTCGGTCATCGTGTCGGATAACTACGCGGGAGTCTTCACGGACGTCGTGTTGGGTCAGGTCGAAAAGCTCCTGGCCTGACCCTCATAGGCATGACAAGCGCCGATGGGTCATATCAAAAACGATATGGCCCCCTCCGGGGCGTCGGTAAAAATACCCCCGGGGGGTATATTCCAGGAGCGAATAATTATTCGTTCATGCCTCATGACATATTGTTCAGAACTCGAACAATATACTCTCATGACAGCGAATGATTATTCGATATACCCCCGGGGGGTATTTCGGCCATTCGGATTCCGACTGCTCCCCGCCCCCTCAAAACTGCAATAGGCCCGGGCCCCCCTCAAAAGCGCACCTGTTTCACAACCCTCAAAATATCAATAACCCCGGGACCCCCTCAATAAGAAAGGAGATATTATCAGCATGTATCGAACACAAAAAGAAATTGACGAGATGTACGAGGCGGTCCGCCGATGCGAGGCCGAAGGCCTCTCGGTAAGAGAGACCGCCCACCTCCTCAAGGTCACCGATGCCACTGTTTACCGCTACCGTAAAGGCTTCGTCGGAGTCAAGCTCCGGGACTATGGGGAGGACCGTCGGATGACCCTGACCCCTCAACAGGTCGAAGAGTTGCGGCAGCTCCGGGAGAGCGGTGCGACCTATGCCGAGCTCTGTGACCGGTACCGGATATCCTATGCCTGTGTCTGTTACTGGCTCAACGAAAGGTACCGCCGATCAGTAATAAAGAGTGCCAAGGAACGTGCCGACCGGCTGCGCCTGGACCCCGAGTACAGGAAGGACTTCTGCAAGCGCACCAACGAACAGATGCAACGCCGTAACAGGCTGCTCAAAAAGATTACAAAGGAGGAAACAAAATGAATGACCGTGAACTGAAGGATGCCATCAAAGACGCCATCCGTGAATCATCCAACATGGGAGGCAAGCTCCCTGAGAGAGCCGTCCATATCCCGAATTACCACTCGCTCTGGGACCCGTCGTCAAAGCCCTACTCCTACACTGTTATGCTCGACAGCGACGACAACGTGACCAAGATCAAGCCCAACTGGTGACGCCTATGACAAGTCCCTTTAAGTGGTACGATAAACATTTCGACAGGGTTGAGATCGTCAACCCTGTCCCTCGTACGCGCACGCATGGGAGCGTCGTCTGTACGAGCGACCCTAAGACACTCGCCCGGCTGAAGCAGCTTCCCGTCAGTGTTCTTGCCGTTGAGTTGGACCCCAACTCAATCGGCCTTCAGACTGTTAGGTCTATCACTGTTGAAGTACTGCCCAAAACCCCAAGATAACTCGCAATCCGTGGCACAAGTGCCCCCAGCCCTACTTCGTATAAGGGCCTGCCCCTCCAAATTCTCCAGAGCCTTGCTGCATAAGGCTTTATGGACCCGAAAATTGATTCTGAAACAAAAGGAGATACCTCACCATGAAACAATCACTCGATTTCTACAAACAGCACTTGTCCGAGCTTGTTATGTGCGGACTGACAATGGAAGAGCAGGAGACACACGTCCTCGTGCTCAAGACCGACCCACAGCTCAGCGTCGAGACAACGGACCCGGTCACCTTCCGCGACCTCCGGAAAAAAGTGCTCGCCGGCGACTGGGAGCTCACTCATGTCGATACTGCCGCCGACAACACCGACCCGTTCAGTATCGTTGCAGCAGTGTTCAAGGCTCCTAAATCCTTAATCACATTCCGGACTGCCAAGCAGACACTCACTCCCGAGCAAAGAGCCCGTCATATTGAGTCTTTGAAAAGTGCTTCCAAAACCTCGAGCCAGCTCGTAGAAAAAGACTGACCGCCCCCGGGGCCCTACTTCGTATATGGCCCGACCCCCACTTGCCTCCAAAATCCAGCACTGGTGTTGGGAAAAATGAGCAAAAAAATGAGAGCGGGCCTCAAAGCCCGCTCGTGAATTGAATTGCTTAATCGCTAACGCCATACCGGTACATGTAAATTCGCCCATCATCGAAATCGTAGTAATAGCTGATATCGGCATACGGTGTTGCTTCATAAAAGATTTCTACGACTGTATCGCCGAGAGGAATCGGCTTGTCAGTCATCTTATACGCTTTTTTGAACGCAATGAATTCCGGTCGCGTTAAAATCAGATCCATCCGTCCATCATCCTTCTTGCCGATTGCCTTAAAAAACTTTTCACGTTTTCTCGCTTGCATTTCCTCGTAACCCATTTTTGAATCCTCCTTTGCGTCTCTGATTTGTGTCAGCGTTCCGTGTCGCCCGGTCACATGTCGCACGTACTCTTCGAATGAGTAATCGTACTCGGCACCTTGATCAGCCTTAAGCTGCTCGAACTCTTCCTGTAACTGTTTTTCGGTGATAAGCCTGCCGTCCTCATCCTTGAAGAGTCGGCCTTCGGGCAGTGCATCACGCACGCGCCCGTCCTTGACGTCTGCTTCTTCGTCCTCGTCCTCCTTCGCTTCCTGTGCCACCTCGCGGGCATAAATCCCGACCCAGTTCAACAGCTTGTTTCCGCGACGAAGCTCGACATCCAGGCGGCCGGTGTTCCAGACTTTCAGAAGCTCCTCGTCGGAATACTTCAACTGACTGTTGACGTATTTCTTGAACTCCCTGTAGGCGACCTCGATGTCGTCGAACGAGTCAACGTCGTGCCACACGAACTTGTTGTCGATAAAAGTCCCGAGTATCAGCTGATACTGTTTGTCCATATTCGGCATATCTCTTGTTCCTCCTGTTAACGGAAATCGAGGTCCGGGCGGTCATCCGTTGCCGGCGAAACATAAAAGCCCGCCGAGGAGAGGTGCGGTAGAAAACTGTTCCGTCGGCCCGCTCGGACCCTGAGTTTATTATACAATGTGTTTGGCCGGAAATATAGTAAAGGCGGTGAAATTTTATGACCCCGGAAACAAAAGTCAAAAACGCGATCTGTAAGTTCCTCCTCGCTCACGACGGACTCTACCTCGAACGTCGGCAGGCCGGCGGCTTCTCGTACCGGGCAGGCGCTCCCGACATCTGGTTCGTGTACAGAGGCCGCCATGTTGAAGTCGAGTTCAAAGCACCCGGCGGCACCGCCTCCTCGCTTCAGCTCAAACACGAGGACAGGCTCCGGGCGGCCGGCTCCCTCTACTGGAGAGGCCACTCACCGGACGACTTCGAACGATGGTTCGCCGAACAATTCGAATAACAAGAAACTTCCTGGCGGGTCAACCGCCGGGAATTTTTTTTCTCGCATGTGCATGTGTGTGCTCGGGTGGGTGTGCATGTGTGCATACGCCCCCGGGCCCCCGGGGGACCCCCAATTGTGAACGCATTGTAAAAGGTGCGCTTTTATCAAAAAAAGCCACTTTATAAAAAACAACATCGCTTTCTATCATTACAATATTTTTCTCTTTTATATATAATTTTAATTTATCTAATTAAAAATAATATTTCTTCCCCTTTACACTACGCGTTATAGCGGGCCCCCTCAAATGGTACCCTCAACTCGCCGCTCACCCCGCCTACCGGCTCAAGCACCAAATATCCTCAAAATGGCCTGCGGCCAACTGAGGAGGGCCCCCTCAATTGGAGAGTGTTTTGAGGGGGCCCGGGGCTTTATGGTCAATCTAACTGTTTCACAATTATTAGTTTCGCCCTATCCCAAATTCACTTATTAGGCATTTTTGAAAAGGCCTCTTCCCTAATTATCTCAAAAAGTTAGTTTTGCTAAATTTTGCCAAAAATTTTTTTGCCTAATTTGCGCCTTAAAAATTAGGCAAAAAAGCCTAATTCCTTTAATCTTATTATGCTCCCTAATCATTGCTCGCTTGTTAGGAGGCCATTTTTCGACTACGATTCTGTGAACTCATAAACCCACAACTGCTCGAAAAAGCCCGCCTTAAAATACTCCCAAGCACTTCCGAACACATAACTGTTTAGAGGTTATCAGGCTCGTAACACCCTATTCCGTCGGCTCACTGTTAGATAATTTCCGTGTTATAATATTACTGTATGTTGAGTACTGCTCACCGCTCGCCGCTCACCAAACCTCTCAATGGTCTCCGGCCAACTGAGGCACCGACTTCGTCGACCTAAGACCTCTCGACCTTCTCGACCTCCTCGTTTCATCTAACTGTTAAAAGAACCCATCAAACGAACAAATCAAAAACTCAAAGAAAGAGGTGTTAAACAAGATGGATGTTTATCGTGTACATGATATTGTAAAGGCGCTTGAAGCTCGCTACGGCGTGAACACGCCCGCACGAGAAGAGCTGATTGCTGCAGCATCGGTGCTGGAGCTCAAAGATCGGCTGAGAGAGAACCCGACTATTAAGCCCGCCGAAGTATTGCCGTGTCCCGCCTGCGGATTGAAGCACCTTCACAAAGCCCGGACGACGGCACCTGATGGCTACGTCAAATATTGCAAGTGCGGCTTCACGGGATACATCAGTCCGACCGACTCGAAAAACGGCGGACGCATCGTCGCTGCATGGAACGAGGCAGTGCTCGACTTCATCGACTACAAGTACCAGCCGCCTGTCTTCAAGGACTGGTACAAGTGCAAGTCTGCTGTTAAGTGACGTCCATCGCCCGCCGCTCGCCGTCGAACGTCTGCTTCGCCAGACTCCGACCCACTCTGACCTCAACCTCCGACTCCAACCTCCGACCAAACCCCAATACCCTAACACAAAGGAGACATGTTATATGACTGAAGAAAGATTTGCTTGGCTTGTTGAAAACGTGTCGCTCGAGGAAGCGACAGAATTGGTCCGCCGGCTTTCGAACGGACGTGTCGTGATACCCAAGAGCCGTCGACTGGCCGCCTGCCCGAAATGCGGACATGCCTACACGAGACAGTGGCACTCTGTCGAGAACCCGCCGCGCTATGTCAGAGTGTGCGGCACATGCTGCTTCAGAGGCTATCTTGCGTCGTCACCCGGTGCCGCCAAAACAGAGTGGAACCGTGCTGTTGAGGACATGCTCGCCGGCTCGTACGAGAGCCCGGCACTCGGGAAAGAGTGGCGCAAGGGCTGAGACCCCTTGCCGCTCGCCCGAGGCTGTGCGTTGCCACAGCAGACCCACTTCACCAGTCTCTCGTGCAACTTGCATATCGTGCAGACTGCACAGCAAAATATGAACGAGATATGAACTGTTAAAGAGACCAACTGTTAAAAAATTCAAAGGAGATGGACTGTTATGGAAAATTACCTTATGATTAACGGAAAGAAGATTGAATTGACTCCTGAACAGGCGGCGCAGCTGTGCGCCGATGACCGTCCTGTTAAGGCACCCAAGAGATTCAATCCCGCTGAAAGAAAAGGCGGACAGCGATATTACGCGGCGAGTCCCACTGGCGTGACAGATGCCGGGGTTGACTCCCTTGGCTCCGTCGACGACACTTTATACGGGTGCGCCAATTACTGGAACGACAAAGCCTTCGCAAAACAAGTGGCGCTCAGCATGCTGCTCTACAGGAAGCTGCTGCAGTACGCCTACTTGAACGACTGCGTGGATGATAAGCCATGGGACGACGATACGGGACATGTCTATATCGCACAGTATGCTTCGGGTCGCTTCATGACAAGTTACACCTGGAACTGCAAGAGCCCTTGCGTCGTCTACTTTAAGAGTGAGGCTGCCGCGAACAAAGCCATCGAAGAGGTGGTGGAGCCTTTCATGGAAGAGCACTCAGACTTTCGCGTTATATGGTGACGCCCACTTATCTCACCGCCCAGGGCTGCGCTCCGCCGCAGCAACACCCTCTTCAAACCCTCTACACCCTTCCCTCTATCCCTATAACATCCAGAGCGAGCTCTCGGACCTCCAATCCGTCGGCTCGCTCGCTTTGCTCGCGCGCGATATAATATAATAGAGAAAAAAGAAAGGATAACGAACTGTTATGAAAACTCCGAAACGCCTTCCTTGTCCCAGATGCCGTGTGAAAGGCCTGCGCTCGGTCTTCGCGACACAGATGACTGACCCAGACTCGCCCGAGGCATATGACGACTACGAGCTCAAGTTCCGCATCGTGTGTAAAAGATGTGGCTTCGCCGGTTACTCGGTACCGCTCGCCAAAGCTAAAGAGGCCATGTTAAACAAGTCGTGGAACGAGGCAGTGCTCGACTATGCCGCCGAGCGGTACGTGCTGCCGACCGCTCAGCATGACTGGCTGATTGTTAAACGTCCCTATCAGCATCACCCAACCAAGCGTGCCGCCGCCAAAACTCCCCGAGCGTCTGCTGCGCCAGACTCCGGGCAAGACCCGCTCCAACTCACCATCAACGACATTCCAGGAGCAGACTCCACCGGTCCAGACTCCTCTGAGTCTGTCCCGCAATACAACTGTTATAAGGAGTCGGATAACCTCACCCGCGAGACCATGGATGAGGACACCTTCTTCAAGATGTTGGCAAAGGTGCAAAAATACGCGACCTACGGGATGCACACAAAGACTTAAACAAATCATCTGTTTAAGATACCCGCAAAACAAGAGAAAGGATAGCTTTCATGATATATAACCTGCTTTATGACTGGCAAAAACAAATCGTCGACACACTCGCGAAGAAGCTCAGCTTCGGACTGTGGCTCGACTGTGGACTCGGTAAGACCGTGCAGGCTCTCGCGCTCGCGGAGCAGAACCAGTCCACCAAAGTGTTGATTGTGACGCCCAACTGCAAAGCTACCGAGTCTGTCAACACTCCAGGCTCCTGGCAACAGTGGGCGACAAAGCTCGGGCCCGAGTGGGTGGTGCGATCCAAGGGTGACAAACATCCCGTCACTGCCGCCGACATCCGGACCTCTGTGTCTGCTGCGCCAGACAAGAGGGACACCTCCGACTCTCCCGACCAAGACTCCCCAAGTGTTAATAACACAACGGTGGCAACTGTTAAAAACGCAGATGGCGTAATTGACACGGAGGATAACTCCTCCCGCAGCAGCTCGTCACTCCGTAAGAACGGGGTCGAGACAACTGTTAATCTGTGCATATCGACCGAAGATTTGCCGCCTTCCGCGAATTCTGCGCGAACAAAAACCGGGAGCTCAAAGCTCCCGAAACCGTTCGATTCGTTTCCCGAGTATGAGAAAACAGTGTGTATTATGAATTACGAGAGCCTCTTCATACGAGGTGCTCAGGGCTCGAGAGTGGTGCTCAAACCCGAGGTGCTGTCATTTATTCAGTCCTGTAGGCACCAGCCCGTGACACTTTTGCTCGACGAGTCCCATTATATTAAGGACCCGACCTCGACTCAGGCGACCGCACTCATGAGCATCAAGCGAGAGCTGATGTGCCACAGCTCGGTGCTCCGCACTTACCTCCTGACCGGCACTCCTTTTACAAGGGGCTTCATCGATGTGTGGAATCAGCTCAAGTTCCTCGGCTGCCCAATAACCAAGACACAGTTCAAAGACTGGTTCTGTGTTCTCGGAAACATTCGTGGGCTCCTCGGATGGCAGCAGCCGATTGTCGGATATAAGAACGTCGACAAGCTATACGGACTCATTCACCGTTACGCCATCACGCTCAAGAGCGACGATGTGTTGAAGCTCCCCGAGCAGGTCTTTACGGAGCATGTGCATCAGCCCTCGCCGTGGTTCACTGTGCTGACGAAGAAAACGCTGCCGTTCAAAACGCTCCTGAACATCAATGCCGTCCGGGCGGAGCTCGGCCTCGGTACTGTTGACGAAGGTTATATCAAGCGCCTGATAACAGTGTGGGAGAGTGAGCACGGGCATCTTGTTGGTGAGATGACAATCGCCGATGCGATGCGGCAAAACATCTCGGTGCAGAATCCCTGGTACCGCAACATCGACTACCCTGAGAGCAACTATCTCTGTGATACGGCAGGCTCCTTCTGGATGCGCGCCCGTCAGATGAGCATCGGCTTCCAGGGCAACGCTGAGACAGCCACCTGGTACGACGAGACGCGGATTGATATGGTGGTCGACCTGTTGAGGAACCGTGAGGACAACTATGTGGTCTTCTATAATTACGTGCCGGAGTTCACGGAGCTGTTTGAACGGATACTCGCACTCGGATACAATATCGATGTGTATAACGGTGATATTAAGTCGCTGGACAATTATACCCGCTACGCGGGCGAGACTCCCGAGGCACGACTGACCGACAAGAAGAACGTCATCCTGACTAACTTCGCCTCAGGCTCCACAGGAATGAATTGGCAGGAGTATAACCAGTGCGTCATCGTGTCGCTCCCGTGTTACAAGCATTGGGCACAGGGGCTGAAGCGAGTGCACCGCAACGGGTCGAAGGACACCGTCTTCTACCATGTGTTTAAGTCGAGCAACTGGCTCGATACAGGGATGTGGCAGACACTCCGCGACGGTGTGGAGTACTCCGAGGACATGTTCAACAAAGCTCTGAACGAGGCGCAGGTATAAATTCCGTCGGCTCGAGTATGAGCCTGTTTTGCGGTATAATATGAATGTAACGAATTGACGAGGTGAGAAAAAAATGATAACAGAGGAACTTCGTGAATGCTATAATCTGACGCTTATTGCAGCGGCTTTATCAGATGACGGCAAAACAAGATTCCAATGTATGGACCTCGACTGTAATGTCTGCCCGTTAAAAGGGACTTGTACAGAGGATTCTATGCGAATGTTTTTCGATGACTGGCAAAGATGGTGGTACAGATTATCCGAGCATGCAGACTGCGATGAACGCACCATTCTTGATGTTGTCGATGAAGTCAAATACGCTTTAGCAAAACAAGAAAGGGATTGGTATAGAAGATGAAAATTACACCTGAACTGTTAAGAGCCTACAACAACACTCTCGCAAAGGCTATCACGCACGGCAAGTCCGACTTCCTGTGCTCGGGCCTCGGCTGCGAGAACTGTCCGTTCAAATACAGCGACTGCTGCGATGTCAATGTCAAAGGCGGCGGAGGCGAGCTCCGCACGTTCGACGAGTGGAAGAAATGGTTCGCGGACCTGTATGAGACCACAGACAACCGTTCGCTGAATGATGTGGTGGAAGAGCTGCGCCTGTCGAAGCAGCCTGGTACAGACGGTGAGCCTGAGCCTGTTGAGTTCGTCTACCAGGTCACTCGCACCACGCTCAGTGTCGCGGCTCCTGTTGAACGAAAGGTCTTTCGCTTTGAGCAGGTGATCGCGGAGCTTAGCGAGTTCATGAAGGACATTACGGAGTGGGTGCGGATGATGCACGGAAAAGCTTCCGAAATTTCTGTTATCATTCCCGATTACATGGAGTTCCACGCGGTCGATGCCAAGGGCTACAGCGTGCTCGACTGGGCAATGGATGCCGGAGACTTCGGGAAGAAGAAAGTCTGGATTGACGCATGAATCAATACTTCATTGCGTATGACGTGCGGCGGAAAGTTCTGATGTTCATCAGGACAGACCGCCCGATGAATCTCGGTGATGTGCGGAAGTTGATACCCGGCGGCTGTGACATTTCCAAGCGGGCGTTGCAGATATGGGGTATGAACAAGACCAAGTATGTGTATGCTATGACAGCTGTGACGGAGGAATGAACAATACCCGGGGCTCTGCTTCGCGAGAGCAAGAACACCGGGTCTGTCGGCTCAAAGAAAAGCTACGAACGTGATATAATATAAATACACTGGAGAGGAGAATAAACTTATGAAAAAATTTATAAAGCACAAGGGCAAGAAGTATGTGTTTGCCTTGGATCATTATGTAATCGGCGGAAGATATGCTCTGCTTCTCGTATCGACCGATGGTGATAGCGAGCTGTTATCGTCTAATATCCTTGATGATAAGGATAACCCGAGAGCACCGGAAGACTGTATTTGTGTGGACCTGAACAGCAGTATCGCTGCTGAGCTTTTCCTAAAGCTCTGGCGCAAAGGTTTCATCGAAAACACTGGCAAAGTCGAGTTCAGCGGCTTCTGCGCATATCCGGTCTGCCGACTCAATTTAGAAAAGATAAAGGAGTATTCCGATGAGACTGTGGCACGTTGATCTGATCCCGTATTTGCCCAATTCGCAGCTTGCGGCTCAGTGGCGGGAGCTGAATTCCATCTTCAAAAACAAGCCGAGCCACATTCTTATCAATTACGTGTACCCGTACCCGAAGCTATATCTTCGGACCTATACCGACACCGTGTTGAGAGAGATTCAGAGACGAGGCTTCACAATTCGGTCGGCCGAAAATTATAAGGCCTTTTTCGAGGGCACCGTTAATCCGGATAAGCCGTACTTTTTCAAAGAACACGATGACGGCTATCTGATTGAATGCTTCTTCAATCTTGCGGAGAAATATCAACGCGGACAGAAAGACTTCGACCAAAATCGTTTCAGGAAGCTCTGCGATTTCATGGTCGAACAGATTCCGATGCTGAAAGATTTAATCACACTTGTAAAGAAAAGAGGGAATTACGTAAATGGCAAATGCATGGATGATCCGGAGTGACGGTAAAGCAATCCCCGTGACGGTGCACCTTTACGGTGCGCTTGATGACCCGGAGGAGACGCTCTATGCCGCAGAGTGGCTCTATCATAACACGAAGGAGCCGGCGACAAAGGCGGCGATTCATAAGCTCGTTGTGGCGTATGCTCACGAGCTTGACCCCGACGCGGCACCTCAGGAGTACGAGTCGATGCTCCTCTATCAGATGAAACACCTGCCGTATAAGGTGATGACACCGGAGTTCATTAAGGAGCTGAATCTCGGGAACGACGGTGCCACCTATGACCTGCAGAGCATTAACGCCCTTGTCAACGATATGTTGAATCAGGAGTTTCTGCGAGCTCGGTACGGCGGCATGTACGACAGCGATAACACCGACGGCGGCGAGATGTATTTCCGCATCAGCTCAACCGACTACAATTGGTTCCCTGTTATCTGGGAGTTCGTCTACAATAACAGGAACCGTATCTCGAATGTCACGGTTGTGAAGGACCCGGAGTCGACCGGTATGAAGGGGCTGTACCTGCAGCACAACGGCGAGAAGATTGACCATATGCCTGTCGATGAGTTCATCAACCTCTCGGGCAGACCCGTCATGGATTCGTACAAGGGAGTGCTTACTCTCTTCCCGAACATGAACATGATTCGTCGCCACGAGAAAATTATGAAGGCCCACGCAAAGGATTCCGCCTTTGTTCCAGGAAAAGAATTCAAAAGATAAAAGGAGAAAAATACCATGCTGATGCAAAAAATCACCCCCGAAGTAAAAGAGCGCTTTTACAAGCAGCTCCGCTTCAGTTCAGATGCGTACAGACAGTTCCGTGAGATGACAAAGACCGGCAACTTTTATACGAAGGTGGATGTTGATAAGTTTATTTATCACCCGTTTTCGTCGACAAAGGACAAGCAGGTGTGGAGCTATGGTAATATCATCATCGAGTGCACCAAGACTCCGCCCTACATTACTCTGAGAAAAGCATAACAAAGAGGGCGCCGGATGAGCGCCCTCTTTCAATTCCGTCGGCTCACAGTATGAGTGAGAATGTGGTATAATATATATGTAAACGAGAGGAGTGATAAAACCATGAAAACTTATTTAATTTGTGCGACTCTGTATTTCGTAGCACTGCTGACTGAATCTTCGACACCGAACTGGTTGCGAGTTCTGTCAGCTGTCTGCCTTGGAACCTTATGCGCAGAAGCGGTATTCGACCAGTACCGTCTCGAAAAGCGCATCAAAACCCTGGAGGAGAAACTCAATGATGTACCGAAAGATAGAGATTAACGGTAAACCGGTTTACAGCTGTCTTGGCGACGGTCACTGTTGGTGTCAACGCTGCGAACAGAATGGCCGCTTCGGTCTGAGCTGGACTTGCTTCGTGTATCGGCTGGAACCAAAAGATGACGCGCCTGTTTATTGCGCAGAGTGTATAAAGGAGATTCTGAAAGAAAAATGAAATTCGTAATTTTTCTCATTGCTGGTATTTTTCTCCTTATTGGCTCGACCACGTTTCCAACAGCACTGAATGCACTATTCCTGCTGATTGTTATAGTAACAGCTATTGCAATGATAGCAGATCAAATCGGAGGTAAAAAGAAATGAACAACAATTATGCTGTAATCAATGGCAAGCGCATTGAACTGACAGAAGATCAGGTGAAGGCGCTTGGAATTGAGGTCGAAAACAAAAAGAATCCGTTTGAAAGAGTTAACCCTGATGTTGATGATAAATACTATTATATCAGGGTTAGCGGTGATGTCGCAGAGTATCGTGATGTAAACGATAATGCCGATAGGCTGTTGTATGAAGTCAGTAACTATTTTAACGATAAGGCTTTTGCCGAACAAGTAGCTCTGCATCAGCTGCTCTACCGCAAGTTGTTGAAATTTGCGTATGACAATGAGTGCGAAGACGATCAACCGTGGGATTGCGAAAACAGGCATTATCATGTGTACTATTCACACGCTTACAAGATGTTTACGACAGAACTCAAGTACGAGGGACAGCATCCAGGAGTATATTTTCCATCTCAAGAAGCCGCAAAGCGCGCTATCAAAGAGGTGATCGAGCCGTTCATGAAAGAACATCCCGAATTTGTATGGTGAAAGGATAAATGATGAATGACTTAAAACCTTGCCCATTCTGCGGATTTTACGGAACCGTGAAGTTTGATATAGATGGCATGAAAGATTCAATGGGAAGAAAATGGGCATATACGGTTTCCTGCGATAGATGCTGTGCGTCCACAGGAGTATGCTGGAACCATGAGATGGCTATTGAAGCATGGAATAGGAGG